>Ga0209726_10002627_pt1 | contig 26272 bp, 19 predicted proteins | sample Subgrocontami54m_FD_187453 | JGI IMG/M metagenome (GOLD analysis project Ga0209726, IMG submission 187453) | Subsurface groundwater microbial communities from S. Glens Falls, New York, USA - GMW46 contaminated, 5.4 m (SPAdes) (version 3) | ecosystem: Environmental > Aquatic > Deep subsurface >... | reverse complement strand
GTCGTCCCAATCCATGTCGAGCCCGGGTTGGGCCGCGGCGGCTGCGGGCGGCGGCGCCGGTGCGGGCATCGGCACTGCCTGCGGTGCGGGACGGACCGCAGGTGCCGGCGCAGACGCCACCGCGGCGGCGGCCATTGCACCCCCCGAGCGGGAGCCCGGCGGTGGCGGTGGTGGACCAGCGGCAGGGCCTTGGAATCCGCCCATCATGGTCGCTCGAGGCGCGCGCGCGACCGCGCCCGGTGGCGGCGGCGGGGGGACCGAAACGCGGGACTTGGGGGGCGGTGGCGGAGGCACGTTTCTCCCTGCGATGGGGACTTGCGGTGCCGCTGCGCCATCGAACACGTCGAGGTCGGAGGCCTTCCGCGCGTCGAACTTCCGGTACTCGTCGTCTTTCGCCGCTTCTTTCGAAATCTCGTCGTTGAACAGTCGCTGCATGCACGCGGACAAATCCTTGCGCGCAAAGAAATTTCCGGACGTGTACATGAACGACTGCAGGTCGTCGTGCAGGTCCATCGCCGTGCGGTAGCGATCCTCGGGATGCTTCGCGAGCGCTTTCAGAACGATCTGTTCGAGCTCCTCCGGGATCTTCCGGTTGTACGTGCTCGGCGGCATGATCTCGACGTTTCGAACTTTCTCGAGCGTGGAGAAATCGCTCTCGCCGACGAACAGCCGCTCCATCGTGAGCAGTTCGTACAGGCAGATGCCGACGGAAAAAATGTCCGAGCGACGATCGATCTGCAGCCCGCGCACCTGCTCGGGAGACATGTACCCGAACTTGCCCTTGAGAATTCCCGCCTGGGTTTTCGAACTCTTGCTCGCAGCCTTCGCGATGCCGAAGTCGATCAGTTTCACGTCGCCGTCGTACGAGATCAGCATGTTCTGCGGCGAAACGTCTCGGTGAACGAGTTCGATGTTCCTTCCGGCGGAGTCTTTCTTGTTGTGCGCGTAGTCGAGACCCTCGCAAATCTTCATGATGACGTAGCTCGCCATCGGGATCGGGAGCGGTTCGCCACGCTTGCGCGCACGATCGAAAATGCCGCGCAAATCGCGTCCCTGGACGTATTCCAGCGCGATGAAGTACGCGTCGCCGACTTTGCCCAGTTCGAAGATCTGCGCGATGTTCGGGTGCGTGAGTTGCACCGCGAGCTTCGCCTCGTCGATGAACATCGAGATGAACTCGTGGTCCTCTGCGATCGACGGCAACACGCGCTTGACCGCGACCAGACGCTCGAAACCTGCCTCGCCAAATGCCTTGGCCTTGAACACCTCGGCCATGCCGCCGACGTTGATGCGTTCGAGCAGATAGTATTTCCCGAACTTGACCGGGTTCTTCACCGTGCGTTCACTCCGACGTGCCATTGCGCACGAAGTGCCGCACGCACCCACGCGGCCGCACCTCGTGTGGAATCGCCATGGCGAGCGGTTCCACTGGCTGTCCCGGAGCCTCTCCGGACCGCAAATTTGTACTCGCAGCGGTGCCGGTTCGTCAACGTGGCGACATACGCATCCTCGCGGAATCGTGTAGGACCATGTCGCTCAAGTCGGTCGAAGTCGCAGGGCATCGGCACGGGATTCGGGAGATTGGACCGCCAACCCACCGAGCGCGTTGGGTTGCGCCGGTCGAACGTCACCGCACATCCCGGCTTGATCCCGGAGCCCACGAAGGGTAACTACCGGCTGTTTCGACGGGCGCGTGCGCCTCTGCGGACGATTGCGGGAACGCTCCCGTTTTCGGCCGCGGGCGATTCGCTCCCGGCGGGGAAGTTGATCCATGCGCCGAACCGCATTTCTTCTCGCGATGGCCGCTCTCGCCCTTGCGCCATCGACCGTGCTTTCGCAACGACGGCCCGCAGCGCGAGGTCGCCCGCCGGCTGCGACGGCTGCCGCACCCGCGGCCGGCGCGCAGCCCCAGCAGCAACTCACGCTCGCGCAGGCGCGCGAAGCGCTGCGCACGAACGACGTCGATCGCGTTCTGCAAGCGATCAACTCGCTCACGGTCATCGGCACCGCCGACGTCATTCCTCCGCTCGTGGAATTGCTGCGGTCTGGCCCGCCGGATCGCATCACCGACGCGATCGTCGAGAAGCTCGGGATCATCGGTCGGCCCGAGGCGATCGAGGAACTCGGGAGCTTGTTGCATCATCGCCGTACGACCGTGCGTCGCGGTGCGATTCGGGCACTCGCGCAGATTCACGATCCTCGTGTGCGCCCGCTGATCGAGAGTGGACTGCATGACTCCGAAGGCGACGTTCGCGGCGAAGCGGCGACCGCGCTCGGCGAAATCGGCGCGCACCAGTCTGTGACGCTGCTGTTTCGCGCGTTCGATCGGGGAGTGCCCGACGCCGCGGAATCCATCGGGCGTCTCGGCGAGGCGAGCACGGCCGTGAGCCCAGAGCCGGCGCACGATCGCGAGGATCCGGCGACGACGCGGCGACCACGAACGCTGGCGATGTACCTCGGGCACGCACCGCTCCAAGTGCTTCTGCGAGGCTTCGAACAGTTCTTGAACCGCCGGGACATTCCGTCGGCGACGAAGGTTCAGATCATCGTGCGACTCGAGCAACAAGCCTCCGCGCAGGTTCGCGACTTCCTGCAGCGATGGGTCACGAACCTTCCCGGAGCGTACCGCGGCCCCGATCGGGCGCGGGCCGAGCTGGCCATCCAACAGATCCGCGCGCCGGGCGGAGGTGCACATTGAAATCGTCGCGCCTCGCAGTGGTTGCCATCGCCGCGTGCGTCATCACGGTGGGCTGCCTGCCGCCGATTCGACGCATGTCAGCGTTCTCGTCCCGCTTCGCGGACAACGACCGAGCGTCCGTGCAGCGGGTCGCCGGACGACTTCCCTCGGTGCCGCAGTCCGACCGCCCCACCAACGCTTTGGCCGCGCCGATGATCGCCGCGGTCATTCAAGCGACCCCGCGCGCGGTGGGCGTGTTCGACTTGGCCACGGGACGTCCGGTGTGGCGACGCGAGATGAACGCGTCGAGCACGCCCGAGATCCTCGGCGATTTGCTCGTCGTCGGGGTTGGCAGCGAAGTGCATGGACTCGACATTCGCAGCGGAGCGCAACGATGGACCGTCGACTCGCGCGGCTTGCCGTTCATGGGTGCGGCGCGTGACCGCGACGCGATCGTTCTCGTGTTCTCGGTGGGCGCGCAAGGCGGCAGTACGCGCGTCGGCCGCGTCGTCGCGATGAACGCTGGCGGTGGCGAGCGTTGGTCGCACGAAGTCGTCGGAATCCTCGGGCGCCCCGCGGCGTCCGCGGGCCTCGCGTTCGTCCCGTGGGATCGACAGTCGATCGCAGTGCTGAATCTCGAGTCCGGCGTCGAGTCGTCCCGCATTCGTGCGACCGACGACGTTCTGTCGTGGGTATTCTCGACGAGTCAGGGCTTGTTCTACGGCTCACGTGGCGCGTATCGCTGGACGCAGCGTTCCGCGTCGGGAACGCGCGCCGGAAGCTCGTTTCTCGCGAATCCCATTGAGAATGTTCCCGGCGATCCGCCGCTCTACCGCGACGGCTTCGCGCAGACGACCGGCTCGCGAACGGCGCGAGACAAGATCCGATTCGCATTCCGACCGCGCGTCGCCGAGGGCGACACGATGGCCGTCGAACACGACACGATCTTTCTCGCGTACTACCGCTACCTGCTCGCGCTCGACGCGCGTACGGGCGACGTGCGATGGGCGCGCACGATCGGACCCGACGAAGCCGAGACCACCGCGCAACCGACCGCGAGTGCCGCCGATGCGGCTCGTCGATCGCAATCGGCACTCAACGAGTACGACATGGTCAGCGTGACCGTGACTCCGACATCGGTCGTTGCGGTCGGTGGAAATGGAATCGTTCGAGCCTTCGACCCGCGAACGGGTGCACTCCAAGGCACGATGAATCTCAACGCGCAGCTCGGCAGCATCGCGGCGGATCTCGACGGCTTTCGCGCTCCCGCGCAGGGCGCTGGGCCGGCGCCGGAGGGTTCGGTTCGCGATCAACTCGTCGGCGTGATTCGCGACATCGACAATCGGCTCGTCCCGATCCGCGGATACCTCGTACGGCTTCTCGCGCGCCGTCCCGAGCAAGAGGTCACACGCGACCTGCTCGAGCTGTATCGCCAGCGCTCGATCCCCGGCACGCTGCGCCAGGAAGTCGCGACCGCGCTGCGCGCGCGTCGGAACGGTGCGCAGTTCTTGCTCGCCGCGCTCGACGGCGAAGACGACCATTACAACTATCTCGAAAACCGTCAGGCGCCGCCGCTCGACGTCATCGCTCCGACGCTCGCGGCGATGGGCGCGCGCGAAGCCGTCCCGGTGTTGCTGCAGCACATGCTCGACCACGAGACGCCCATGGGTGCGCTGCCGTCCGTGATCACGGCGATCGGCGATCTCGGCGACGCGAGCATCATCCCGCAGTTGCAAGCGTTCGTGCAGCGGTACCGCGCAGACAGCGCGTTTGCCGGCGAGCGAAGCGTTCCGTTGCAAGCCGCGATCGCCGGGATCTTTCGGCTCGGCGACCAGCAGACGCGGCAGTGGCTGACGGCGTTCTCTCAAGACACGGCGAACCACGCGCCCGTGCGCGAAGCGATCACGCGGCTGTTCGAAGACGAGCGCGCGGGCGGCGCGCGGCGAACGGCGGAGCAACAACTCGCCCAAGCGCGCGAAGAGTTGCAAGGCCACTTGAATGCATTGCGCGCCGTGATCGCGGCGCATCCGTCGGCGTTGGCGAACGAAGCGTTCGAGACCGAGTGGGCGGGGCACGTCGACGAGCTGCGCGCGTGCGCGACGTCGGTGCTGACCCGTCGCCCGGACCTCAATGAGATCCGAATCACCGTGACGATCCGTTCGGAGCCGCCGATCGACGCGTTCCAGTCGGAGCCGCCGACACCGAGACTCCCGCCGCGCCCGACTCCGGCGCTGTTGATCGCGAACTTGCGCGAGCAGGGCGAGTGGGCGGACCGCCAGGCCCATCGCATCGAGGAGCTACGTTCCGTGGTTCGCACGACGGCGTACTCGCCGAACGATTCCGAGATGCAACGCTGCATGGACGCGGTGATTCGTCCGATTCGATTCCCAGGATTCGGGCGAAGCATCGCGGTGCGCCAGTTCGTCGAGAGAATCTCGACTGTGCGTTCGCAAGCGCAGGCCAACGGGACGCCAGGATACGGAACGCCGGTCGCATCGACAGCGCTCGTTCCATGGTTCCTGGTCTCGAGTCCATCGTTTGACGCGAACACGGGCCAGATCAATCCGGCCGCCGCGGGTCCGCCCGCCGCGGGTCCGACGCCGAGCGGCGGCGGCAACGGCGCCAACGGAACGAGCGGCAACACGCCGGGTGGATCGGGCCCCGGAAATGGAACCCCTCCGCCGTCGAATGCGTCGGCCAACCCGTCCACGCCGGCCGGTCGACGCGGGGGTCCGAGGCCGACCCAACCGACCGAGCCCACGCAGCCAACGCAACCGACGCAACCGACACAACCCACACAGCCTACGCATCCGACCCAACCGTCGCGGCCGTGGTGGGAAGAGTAACCTCGCGACGCGGTTCGCGGCCTTCGACGCCGTCGCCGGCGCCACCGATTCCATACACAACTGTGCGTTTGTTCTTGCTGGGCCGGACGGCTCGGCGGTATGAGACCTGCCGCGTGCAGATTCGCACGGGTCCCGAGGAGCGCCTTCGTGAAGGAACTCGTCCGTTATCTCCTGGAGAATCTCTTCATCGATTTCCAGGGATCCATCGACATCGATCAGGTCCGCGAATTCTTGCGCAAGGACGACAGCCGCGAGGGTCGCACGCTCCTGACGAAGTTGAACCAGGAAGGCGACATCGGCGACATGCTCGATACGCTCGCCGACACACTGAAGACTGCGCTGCCGCGCGGAATCAACGACCAAGTCGTGCGCGAACAGCTGCTCGAGTATTCCGAGTCCTGATCGCGGCGGCCCTGCTGTTCGTCACGACGGGTTGCGACATCGGCGGGGTGGAGATTCGCGCCGCGCGAGCGCCCAGCGTCACGCGAACCGACGTCGATTCCGCCGACGAGCAAGTCGGGACGATTCGCCGCGACGCGCCGATCGGCTTCACGCTCGATCGCCTCATCTCGCCGCGCACGGCGAGTCGGCAAACGGTCTCCGTGCGAACGGGAGACATCGGACTCTTCGGTCGCGTCCGCTACGACGTCGTGAACCGCCGCGTGGAGTTTCGTCCCGATCCCGGCCAGATGCGCGCGGGGCTTGAATACGTGCTCGTCGTGGGCGTCGGGTTGCAATCGTGGGACGGCGCTGCGATCGAGCAGGTGCAGACCCGGAGGTTTCGCGCGGTGGATCCGGCGTGGGGGACTGAAGAACCCGCGCCACCGCCGAGTTTGCGTCAGGCGATCGCGCCGCTTCTCCGTGCTCGGTGCGCGACGGCGGGATGCCACGTTCCGCCGCAGCCCGTGATGGGCCTCGATCTCTCGACTGCGGACAGCATCTTGCGAACGTGCGTCGGTGTTCTCTCCCGCGAGCGCGACGCGATCGGCGCTGCAGCGCCGGAACGGTCGGACCCGAGGTGGGGCGCGATGAACCGAATTGAAGCGGGCATCGGCGCGGGCGGCGACCCGGCGTACTCCTACTTGATTTACAAAGTTCTCGGCGACGGGCCGATGTTGGGCGCCCGGATGCCTCCCGAGGATCGCGCACCGCTCACACCGGACGACGTGGCGCGTGTGGCCGCGTGGATTCTTGCCGGTGCGCCCGACAACTGACGCTGCGTCGTCTTGACACCTGCGTAGCTGCATCGTACTCGCTCCGCCATGTTTCGTGCGCGTGTGGCGCTCGTAGTCGTGTTGTTCTTCGGACTGTGTGGCCTCGGTGCGAGCTGCAATCGCCAGAACACGCACGGCAGCGGGACCGTTCCGGGCGCCGACGTTCGCCGTGAGTCTCGGCCGATCGTGCTCGCCGCCAACGCGGTCACCGACGTTCCCAACCTCGATCTCGCGAGCCTGAACGCCGCCGAGCGCGAGTTGTTCTGGGCCGTCGCGAACGACGAACTGTCGCCGTGCGGAGATCCGCACTCCCTGGCCGCGTGCGGTCACGACAACACGTGCGCGTTGTGCTTGCCGGGGCTGCGTTTTCTCGCACGGCGCGTCACCGACGGTTTCGCGCGTGAGCAGCTCGGCGAACTCGTGCGCGCGCGCTACGCACGCTCGCAAGTGGTTGCGGTGCGCATCGAGAACGCACCCGCGCGCGGTGCCGCAAACGCTCCCGTGACGCTCGTCGAGTTCAGCGATTACGAGTGTCCGCACTGCGGCCGCGCAGCGCCCATTCTGAGGGACATCGAACGCGAGTTCGAAACGCAACTTCGAGTGATCCACATGCACTTCCCCCTGTCGGGCCATCCTCACGCGATGCCCGCCGCGCGCGCGGCGGTGGCTGCCGGGCGACAGGGACACTTTTGGGAGTATCACGATCGACTGTTTGCGAACCAACACGCACTCGAGCAAGCCAATCTCGAAACCTACGCGCGCGAGTTGCAACTCGACATCAATCGCTTTCGCGCCGACTTGCAGTCGCCGGAGACCGAGGCTGTCGTGGCCGCCAACCGCCGCGAGGGTGAGCGCTTGCAAATCGACGGCACGCCGACAGTGTACATCAACGGCCGGCGCTATCCGCCCGGAATGCCGTTCGAGCGCGCGCAACTTCGCGAGTGGATCCAAGAGGAAGTCACCCTTCCTCGAGTCGACGCGCACTGAACGTCGGGTGCGTTACCGTTTCGGTCTCGGCGGGCCGGCCGGTCGCGGGACCGTGCCCTGGGTGGGAGCAGCTTTCGCGCGCGATGGCTCGTCGAATCCCACGCGTTTGGAGTGTTCCGCGAGGAACTTCCCAATCTGTGCGGCGATGAACGTCGCGGCATGTTGTTCGTCGGCAGCGAAGAACTGCGTGTTCGGCTCGCGATGGACTTCGATCATTCCGAGCAGTCGGTGATCGTTCGTCGCGGGCGCGTACAGCGCCGGTCCGCGAGGGGCATCCGGCGCAAACGGATCGCCTGGTGGCGAGTCGGGCAGCGCGAGGACCGTTTCGCGCATTGCAGACTGCCCGCGTGGGCCGAGCGAGAGTGGCGTCCTTCGCCCCATGGCACCCGTGGTTCCCTCGGCGCCGGCGACCACCAGCTCGTCCTTGTCGATGTCGTACATCGCGACGAGCACGTACTTCGCGTCGAGCAGTTCCTTCACGACCGTCGCAGTAAAGCTGCAGGCTTCGGCAGGCTCGCGAAGGAACGCGAAGTCCTGGGTCGCCTCGAACGCCTCCGTGAGCAACTCGTCGCCACGCAGTCGTGGACCCACGGCGAGCGCGGCGCCCTGCTTGGCGCCCGGCGACGACACGCGACGTTGTCGCGGCGGCTGGGCCGGTTGGGCAATCGGTGCGGCGGTCGTCACGGGCATCGGCGAAGCGACGGGTGCTGTGGCGTGCGCTGCGGGGGTCGTCGCGACGGGTGCCGCGATGGACGCCTGGGGTGCACCCGCTGCCGCGGGCGTCGGTGTCGGCGCTGGAGCGACGCGGTGGGAGGTCAACGGCACCGCCTCGATTTGCTGATCGCTCAGCGCGGCGGACACTTCACCGCCGGAAGAAGCCCCGTCGTCCATGTCCACAATGATCGATTCTTCTGCGTCCCCGACGGGTGTCGCGACGTGCGGCGTGGACTGGGCCGCTGCGGGGACCGCCGGTTGGGCTGCCGGTGGCGGCGCGGGTTGCACGGCGGGCTGCACCGCGGGCTGTACCGCGGGCTGCACCGCGGGCTGCACCGCGGGCTGGACCTCTGCGGGAGCGGCCGCGGCGGCGACCACACCGGGCATGCTCTTGATGTCCCACGCGAGCGTTGACTTCGGAATCGACGGCCGCCCCGAATCCGGCAAAGAAGCCGCAGCGGGCGTGGCCGTCGAGGCGGAGGGCGCTGTCGGGGCCGCGGTCGCTGCGGGTGGAGCGGGAGCCGTGAGCGGTGCTGGAGCGGTCGCGGTCGGCGGAGCGGGTGCTTGTGCCGCGATGGGTGCCGCGATGGGTGCCGCGATCGGTGCCGCGATCGGTGCAGCGATGGGTGCCGCGATGGGCGGTGCGACCGGCGGTGCGGCAACCGGTGAAACGCCGGCGGGAGTCGATGCAGCTGCCGGCGTTTCGGACACGGGCGGCGTCAGCGGAACGGGACCGACCGCAAAGGTTACTTCCTCCGGCGCCCTCGGCTGCGCACGCGCCTCGGGCTGCGCGGAGACGTTGGGCTGCTGGGATGCGTACGCCGGAACCGCCGGCGCCGCCGGGGATGCCACGGCCATCATGGCGTTCGCCGACGGACGCTCGCGGAAATCTCCGGAACTACTCGTCGCCTGAGCGCTCGATGGATACGCGAGCTCCGGCAGTTCGCCGCGCCAGTCCTTCCACGTCAGGACCAGCAGCGGCGGCCGTTCGGGCCGGGCGCTGAACACGTGGTCGAACACGGCGATGGAGACGTACCGTCCCGCAGCGCGCTGCGCGATCGACGTGCGGACTTCGTCAAAGACCTCCCGCGCGATTCGCTCGCACGTTCCGAGATCGGTGCCAGCCGCTACCGCGAGCACCCGTTCGCGAAACGTGAGGGCCTGCGCGCCGTCCGGTTCCCGATCGCGCTGGAACAGCAACTGACGGCCGCTAGGCGATTCGGGCGGGCTCCCGGGCGGCCGCCAGTTCAGGTCGGTTCGTGCAAATGGGTTCGTTGTCGGAGCGACGTTCCCGCCCGCAGCCGGCGCAGCCTGCGTGGCTGGGCTCGGCCCTGGCGATGGCGCGGATTGTCCGGTGTGCACCGGTTGCGCGGGCTGTGCGGGCTGTGCGGACTGCGCGAGCTGTGCGGCCGCCGGGCCGCCGGGACGCGGAAACCCGCTGGGTCGTGGGACCGTCGCAGCACCGACGGCACCGAGCGGCGCAACGACTGGCGCCGTCGCGCTGAGCGCCGCGGACGCTGCGGACGATGCCGCGACACTCGGAGCTGCAGCCGGTTCGGCCGCGGCGCCCGGCGCTTGCAGCGGTCGAATCGTGTACCAATTGCGGTGAACGAGGTCGAAGACCTTCACCGTGCCGTCGTCTTCGAAGTCGCACCGGAACTTGTCAACGACGGCGCCGCCACGGGCCGCCGTGACGGCCGCCTTCCAGGACTCCGCCTCGACGGTGACCGACGCTCCGGTCCCGCCGGACGGCGCGGGCAGTTCGACGACCCAGCGCATGCGGAAATGTCGGGTACCACCCGCAGACTCGGCGCGTCAAGGCGTACCTCCGTCGACGCGGCAGTTCGACGACGCTCACGGGTGTACGCTCCGCGCCGCGATGCGGGTCAACGTGATCTCGGCGCTTGGATCTTCCGCGGTCGCGGCGACCCTGATCGAACTCGGCTGCGCGGTACGCGAACTGACGGTCGGCGCGCCCGCGGCCGAGGTTTCCACGGGCGCGGACGCCGCGCTGATCGATGCAGGCGACGACGGTGAACTTGCGCGCTTCGTCGTCGCGCGCGTTCGCTCGTCGGGCAGTCGCATTCCGGTTTTGCTGATTTTGTCGGCCTCGCAGTTGGCGCGCGTCGATCCATCGTGGGGGCACGATGACTTCCTCGTCACGCCGTGCACGCCGAGCGAGTTGTACGCGCGCCTGCGCTCGGCCGAGTGGCGCGCGAGCGAGTTCTCGCAGCCCGAGAGAATCAAGATCGGTGCGCTCGTCCTCGATCCTGGCGCGCACGAAGCGACGGCACATGGAATCCGGCTCGATCTCACCCAACGGGAATTTGCGCTGTTGGTTCATCTCGCGAAGGGCCGCGGGCGCGTGATGCCCCGGGATCAGTTGCTGGCACAGGTGTTCGGAATTCGTCGCGGGGCGCAGTCTCGAACGTTGGACGTTCATGTTCGGACGCTGCGAGTGAAACTCCAGAGCGCGGTTCAGATCGAAACGCTTCGTGGCGTGGGTTACAAGCTGGTGGGACCGTAGAGTGCGCGCGCCCGAACCAAACGAGCGCGAGCCGTCCGACAGCGTACGCATCGCGCTGAGTGTCGGATGTCCGTGCGGCATCGGGCCCGAAGTTGCCATCGCGGCGGCTGCGGCGCTCTCGAGCGACGTCCATCTCGTTCTGCACGGAGACGAGGGCGCGATTCTCGAAGCGGCCCGGGTGCGTTCGATCGATCTCCGTTCGCTGCGTCACGTGACGATCGCGGGCACGCCGCCGCTGGCCGTCGGCAACCGCTCGCCCGGCGCGCCCACCGTCGCAGCCGGTGAGGCCCAACGCGTTGCGATCGACGCGGCACTCTCGACGCTCGTCGTGGGTCGCGCGGACGCGCTCGTGACGGGCCCTGTATCGAAGTACGCGATTACGAGTGCGGGCGCTCGCTTCACCGGCCACACGGAGTACCTGGAAGCCGCGCTTCACGCGACGCACAGTGTAATGATGTTCGCGGGGCCGACGCTGCGCACAACCCTCGTCACGACGCATCTACCGCTCGCATGGGTCTCGGCCGCGGTGACTCCTCAGCGCGTCGCTCGGGTGATCGAAGCGACCGCCGAATCGCTCCGCGACGATTTTGGAGTGCGCGCACCGCGGATCGTCGTGTGCGGACTGAATCCCCATGCCGGCGAGAACGGCCTTCTCGGTCGCGAAGAGATCGACGCGATCACCCCGGGCATCCTCGCTGCGCGGGCACGGATCGCGGGCTTCGCGACCGTGGTCGGTCCGGTCGGCGCCGAGACGGCGTTTCGACGGGCCCGCGACGGCGCGTGGGATGTCGTCGTGGCGATGACCCACGATCAGGCGACCATCGCGTCGAAGCTCGTGGACTTCGGACAGGCCGTGAACGTCACGCTCGGCCTGCCAATCGTTCGCACCAGCGTCGACCATGGCACGGGCTATGACATTGCAGGGCAGGGCGTTGCGGATGCCGGCGGAATGATCGCCGCGGTCGAACTTGCGGTGAAGATCGTTCGCCGACGGCGCGCGAGCGCTCCAGCGAGGGCGATGCGGGTGTAGGGTACGACGCACAACGTCGGAGGACTCTCATGGATCGTCGGATGTCTTGGTCGCTGCGTCGCGTGTGCGGCGTCTCCGTCGTACTCGCGACACTCGCTGCAGGCTGCGCAACCGAGATGACCGTCGGCGACGGAGCCGCGGATGGCCGATCGAACGACACCGGCGGCGTGCGCGACGTCATTCCCATCGACACGGGGCCGCGCGACGGGTCGGACACCGATGGAGCGGTCGTCCCTGTCACCGACCAGGTGGACTTCCTGCTCATGGTCGACAACTCGAACTCGATGCAACAAAACCAGGCGCAGATCATGGCGCAGCTCGGCGCCCTGATCGCGGGGCTCACGAACCCGCCTTGCGTGTCGCGGACGAACACCACGCCCCATGCGTGCAGCGCGACGGATCCGACCGATCGCCCGCTGTTTCCCGCAGTGCGTGACATGCACGTGGGCGTGATCAGTTCGGACCTCGGCACGGCGGGCATCGTCGTGAACGGCTGCGCGAACCCGAGCGGTGGGGACGAAGGGCTGCTCAACCCGATTCACTTCGGTCCCGCGCTCGCGATGCACCGACCCACGCCCGGCTCGCCGACCGCGGCACCGGCAGGGTTTCGCCCGCCCGAGTGCATGGATCCGGCGCAGTTTCCCGCGTTCATTTCGTTTCGTTCGGGGACCACCAGTCCCGCGACGTTCGATCGCGACTTTCGTTGCAACGCGGGCCTCTACGTCAACGGCTGCGGCCTGGAGCAACCGCTCGAGGCCGTGCGCCGCGCGTTGATCGAACACGATGCCCGCGAGCGCGCGGGAAACACGGATCCCAACGCGGGCTTCGTGCGCGACGGTGCCGTGCTGGCGATCGTGTTGCTCACCGACGAGGAAGACATGAGCGTGCGGGACTGCACCCACGCGGGCGGTTCGCCGTGCACGGACGCGCGCGGAGTGTTCGACGTGGCGTCGTCGGCGTGGTCGTCGCCGGTGCTGAATCTCCGCGCGTATTTGTATCGCGCGGGCAGTGCACAAGACCCGACGTGGCCACTCGAGCGCTACGTCAATCCGCGCGATGCAAACGCAGGCTGGCTGTCGCTGAAGCCCGGGCATCCCGAGCGCATCGTGTTCGCTGCCATCACCGGCGTGCCATTGCGACTTTCGACGACCGATCGCGGCGTCACGGATTGGGACGCGCTGCTCGGCCCCGCGGGAGCGGATCGAGACGACTACAACGCGCGCAACGCCCTCGGCGCCGTGAGCGAAATGAGCCGCGAGGGGCTTGTGTCCATGCGGCAGCCCAACCTCGATCCGCGGTGTTCCGATCGCGCGGTGCCGGCGTGCCGGCGCGAGGGGCAACTCGACGATCCGATGCGCCCGGCGTGCGTGAACACCGAGCAGTACTTCGCCTGGCCTGCGCGGCGAATCGTCGAGGTCGCGCGGCGGTTCGATCAATCGAACCTGTGCAGCGGCACGCCATGCAACAACGGCATGGTGTGCTCGATCTGTGCGTCGAGCTTCTCGGCGTGCGTGCTCAATCTCGCGGAGCGCGTCGGGCGAAGGCTGTTGCCACCGGGGTAGCGCGTGCCAGCTCACTCCGATGGCGACGGAAGTGGTTCGCGTGGCAACGGCGCGCCCACCGCGAGTTCGAGGTCCGCGGACGCGTCGGCGATTCGCGCGGCCAAGTCCGTAATCGCACGCTGCATTCGTCCGGCGGCATCGACCGCTTCGACCAGTGCACCGAGCGTGATCAGCCCGCTGGTGTACCGCGCGCGCGGCGCGTCCCACGCGATGGACTCGGGGGTCGACCACTCCGCGCGGCCCTGGTTCCAGGACGCCACGAGCGCGACGAGCCGCTCGTGCGCGGCGGTCACGTCGCGACGAACGCGGTCCGGGTCGTCGGCCGCACGGTGGGTCCGGGCGAGCGCGAGCCACGACTCGAGGTCACCGTGGGCGGTGACCGCAGCGAGGTCCGCGGGCGGAGGTAGCTCTGCGCCCCGCGGCTGACGCAAGAGCGAGCCGAGACTCTCGCGAGCGCCACGCAGGTCGTCCTCCGCGGCGAGCGAAGCGATCTCCGCCGTGCGCGTCGCTTGCTGCGAGGCGTCGACATCGCCGCGCGGGGCGCTGCCGGTCGAGAATCGTTGCTGCGCGAGCTGCGCGAGTTGCTCGAAACGCCGCACGTCGACTCGTCGCGATTGCGCGAGCCGAGTCGCACGCACATACCGCCCGTAGGCAAGAGAGACCGCGTGGGTTCGCGCGCGTGCTTGCGGCGCGTCGGCGAGGGGCTCGGACCTACCGACGACGAGAACGACCCACTGCAGGCTGAAGACCGTTGTCGGCGCGATCACGATGGGCCCAACGACGCTGGACGTCGGTCGCGGATTCGCTGCGGCGCAGTGCGCGAGCGCCACCGCGACGAGTGCACGGCCGTAGCGCTGGAACGCGGTCGTCGTCATGGCGGCCATTGTAGCGCTCAGAACAGCCGTTCGACCCATGCTTCGAGCACCGCAGCCGTGCGTTGGTCGAGCGGCCGAAACCCGGGAAACGTCTGGTGCAGCATCGCCGCGGCCGCACCAACCTCCCACGTGCGTTCGGACGGCCAACCCGGGAGATTGATCCGTATGCCGACGCGCGGCCAGAACGTCAGTACATCGCCGAGGGAGCGATCGCGTGTCCGGTAGTCCGTCAGTTGATCGTACGCCGAGCGGTAAAACGACGCAGCGCCCTGCACGGTCCATCGAGCCCGCGCGTCGATACGAAGCCACCGCGCGATTTCCCATTGTGCCGCGACTTCCCCGGTGTGCACTTGCACCCCCCACGAGTCGAGCGTGAGATCGTACTCGCCCCACACGGACAGGGTCGGCACGAGCGAACGTTGCACACGCACGAGCGCCGCCTGTCGAACTCGCACACTCGGCACGTGTTCGGGGTACGCCGCGCCCGCGAGAAATACGTACCGGTACGGCGACGTCATCGCTCCGGCCTGCACGTCCGTTTGAGCGGCGACGCGCAAGAGCGTCAGGCGATCGAGTACTTGCGTGATCGAAACGGACGCAGTGACGACACCGAGCGGCTCTGCCCGTGCGAAGACGAACCCCGGGCCGACGAGATCGTAGCGTGCGCGGACCTCGGCGCGGAAACTCCGCATGCGATCCTCGGTCTCGCGATCCACTGCCAGGGTGAGCCCGTCCGATCGGTAGTCGGGTTCTCGCGATCCACGGTAGCGTGCTTGCAGCGTTGTGCGGGAATCGGGCGAGCCGGCGAAGCCACCGCCGAATGCGTGGCGCGCCTCGAACACGCGCGAGGCGGTCGCCACGACGTCCACCGACGCCGAACTGATGATGTCGAGCCCATAGTTGCCATGGACACTCACTCGATCCGTGATCGGCACGTTCGCGCGGATCGCGCCCGTACCGACCATGGTGTGATCGTCGTCGACGTAGTACGCGCCGTGGAGCGAGATCGCGCCGCGGTGCGTTGATACACTCGCGCGTCGCGCACACGATGCCCCGGTGACGCCCGTTGCGCCGATCGCCAACGCCACGAGCGCAAGCGAGATGCGACGGGTCAGTTGCACCCGCACCCTCCGCCTCGCGCGGCACCAGCGCGGATGTCCGGAACGCGGACGGCCCGAACGTGCGCGTCGTAGCCTGCGCCCGCCGGATCGTCGTCGAGTTGCATGCACGGGTGCGCGAGACGCTCGCGCTGCCACGGGCGCACCGTCGCGCAGCCCGCGACATGCACGAGCGTGAGCACGATCAGAACGAGAACGCGCAGCGTCACGGCAGCCCCCCCGTTCGCAGCCACACGATGACCGTTTGCGCGTCGCGGTCGTCGACGGTCGAGAAAACCGTGGCGTGTCCAGCGTGTCCGAGCGGCTTGAGCACGAGGAGACTCTGTTCGGCCCGGTCGACGCCGAGCGCGAACGCGGACGCCGAGCGCTGGTTGGCCGCGAGTTCGTCCGGCGAGATCGGTTCGTCCAAGTGAAGTCGGGTCGGATCCGCACGAAAGTATCCCGGAGCGTAGACGCGCAGCGGTCGGCGATCGTTTCCGTGGCACGACGGACTTGCGCAGCCGCGCTCGAGGATCGGTTGGACTTGCGAGCGAAACATCGCGGAATCCAGCGCGGGCGGTGCGACGGGCTGCGGCGGGGGGCCACAGGCGATGGACGCCATCGCGAGCCACGAGAGAATCGCGAACGCCGGGCCGCGAGCGGTCATTGCGCGAGAATGTACGCGATGAGGTCGTCGAGCTGGCGAGCCGAAAGCGACGACGTCGCTCCGTGCGTGTCCGGGATTCCATCGACTTCGTTGAACCCGCGTTCACCGGGTCGCAGCGCGGGGTGGCCGGGCGTGAGCAGCACTTCGCGGAGATTGCGCGCACGGCCATCGTGGAGGAACAAATTTCCGCGAGCCCACAGGCCTCGCAACACCGGAACACCGAACTCGATGCGGCCGTCGGCCTGGACGACTTCGGGAAACGTCACGAGGAACAGATCGTTGACGAGATCGCCGTTGGAACCATCGGACATGCGGGACGGAGAGATCACCGGCGCGAAGTGTAGACGGCCCACGGGGGAGTCGCTGTTCGACGCGGCAAGTGCGGCACCCGTGTGGCACGTCGAGCAGCCGACTTCCGACGACTCGAACAGAGCCCGGCCGCGACGAACGTCCGCGGTATCGCCGGGATTCGGATTGGCGAGTAGTCGGCTGCGTACCAGCAGCGACTCGCCGAGCGCGCGCGTGAGACCTTGGAAGTTCAGCGGCGAATCGAACGTGTCGCCGAACGAGCGCCCGCGGCCGATGATCGCGATGGATTGGGACTGATAGAAGGCATTTCGGGTTGCGAAATTGTGCGGAAACGGACGTGCCGCGCAGATCGCGGGCGGACGCGTGGGGCAATCGGCCGGCGCCGGATTCGCTTCGGACCAGAGCGACGGGTCGGTGCAGCAGAACTGATTGATCGGCGCGAACTCGCTGAGCACGGGAAAGAAATTGATTTCGTCCATCGCGCCCTCGAGAAACCACGGACGCGAATCGGCCATACCCCGCTGGGGCATCGTCAGGCGTGCGGCTTCGGGATGGCGCAGCATGGGCATCGAGAAGGCGCGTTCGACGCTGCCGAACTCGCGGTGACACATGACGCACGACTGATCGCCGTCGACCGAGAACGGCGCCGTAACGACGTTGACGATCTCGCCGATCTCGACGTCCGACGACGGGAAGCGTCCATCGCGCGTGTCGCCGACGACGACGGCTTCGGGCGTAGCCCCGGGTGTGGTCAACAACTCGATCGATTCAGACAATTGCGTCACGACGGCCGCGCCCGCGCCGACACATGCGATGTCCGTGACGCCCCAGCCCACGCGACTCCGCGTCACGGGACGGAGCCCGCCCGTCGCGAGGTCGATTGCAAACGTCTCGACTTCGCTCGAGCCCATGTACCCCACCCAGAGCGAGAGACCCGTGGCCGATGGGCACACCGCTGCCGCCTCCGGGACCGAGCCGCCGACGATCCAATTCCGTCGATCGGGCAGAAAGCGTCCGAGCATCGGGTCGCTCGGATCCACGTCGCGCGCATCGTGGCAACAGGTCGAGTCCGACGTGTAGCGCTGCGCGGGTGCGCCGTCGCTCGCGCGGAACACGGCGATCTCGTTCTGCTGATCTTGAAAGTTCGCGTTCGCGGTCGAATCCCCGGGCCGGCCGTCGTCGTCGGTGTCGGGGCCAACGAGGGGGGGGTGGCCCGAGCCGGGACCTTGGGTCAGCGCCATCAACCAGCCGCCGGCGAACACGACGTCGTTCGCTGGGGCGTGAAGATGAATGTCCGACGCCAAGCGCTCCGACGGAAGTTCGTAGAGATGAACGTGCATGCCGTCGACGCCCGCCACGGCGAGTCGTGACCCGTCGGCAGAAATCGCAACGTCACGCGCGTGCGTCGATGCGGCGAGTTCCGTTGCGTGCGGATCGGTCACGGCAAATCGCTCGGGTCCGACGTCCAGATCCCATCGCACGACCGTGCCACGCCAGCGGTTGCTGACGTATGCCCGGCGACCATCGGGCGTGAATGCCACATCGGTCGCGTAGAACGCAGTCGGTACGTCGGCGACCACGCGCAGATCGCGGAGGTCGACCACGCTCGCCCACGACGAGTACCGATTCGTGACCACGGCGAACCGACCGCCCGGGTGGATCGCGACGCCCGTCGGCGAACTTCCGACGCGCACGCGCCCGCGCACCGTTCGCGTCGTGAGATCGACAATCGAGATCTCGTCGCGTGGTTCGTCTTCGAGCCCCTGAAGCGTGACGACCGCCGTCGCGCCGTCTGGGCTGACGGCGACCCGCAGCGGCCGGTCGCGACGGGGTTGAGCGAAGTACCCGCGATCGCCGCGGTAGGGATTGCGTAGCGTCGTGAGCGTGCGTCGCGGGAAGTCCGCCATCGGCGCGTTGCCGCACGACGCAACCGCGATTGTCGCCAGCGCGGAGAGCACTCGCCCCCAACTCGCGGTCGCGTTGCGCCGCGGCCAACCGGCGCCGTCGAACGTCACGGGCAGCCCTCGCTGCAGTAGAGTGCGCCGCTCTCGATCCAGCGAACGACCGCGCGCATCTGTTCGTCGGCGATGGCCGGCACGCCACGGTGCACCGCGAGGCCCGAAGCCGAGCGCGGTGCGTCCAGCTCCTCGCCCAACATCCGCTCGATGAGAAAACTCCCGCGAGCGCTTGCGCCGACGACGTCGACATATCGGAACCCGTTGGCCGAACCGACGCCGAGACCGACCAACGCTTCGTACGCTGCGTCGTAGCGCGCCGTGCGCCGCGGTTCGAGCGTCAGGCCTGCGGCGAAGCTCGACGTGTCATGACACCCCGCCGTCGCACACGAGCGCGCGAGCATCGGCGCGACCACGGTGCGCCAGTCGGACGCGAGCGCTCCGGCAGTCGTGACGCGTGCAGGTGCCCTCGGGCGGTCGGGGTCGTCATTTTCGAAGCGCGCGAGGGAGCGCGACGCACGCGCGGTGACATCGACCGGCGAGAACGTGTCGTTGGGACGACCGGATCGCGCTCCGTGGCAGTGGGCGCACACTGTGTCGTACGCGCTTGGGCTCGCGCCTTGGCGCATGAGCTGACCGGGATTGATGTCGAACCAGCGATTGTGTTGCGTTCCGACGACCATGCCGCGCGCGTCGAGGTATTGCAGCCGCCACGCGGTGCCAGCGTCGAGTTCGGCGTACATCGTGCCGTCCGTTTCGAGGGGCAACTCGGCGAGCACGCGCGCAGCTGGATGAGGCGTCGCGCCGCTCGAGCGCTGTTCCGCGAACAGCGTCGCTGCCGGCGCGACGACCAGGGCGTCTCGTGAAACCGGGACGGCCCCGAGTATCCGCACGGAACGAATGTCATCACGCGGCGTGCGCGCGCCTGCGGGTCCGATGGCCCCGACGATCTGCTGCAACAGTGGTATGCCGTTGAACGCGATCCGCCCGGTCGCGCCCGTCGGCGGCGCGGGCCACGCGACTCCCGGCACGTTGCGAAACACAGCGACCGGTTCGGTCTCTGCGATGCCGGGCACATCGACCAGCCGTTCGCGCGTGGAGACCGTGAGCTGCTGCGAAGCGGCGTCGAACGCGAGGGACACCGTGTAGATGCCAAAGTCCGGCGTCACGTCGCGATTGCGCAGTTCCACCCGGCCCGCGACGTACGCGACGACGAGCCGCCCGTCCGGCAGCGGTGACGGATCTCGGTACGCGCCATCGCTGAACTCGCGGCGCGCGGGGCGCGGGTCATCGTGCGAGCCGTACGGCCCGAGGTACGAGACAGGATGGATGAATGCGGGGAGCGACGCGCCGGTGGTTGCGGTCGCGTAGATCTCGGGGCCCATGTTGCGGTCGACGACGATCAGCGCGCCAGCTTGCCACACCGCGTCCCGATCGAGGAGGACGGCCGCGTAGTCCCCGAATGCGGTCTCACGCATGTGGAACGTGAGGTCGTCCGCGAGGTTTGCACCGTACTGTAGGTGATACTCGATGTGCAGATCGTTCGGAAATCGGTACACGACGCCCTGCACGAGGTCGCCGAGTCGGCGGAGCGCCGTGAACGCGACGTTGCCACTCGTCTCGCCACCGTATCGAAAGAACGTCGTCGATAGCTCGGGGCTCGGCGTCCACGTGCGGCGCGTAAGCCGCTCGTCGGCCTCGACGACGTACAGGTCAGTGTCCCAGCCGTCCGAGTGTTCCGTCAGCACTCCAGCACGGTTCGAGACAAACCAGAGCCGTCCGTCCGGCGCATAGGCCGGGGCGAGGTCGATCGACAGCGAGCCGTCCGGCAGTCGCACCGCGTTCGTCACTCGGCGCGCCGAGCCCGTCCCGAGATCGAGTTCCCAGATCGTCGCGCCTTCGCTCGCAGCAAGTCGCATGCTGAATGCGACGTGCGTCCCCGTGTCGTCCACGACGGGATTGCGAATCTCCGCCGGCGCGCTGTGCAGCGCGGCCGTGAGATTGCGGACGCTGCCTGCCGCGTCGGGAGGGGTCACGAGATACAGGTCCGTTCCAGGGACGAATTCCGAGACTTCGGTGACGCGTCCGGGCCGCGGGGGGCCGCCGACGAACACCACGCCATCGATCTGCTGTTCCGGGGCGTTGTTCGTTCGGTCCGCTCGCTCGATGCGGGCCCACTGGATCACCTGTCCCGCCAAGCCTTCCGTGGAACCACTTGGAAACCCGGCAAGGCCGTTGCCGCCGCGGTGCGGCAGCAGTTCCGTCAAGCTGCCGAAGGCCTTGCGAACGAGTCGCGACTGCTGCGGCCATCCCGCAAGGCTCAGGTGCACCCGGGCTTCGTCGTAGTTCTGCAACGTCGCAGCGACGCCGAATCGACCGCCGATTCCTCCGTCGAACCGCAACGGAACGCCCGAGGTCACGCCGTGGCACGGGGCCAACATGCACTGGCTGGCACGCAGCGCCGGCTGAACACGCTCGGAAAAGAACCGCTGGCCGCGCGTGAACGATGCCGCGGTGCGATCTTCGCCGCCGTCACGTTCGCGTGCGATCCACGCACGCACTGCGACGTAGGCCGCGTCGTCGGGGTCGCGAAAGCCCGTACCGCCGCCGTGGGGCAGTCCACCGAACTCCGCCGGAATGGGCTTGCGGAGTAGCGTCGAGAACTCTGGTGACTCCGTCGTGTTGATGAACCTCCGGGCCGCCGTGCGCGTTGCCTCCACGCGCTCGCGCGTATCGATCTCCGCGCGCTCGTTGGTCGGAAAATGAAACTGCCGAAGCGAAGTCCCGTTCGGTGGAACGCCGTGGCAGCTCGACGCCCCGCAACGGCGCTGCAGAACGGGAGCGACCTGTCGCGCGAAGACGCTCGCGACGTCGTCGGTGTGGCATCCCGCGACGACGATTGCGGCGACGAGCGCTCCAGCGATCCTGACTACGCTCATGGCGTTGGGCCGCGCGCCACGCCGTCGAGCGGCGTTCGAAGCTCGAGCATCGCGCGCATCGGCGAGGACAGTTCGCTGCGCAAGTCGGGCCCGGTGCGAATCAATGCGACGCCCAGGGACTCCGCAAGGGCCAGCGCGCGGTCGGGCGGCAGCACGAACAGGGCCGTGTCGAAGCCATCGGCATCGATGCCCGTGCGCGCAACCACGGTCACGGCGATCGTATGTTCGACCGGCATGCCGGTGCGCGGATCGAGGATGTGATGGTACCGGCGGCCACCGTGCTCGAAATAGTGTTCGTAGTCGCCTCCGGTCGAGACCGACCCGCTCGTGACCGAGACAGTCCCCAGCAACGCGTTCGGATCGCGCGGGTGCTGCACGCCGACGCGCCATGCCCGGCCGTTTCGTGTCCCGGACACCAACACCTGACCCCCCGCGTACAGCATGAAGTCTCGCACGCCGGCATCGTGGAGCATCGTCCGCATGCGATCGAGTGCGTAGCCCTTGGCGATCCCACCGAGGCCGAGGGCCATTCCGGGCCGCGCGAGCCGAATGGTCTGCGCGCGCGCATCCATCTCGACGCCACGCCAGTTCACGAGTGGCAATCGCTCCCGGATGGCTGCCGGGTCCGGCGGGCGAGCACCTGCGTGCCGAAAGTCCCACAGTCCGCGCAAGGCCGCCCAGGTCGGATCGAATGCGCCGTCGCTCATGCGCGCGAACTGGAGCGATCGTTCGACGACTGCCCAGGTGTCCGCGCCGACGCGGACCGGAGCGCCGCCGGAGTTTGCGTTCACGCGAGAGAGTTCGGTCTGCGGTCTCCACTCGGAGAGCACGTTCTCGAGCCGTGCGACCTCGTCGAGTGCGCGTTCGGCGACGTCCACCGCGACCGCGCGTGCTCCGCGCGGCAGCACGACGCGCCAGAGCGTCGACATGGCCGCGCGCTCGATCGTCGTTTCGCGGGCGAGCACCGCCAAGGATACCGGCCGCCGATGGGCTCTCGCGTACGCGAATTGCACGCCGATCGCGATCGCCGCTGTCGCGATCGCCACCGCGGGCCAAACCCATCGGCGCGCTGCACCCTTCACCGAGAACCGCCGAGCGCGGCGAGCACGTGCGCCTCGATTGCGCCGGGTTCCCGGTCCGAACCGCCGGACAGCACCGCGCGGATCCGGCCGTCGCGCCCGATCACGAATGTCGACGGCAGCGCAGGCGGCGACCAGCGTTCCGCAAGCGCATGGTCGCCATCGTGTACGTTCGCGAACGACGGGTGCAGTTCATCGACGAAGCGTCGCGCGGTGGCGAGTTCCTCGTCGACCGATACGCCGACGACCACCAGCCCGCGCGCACGCAACCTCCGCCCCATTGCATCGAGCGAAGGAAATGATCGGCGACACGGTTCGCACCAACTCGCCCAGAAATCCACGACGACGACCTGGCCCGCGAGTGCGCGCGGGTCCAACCGCCCGCCGCCGATCAGCGGCCCGTCGAGTCGCGGGGCCGCCTCGCCCGGGCCGGCGCCGGCGAGTACGAGGGCCCCGAGCAGCAGAATCCCTCGACTCCACCGCGCTCGGGACCGATTGTGGAGGTTGGACATCACCGAGGGATCATGGTCTGCCGAGGTAGGCTCGATCAAGTCCTGCGGCCGATGTTCCGGTTGTCCATGCAGGATTTGGCGCGCCGCGCGACGGAACGGTGCGGCGAAATTGGTCCCGGTCAAGTCGTCAACTGCATCGAAGCGCCAGAGGACGTTCCCGTTCCGGTCGGTTTGGAGTATCCTAGGCCATTGCGCTGGGCGTCCGCGGGACTTTCGGGTTCACGCGGAGGCAGGCGCCCCGGACCAACCACCACCACGCCGATGAGGTCTTCCAATGCGTAGCGTTCGAATGGTCATTCTGCTCGTAGCGTCGGGGGCGCTCGCGCTTCACTGTTCGCCAGCCAACAACACAACTGACGCCAACGGAGCCGATGTCGTGACCGGCGGAGACACCGGCGGAGGCGGCGATACCGGCAACATGGTCGACGCGGCTCCCACGGACACGGGAGTCCCGGCGGACACTGGCATGCCCCGGACGTGCAACGATCCGGGATTCCCGGCGATTCACGAGCCGTGCTGGCGTCGCGAACCGACTGGTGACCTTCCGAACTTCACCGTCCGCGCGAACGTGATTGCGCCGAGCATCCAGATCCGGATGGAGAACTTCACGCCGACGAGCTGCGCAGTCGTGGATCGTTGCGTTGCGGCTCCCGGAATGCGACGCGTCATGCGATTCAGTTTCTGGGTGCACAATGACGGACCCGCGGACTTCTATCTCGGACCGCCGACCGGTCGAAACGCGATCCCGGATCTGTTCACACAAAACTCGTGCAACCGCGTTTACGAGCTTACGGGCTGGGGCGAGTACGATCTCATCAATGCCGACACCATGGAGTGTGCAGGCTACGGCCACAAGCAGTCGTTCTGCCTCATGGATCTTGCGCGGGGAACGGGCGGCACCACGATTCCGGCGGCGATGCAGTACAACTGCAACAACCAGGGAATTCATGCAGGATACATCGACATCTACGATCGTTCGTTGCCCTGCCAGTTCCTGGACATCACGGACGTCGCGGCCGGAAATTACATTCTGCGAGCGCGCGTGAACACCGAGCACCGCGTGTGCGAGACCGACTACACGGACAACTCGGCCGAGGTGATGGTCACGATTCCGTAGCGGGCCGCGCATGCGCACGCTTGCAACGACGACTGCGTTCGCCGCGTTCCTCGCCGGGTGTACCGGCGGGGAGCGACGGCCGGCGTTGCCAACCGTGCCTCAGGTGTACGTCGTGGACAACGAGGACGGAACGATCTCCGTCCTCGATCCGATGTTGCAGGCTCGCGCGGCACTGATCCAACTCACGGTCGAGCACGGCGGTCAGTACGATCCGTACACGCCGTTTGGAATCGCAGTGTCGCCGCGCGACGGCACCATCTGGGTCGCGGCGCCGCCGGGCGTGGTGTACTCGCGCACGCGAATCGGTGTCGACGCCGGCGCGGCCACTCCGTTCGAGGACTGGCAGACGCGCGTCGCAGACCAGCTCGTCGTCGTGGACCCCGCGACGCATGACGTTTCGCGTCGGATCAACATCCAGGACGCGGCCTACGTGCATTTCCTCGCGTTCGATCGGGCCGGCGACTACGTCTACGCGACGGAGTACGACCTGCACGACGTCGTCCAAGTCGACGCGCGGACCTATCGAATTGCGAGCCACATCGACCTTGGCGAGGGACGCAGACCGCTCGGCATCGCGGCATGCGGCGGCCGGGTGTACGTCGCAAATGAAGGCAGCGATTCTCTCTCGACGATCGATCCAGCCACGTCGAACGTGACTGAAACCCAGCTCCCGAGTGCGCCGTGGTTTGTCACGTGTACGCCGGATGCTCGGTACCTGTTCGTGACGCTATTCGTTCCGCATCAGGTACTGCGAATCGAGCGCGCCACGGGCGCGACGACGACAATCCAGCTGCCGCCCGAGTCGCAGGGCCCGGCCGATCTTCTCGTGTCGCCCAACGGCCAGACGCTGCTCGTCTGCGACCACGGACACGAGCGATTGCGACCCGATTCCAATCTCGTGTTCGACATCGACGTCGAGAATGCCGTCGTGCGTGGAAGCATCGTCGTCGGTCGGGGCGCGCACTCGGTCGCGTTCTCGCGGGACGGCGCTACCGCGTACGTGACGAATCGGTTCGAACGATCGATTTCCATCGTGGACGTTGCGCGGCGCCAGGTCACGGGGACGATTGCCACCGGGCGGCGACCGACCGGCGTCGTCGTGTGGAATCCGCCCTAGCCGTCGCTCGCGTACGCTAGTTTTCGCGCGCCGCGGGTGCGTCCAACCGCTCCAGGAGATGTTGCAGCCACTCCTCGGCTTCCGCATCGAGTTCGGTGAACTGGATGCCGAGCCCCGCCGGGATCGCGCTGTCGTCGGACGCGCTATCGACGACGTGTGCGACGCGCGCGGCAAACGTCACGGCGGGAGCGCCGTCTGCGAGAACGACCACTCGACAGTCCGTCCCGATCGGCTCGAGCAACTCTGTTGCGACGAACATCCCGCCGCGCGACAGATCCCGCGCCACGGCTTCGAACGTGAGCGACTCGCTCGTGTACATCACGGCCACTTCGATCTTGCGTCGGAACTCGCTGCGGCGTTCGGACGGCATCGGCACGGACAGCTGGGTCACGGATCCCGGCCGGCCCATCGGCCACTCGAAGCCGCACGCGTCGCAGTGATCCGATGCCATCGGAACTTCCACCCGGCAACGCGGGCAGTTGTGCATCGGGAGCTTGGGCAGCGGCGCCATCCGGCTCGGTGCTCGCGGCGCAACCGAGGGATTCTTGGGCGGCGCGGTCCATGCGCCGGCGCCCGTCGGAGGGCGATCCAGAAGGCCGCTGACCGTGTCGACTTCCGTCGGGACCGACGGTTCGGTGCCGGTGAGCACGCGCAATCGCAGCACGCGATTGCCAATCTGAATCTCGTCGCCGTCGACCATTCGCCGGAACCGCTTGAGCACTTCGCCGTTGACTCGGCTGCCGTTGCTGCTGCCCAAGTCTTCGACGCTGACGTCGCTGCCGCTGACCCGGATGCGAAGGTGCCGACGCGATACCGCGGGGTCGTTCAGGCGTATCTGGCACACGAGATCGCGGCCGAGGATGGTCTCTCCCGCGGGCAGTTCGATCGTGTCACCGAGATATTCCAGCAGAACGCGCGACATGAAGATTGCAGTCCCCCCGAAGTGTACCGCGTCCGCGGCCGCGCCGCTGCTCGGCCCTGCGAACCCGCAGGGGCTCCGCAAGCCGGCGGACGCGGACCGCGGCCCGATCGCGGGCGATTTGTCGCG
>Ga0209726_10002621_pt1 | contig 26296 bp, 30 predicted proteins | sample Subgrocontami54m_FD_187453 | JGI IMG/M metagenome (GOLD analysis project Ga0209726, IMG submission 187453) | Subsurface groundwater microbial communities from S. Glens Falls, New York, USA - GMW46 contaminated, 5.4 m (SPAdes) (version 3) | ecosystem: Environmental > Aquatic > Deep subsurface >... | reverse complement strand
TCGAGGGTTTCGCCGAGGCGCACGACCACACCGTCGGCGAGCTCGCGCTCGCATGGCTTGCCTCCCAGCCAGCCGTTGGCTCTGTGATTGCGGGTGCGACGAAGCCGGAGCAGGTCGAGGCCAACGTCCGCGCGCTGGAGTGGAAGCTCACCCAGGCTGACCTGGCCGAGCTCGAGGCCGAGCTGGGCAGCGGAGCCGACGGCGACGGCCGCCGCAACTAGCGGCGGGCACGGGGCACCGCGGGCCGGCCAAAGCGAGCCCGGCGGCGTCCGGCGCGCGCTGACGAACTACAACTACCGGCTCTTCATGGCCGGCCAGCTCGTCTCGCAGAGCGGCGGCTGGATGCAGCGCATCGCGCAGTCCTGGCTCGTTCTGCAAATCACGGACTCGCCGGCCGCGCTCGGTACCGTCGTCACGCTGCAATTTCTGCCGATCCTGACGCTCTCGCTCTTCGCGGGCGCGGCGGCGGACCGCTTCCCCAAGCGCCGCTCCCTTGTGTTCATCCAGAGCATCGGGATCGCGCAGTCACTCACCCTCGCCCTGCTCACGGCGACCGGCCACATCGAGCTCTGGCACGTGTACATGCTCGCGCTCGTGCAGGGCACCGCGAACGCCATCGAGCAGCCGATCCGGCAGGCGTTTCCCGCTGAGCTGGTCGGGCGCGACCTCCTCGGCAGCGCGATCGCGATGAATTCGGCCGTCCACAACTCGGCACGCATCGTCGGGCCGGCGCTCGGCGGCATGGTCGTCGCCTGGTTGGACATCACCGGCGCGTTCGCGCTGAATAGCGTGAGCTATCTGGCCGTTCTCGTCTCGCTCGCGCTCATGCGAGGCTCGACCATCGCCGTGCCGCCGCGCCCGGCTGAGCGCAACCCTTTGAAGCAGATCGGCGAAGCGCTCGCCTTCGCGGGGCGGCGGCCCATCATCGTGTACACGCTCGCGACGCTGTCATGCCTCGCCACCTTCGGTTTCAACTACAGCACGTTCCTTCCCTTGCTCGCTCGCTACGTGCTGGATTTGGGGCCATCGGGCTACGGCATGCTGAGCGCGGCGCTCGGCGCGGGCGCGATTCTCGGCTCGATCGTCATCGCCCGCCGCGGCTACACCTCGCCGTTGCGCCAGGTCGCCGGCGGCATCGCTTTCGCCCTGATGCTCGGAGCCGTCGGTCTGTCCACATCTCTCGTGCCAACATTGATTCTGATGGCGCTTCTCGGCGGCGCGGGGACGTTTTTCTCCACGACGGCGAACACCACGGTGCAGCTCCACGTCCCCGATGAGATGCGGGGCCGCATCATGGGGCTCTACACGCTGCTGCTCGCCGGGATGACGCCACCCGGCGCGCTCGTGACCGGCCTGCTTGCCGACCACTGGGGGATCGGCGTCGCGCTCATCGTGGAGGCCGCGATCTGCCTCGTCGGCGTGCTGCCAGCCTGGTGGTATTTCGGACTCCGCGCGCGCGGACGGACACCGGAGGAGATCGCCGGAGCGGTCGCGACTCGGCATTAAGAATTGCGTGATGTTGAAGGCGCGATAGTCGCCGGCGAGCTGGCGGCGCGGGTCGCCGCCCCGGGCACCGCGCAGACCACGTCCGAGGTGCCGGTGGCCGTCGTGCCCGTCAGAGCGAGCACGAGGAAGCACGTCGCGCCGCTGATTGGAATGCTGGCGCCAGTCGCGTTCGCTGAAAGCAACATCGGTGTGGCCAACGTGTCGCCGAGCGTATAGACCAGGTAGCCGGTCGGAGCGCCGAAGGCTGGCGCGGTCCACCCGAGGGTTGCCGTGTTTGACTGGTTGAGCCTGATCGATACGACCTGTGGCCCGCCGACGGCCGAGTGGGTATTCGGTGCGGCGCACAGCAAATCGGAAACGACGGGCGGCGTGACGCCTGTTGGCACGAGCACGTAGCAGACGGTGCCGCCCAGAAGGCTCCCCGTCAGATCCTGGGCGCCGGTCGCATCTGCCGGCAGCGGACCAGCGAGCGGCAGAACGGCTGGCAGCGAGCCGAGGCGCGCGATCACGTAGCCGCTTTGCCCTTGCCCAGGCTGCCAGCTCAGGCGGATGCCACCGGATCCTGACTGGAGGGTAAATCCACGCCCCCCGACAGGAATCGGGGTCGGGCTCGGCGTCCGAGTGACGGTCGCCGTCGGGCTTGGAGTACGTGTGCTGGTTGGGGGCCCAGGCGTTGCCGACGCGGTGCGCGTCGGGGTGGGGGTGCCAAACGCTGGACCACCAGGGTCGTCCTGCTCCCGCATGAACCAGAGGTTGTGGGGGCGCGAATCACCGTCCGCGCTTCCGCCCTCCTGCAGATGCCCTCCGGCGAGCCAGGTGTTCGGGTACTTCTCGTGCGTCACCGCGCCGGCATAGTCGCCCCAACGGCCGGCGGTGCCGTGCGTGCTCGCGCCGACTTCGTGCAGCTCCCAGCCACTGGTCACGACGTTTGGCGAGAGGCTATCCCGGATGAGCGCGTTCATGGCGGGCATCGTGTCACCCCCGAGCGCGGAGACCTGGCCGCCGAGGTGTCCCCGCGCATTCACCGCGACGTAGGGGTACAAGTACGCCCGAGCGTTGCTCCAGATGTCCGGCTCGGCGATGACGGCCAGCGTGGCAGGATTCAGGATGACCGAGCGCACGAACGGATACGGTCGCCCGAAGCCCTGGCCCGAATGCCACATGAACCCAAGCTCGGTCGGCGTGATCCAGCCGGTCTGCATTCTGGCCAACCCTCGACCGCACGGATCGAGCCCGTCCGGACCGGGACACGAGAACTGACCACCCGCGGTGAAAGCCAGGCCGCCGACCGTCGCCCTCGTCGGCACGATCGCCGTCTCGGGCCACGCCACGACGCCGATCGTGCCGGTCCCCGTGACACTGCCGAAATACATCGCGGTCGTGGCGCCGCTGACCGGTGAAACGTCGGCGAATTGGACCGTCGAAAAGGCGTCCAGCGTGTACGGGCTGTTGCTCGACAGCGCTGCCAGCGGGATGCGGCCGATGACCGTGCCAATCTGGAAGAAGTTGCCCGTGTCGAACACGTTGGCCGTCAAATAGAGATAGTTCGCGCTGACCTCAACCTGCGGGTAATCCAACCAGGTACCCAGACTGAAGCCGAAGTCAGCGGGTGTGAGATCGTGCACGTCCCAGGTGTTGCTGCCCACGTCCGCGGCCCCGTGAGCGATGGCGAGACGGATGCCGTTCGTATCCGTCGGGCCACGTCCGGTCGGCAGGTAGGAGAGGACCCAGACCACGAGGTCACGCGTCGGATCCTGCGTGACTCGCTGATCGCAGCAAAAGCCACCAGAGAACGAGAATGGCGCCGCCGGAAACGTCTCGTACGGCGAGATGAAGCGAAATGAGCCGCCGTTGTCCGTGGACGCCGCGGCGTACCAATTACCCGCCTGGAGGATCGCGTCGCCCTGCCCGCCGACCGTCGGCTGGTTGATGCTGCCTGAGTACGGGAACGGAATCGTCAGCGCCGTGTCGCGCTTCAAGAGAAACGAGCCGGCGCTCTGCCGGCCGACCGATTCTCGCTGCGTCTCGGCGGCGGCGCTCGCCGCGCGAGCGGGTCCCGCGCGGAACGGGCGCGAGGGTGGGCGCTCGTGAACAGCCGGCTGCACAGGTGGGGGCGGGACCGCGTGCACAGGGCCGGAAACGCGCCGACCGGCCGCCTTGGCCGTGGTTCCGACACGATCGCCGTCGGCCACAAGTTCTCGAGTGACGACTGCAGCAGTAGGAGACACGCGATCGTCGGACGCGCGGCCTGCCTGTCCCACAGTGAGCGCTGGAGGTTGAATTGTGGCGGCCACGACGGCCAGAACCAAGGGCAGCGTCAGGCGTCTGGGTAAACGTCGCAAGCCATTGCCTCGTCTTCGCGTGAGTGATTTGGCGGCGCCCGAGCGGTGCAGTTTACCGATTCTCGCGATAGGAATGCGCAAGCGTCGAACTCTCAAACGCGGACTCGACATCGAAAGTCGGATTGCGTTCGCGCCATCGCGAGCGATCGGCTATCCTGCGCTCGACGGCAGACCCAGTCGTTCTGCCGTTTCCTCACGAACACTTTCAGGAGGCTGGCCTGTGGCCGCACCGACTGCTTTTCGCACGATTGGCAAACCAGTCCCTCGCGTCGAGGGCTTCGACAAGGTCACGGGCCGCTCGCTGTACACCGCGGACGTGCCGCTGACGGGCGCGCTCTGGGCACGGACGGTGCGCAGCCCCTTTGCGCACGCCCGCATCATCTCGATCGACACGGAGCGCGCCCGGAAGCTGCCGGGCGTTCACGCCATTCTGACTGCCGCTGACTTACCGGGAAGGCGAAGCGGCCGCGTCCTCAAGGACATGCCGGTCCTCTGCCGCGACGTCGTGCGCTACATCGGGGACCGCGTCGCCGTCGTCGCCGCTGACTCGCCGGAGGCGGCCGATGAGGCCGCGCTGCTCGTTGCCGTGGAGTACGAGGAACTCCCTGCAGTTTTCGATCCGATCGCCGCGATGGAGGCGGGCGCCGCGCTCGTCCATCCGGACGCGCGGACGTACGCGGGCTTCTCCAAGTCGATTCCGGACGTGCCGAACCTGTGCGGCTACAGCATCCATCAGGTCGGCGATCTCGACGCCGGCTTCGCCGAAGCGGACCTGATCGTCGAGCATACCCTGCGCACGCCGCTCGTTCACCAGGGCTACCTCGAACCGAACGCGAGCGCCATCGCGATTGACGAGGCGGGGCGGGTCCAGGTCTGGGCATCCAACAAGCTGCCCTACACCCTGCGCGAGCAACTCGCCGACATATTGGACCGGCCCGAGACGGACATCGCGATCCATCCGATCGTTGTGGGCGGCGACTTCGGCGCCAAGGGCAGCCCGGCGGACGTCCCCGCCGCGTTCTACCTGTCCCGCGCGACGGGTCGCCCCGTGAGGTTCGTCTCCTCCGCGCAGGAAGACCTGATCGCCATGTCGCACCGCCACCCGCTCATGGCGACGTTCCGGACGGGCGTGACGCGCGACGGCCGCATCGTCGCGCGCGACGTTCGACTGGTCTACAACACCGGCGCATACGGGGCCTTGAAACCCAGTGAGAACGGCATGCTCACGGGCGGCGAATACGCCGGCGGCCCGTACAAGATCCCGAACCTCCGTATCGAAGGGCTCGCCGTCTACACGAACACGCCGCCGAGCGGCTACATGCGCGCCCCCGGCCACCCGCAGGTGGCTTTCGCCGTCGAGACGCACATGGAGCTGGTGGCGCGCGAGTTGGGGATGGACCCGTACGAGTTTCGGCGCCGCAACGTCGTCGACCAGATGCCGAACGGTGAACCGTCGTTCTGCGCTCAGGCGCTCGCGGCCGCCGCGAAGGCGATCGACTGGTCTGCGCCGAAAGCCGCGTTCGTCGGCCGAGGCATGTCGATTGCGGAGCGCGGCATCGGCAACGGGGAGGGCGCATCGGACCTGACACTCAACCCCGATGGCACGATTACCGTCGCCACCGCGGTGCCGGATCAGGGATCGGGCACGCTTACCCTCATCACGCAGATCGTTGCGGAGGAGCTGGGTCTCGATGTGGATCGCGTCAAGCTGGTCCGCGTCACCACCGATGCGCTTCCGATCGACGTCGGCGCCGCGGCGGACCGAATGACGAACGTCGCGGGCCACGCGGCGATCGTGGGCAGCCGGACCCTGCGCGACCAACTCACCCCGCTGGCCTCAGCGATGCTCGGTGGCGGGGGCGCCGAGTGGGCAGGCGACGGCTGGCGCAACCCGGAAGGCCGGCACGTCACCGTGGAGGAGCTGGCGCTCGAGATGGTGCCGGCCGGCCACCCCGCGGGCCACGTCCAGGTCACGGTCAAGCAGCCGGCGAGCAAGAACCGCTCGGCGTGCGCGCAGGCGGCCGAGGTCGAAGTCGACCCCGACACCGGGAAGGTCACCGTGCGCCGCATCGTCAGCGCCCAGGACACCGGGACGGTCATCAATGCGCTCGGCCACCAGGGGCAGATCGAGGGCGCGGTCATCCAGGGCTTGGGCTTTGCACTGAGCGAGGCGCTGGTGCTCGACGACGGCCGAATCGTGAACCCAAATCTCGGCGACTACAAGCTCCCGACCGTACAGGACGTGCCCGAGCTGATTACCGTCAACATCGATTCGAAGGGACCCGGACCTTACGATGCCAAGGCGATCGGCGAGACGCCGTCCGTGCCCATCGCCGGTGCCATCGCCAACGCGGTCGCGGACGCTATCGGCGCCCCCATCCTGGAGCTTCCCATTACCGCGGAGCGCGTCCTGGCGGCCATCGAGGCCGCAAAGCACACATAAACCATTCGCATCAGTTCACGGTTCCGTTCACCGTTCGTGCGTTCGGCTTACACAGCGTACGGTAACATGTGCCCACGACCGTGAGGAGGAATTGTCGATGCGGGGTATGTGGCGTGTATCGCTGACGATCGCGGGCCGGCTGGCGCTCGTTTTGCTGCTCGTCGGGCTGACATTCCTGCATGGCAGCGGTGCAGGTGGCAGCGCCCGTTCGAGTAACGCCGCGACGGTATTCGAGTTCGCCCTCATCGGCGACCTGGGATACACGGCGGAGCAGGACGTCTGGTTCGCCAATGTGCTCGACGAGTTGAACGCGACGCCCGACCTCGCGTTCATCGTTCATGATGGCGACCTCTGGGGCGCCCCGTACGGCGGCTGTCGGGATGAGTTTTACGAGGCCCGGCTCGAGTGGTTCCAGGCTTCGGCACACCCATTCATCTTTGTTCCTGGCGACAACGACTGGACAGATTGCTGGCAGGATCGCTTCGGCGGCTATGACCAGATGGACCGCCTCGCGCTGGAGCGGCGTCTCTTCTACCGCGATGAATTCTCGCTTGGGCAGCGCAAGCTCCCCCTGCTGCGCCAGAGCACCGATCCTCGTTACGCCGACTATCGCGAAAACGTCCGCTGGGATTATGGCGGCGTCACGTTCGTCACGCTGAACATCCAGGGCAGCAACGACAACCGCGGAACCGGTCCCGACGGCGACGAAATCGAATGGACAACGCGCACGACAGCAAATCTTGCTTGGTTGGCCCAGGGCTTTACGCATGCGCGGCAAACGGGCAGCCGCGCCGTGATGCTCATCATGCAAGCGAATCCAAATTTTGAGCGCCCGCCGGAGCGGCGCACGGGCTACAACGAGTTTCTTGCTGCACTCGAGACCGAGACGATTGCATTCGAGCGGCCGGTCGTGCTGGTTCATGGGGACAGCCACTACTTCCGCATCGATAAGCCGCTGGTAAGCTCAGTGAGCGGGCGCGTCATCGAGAACTTCACGCGGGTTGAGACGTTTGGCCAGCCCAACCACCACTGGGTGCACGTGACGGTCGACGATGCGGACCCGAGTGTCTTCACATTCCGCCAGCGCATTGTCGAATCAAACCTCGTGGATCACACGTCGCGCTGATTGAATCGGGCCGAAGCGCCCTTTTCTCATGTGCGATAATGCGCTCCGCGGCACTTCGCCTGGAGCCGTCCCCTGGCCGACACCGTTGCCCCGGTCGCCCGCGGTCGTAGCTCCGCTCGCACCGCGGTCGATTGGGTCACCCCTGTTCTCGCCCTCATCTTCGTGGTGTCAGGCGCCAGCGGCCTGATCTATCAGATCAGTTGGATCCGCCTCCTCGCCCTGACCTTCGGGGTGACGATCTACGCCGTGAGTACCGTCGTCGCGGCGTTCATGGGCGGACTCGCGCTCGGCTCATTCATCGGCGGCCGCTTCGCGGATCGCGCCCGGCGGCCGATCCTCTGGTACGCCGCCGCTGAGCTCGTCGTTGCGGTCATGGGCCGCTTCTCGCCGACGGCCCTGGACTGGGTCCAGCATGCGTACCTTGCGCTCTACCCTCATGGGTCCGACGAGGCAGCGCTCGGCGTCATCGCCCTTCGCTTCATCCTCGCCGCGGGTGTGCTGCTGATTCCGACAACCATGATGGGCGCGACACTGCCACTTATGGTCAAGGGCTCCCTCGCGATCAGCCGCTCGATCGGCCCCCGGATCTCCTGGCTCTATGCGACGAACACTGGCGGGGCCATCCTGGGCACGATTGCCGCCGGCTTTTTCCTGATCGGCACGCTCGGGATCAACGCATCGATCAGCATTGCCGCGTCGTTGAATCTCACCGCGGCCGTCGCCGCGCTACTCCTTGGCGCCGCCGTCCGCCCTACGAACAGCGAGGAGCTTAGGGCCAGTACCGGGCATGCCGCGGCGGCCGAAGCAACCGATTCTGACGTGAGTCCCGGCGTGCGGCGCCTCGTGATCCTGACGTTCGCCGTTCAGGGGTTCGCGTCGCTCGCCTACGAAGTGATCTGGACGCGCATTCTCGCCATCCTGTTGGACGGGAGCACCTACGCGTTCTCGATCGTTCTCGCGACGGTGCTCGTGGGGATCGCGCTGGGCAGCGCGCTCGTCGGGCCCTTCATGAGCCGGAACCTGCCCTGGCTCCGCGTGTACACGCTGCTCCAGGCGAGCGTCGCCTCGCTCGCGCTCATCGGCCTGGTCGAGTTCGGGCGGATCCGTGGGATCATGGATCGCCTGGAGCTCACGCCGCTCCGCGCATTCCTCGACTGGCACTACGGCCACCTGATCGCGATCCCGGTGATCGCCATCCTCCCCCCAATGATCCTCCTCGGGGCCAGTTTTCCCATCGCCGCCCGGATCGTCGTGTCTGCTCGGGGGAACACCGGGCGCGACCTTGGTGTCCTGTACGCTGGCAACACCGCGGGAGCCATCCTGGGCTCGTGGATGGCCGGGTTCTTTCTGCTGCCCGCGCTCGGGAGCCAAGCCGCGATCGTGGTGTTGACGCTGGTCAACTCCACGCTGGCAATCGCGCTGGCATTGGCGAGCGGCCGCGGGCGGATGCGCCTTACCGCGACCGTGGCCACGATGATTGGGGTCTCGTTCCTCTTGATGTTTGTTCTGGCGCCCAACATGTACCAGCGCGTCGTCGCCGGCCGATTCCCCGGCCAGGAGACCCTCTGGGTCGGCGAGGGCCAGGAAACCTCCGTCGCCGTGATGCGCAACCCCGCTGGCGACCGCAACATGTATATGAACGGACAGCACCAGGGCGGCGATGACCCGGGGATGGTGTCATTCCACCGGCTCCTCGGCCATCTCGCCATGACCATCCACCCGGATCCCCAGGATGTGCTGATCGTGGGCCTCGGGGGTGGCGTTACGGCCGGTGCGCTGAGCCAGCACCAGCCACGCCGGCTGGACATCGTGGAGCTCTCAGATACCGTGGTGCAGGGGGCAAAGTACTTCAGCCACGTCAACGCCGACGTCCTCGGCTATCGAAACCTCAACCTTCGGATCGACGACGGCCGAAACCACCTGCTGCTCACCGACCGGAAGTACGACGTCATTACCGCCGACGTCATCCATCCCCGAAACGCGGGCAGCGCCGTGCTCTATTCCTACGAGTACTACGAGCTGGCGCGGCGCGCCCTCAAGCCTGGCGGCCTGATGGTGCAGTGGCTCGAGGATCGCGGCGACAACCCCGACAACATGGCCCAACGCAAGCTGATGGCGCGGACGTTCATGACCGCGTTCCCACACGTCCAGATGTGGGCGTTTGGCGCCTTGCTCATCGGCAGCAATGAACCCCTGAACGTCAACCAGGCGACGCTCGAAGGCCGCTGGCAACGCCGAAATCTGGATCGCGTGCTGGCAGGGACCGGCTTCGACTCGCCCGAAGCCATCATGTCCTTCTACAACCTCAGCGATCAGCAGCTCCGGGAATGGGCCGAATTCGGCACCGACCCACGGATCATGACGGATGATCACCCGTACGTGGAATACTTCCTCACCATGCCCGAGGGCACCGGCGCGCCAAACGCGGGCGCGGGCGGTTAGCGTTCAAGCGTACCTTAGCCACGAAGGAATCCCATCATGCAGGCTGCTCCACAACCCAACGCCGAACAACGGGCCCTCGTCGATGCGCGGCACGTCGTCTACAACCGACTCGCGTTTCTTACCGCGGCGGTCTGGGCCGTCGGCACGCTGCTCCTCTTCATTAACATCGTGCCGCCGACGATTACGAAGCCCGTCCCCGAGATCGTGATCTCGATGATGGTCCCGGTCGTTCCGGCGGCGCTGCCGTGGCTGTTCTACCCCGCCATCAGCCGAGCCGTAGCGCGGCGTAAGCTCGCTCGCTCACTGAGCGCCGACTGAGCCGCTCACGCGACAGTAATAAGAGGGAGGCTCCTTGCGGGGCCCCCCTTCTTGCTAGATTTGGCGGTGTTGGGCTTGTGAGGCCTTTTGTCGGAGTTCGCCCTTGAGCTCCTCAACCTTGCCCTGAACCTTGTTCTTGGCCCGGCCAACCTTCTCCTTGACCTTGCCGCCCGTCTGCTGGGCCTCACCCTCGACGATGTCGTGCTCGTTTCCGGTGATGCGGCCCTTCATCTCACGGGCCTTACCTGCGAGCTGGTCCTTCTTGCCTTCGATCATGGCCTACTCCTTCTCACGTGTCCATCAAACTTCGCCAGTCAACTATATGTCTGAACGACGTCAGGCCACCCGCCGGCCCGTCATCAACTGGATGACCAGCACGACGAGCGCGACGACGAGCAGCACGTGAATGAGGCTACCCCCGACGCTGCCAAGCAATCCGAGGAGCCAGAGCACCAATAGAACGGCGAGGAGTGTCCACAGCATTGCATTCTTCTCCTTCATTGATGTTTGCCGATGTTTGCCCCGAGGGCTGGATGCAGAATCTGAGTCGTCTAGCGGCTCGGCGCGCCCGGAGCCTGGTTGACGTTGACCTCGATCTCGTGCGGCCGGGGCTGGCTCTGGGCCGGCACGATGCCGTTCGCGACTGGCGGAGTCGGCCCCGCGATGAACCGGCCCGGCCCGCCGAAGATCGTGAATAGCGCGACGATCCCAAGGAGCAGCAGGATGCACAGCGTGATCACGAGGCCTGCGCCCGTTGCTTCCTGGACGTCCGTCCGCTCAACGTATGCGTGTCTTGCCATCCACGCTCCTTTCCCCGTCGCGGGTCACCGGGCTCGCCGGTGTTTCCCGCATCTGCTCGGATTCTGCGGGTTCAACGTGGCGTTGCCGGTTAATCTCCGTGAATCGATGGAGACCGGACGGTAAACGGTCCTGGCAAGCCGGCATTTCGTAAGATGCGCGTGTGTTGGAGCATGTCACCGCGATGCGTTACCTGGTTCCGCTGCGCGAGGGCGGCTCCCTGCCAGCGATCGTCGATACGGAGCCGTCCGGGCAATACGTCGTGAAGTTCCGCGGCGCGGGCCAGGGGCCCAAGGCCCTCGTCGCCGAGGCCCTCGCAGCGGGCCTTGCCCGGACCCTTGACTTGCCGGTTCCGCCGCCGGCGCTGGTAGAGCTCGACGAAGGATTCGGGCGGGGCGAGCCCGACCCGGAGATTCAGGACCTGCTCCGCGGCAGCGTTGGAACGAACTTCGGGCTGAGCTATCTCGCGGGCGCGGTGGGCTTTGACGCCGCGGTCGATGCCCAAAATGTCGATCCGGAGCTCGCTGCGGCGATCGTGTGGTTCGATGCCCTGATCGCCAATGTGGACCGGACCCCGCGCAATCCGAATCTCCTGCTATGGCAGGAGCGCCTCTGGCTCATCGACCACGGCGCGGCGCTCTACTTTCACCACGCGGGCCCCGGCTGGGAGGCGCGGGCGCAGGCCGAGTTCCCACAGATCAAGGACCACGTCCTGCTCCGCCGCGCACCGCCCCTAGCGACGGCCGACGCCAGGCTTCGCCCCCTGCTCAGCGAGTCGGCAATTGCCGACTCGGTTGCGAGCCTGCACGAGAGCTGGCTCGGTCCTGATCCTGAAGCCGCCAGGCAGGCGTACGTGACCTTCTTCGTGGACCGCCTCAAAGGCCCGCGCGCGTGGCTCGAGGAAGCGGAACGTGCTCGCCGAGGCTAACGGTGGCAAGAGCCGAGAACCATCCTGGTATAGCTACGCCATCGTGCGGGCCGTTCCCCGGGTGGAGCGCGGCGAGTGTCTCAACGTCGGGGTCATCCTGTTCGCGCGCACGCTCGGCTTTCTGGACATGCGTATCGAGGTAGACGAACCGCTGTTGCGAACGCTCTGGCCTGACATCGACCTCGACGAGCTCCAGCGCCATCTGACGGCGTTTCGGGAGGTCTGCGCAGGCAATGAGGCCGGCGGACCGATCGCCGCGCTGGATCCATCAGCGCGCTTCCATTGGCTAACGTCGCCCCGGAGCGCGCTGATCCAGACATCGCCAGTCCACGTGGGTCGTTGCGACGATCCGGCCGCGGCGCTGGAGGAGCTTATCGCGAGCCTGGTGCGCCGCCCGCGCGAAGGCCGGAACGCCGAAAGCTGATCCCGCCTACAATTGTTGCGCAAGGCACCCATTCACGACGCGGCGTCTCGCGGATATTCGCGCGCACCCTCGCGACCTGGAGAACTCGGTGAATCTGCCTCGCTTCGGTCCTTTGTCTGCACGCGCCCGGCGCATCGCCGTTGGCGGCGCCGCGCTCGGCCTGCTGCTTCTCGGCGCGTTGCCTGGGGCCGCCGCAGCCCAGACAACGACGTGCTTCATCGGCGGATCCTTCGGTCGACCGCTCCCTGTCTGCTATCCAGATCCGCGCGATCCCGGCCGCTCCGAAGTGCGCCCGGACCGCGCGGCGTTGTATTGCGACTTCTGGATCGCATCAGGCACGATCCTGCCCTGCCCGTACGCCCGCAGCGCCGATGATCTCCGCCGGCCCGCGAGCGATACGAGTTCGAGCGATGATCCGGTCGACGCTGAGATCGAACGCGGCAACCGGTGGCGACAGCGCCTCGACTGATCCGGCTCCTTAGCGGAGAGCTGGATCCGGCGGGAATGCGCGACCGCCAAGGCGCTCGGCGACGATCTCGGCGTAAGCCAGCACCTCGTCCTGACTCGCCCGCCCCGGCTCTGCCCCCTCGCCCCCATCGGGGGAGAGGGTTGGGGTGAGGGGGCGAGGGGTTGCATCCGAATCAATTGAGTTGGGCGCTTAAGCTGAGCGCTCCTGGCGGTCGCGGCGCGCGGCGGCCAATTGCTGGAGCCGCTCTGCCACTGCAAGCATCCGCTCCGCGGTCACCGGTCGGTCGAGGAAGCCATCCGCACCGAGCGGCTGCCAGTTGAAGCGGGCGCCATCGCCGGTGAGCACGATGCACGGCCTGGAAACACCGGGCGGGGGATGGTCGACGATGAGCGAGTTCGCCCAGACGGCGATCCGCGCACCCAAAAACACCAGGTCGGGCTGCATCATGTCCGCCGCCGCGACGGCCCCGAGTGGCGTTCCCGCGGTGGCCACGCCGTAGCCCGCGTCGTGCAACAGCGCGAAAGCGGCCAGCAAGATGTCGGCATCGCGGTCGATGATGAGCACGGTCGGCACGAGCGCGTTACCCCAACGCGAGGCTGCCTTCAGCCTAGCACGCCGAACGTCATCCCGAGCGCCGCGAGCGCCTTGGACCGGCGTCCCCTTGGCACCGGGCGATCCGTCACCTCCGCCACGGCAACCGCAACCAATCTGCGCGCTGCCAACACCCCTTGCGCACGCCGAAATGGGGGATTTCTGGACCCGTTGCGCTCGCGAGTCACGAGCGACAGGCGTGGCTCGCCATCCGGGGACCGCGCCGGTTGGCTTGGACCGGTTCAGCTCCGCGCCTTCACGAGGACCGGGCTCCCAGTCAGTCGTCACGAGGTCGTAACAGTAAACCGAGGCCGCGCCCTGATAGGCTCTTAGGTAGACTGGGAGTCGGCAACGCGCACGAGAAGGCGGGCTTAGCGCTGGTCTCACCGTGTGCGATACGAAGGGAGAGAAGAATGGCAAAGCTCCTGCGTTCCCCTCGTTGGCTTTCGATCCTCGCGGTTGCCCTCGCACTGGCGGTGGCGTTGCCGTTCGCGGCTCCAGCTTCGGCCCAGTATTACGGCTACCCGTACTACGGGACTGGCTATGGGATGGGCTACGGTTACGGTTCTGGCTACGGAACGGGATATGGCTATGGTTCAGGCTCGTCGAGCGCGTACTACGGCGCGTACCTCGGGGCGTACTACGGCGCCTACTACGGGTCGTTAGGCGGCGGGTCCGGGTACGGTGGCTACGACCCCTATAGCAGCTACTACAGCGGCGGCTACGGTAGCTCGTACACGCCATACTGCAGCTCGTACGCGGGAAGCAACCTCAGTTGCATCAATACTCTTTCCTCCCCTTATTACGGCGGTTACGGTGGATATGGGTACGGTGGCTACGGATACGGCTATCCGTACTCTGGGTATGGCAGCGGCAGCCGATTCTGGCCTGGTTATCCGTACGGCGGTATGGCTTACGGGTTTGGCTACGGCTACCCGTACTCGGCCTATGGCAGTGGATACGGCTACTAGGGTCACCAGGCGTGAGAATCTCAATAAGGTCACATTTCGCATGAATTGACGTTTATTGCTACGTCAGCTTGCGAGTGCGATGGCCCGCGCGGGCGCGCCCCCCGGGATGACCGAACGTCTGCGTGCTGCGTTCGTCGTTTTGCTCCCAGGATTGCAAACAATGCGCGACCACCGCGTGACCCGCGTCCTTGCCAGGAGCCGGCGACCCGACCATACCGGGCATTTCATCGCGTTGATCTTGGTCGTGGCGGTGCTCATCGGGGCCGTACTCGCCGGGATCCTGGCCGGCACGATGGGGAGTCCGGTGGTGCTTCCCCAAGCAGCGCGGATCGTAGCCCCAGTCCGCACGCCTACGAAGGTTCCCGCCACACCGCCGCTGCGGGTTTTTGACACCGTTCTCGCGCCGGCCGAAACATCGGGCGAAACACCCGCGCGCTAATTGCCCTCGCCCGGCTGGGTGGACCCTAAGCCGGGCCACCGACGGCATCGGCGAGGATGCGCGCAATAAGCGATGTCGCGCCGCCACCGGCCGCGCTCCCGATCCAGACGATCGGCGCGGTCTCGAACACGACGGGAAGCGCCGCGCTCTCCCCGGCCACCGTACCGACGACCAAGAGGATCAGACTGCCAACCGCGGCGATGAGAAACAGGGCCACAGCCGCGCTACCGCTGACAAGGGCGCCGAGTAAGGCCGTTTGCTCGTCGGACCGCGGGTGACAGAGCCAGACGGCGACCGGCCCAAGCAGCATCAGGACGAGAAAGAACGCGGGGCCAGGCAGGAGCACGTGCAGAAACCCTGCCACAACGGCGGCGCCAACACAGAGGTTCACCAGCAGCCGCACGGCGTCGCGCGTTGTCTGCGGCTGCCAGCGCGTCGGCTTGCTACTGCTCACGATAGAGATCATGCTCAACTCCCCTACGGGATTCCGGCTGAGCCTACGCGCCCGTGGGCCTGGCATTCAAGTGAATTACGTCACGCACGTCCACCAAGTCTCGGCCACCCCCGGCGCACAACAGGAGAGCCCCTCGGAATGCCGAGGGGCTCGTATGGGTCTTCTGGCGGAGGAGCAGGGATTCGAACCCTGGATCCAGGTTTCCCCGGATAACCGCTTAGCAGGCGGCCGCACTAGACCACTATGCGACTCCTCCTGATATGCGCCTCGCTCGCCCAACCGGGCGCGCGGGCGGAGGGAGAGGGATTCGAACCCCCGTTAGGGAAACCCTAAAGCTGTTTTCAAGACAGCCGCCTTCAACCGCTCGGCCATCCCTCCGCCCTAAGTATATGAACCGCCCGAGCCCGAATGCACGTGTCAGGGCGCGCGGCAAGCATTGCGAACTGGATCGGCTTTAACCCTGCCAAGGCAACCTACTTCACAGCGACATCCTCCCCGGTCCGCCACAATAGCCGTAGCGAACAACAGGAGGCGGCATGGAAACCTTGCCCAGCTCGTTCTTAATGATCCTCTGCATGGTCCTCTGCGCGCTCGTCGGAGGCGCCATCGGATTCATCGAAAGCGTGAACATCCGCGATGGACGCCGAGTATCGGCCGGTTCACTCATCCCTTGCGAAGCAACACCCAGCCCCGTCGAAAGCGTGAACCGCACAATGACGCTGCGCTAAAAGAGCGCGCCCTCCCAGCTCACGCCCCTGCGGTGCCACCAGCCCCAGGGGTTCCTCTCTATCAGGACTCGGGAAGGCCAGCGCGAGCTATCATCGCTCGGGCGCGGCAGCTAGCTGATAGACGTCGATCGTCGTGCCCCGATCGCAGACGAGGGACCCCGCCGAACGGAAGCGCAGCAGCCACCAGACGGCGAAGAGATCTCCGATCGAGCCGACGCCGTTGAGCACCAACGCGACGCCCGCCGCGCCGATGGCCGTCGGCGGCAAGACCAGCATCGCGGCGAGCATCGCGCTCGTAATGACGGCGACCGGCGCCAACCCGATCACGGCGTATCGCCCAAGTGGGATGTACCAGTCGGGCGCCGCCGCGTACGCGCTGAGCCCGGAGAGTCCAAACCGCGGCCGGTCGCGGGTGACCCGCCAGAAGCAGATCCCGTGGATCGCCTCGTGGACCAGGACGGCGCCCACGGTCGCCACGGTCACGACCACGATGAACTCGGTCGAGCTCGCCCACACGACCAGCGATCCCGGCCAGCCTGCATCCGGTCGCAGGCGCTCGACGAACACCAGCAAGAGCCAACACAGGGGCAGCAGGAGGACGAGCCCAGCGATGAGCATTCCAACCGCTGGCCCCTTCCTCGATAGGTCCAGCTCTCCCGCGGCCGCATGGCTCGGGGGCACCGCGCGGACGGCTTGCATCATGGCATTCTCACGTGGGTCCAGGCGGGAGCTAGGCTTCGCCGTTCGGCGTGGCGCCACGTTGCGCCATCAGCACCCGACTCTAGTCGCTCGCCAACCACCTCGCTACTTGAAAAGCCGGGACCGCCGGCGATCCGCATAGCGGCGACCCTCTGCCTGGCAGGCGGGGCAGTATTGGAGCGAGGACTCCTCATAGAAGATCGAAGCGATCGGCTCACCGCAGCGCGGACAAGCCTCCTTGTCGCGCCGATGCACCTGGAAGCTGCCTCGCTTGTCACCTCGCGGGATCAGGAGATAATTATCGTGCCGGGCCCGCTCAGTAGCCGCCCGGAGCACGGTCCCGATCACCGCGTGCAGCCGGGCCACATCCTCGTCATCAAGGGTGCCGGTTAGCTTCAGCGGAGGCAGCCTCGCCTCCCAAAGAATCTCGTCCGAGTAGGCGTTGCCGATTCCGGCAACGCGGCGCTGGTCGCAGAGGAATCGCTTGAGCTGATGCGACTCCGCCGCGAGGAGGTCGGCCAGCCGCTCGGTGGTAAAGCCTTCGTCCAGCGCATCGACGCCGAGGTGCGCGACGTGCGCGGACACGTCCATACCGTGCAGGACGTGGACGGACGAGCGTTTCTTGGTACCCAGCTCGACAACCGAGAGTGAGGTCCCATCGTCGAGCCCGAGCTCGAGCGAGGTCGAGCGCGGCGGCTTCTTGCCCGCCGGCAACGGAACGAGGCGGCCGCCGATCCCCAGGTGGATCGCCACTGTGAGTTCCCCCAGATCCAGCAGCAGATGCTTGCCGTGGCGCCGGGTGCCGGTAAAGGCGCAACCGACGAGCGCCTCGAGCGGCGGATCGAAGGTCTTGACGAGCGCAAACTGGCGCACCGCGGCCGACCCGACGGAACGCCCGGCGAGCGATTCGGCGAGCGCCGCTCGCAATCCTTCGATCTCGGGAAGCTCGGGCACGGTGGCCTCCTCCTATCTGGCCGCGGGAGAAGCGGACCTCAGCGTAACCGCAGCGTGATGGCGATGATGGCCAGCACCACCGGCACGATGGCCCAGGTCGTCGGCGGCGATGGCTGCCAGCGTACGCCGACGACCTCGCCCTCGCCGTCCCGCATCAAGACCGCGCGGGGTGTGAGCCACATCGCGAGGATTGCCCCGCCGAGCGCGCCTCCCGCGTGGCCCCAGTTGTCGATGCCGGGCTGCGACAGCCCGAACGCCGCGTTCGCGATCAGGACGAAGACGATCCCGCCCAGGCCGCTCCCGCCGAGCAGCTTGAACGCACCATGATTACGAAAATGGAATATGGCAAGCGCAGTCGCCACGCCGAAGATCGCTCCGCTCGCACCCGCGCTGAGCCCGCGGTTGAACAGATAACTGAGCAATGAGCCAACGACCCCGCTGACGAGATAAATGGCGAGGAATCGACTGTGGCCATACACCGCCTCGGCCAGACGACCGAAGCTGAGCAGGGCGAAGGTGTTGAAGAGCAGATGCGGCAGGCCGATGTGGAGAAAGCACGCGGTGAGGAGGCGCCAGTACTCGCCCATCGCGATCGCCGGCGCGTAATTCGCACCGAATAGAATGAGCGTTGCGCGCCTTGTGGAACCGCCTGAAAGCTCGACCATGATGAAGACGGCGACGTTGATCGCGGTGATGGCCCACGCCAACGTGCTCGTCGGGAGCTGGCGCCGCGTGGACGCCACGGGCTGCGCCGGCGGCAGACTCCGCGGCGCGCCGGGCTGTTCGGCTTCGGTCATCGGGGCTGGCGAACGCAGTCGGCTGGCACAAGCCTCAGTATAGAGCGCAGCGTACCCGCAAACACCGGGGCAACGTATCTCGCCCGGGTCGGTTTAGTTATGAGGCAATGCGGCTCGCGGCACTCGACCGCTGAGAATCCGTATAATGCCTTGCTCGGCTCCGCGCCGAGGCATGGTGAGCGTGGCCTAGCGGTTAAGGCGCCAGGTTGTGGCCCTGGAGATCGTGGGTTCGAATCCCACCGTTCACCCCCTCGCCCATCCCCATGGTGGGCTCCGGTGCCCCAGGTGAGCACCCGTTTTTCAGCAACCGGCGTTGACCCGTCGCGATGTCGCCGCAAGCGCCCGTAGCTCAGCGGATAGAGCACTAGTCTTCGGAACTAGGTGTCGGGGGTTCGAATCCCTCCGGGCGTACCAATCCTCCTGTTTAATAGGCACCATTGACTGCTACTTACTGGTGTCGTGGGTGGTGATTCAACACTGCTAGTAGTAGGTTGCTACACTTGCCTCAGAGCGATAGGCCCGAGGGAAGGGCGGTGGAGTCTTGGGATCACTCGCCAGTGCGCGCAATCATGGCGATCTCCCAGGCGGTATGCACCGACGTGGACGATCGGATCGCCGATCACGAGCGTGAGCGCCAGAGGATGCGCGCGTCGAACCGCCGCCGCGGGAGCCATTCAAGGCGTGCCCGCATAAGACCGAAGGATCCCTGGCAAAGACCTGACCCGGATGATCGAGATGCTCGAAACCGATGGGGAGACCTGTACTCGCTGGAATCCACCTTCGGCCACCCGAAATCGCTGATCGAGCGCGAGCTCGCGGACCACATGGCGAATTGGCGCGAGCACATCGTCGTGCGAGCATCGTCGTAGGAGGCCTTGATGGAGTTCTTGTTGATTGTCATCGTCATCGGCGTGCTGCCCGCGGCGATCGCTCACAGCAAGGGCCACAACTTCATCACCTGGTGGCTGTTCGGCGCGCTGCTCTTCATCGTTGCGCTCCCTGCCGCGATCATGGTCGGCCCATCGCGGACGTGTCCGTATTGCCGGGAGCACGTGAAGGAGCAGGCCGTCATTTGCAAGCATTGCGGGCGCAAACTGGTCGAGCCCGAGCACACGGCCGAGGAGGTCGATCGGAATCAGGAGCAGGCCGAGGCCGAAGTAGAGCGGCTCCTGCGGCGTGGGCGACCGTGACGGACATGCGGCAGGGTTAACGATGGGTGTCTTTGACCGCCTCTTCGGTCGCAAGCGCGAGCCCGAAACGACGACGACTCCGCCATCATGGAAAGTCGTTCCGGGTCAGGCCGCGCCGCCGCAACCCACAAGTGTCTCCGTGGCGCAATGGGAGCGCGATGGAGAGCTCCTGTGGCCGCGAGAACCGTGCTGCCCATATTGCAATAGCCCGCTGAAGAAACCCTACCCAGCGACCCGCCGAAAATGCACCGGCTGTGGGCAGACAATGATCATCCGTACCCGTCGTGATGATAGCCACGTCCTGATACTCACGCGCGAGCAGGAGGATGCGAATCGGAACACGGTGCTCCTTGTCCGGTCGACTTGGAGCGGGGAGACGGACGACGGCAGTGCGATAAGCGGGTCGGGCTTCGACCTAGAAGACTCCTACGGGAAGAGGTTGTACGACGGGGGGCCAGCAGTAGTGTTCCGCGTCGCAGGCGTCTCGCGCCGCATGAAGCAAGTACAGTCGCGCGACTTTGCTCCGGGATGCGAGATTGCACTCATCCGCGAGCCACGCAATCCTGTGGATCCAAACGCCGTCGGGATCTGGGATGCGACCCGAAAGACCCAGGTGGGCTACGTTCCCGCCGACGAGTGCGAGAATGTCCAAGAGCTCATCCAGGAGCACGGCGCCCTTGAGGCGCTGGTTCTCTTTGAGTTTCGCAATCGGCGCAGGGAGCGCGCGGGTCTGAAGATCCTGGCATGGCCCGCGTCGGTCAACGTCGAAGTTGGCTTCTGAAATGCCGCGCCCCCGCGAGCATGCCAACGGCGTGCGGGAGATATAGGGGCAAGCAGGAGGGTGAGCTGATGATGCGGCTCCTGGAGTGGCTCTGTTTGGCCGCGGCGTTTATTGCCCTTCTCGCCGGAGCCACCATGTTGACTCAAGCAACGATGGGTGCTGGCGTGATCGCCGCGGCGTGCTTCTGGGCGATTCTCGCTCGCATCGCACAGGCCGCCGCCCATGACAGCAAGATGCGGGGTCGGCTCGAGCAGATGTACCGAAAGATGGCAGAGATCGCCGAGGAAATCGACGAAGCCGCCGAGGACGCCGTTGGGGAAGGGGAAGTTGCTCCCACAGGGCCTCGTCGGCGCATGCGGCACCTGTAGAGATAGGAGGCATCGGTGAAATTCAGCTGGTCGTTCCGCAAATCGAAGAAGATCGCCAAAGGCGTACGGCTCAACGCGGGCAAGCGCGGCGGCTCTGTCCGCGTAGGCGGGCGCCACGCTGGCGTGAGCATCGGCAAGCGCGGCGTGCATCCGTCGATCAGCTTCTTTGGTTTCCGCATCAGACTTTGATGTACGCCTCTCGCGAGCTCGTCGCGGCCTTCGCCCTTCATGGGAGCTGAGCTCTCCCAGGACTTCGAACCACGCCGTACGTCGGCCAGGGCGACGCCTACAATTGTGCCGACTTCCCCAACTAGGCCGCTGCCCAGGCGGTGTTGCGCGCGGATCCCAGCGACCCGAACCGCCTGGACGCCGATCGCGACGGAATCGCCTGCGAGCGGAACCTGCCGCCGCGGGATTTCGAGAGGGTGGAGCGCCCGTAAGTTGAATGTGCTGCGGATCACGGCGCACATGTTGACTTATGAGTTAACATGAGGCGCCGGCTGATCTATGAGGGCCACCTCTTCCGCGTTGATGCGATCGACTTCACTGACGAGCGGCACGAATCGGGCTGCCCGGCAGTCGATTTTATGGCGAGTCTGGATCCATCAGATCAGAAAACCCTGACCCACCTCATCAGCTGCCACGCTGAGAAGGGCCGCGTTAGCAACGATCGAAAATCGAAAGAGCTTCGCAATGGAATCTTCGAATTCAAGACTGATGTTGGAGCCCGCCTGCTCTGGTTTTATCCTGGGGAGCGCCGCCTGACGATCCTCACGCACGGGATGAAGAAGGGGGAAGAGGAAGATCCCCATATCGACCGTGCAATCAGGTACCGCGACGCGTATCTGGCCGCATTCCCGCCGCCCAAACAGCCAGGGGGAAAGAAGCGACGATGACTGAAATGGAACGGGGTTGGCTTAACGACCTCATTGAGAAATTCGAAGACGATCCAGACTTCATCGCGGAGGGCATTGCCATCAGCCTGATGGAGGAGGCCTGCGAACTGATGGAGGACCAGGGAATTTCGCGGAGTAAGCTCGCGGAACGAATGGGTGTGGATCGGGCGCGGGTGACCCGCATGTTCAACGCCGCCCCGAACCTCACGCTGCGCTCGATCGCGCAGCTCGCGGTCGCGCTCGGCACCAGGCCGCACGCAAGCCTACTCGCGACCTGCCCCACCGTCGCAGCTGGGACGTTCCGCGTGTCGGATTGGTTCAGGACGACCGCGCCGTCATATCCGGAAGGCTCCATCGTGTCCGACGCGCGCCTCGGTGAGTCCGACCTAGCGGTGATTCCTGTGGGAGCAACTGAGATCCGATTCAGTGGAGCCACCGCAGCAGCGACCGGGAGCCGCGGCGTCGAAGCCAGCCGGAACTCAGGAGTGGCCGCATGACCGAACGAGGGACGGACCGCAACACCAGTCCACCGCCGGGCGATGAGACGGAGGTACACCGCGAAGAAGCGGTAACAACCCAACTGCACTACGTCGGTGGCGAAGAATTGCCCATGCTATTCGCCAACCACATTTTTATCCGCGCGCACGGCGTTGCCTTCTATGTTGCTTTCGCCCAGTCGCACGGACCATGGGAAATCAGGGCGGATCCCGAGCGCCTTGCCCGGGAGGGTGTCAATGCTCGGATCGTGTCCAGCCTAGCCTTGACCGCGGACAAGTGGAAGGAAATGCTCGAGGTCGCAGTCCGCCAGTACGACACGTGGGCGCGGGACAATGACACGCCACCTCTGGAACTCACCGGGTACGAACGCATTCAGACGTCGCCAGAACAACGTGCTTGACGATTCGCGCCACTGATGCCTAGGCTAGGCGTCGGGGGGTCGAATCCCTCCGGGCGTACCACCATCAGCCGATTTCGTGCGTGAAATCGGCTCCGCAACCCGCGCGGCAGCGGCTTCCGCATCGATGTCCAGCAACACGGAGCCTTTGCTCGGCTAGTCGCCTTCGTCCGGATCCCAACCACCAACTCGCGGCGTGGACAGAATTCGGTCCCCGATCAGGCTCGCTACGTCCAACGCGTCATCCAAATCCAAGGTCCCCGGCACACCGACAACGTCGGCGTAGCCCAGGACATCACTGCACCTGAAAAAGACCCGGATGCGTTCGAAGGCGACCTCGTCCTGGGTTTCAATCCAGCGAGCGGTGACGGCTGCATCGCCCAGCGCCGAATCAAGCGGCGCAAACGTGGTCCCGTGCTGCGTTTCCCAGGTAGCAATCCAGTCGTAATACAGGGTCTCCGTCCGCGCTGGATCCTTCACCACTGCGGCCAACATGACGAGGGTACCCGGGCGACGTCCGGGACTGCGAGGCCCCTGGTGCACATATCGCGCCACGGCAATGGTTTCATCTTCGAGATGCTCAACGCGAGACCAGGAGCCTCGGAACAGCACTGGGAGCTCAGACGGAGCTGGCAGGTATTCGGCTGGTGCCGACTCCGCCCCTACCTGGGACAGTGGCAATAGTTGCAGCGCTACCGCGAGGAGGAGCGCCGCAATGCCGAAGGAATGCCGGGACTGCGAGCGCACGTATCGCCCCCACTGTATGGAATCGTGCCCTTGTGGCGATGCCAAAAACGCTGAACTTAGCGGTCGGGCTCGAGATGATAGGTGAACACATCCCGCCAGCGCAGCCCATCATCCAATGTTCGGACGCGCTCACGGGGCAAGCGCTCGTCTTTACCCCGGACATACGCCACGACCGCGTCCGCCAGGTGAGCAACCCGGAGATTGTCAGCGAGGGCGACGCCCGGAAGACGGGGCTCGTCGCGCCGGTCCGTTTGAGCGGCGGGTGAGCTCCCGGCATCGGACGAAGCGGCTTCGCCGGCCACCGAGGCCCCCTCAGGCGCGATCGCGAGCGCCAGGGCCGGTGCGAGCTGGGGGCGGGCTGGCTGAGGTGGCACCATCATCGACGCGACGGAATCATCCGATGGCGAGACCGGGCCCACCGCTGGGAGAGTCGCAGCGGCACGGTTCGGCGCACCGATCGCGTCGTCCGTGCGTGGGACGTCGCTCCCAGCGGCGATCAGGGCCGCATCCGAGGAAAGCGCGAGCTCACCAGTGGACGGGACATCCGGAGTCACCGCGACGATGTCGAGTTCAGGCTCACTACCTCTGCTCGACAGCCCAGTCGGGCGTCCGGAGAGCGACCGCAGGTTGGAGATACCACCGGGGGACATGACAACGAGCGGCGGATGCTCATATTGCTGGACAGGCGACAAGTACAGAAAAGCGAGCAGTAGCTGGCCGGCGATGCTAACGACGATCAACGCGGTTGCGAGAATGACTGGCCGACGATCCATGATGCTCCTCGCTCACGTTCACCCGCGCAGGATAGCTGATGAGGAGTCTGCGTCCGAGGAGACTCCTTGCACAATGAAATTGGCCACACCAGAGCTCATGCCATCACCACGATTGCCCAGGCCAGGGATCCCGATCTGGTTCACCTTGCCGCTAGCCTCCGTGGATCCACTCTAGCGGGTCCAGCGCCACTCGTGAACGTTGCCGTAGAGCGGGCTGGTCTCGGGAACGCGCCCTTTGGGCCCCTCCAGGTCGGATGAGTGGATCCATCCATCAGTCCCGCGCCACGAGCAGGGCCACGGTTCGCCCCCACGCGCGTGGGGACGATTTCCTCTCGTTACTTACCCGGCTGTTGCAAAAGTTGGCCGGTTCACCCCCACGCGCGTGGGGACGATACGGGTTCATGGCCACGATCCACGAGTCCCCGCTCGGTTCACCCCCACGCGCGTGAGGACGGGTAGCCTGCTCGCAGTATTCTACCCGGCCCCGGTCAGCCCCGGCCCCGGTCAGCCCCGGCCCCGGTCGTCGGGCGTCAGACCTGCCGCTCGGCGTGGGGCGGCCAGCCGGCAAAGATACATACCCGGCCGCCGGAGCACTACCTGATCTCCCGGATGTGGGAGCTGCTTCGCCCACCCTACCCTTTCCTTGTTAGCGGTGCCCCACCACCCGACAGACCACCGGGCACCCCAAGAAAGGTGGATTCCCATGAAGCTGCATCGCCCCCGTCCTGCGCGCTCCATCCTGCGTCGTACCGTCGGCGCAATTGCCGCTGCCGCCTTGCTTACCGCCCTGCTAGGCTCCGTTCTGCCACCCCCACCTGCCGCTTGGGCGGAGCGTACCTCCGGCACCGATCAGGTAGCGCCCATGCAACGCAGCGAGCGGCAGGGTTCCCCCGCCGGTCACGGCGCACCGCGGACGCCGGTTCCGGTCGCGACCACAAGTCCGACGCCCATACCGTCTGCGTCCGGGTTCGCCCCAAGATGGGCATTCGGCAGCAGTGAGGTTGACCCGGCGACTCTAGGACCAACGGCGACCCCTACGCCCCCCACCTGCATCATGACCCCTCAACTCTGTCCCCGACTGGCCGAACTCCAAGTTGCACAGGGCGTGACCACCAGCACCGAGCTGCCCGTCGCGCTCGCAACCCCGCAGGCGACCCCCATCCGGCCCCATTCCGTGCAGGACACGGCACCGAATACCGAAGCCATGGCGCCGCCGCCAGCCGGGGAATTCCTGTACCCAGATCTCACCGTGCGCATCGCCGAGCACGATCTCTATCAAACGTGCCTGCTTACCTGTCTCGTGACCTACGACCGGGGTGCCTACGTCACGCTCCGGGTGGAAAACGTGGGCCGCGGACCGGCCCCCGCCGCTGAAGTGCGGGTCATGGAGACTGGCGCGACGAGCGCGGTTCCGCCGCTCGCCCCCGGCGCGGGGGTGCGGATCTCATTCATCGTCCGGCCCTGCGATCTCTACACCTTTTACGTCGACCCCGACCGGCGCCTATCGGAAAGCGGCGAATACAACAACTGGGTTCAGTTCAGCTGTTAAGGCACAGGCGTTGTCATGCACAGGGATGATCGTGCCGGGGTGTTCATGCCCAGGGGCCCGAGGCCCTGGGAGACCGAACGCGGGGCCCCGCGGCCGACCAACCAACCGCCAGGTCCGGCACGAGGTGGTCATCGTGCCCGGTCAGCACCGACGGCATGAAAGCGAAAGAGTGCACGGTGGTCGGGCCAGCGTCGCATCGCATGCGAATCCGCACGATAACGCGAAGCTGAATATGGAAATGTCGGCTTGGACACAGTTGGCGCTAGGATCGCGCGCGTAAGCTGCCCAACGTGATGCGCAATGGCCAGTGTCGCCCAGGCGCCGCGACTGGTCAGGGGCAGTCGTACGGGGAGTCGGGCAGAGCCGAGAGGGATCGTGGTGCAGCAGCGGCTAATAGGCATGCTTGACCAGTGGCCGTGGCCCCTGCTCCGGGTACTGGGCAAGCCGCTGGTGGCGGTCCCGCTCACCGGTTCGCAGAATTCTGACAAGCACGGAGGTGCCATGAGGTAGCCATTGACGTCCATCTCTCTCGGGCAGCAGGCATTGGCTCTGGCCCGGACTGTCCGGCAGTCCCACTGTACCCGTGGCTCCGCATGGCTGCATGAGCAAAAGATCATGAGAAGAACGGTCGACAAGCATTTGGCGTCGGGCAGGAGGGGACCTTCCCC
>Ga0209726_10002616_pt1 | contig 26369 bp, 19 predicted proteins | sample Subgrocontami54m_FD_187453 | JGI IMG/M metagenome (GOLD analysis project Ga0209726, IMG submission 187453) | Subsurface groundwater microbial communities from S. Glens Falls, New York, USA - GMW46 contaminated, 5.4 m (SPAdes) (version 3) | ecosystem: Environmental > Aquatic > Deep subsurface >... | reverse complement strand
TCTGGTCAATCTCGAGGCGATCGATCCGATCAAGGTCGACTTCCGCGTGCCCGAAACCTTCCTGCGGGACGTGCAGGTCGGCCAGGCGGTCGAGGTCGCTCTGGACGCGCTGCCCGGCAAGACTTACGACGGCCGGATAATCGCGCTCAATCCGCTGGTCGATGCGGGCGGGCGCGCACTGGTCATCCGCGCCCAGGTGCGCAATCAGGATACGGCCTTGCGGCCCGGCATGTTCGCGCGCGTCACGCTTATCACGCGCACCAAGAAAGAATCACTGGTGTTGCCCGAAGAAGCGCTAGTTCCGCAGGGCACGGAGCAATTTGTATTCCGCATTGTCGACGGGAAGGCTGTCCGGGCGACAGTGCAGACGGGGCAGCGGCGCGATAGCAAGGTCGAGATTCTGAGCGGCATCAATAAGGACGACATGGTCGTGACCGCAGGGCAAATCAGGCTGCGTGACGGCGTTTCGGTGCGCGTGGCCGGCGCCGAAGCCAGTACGGAAGCGAACACGGCGAAGGCAGCGCCGCCGCAGCCGGCGCCGTTTAAGCCAAGATCCTGACCGCGCCAGATCACGCCCTGCGAAGCCAGCGCAATCAGAGTCAGTAAACAAGACCGTGACCCACGCAAGGTAAGTCGATGAACCTGCCCGAGACATGCATCCACCGCCCCGTTCTTGCCTCGGTGCTGTCGCTCGTCATACTGCTCGTCGGGCTGATCTCCTATCAGCGCCTCTCGGTGCGCGAGTACCCGCGCATCGACGAACCGATCGTCAGCGTGAGCACCACCTATCGCGGCGCGTCCGCCGAAGTCGTCGAATCTCAGGTCACCAAGAATCTCGAGGACTCGCTCTCAGGTATCGAGGGCGTCTATCTGATGACCTCGCAAAGCCGTCCCGAGCAAAGCCGGATCACTGTGACGTTCAAGTTGACGCGCGATCCGGACTCGGCGGCTGCCGACGTGCGCGACAAGGTGTCGCGCGTGCGCGGCCGGCTTCCCGATGAAGTCGAAGAGCCGATCATCGCCAAGGTCGAGGCGGATTCTCAGTCGGTAATCAGCGTTGCCGTCGAAGCCGGGTCGCTCAGCACGCTCGAGGCTTCGGACTATGTCACGCGCTACATCAAGCCGCGTCTGTCGGTGCTTCCCGGCGCGGCGGATGTGCGCATTTTCGGTGAGCGGCAGGTGTCGATGCGCATCTATATCGACCGCACGCGGCTGGCTGGCTACCGGCTGACCGTGCAGGACGTCGAGGATGCGTTGCGGCGACAGAACGCGGAAATCCCGGCCGGTCGCATCGAATCGACATCGCGGGAGTTCACCGTCGTCGCGGAAACCGATGTGACGACGCCCGAACAATTCGGCCAGATCATTGTCGCCAACGTGGGCGGCTATCCGGTGCGCATCAGCGACCTCGGGACCGTGGCGATTGGTGCGCTCGACGAGCGTACCATCTCACGCTTCAACGGCGTGCCCTCGCTCAATATCGGTGTCATCAAGCAGGCAGTCGCCAATCCGCTCGAGTTGTCCCAGGCGGTACGGGCCGAAATCGCGATAATCAACCAGAACCTGCCCGCGGGCATGCGGCTGATTGTCGCATACGATACCTCGACCTTCATCGACCGCTCGATCAAGTCGGTGTTCGCGACCATCGGCGAGGCCATCGCGCTGGTGGCGCTGGTGATCTACTTCTTCCTGCGCAGCCTGCGCGCCTCGATCATCCCTATCGTCACGATCCCGGTGGCGCTGGTGGGCGCCTTCGGGCTGATGTACGCGTTCGGCTTCACCATCAATACGCTGACGCTGCTCGCCATGGTGCTGGCTATCGGCTTGGTCGTCGACGATGCCATCGTCGTGCTGGAGAACATCTTCCGCCATATCGAAAGCGGCATGCCGCGCATGCAGGCAGCGGTGCAAGGGTCGCGCGAGATCGCATTCGCGGTGCTCGCAATGACGTTGACCCTGGCGTCGGTGTTCGCGCCGCTGGCGTTTGCCACCGGGCGCACGGGACGCTTGTTCATTGAATTTGCGCTGACGCTGGCCGGTGCGGTAATAGTGTCGGGGTTCGTGGCGCTGACGCTGACGCCGATGATGTGTTCAGTGCTGCTGCGCCATCAAACCAGGCACTCCTGGATCTACAACAAGATCGAGGCAGCTTTTGTGTCGCTCATAGACGGCTACCGCCGCTTGTTGATCGCTTTACTGAAGGCCCGCTGGATCGTCATTTTGGGCTGGATGATTACGCTCGCCACCGGCGTGCTCTTGTTTACCACCCTCAAGTCCGAGCTTTCCCCGGTCGAGGACCGCGGCATCGTTTTCGGAGTGGTAACGGCCCCGCAGGGATCGACCCCTCAATACACGGCAGACCAGCTGAAACCGATCGAAGCGTTCTACAGCCAGGTGCCAGAGGCGTTCGCGTACACGGCCATCTCGGGCTTTCCCACGGTGGCCGACGGCACTGCGATATTGCGCCTCAAACCCTGGGAGGAGCGCAAGAAGAAACAGCAGCAGATCGCCGAGGAGCTGCGGCCGAAGCTCGCTTCCATTCCGGGGGCGCAGGTGTTCGCGCTCAACCCGCCCTCCCTGGGCCAGCGTTTCCGTTCCACGCCGATCGAGTACGTGATCATGGCGCAGGTTCCCTATGCCGAATTGCAGCGCCAGGTCGATCGCTTCCTCGAGGAGGTGCGCAAGTTTCCTGGTGCGCAGAACCTGCAGACCGATTTGCGCCTCAATACGCCGGAGGTGCGCGTCAAAATAAATCGCGACAAGCTGGCCGATGTGGGCGTGAACGTCGACACCGTCGGCCGCACGCTCGAGACCATGCTGGGCGGCCGTCAAGTCACGCGTTTCAAGCGCGATGGCCAGCAGTACGACGTCGTAGTGCAGGTGGCGCCGCTCGATCGCACGTCGCCGGCCGACATCAGCGAAGTCTACGTGCGCGCCCGCAACGGGTCCATGGTGCAGCTATCCAACCTGGTCAGCGTCAAAGAAGGCGTCGCGCCGCAGTCGCTCAATCACTTCCAGCGCCTGCGCGCGGTCAAGATCACCGGTACGCTTACGCAGGGATACTCGATCGACGAAGCATTGAAAGCGTTCGACGCCGCGGCCAAGGTAACGCTGGGCGCCTCGGCACAGACCGGCCTGGACGGGCAGTCGCGCGAGTTCCGCTCTTCGGGCGGCGAAATCTATTTGGTGTTCGTCCTGTCGCTGTTTTTCATTTATCTGGTGCTTGCCGCGCAGTTTGAAAGCTTCATCGCGCCCCTGGTGATCATGTTGTCCGTACCGCTGTCGATGACCGGCGCGCTGTTCGCGCTGTGGTTGACCGGCGGTACACTCAATATCTACAGCCAGGTGGGGCTCATCACGCTGGTCGGCCTCATCACCAAGCACGGTATCCTGATTGTCGAGTTCTCCAATCAGCTGCGCGCACAAGGGAAAGATCTGCTCTCGGCGGTGGTCGATGCGTCCGCGTTGCGGCTGCGGCCGATCCTGATGACCACCGGCGCGATGGTGCTTGGGGCACTGCCCCTGGCCCACGCCTCCGGCGCCGGCGCGGAATCCCGGATGCAGATCGGCTGGGTGATCGTGGGCGGAATGTCCTTCGGCACGCTGTTGACGCTGTTTGTGGTGCCGGTAGCCTACTCCCTCTTGGCGCGTCGCGCGCACGTGGAGGCCCACGGCATAGATGTGGCCGCGTCCAGCGCAGAGCCGGCAGTCCACGCGGGCAGGGCAGGCTGAGGCTTAATCCGGCTGATGGCTTGACTGCCTTTCTTCTGCGAGCCATGCCTGCGGCGAGCCAGTCAGCGCAAAGCCCCGGCTCCGCGCGGCGCGAGAGCGCGCCGGTCGGTGTGGCAGGAAGCATTGGCAAAGGTTAGTCTAAAGCATCGGCCTGCGCGTGAAACCAGGAAATGAACCTCCGCCTTTTCGACGCACACAACCATTTGCAGGACGAGCGCCTCGCGCAGTGTCGCGCCGAGTTCCTGCGCCAGCTGCCCGAGACGGGCTTGGTGAATATGGTCGTCAACGGTACGTGCGAGGACGATTGGCCGCAGGTACTGATGCTCGCGAAAGACGCTCCGCGTGTCATCCCGTCCTTCGGCTATCACCCGTGGCGGGTGAAGAAACGCAGTGCGAACTGGCAAGCGGTCCTGGCGCAGTACCTCGATGCGGTGCCCTCGGCCGTGGGCGAAATGGGCTTGGACGCGTGGATCAAGGGCCACGATCTTGCCGAGCAGCGAGAAGTGTTCACCTGGCAACTGCGGCTCGCGGCGAAGCGCAATCTGCCCGCGAGCATCCATTGTCTGGAAGCTTGGGATACGCTGCTGGAGGTGCTGCGGTCCGAGCCGCGTCCGAGCTGCGGATTCCTGCTGCATTCTTTTGGCGGGCCGCGCGAGATGGTTGAACCTCTGGTCGATTTGGGCGCGTACTTTTCGCTGCCGGGATATTTCGCACACGCGCGCAAGACGTCGCAGCGCGAAGCGTTCAAGTGCGTGCCTCGCGACAGGCTATTGATCGAAACCGATGCACCGTCGCAGGCGCTGCCTGAAGATCGCGTGGAGTGTCGATTGCCTGATTCCGCCGACGGGAGGCCGGTCAATCATCCGGCTAATCTGGGTGCGGCGTATCGCTTCGCGGCAGAACTGCTGGAAATCGAGCTTGAGTCGCTTATGCAACAAGTCGAGAACAATTTCAACCGCATCTTCGGCGAGCTCATGCAGGGTTTGCCGAAGACCGATATCGCAAATTGATTTATCTATCTTTCAAAGGAGACTCCCATGCCCGCACCGTACGATAAGCACCGCGCACAACTCAAAGCCATCCTGCTCGCCTGGGGTATGCCGGAGGCCAACGCGGAAACGACCGCCGATGTCCTGTCCTGGGCAGATCTCCACGGCGTGGACAGCCACGGCATATCGATGATCCCGGGCTACGACAATCTGCGCCGCACCGGGCGGGCAAACATGAAAGCGCAACCGCGCATCGTCAAGGAGACGCCGGTCTCAGCGCTAGTGGACGGCGGCGGCGGATTGGGGCATGTGCCGGCGCACTTCGCCATGCAGGTGGCGATCTCCAAGGCGAAGCAGTCGGGCATGGCGATCGCGGTGGTGCGCAACTCGGCCCATTTCGGGGCTACCGGCTACTACACTCTGATGGCGGCGAAGGAAGGGCTGATCGGCATGGCATGCACCAGCGCTTCCGGCATCCAGGTCGCGCCGACTTTCGGCAAGCAGGCAAGACTCGGCACCGACCCCTGGTCTTTCGCCGCACCCACCACGGATGGGCAGCCATTCTTGCTCGATATGGCAACCACGACAGTGGCCGCCGGGCGCATACGCAACAAGGCCAACGAAGGTCTTCCATGCCCGCCAGGCTGGGTGCTGGACAAAAACGGACTTCCCAGCACCGATCCCCTCGGGGCACGCGAGAAAGGCGGCTTCCTCACTTCCCTCGGAGGGTCGCCGGAGAATTCCAGCTACAAGGGTTACGGACTCTCTGCGATGGTGAACATCCTCGGCTCCTGCCTGTCGGGTGCGACACTGATCACCGACCCTATGCACACGAAGAAGCCGCAGGGGATGGATATCGGCCATTGCTTCATCGCAGTCGATCCGGGCCTATTTCGCGAGCGCGAGGACTTCGCAGCCGACGTCACGCGCTTCTGCAGCGATCTGCGCTCGACCAAGCCCGTCGATCCGGCACAGCCGGTCATGGTGGCTGGCGATCCACAGAGAAACCATGCGGCAAAGCGTATGCGCGAAGGGATACCAGTCGGCCCGGGACTGATCAACCAGGTGCGGCAGATCGCCAAGAACTGTGAGGCGCCCTGGCTGCTGGGTTGAACGGCGCGCGGGCGCAGCCGCGGAGTCCGAACGAACGCACGCTCTGGCGCTTTGCCGACCGAGGCGTCTGGAGATTTGATAGACTGCGCAGCCCCGGACCCACGATTCGACTTTGATTTGGAGGACTGAATGCAGCAACCCGCAACCGCCCCAAGAGCCGGCAAGGAGCACTGGACCCGCAAGGGCGAGGTGAAACTGTTTCTGTGGCAAAAGCCGGCAGTCGGCGGCAAAGCGGCTCAGGGAACCGTGCTTTTCGTGCACGGGTCATCCATGGCGTCGCAACCGACCTTCGATCTATCGGTGCCCGGGCGACCCGACTCGTCGGTGATGGACTGGTTCGCGGCACGCGGTTTCGACACCTGGTGCATGGACCTCGAGGGCTATGGCCGTTCGGACAAGTCGCGCCCGATCAACTGCGATATTTCCAACGGCGCGGACGATCTGGCTTGCGGCAGCGAGTACATCATGAAGACGACCGCTGCGAAGAAACTCCTCGTTTACGGGATTTCGTCAGGCGCGCTGCGGGCGGCCTTGTTCGCACAGCGGCACCCGGAACGCGTTGCGCGCGTCGCGCTGGATGCCATGGTGTGGACGGGCGCAGGCAGTCCCACGCTTGCCGAGCGCAAGAAGAAGCTGCCTGAATTTTCCGCCAAGAACCGCCGGCCCATCGACCATGCCTTTGTGCAGAGCATCTTCAGCCGCGATCATCCGGGTACGGCCGATGATGCGACCATCAAGGCATTTGCCGATGCCATCGTGGCGCTAGACGATTCCGTGCCGACGGGCACTTACGTCGACATGTGCTCCAAACTGCCGCTGGTCGATCCGGCGCAGATCACCGCACCGACCATCATCATGCGCGGCCAGTGGGACGGCATCGCGAGCGTGGACGATCTCATCGAGTTTTTTAAACGCCTGCCCAACCCCGACAAGCATTTCGCCGTGATGGCGGGAATTTCGCATGCAAGTTTCCAGCAGAAAAATTACCTGATGGTCTACCATATCCTGCACGCGTTCTTCAGCCAGCCCGAACCACTGTATCGCGGATAATTCGGCAAAGGGACTTCACCATGCCCAACATCAAGAGACAAATTGTATCCACCGTCCTCGCCGTGCTGCTCGTTGTCGCTGTAGGCGGCGTGATGGCTCAGGCGTATCCGTCGCGACCGGTGCGCGTGGTCATTCCCCTTGGTGTGGGCGGCACGACGGATGTGCCGGGGCGTATCGTCGCACAGCGCCTATCCGAATCGCTGGGACAGACTTTCTACGTCGAGAACAAGCCTGGCGCCGGCGGCACCATCGGCGCCGATTTCGTCGCCAAGTCCAAGCCGGATGGCTATACGCTGCTGCTCACGGCTACGCCGCATGTCATTACGGCCAATATCTACAAGAGTCTGCCCTACAACGCCCTTACGGATTTCGCGCCGGTCATCCGCGTTGCCTCCGGCCCCTACGTGCTCACCGTGCATCCGTCGCTGGGTGTGAACTCGGTGCGCGAACTGATCGAACTCGCCAAGGCACATCCGGGCAAGATCGACTACGCGAGTTCAGGCAACGGCAGCGCGCAGCACCTTGTCGGCGCCCTGTTCGCGCACATGGCGGGCATACAGTTGACGCATGTGCCCTACAAAGGGAGCAGCCAGGCACAACAGGATCTCGTCGCCGGCGTGGTGAAGGTCGGTTTTCCGGGCATGCCCATTGTGATCCCGCACATGAAATCGGGTCGGCTTAAAGCTCTCGGCGTCACCACGGCACAGCGCTCGCCGCATTTGCCCGATGTGCCGACCATCGCCGAAGCGGGCGTCCCGGGCTATGAGGCGCTTGTCTGGGTGGGCCTGCTCGCGCCCGCAGGCACGCCGCCCGATGTCATTGGAAGGCTCAACACCGAAATCAGCAAGCTGCTGCGCGTGGCCGAGGTGCAGCAGCTGCTCGCTGCCACCGGTGTGGACCCCGCGCCCACCAGCCCCGAGGAGTTCGGGGTGTACCTGAAGAGCGAATTCGAGAAATGGGGCAAGGTGGTGCGCGACTCCGGCGCGACTGTAAACTGAGGTAGGCGAGCACAGGGAGGCAGCGCGGCGCGTTGCAGGTTGCCAGCGGCGATCTGCGGCGGCAAGCGCTGCGCAATTGAATTCGAATTCTTCTCGACTGGCGCATGGATCAGTTTTAAACGCCGCTTGGCCGCCGCCGTGGAGACTTTCCGCGGAGCAAGCTGCTAGAATGCGATCCTGGTGCTGGTCGCGAGGCAGCCGTATCCTTCGCGCACAGCGTTTGATAACTAAGGAGGGGGCGCAACATGAGCATCAAAGGCAAGGCCTATATTGCCGGAATATTTGAGCATCCAGCGCGCAAGATAGATAACAAATCGCTGGCACAGCTGCACGCCGAATGCGCCAAAGGCGCGCTCGAAGATGCCGGTTTGACGAAAGCTGACGTGGACGGCTATTTCTGCGCCACCGACGCGCCGGGTAATCTCGGCGGCATCAACATGATCGACTACATGGACCTGACGGTCCGGCATTCGGATTCGACCAACACGGGCGGATCGTCCTACCTCTACCTCGTCTCCCACGCGGCGGAATCCATTGCGGCGGGAAGGTGCAACGTTGCGTTGATCACCTGCGCCGGCTTTGGCCGCCGCGGCACGATGGCGCGCGACCTGGACACCAATATTCCGGAGACGCCATTCGAAATGCCCTATGGGCCGGTGACGGTGAACCAGTACGCGCTCGCCGCGATGCGCCATATGTATCAGTACGGAACCACCAGCGAACAACTCGCCTGGGTCAAAGTCTCCGCGTCGCATCACGCGCAGCACAACCCGAATGCGTACCTGAAGAAGGTGCTGACGGTCGAAGACGTTCTTAATTCGCCGATGATCGCCGACCCCCTGCATCGCATGGACTGCTGCGTGGTGACCGACGGTGGTGGCGCGGTGATCGTGACGAAGCCGGAGATCGCGAAGAAGCTGAAGCGGCCCCTCGTGAAGCTGATCGGTGCGGGCGAATCGCCCAAGGGCCAGATGGGCGGCAAAGTGGACCTCACTTATTCCGGAGCAGTGCGCACCGGCCCGATCGCGTTCACCGAAGCGGGCGTAAAACCGTCGGACATCAAGTACGCGTCGATCTACGACAGCTTTACCATTACGGTAGTCATGACGCTCGAAGACCTGGGCTTCTGCAAGAAGGGCGAGGGCGGCAAATTCGTCATGGACGGCAACCTGATCTCGGGTGTCGGCAAACTCCCGTTCAACACCGACGGTGGCGGCATGTGCAACAACCATCCGGTCAATCGCGGCGGCATCACCAAGATCATAGAAGCGGTGCGCCAACTGCGCGGCGAATCGCATCCCAAGGTGCAGGTCAAGAACTGCGACATCGCGCTTGCGCACGGCACCGGCGGCTCGCTCGGCACGCGCCACGGCAGCGCCACACTGATTATGGAAAGGGAGTAAAGCCATGACCACACCCTATCAGGACAGAAAGATTCCGGCCCCGAAGCTGAACGACGGGGACGCGCCCTATTTCGAGGCGGCGACCCAGGGCAAGCTCCTGGTCAAATACTGCAATGACTGCAAGCAATATCACCATTATCCGCGCGCACTGTGCCCGTATTGCTTTAGCGACAAGACCGAGTGGAAGCAAGCCAAGGGGACGGGGACGGTGTATAGCTACAGCATCACGCGCGCCTCGGGCCCGATTCCGTACGCCATTGCGTACGTAACGCTGGACGAAGGTCCGTCGATGTTGACCAACATCGTGGACTGCGATCTGGACACGATACGCTGCGGGCAGAAAGTGCAGGTGACGTTCAAGCCCACCGAAGGCGGCCCCGCGGTGCCGATGTTCAAGCCGGTCTGAGCCGGTGGGTTGTCTCCTTGTGGCGCGGCCTGTTGCCTATCTGGACCGTCGCTACGCGGGTTCAGCCCGGATGAGCATGCAAGGCCGGGCCATGCGAATAGCGTGCCGACAATGACGGGGATGCACCACCTGAGTTCGCCCAATTTCTCGTCCATGTGCCGGATCGCACAATCGCGTCTGACTTTGATCAATTCATGAAAGGAATTTCGCATGGATAAGGTCGTAGCTTCGCCTGAACAGGCGATCGAAGATATGTCTGACGGTGCCAGCGTTGCGTTCGCGGGCTTCGGCCTGGCCCACCGTTTCCCCAACAGCCTGCTGCGGGCATTGAGGAATAAGGGAACCCGGAACCTGACGCTCGTATGCAATTCTCTGGGAGGGTCCGGCGAAAGAGGCCAGATGCTGGTCGAAAACAATCAGGTCAAGAAGATCGTCGTGGCTTTTTCCGCCAGGGCCGGAATGATGACGGAAGCCGAGAAACAAATCATCGAGGGGGAGTTGGAAGTGGAACTCGTGCCTCAGGGGATCCTGGTCGAACGCTGCCGCGCGGGGGGCGCAGGCATTCCGGCGTTTTATTCGCCGACGGGCGCCGATACCGAACTGGCTGCGGGTAAGGACGTCCGATACTTTGACGGCAAGGCTTATGTTCTTGAACATGCCATGCACCTGGATTACGCGCTGCTCAGCGCGTATCGTGCCGATCGCGCGGGCAATGTTCAGTTTCGCGGCGGCAGCCGCAACTTCAATCCCAGTTTCGCCAAAGCGGCGCGCGTGGCGATTGTCGAAGTGGAGGAGATCGTCGAAATCGGAGAGTTGAGCCCCGCGGTGATCGACCTGCCGGGTATATTCGTCACGCGCGTGGTGAAGAACACCTACCCGATCGACGGACGCACTTTGTCGCGCACGGGCAAGCGCCCCGCCGACAGCGCGCGCAAGTACAACGGCAAGCTCGCACTGACCCGGGCCGGCATCGCGAGGAACGCGGCGAAGATCGTCAGGGACGAGACTTATGTGAACCTGGGCACGGGCATTCCCACCCAGGTGTCGAACTTCCTCAAGGGACGCGGCGTGTGGCTACACGCCGAAAACGGCGTGCTGGGCTATGGCGAGATCGTCACCGGCAAAGACATCGATCCGGATGTTTTTAACGCCGGCGGGGATTTCGTCAGGGAAATACCCGGCACGTCGTACTTCGACAGCGTCACTTCGTTTGAAATGGCGCGCGGCGGCCGCATCGATACCGTCATACTCGGCGCCTATGAGGTCGATCAGTACGGCAACCTCGCGAACTGGAGCGTCTCCGATGCCAGGCGCGGCGGCATAGGTGGTGCGTTGGATCTCGTCGCCGGAGGCGCCGAGCTGATCATCGTGATGGAACATACCGACAGCAAGTATCGACCGAAATTGCGGCGCCAGTGCACTTACCCCCTTACCGGGCGGCAATGCGTCGACTGGCTGGTTACGGATCTCGCGGTGCTCCACTGGGTCGATGGACGATTTGTGCTTGAAGCGGTGGCACCAGGCTTTACTCCGGAAGAAGTCATGGCGTTGGGGGAAATGCAGTTCGACGTCGCACCTGAGGTCAAGACTATGGACTGAGGCTGAAACAGGGTCATTACGTCGGCTCGCGGTACAGACGGTCCTTGGCGAGCAGCACCTCGTGATGCCCGCATCCATTCTTGATCATAGGAAAGCAGTTCTCTTCGGCAGCGACGCGCACATCAAGGAAGTAGGGGCCATCTGCGGCGAGACATGCGGCCAGCGCCGCGTCGAGTTCATCACGCTTTTCGACCCGACGTGCCGTCCATCCGAAGGCTCTTGCGAGCGCGACGAAATCGGGCTGTGCCTCCGTCTTCGTGTGGCTGTAGCGACCACCGTGAATCAATTCCTGCCATTGGCGTACCATGCCCATGAAGCCGTTGTTGCTGAGCACAAGCTTGATCGGCGTGCGATGCTGCACTGCCGTGGAGAGCTCCTGGATATTCATCAGTATGGAAGCATCGCCGCTGACGCAGACGACCAGTTTGTCCGGATGAGCTATTTGCGCGCCGATGGCTGCGGGTAGCCCGTAGCCCATGGTTCCAGCGCCGCCGGAGGTGAGCCAGCGGCGCGGCCGTTCGATGCGCAAGTGCTGTGCAGCCCACATCTGATGCTGACCGACGTCAGTGGCGATGATGGCATCGCGACCATCCAGCGCTGCTTGCAGTCGGGTCATGAGCGCCTGCGGAACGATGCGGCGGGGATGATCCACGTAGGCGAGAGATTTCTGGGCGCGCCAGCTGTCGATGCGTTGCCACCAGTCGCTGAATTTGTCTTGATCGACAGCTAGATCGGCCAGCTCCGCGCGCAGCGCACTGATCAGTTCACCGCAGTCGCCAACCAGTGGCACATCGACCCGAACCAGCTTATTGATCGATGACGGATCGATGTCTAGATGGATCTTTCTCGCACCCGGGCAGAAGTCGGACAGTCGCCCCGTGACGCGGTCGTCGAATCTTGCGCCAACGCAGACGATGAGGCCGGCGTGATGCATGGCAAGGTTGGCTTCGAGAGTGCCATGCATGCCCAGCATACCGAGAAAGCGCGGGTCCGAAGCCGGGAAGGCTCCGAGACCCATTAGCGTCAGCGTGCACGGCGCATTGAGATCTCGCACCAGGCGCGCGAACGACTCGCATGCACTTGCCCCGGAATTGATTAGTCCGCCCCCGCCATAGATGACCGGGCGCTGCGCTTCTCGTATCAGGGTTGCTGCCTTGCGTATGCTTTGGCGCGATAACAGCGACTTGCCGGGCCGTTGGCGTCGGCTCCTCGCTGGCTTGGATGGTCGCGGCGGTGCGGGTGCGAGTTGATAATCCTTGGGAAAATCGATCAATACCGGGCCAGGTCTTCCCGACGTGGCTAATTCGAGGGCGCGGCGCACCGTATCTTCCACCGTGCCTGCGCCACACACGCGAGTGTTCCATTTCGTAACGGTCTGCGCGATCCCGTTGGCATCACATTCCTGGAAAGCACCGGTTCCAATCAGTGGCGATGCGACCTGACCGCTGATGCATACCACCGGAATGGAATCACACAGCGCGTCCAGCATGCCGGTGGTGGTATTGCTCATGCCGGGACCCGATGTAACCAGCACGACTCCCGGCCTGCCCGTGGTGCGCGCGTATCCCTCGGCGGCATGTACGGCCGCCTGCTCGTGCCGCACCAGCACGTGCCGTAGCCGTTTTTCAGAGTGGAGCGCGTCGTATAGCGGAAGCACTGCGCCGCCGGGATAGCCGAAGATGACTTCAACCCCGGCATCGACCAGCGCGTCCAATAGAGCCTGTGCACCGGTGCGGCAGGGCGCCACCGACTGAGGTGTGGGGCGAAACACATCGAGTGCGGCGAGATCATTCATGAGAATAGATCGTACGGCGCGCGACACAGAATGTGCTTCTTAATTTTCCACGAAAGGTGGTCTTTTTTAGAATAATTTTCCGTGATATGTGATAATGATAGAATGAATCTCGATAAATTCGATCTTGCGATCCTGTCCGTTCTACGCGAGGATGCACGTGCCAGCCTGCAGGACATCAGCGCCCGCGTCGGCTTGTCCGCGACCCCGTGCTGGACGCGCATCAAGAAGATGGAAAACGGCGGTGCGATCCAGGGCTACACGGTCCGCATCGACCCGAAGGAACTGGGCTTCACGGAGACAGTGATCGTCCAGCTCACGCTCGAAAATCACAGCGATGACACGCTGTTTGCGTTCGGTCGGGCGCTGGAAGAAATACCCGAGGTGATCGACGCGTACCTGATTTCGGGAGACTACGACTACATCATTCGCATGGCCGTGCGCGACACGCGCGACTACGAGCGGCTGCTGCGCGAGCGTCTGTATAGAATTCCCGGCATACGGCACTCGAAATCGAGTTTTGTGCTCCGCTGCCTCAAGGAAAGTACGGTCCCGCTCCAGGGCAGCCCGCCCGCGCCGGCGTCACGGCGCCGCTCGCGGGCAAAGTAACTAACGTACTACGACTGGTGCAGCGTTCCGGCTGTTGCCGCAGCGCCGTTCACCGACCAAGTGTTCGGCGCCGGTGCACCAGTCGACCTACTCGGCTAGTGCGACGCAGTATTGCGGCCGCCGGGCGCGGCGCTACGCGCGAACCGTCACGGCTTAATTGACTTTCAGGCCCGTGCGTGCGATGAACCGCTTCCACAAGTCGAGGTCGTGCTTGACGTTGCCGCCAAATTCCGCCGATGATCCGCCGGCGGGCGTGCCAAACCGCCCCTGGTACGCCTCGACGATGTCGGACATTTTGAGGACTACGTTGAGTTCGGTGTTGAGCCTGTCGATGATGGCTTTCGGCGTGCCGCGCGGCGCGAGCAGTCCGTACCAGATGTCGAGCTTCATGTCCGGATAGCCGGATTCAGCCGACGTGGGCACCGACGGCAGCAGCTTGGAGCGGGCCTTGCCGCCGATCGCGAGCGCCTTGACCTTGCCCGCCCTGACGAGCTCCGCGACCGCACCGGTGTCGCCAATGTTGATCTGGATCTCGCCCGCGAGCAGCGCCGTGTTCGCGGGGCCCGTACCCTTGTACGGAATGTGGACCATCTTGGTTCCGGTCGCCACCAGGAAATCTTCGGTGGCTAAATGCGCGATGCCACCCAAACCGCTCGATCCGAACGAGAGCTTGCCCGGGTTCGCCGTCGCATATGCCACGAGTCCCTTGAGGTCCTTGGCCGGCACCGACGGATGGGCGCCGACGACCATAGAAGTATCGACCAGCCGGATGATCGGAACGAAATCCCCGATCGGATCATATGAAGGCTTCGACACCGCGGCACTCACCGAGAAGCTGTTCGAGACCAGCAGGATTGTGTAGCCGTCAGGCGGGGCCTTAGCCGCCAGCTCCGCGCCCACGGAACCGCCCGCGCCGCCGTGATTTTCGACGACGACCGGCTGGCCGAGCCGAGCCGAGAGCTTCGTAGCCATCACGCGCCCGAAGAAATCGGAGCCGCCGCCCGGGGCGAACGGAATGATGAGCTTGATCGACTTCGTCGGATACGCGGCGCCGCTTTGCGCGCCGGCCTGTTGCGCCGCGCAGAGCGCGAGCGGCGCGATCAGCATCAACAGCTTGAGAGCAACTGACTTCATGAATTCCTCCTGTTACGCGCCTTTGCAGGCGCTATTTCGAATGCGACCGGATCCGACTATCTTGTCATCGCGTCCGTCAGACGCGCCGCGGGCCCGTTCCCTGCGCCGCGCATTTCAGCGCGCCCCATCGAGCAGCTTGAACACATCTTCCAGCGTAGCGAGTTCGGGCAACTTTTGCAGCAGATCGAACAACGGTCGGATGCGCTCTTCGGGCAGCGTCTTCTTCGCGCAATCCGAGAACTTTTCCCAGACTTCATCTGCCGACATCGCGTTGTCGCCGCCGCGGCCGACCATGTCGTCGATGCGCCGCGACGCGCGGCGGCCACCGCGCAGCGTGACGATGACTTCTGCGCCGAAGTGCTTCGATTCGTCGCCGCCCTCTTCGGGCAGCACGCCGACGCGCGTCTTGGCAAGCAGCCGGCGCACGTCGGGATCTGTGTACGCGTTCCCTTCGAAATGCTCCAACCGCACGGTGCCGTCGACGAGCGCGCGCGCGACGCAGTACTGGACGCTAAACTTCGCCTGCAGCGTGCTCTGCGGCAAAGCATTGTTGATGTGCCCGAGTCGCCGCTCAGAGACGAGAATCGTAATCTCATCCACGGCGTCGGCCTGCAGGCCTTCCTCGCGCGCAAGGCGCAGCGCCATAGTGATTGCAGGGTGCGTACTGCCGCAGCAGGGGAACTGCTTGATGCCTACCGCGGGGTCTTCGATCTCGAGCGGTCGCGCCCAGTTCTCGAACATACGCTCGATCGCGTAAGTGCCCGCGCCGTTGTAGACCTCGAGGAATCCCTGTCGGTGTTCGAACGCGCCCGGCGAGCCCGTGAAGCCGCGCTCGGCGAGGAGCGCCGCCATGAGACCGCTGCGCGCGCAGTGGCCGACGTGCAGGGGCTTGGTCATCGTGCCGAAATTCGCCTTGATGCCGCTTGCGAGCGACGCGGCGATCCCGAGCGCGTGCGCGGTGCGCTCGCGGTCCAAGCCGATGCTACGCGCTGCGGCCGCTGCGGCGCCAAAGACGCCCAGCGTCGAAGTCGGGTGCCAGCCCTTGTCGTAGTGATGGAAATTCACGGCGCGACCGAGCCGCACCTCGGTCTCGACGCCGACGAGGTAGCCGCGCACGACATCGCGGCCGCTCAAGCCGCGCTCGGCGGCGAGCGAGAACATCGGGATCGCCACGGGCACCGAGTGGTGACCGCCGAACTCGTAGGCAAAATCGTCGTAGTCGAGCGCGTGCGAGGCGGTTCCGTTGATCAGCGCGGCATCGAGCGCGCTCGCGCGCCGGCCGACTCCGATGACCGGGACGCTTCCTGCGTCCCCGCCCGGGCACAGGATCTGCACCAGTGCCTGCGTGCAATGCTCGGGCGCGCCCGCGAGCGTCACGCCGATCACGTCCGTGATCGCCGCAGTCGCGAGTTCGGTCGCACGCGGCGTAATGTGGCCATCGCCGAAGGCGCAGATCTTGTCGGCGAGGCGCAGCGCGACTGGATCGTCGCGCACCTGCAATACGGCGGCCATCGGTCAGCCCCGCGCCCAGCGAGCGTCGCGGACGCGGCGGCCTGGGATCACCCGGCAGATCTCACTCGATATGTTCATCGCGCACACCCCATCAAAGAAGCAGGGCGGAGTACCTTGCCGCGCGCTGCGCAACTGCGCGCCGGTCTCGCCACCGCCGGCGCAGTGTACAAGCGAATTCTCTTGCAAGCAAGCAAGCGCATCGGTTAACCTCGCGGCGATGAAAAGCGGCGCCGACAGGGACGATGGCGAATTGCACCCGCTCGCGACGGAGGTCGCCTGGGGTCGCCTGCAATCGGCCGTCGACGAGGGCGCGATGCGCTTGGTGAAGACCGCGTTCTCGCCGATCATCCGCGAGACCAAGGACTTCTGCGTGATGATCCTCAACCGCGAGGGCCAGTCCATCGTCCAGTCCACGGTCAGCATCCCCGCGTTCATCGGCACGATGCCGCATACCATGCAGGCGATGCTGGCCCAGCGCCCGCTTGCGCAATGGTCCGAGGGCGACGCGCTCTGCACCAACGACCCGTGGCTGGGCGCGGGACATCTGCCCGATTTCAACATTGCGATCCCGATTTTCCGGCACGGCGCGCTCGATGGTTTCGTCGGCGTGATCGCCCACATGGCCGACATCGGCGGCCGCGGCTTCGTCGCCGACGCGCGCGAGCTGTACGAGGAAGGGCTGCGCATCCCGGTCGTGCCGCTGCGCGCAGGCGGCCGGCCAAACGCGTTGCTCTTAGACATCATCCGCGCCAACGTGCGGCTGCCCGCGCAAGTGACCGGAGATCTTGAGGCGATGTTGGCTGCCGGCGACTACGTGGTGCGGCGCACGCGCGCGCTGCTCGATGCGATGCCGGAGGTCGGGATAGAAGCGATGAGCCGCCGGATCCATGCGCTATGCGAAGCTGCCATGCGTGCGGCGATCCGCGAGCTTCCCGACGGCGACTACGCGAACGCGGGATACATCGAGGCCGATGATGCGGATCTGAAGGTCGCCGTCACCGTCCGAATCCGGGGCGACGAAATCGTGGTCGACTACACTGGGTCGAGCGCGCAAGTGGCGCGCGGCATCAATTCGACTCTCGGCTACACAACGTCCTACAGCGCCTACGGTTTGAAGTGCCTCTTAGCGCCAGAGGTGCCCATCAACGACGGAGCGCTGCGCCCGATCACCGTGACGGCGCCGGCGGGCTGCCTAGTCAACTGTACGCATCCGGCCGCAGTCGCCGCGCGCAGCCAGGTCGGCCACATGCTGCCGAGCCTGATCTACGGTGCGCTCGCGCCGGCCAGCCCCGCGGGCGTGGTCGCCGACTGCGGCAGCCCGCGGCCCATGGTGTATTTGAGCGGGCAGGACGACGCCAAGCGGCCTTTCGCGCTGACCCTGTTCCTGCATGGTGGGATGGGCGCGGGCGCCGAGAGCGACGGCATCGCCTGCAGCGCGTTCCCGACCAACAGCGCCGCGGTGCCGACCGAGATCGTCGAACTCGCGACGCCCGTGCTTATCGAGGAGAAGGAACTCGTCGCCGACTCGGGCGGGGACGGCCGCCGACGCGGCGGTCTCGGACAGAAGATGCGGCTTCGCGTCACGGGCGCGAACCCGGTGCGCGTTTCGGTGCTCGCGCAGCGCGCGCGCCATCCGGCCCGGGGTTTGTTCGGCGGCGAGGATGGCGCACCCACACGCGTGCGGCTCAACGGCGCAGACGGCGCGGCGCTATTCAAGGTCATGCATCTTGCGCGCGGCGACGTGGTCGAAGTCTCTTCGCCCGGCGGCGGCGGTTTCGGCGATCCCGCCGGGCGGCCGCCCGCGCTGCGCGCTAGCGATCGCGCTGCGGGTTACCTATCAGAGGTAGAGGTGCGCGACGGCGCCCAGGGCGAGCGCTGAGCCTAAGTCAATATTCGCGCGGCGGGCGGCGCTCGGTCAGCGCTTCAAGCAAGGAGATCACACGAACATGTTTGCACTTGGCGCCGATATCGGCGGAACGTTTACCGATTTGACGCTGCTCGACGCCGCGACGGGCGAGTTCATCACGGGCAAGCGCCTCACGAGCGGCGAAGACCCGGCAGAACCTATCCTCTCGGGTGCGCTGGAACTCATCGAGGCGATGGGAATCAGCAAAACCGATGTGCAGTGCTTCGTGCACGCGACCACCCTGGTGACCAACACGGTGCTCGAGCGCAGCGGCGCGCGCGTCGGAATGCTGACGACCCGCGGATTCCGCGACGTGATCGAAACAGGAAGCGAGCAGCGCTACGACATCTACGACTTGCAATGCCGGCGGCCCGAGCCGCTCGTGCCGCGGGAATTCCGCCGCCCGGTCAACGAACGCATCGCCGCCGACGGCGAGGTCGTCACCGCGCTCGCCGCGGAGGACGTCGAGCGCGAGTTCCGCTGGCTCAGGGCGCGTGGCGCCGAGGCGATCGCCATCTGCTTTCTCAACGCGTATCGCAACCCCGCGCACGAGCTCGCGGCGAAGCGCATCATCGCTGCACTGGACCCCGCGATGCCGGTCAGCGCCTCACACGAACTGCTGCCCGAAGTCCGCGAGTACGAACGCTTCCTCGTGACCGTCGTCAACGCATACGTGCAGCCGAAGATCGGCCGCTATCTCGCGTCGATTGAGCGGCGGTTGCAAGACACCGGGCTCGCTTGCCGGTTTTACGTGATGCAGTCGAATGGCGGGCTCATGCCCGCGGCCGGGGCGGCACGCACGCCGGTCGCGATCCTCGAATCAGGGCCGGCAGCGGGCGCGATCTATGCCGCCTCGGTCGCCTCGCATCTGCGCCAAGATAAGGTCATCTCGTTCGACATGGGCGGCACGACTGCCAAGACCGCGCTCGTCCATGACTTCGTGCCGACGATCACCAACAACGCCGAATTCGCCCGCGTCGAGCGGTTCAAGAAGGGCAGCGGCTGGAACATCCGGGTGCCCTCGGTCGACCTGATCGAGATCGGCGCGGGCGGCGGCAGCATCGCGGCCGTCAACGAGATGGGCTTGCTCAAGGTCGGCCCGCGCAGCGCGGGGTCCGAGCCTGGGCCAGTCTGCTACGGCCGCGGGGGCATCGAGCCCACAGTTACCGACGCCGATCTCGTGCTCGGGTTCCTCAATCCGGACTACTTCCTCGGCGGCAGGATGAGGCTCGACCGGCCGGCTGCCGAAGCCGCGATCGCAACGCGGCTTGCCGAGCCGCTGAAGCTCTCGCTGCTCGATGCCGCTTGGGGCGTGCACGATCTGGTCAATGAAAGCATGGCCCTGGCGAGCCGCGTGCATATCCTCGAGCACGGTGAGGACCCGCGCACGCACGCCGTGATCGCATTCGGCGGCGCCGGGCCGGTGCATGCGTACGCGCTCGCCCACAAGTTGGGGGTAAGCACGCTGATCTTCCCGCCTGCCGCGGGCGTCGCCTCGGCGCTCGGCATGCTGCTGGCGGCACCGAAGGTTCATCTGGTGCAGACGCACTATGCGCGGCTGAAGGACGTTGACTGGCGCGCGCTGCAGGCGGAATTCGACGAGCTCGGACGCAAGGCCACGCTCGAACTCCAAGCGATCGGGGAGAGTGCGATCGAGTTCACGCCGATGCTCGACCTGCGCTATGCGGGCCAGGGCTACGAAGTCAGCGTCGAGGTCGCAGGCAACGTAGCGGCAACGCAACTGGCCGACATCCACGCGAGGTTCGAGGCGACCTACGAAAAGCTCTGCGGTCCGAGGCTCGTCGGCTACGAGGTCGAGCTCATCAACCTGCGGCTCATGGCTGCCAAGCGCAAGATCGTGCCCATTGCCCATGCGCGCCTGCGCCGGAGCAGCGTGGCGCCTCAGGCCGCGCGTCGACGCGAAGTGTACTTCGGGCCGCAGCGGAAGTTCCTCGCCTGCGACATCCGCCTGCGGCGCACGCTCGCGCCCGGCGCAGGCGGCAGCGGCCCGGCGATTATCGAGGACGAGGAATCGACGCTCGTCGTCGGCCCGGGCCAGCAATGGCGCGTCGACGACGAGTACAACGTTCTGGTCGGAACGTCGCCCGAGGACACGGGCAACGGAGATGATCATGGCGCTTGATCTGCTCGACCTGGAGATCGTCTGGGGGCGGCTGCAGTCCTTCGTTGACGAAGCGGCGCTGCGCATGGTGAAGTCATCCTTTTCCTCGATCATCCGCGAGGGTAAGGACTATTGCATTATGCTGCTGAACCGCAACGGCGACTCCATCGTACAGTCCTCAGGCAGCATACCGGCGTTCTTCGGCACGATGCCGAGGACCGTGAAAGCGATGCTCGCGAAATACCCGATCGAGGCATGGTCGCCGGGCGACGTCGTCTGCACCAACGACCCGTGGCTGGGCGCAGGCCATCTGCAGGACGTGAACATCGCGGCGCCCGTCATCGCGGCCGGGCGCGTGATCGGCTTTGTGGGCGTGATCGCCCACATGGCCGACATCGGCGGGCGCGGCTTCGTACCGGATTCGAAAGAAATCTACGAAGAGGGTCTGCGCCTGCCCATCCTGCGGCTGCGCCGCGGCGGGCAGCGCAACACCGACATCGAGGACATCATCCGCGAGAACGTGCGCCTGTCGACGCTAGTGCTCGGCGACATCGATGGCATGGTCGCCGCAACAGGCTATGTGACGCGGCGCGTGCTGGGCCTCGTTGCGAGCGCGGGCGTCGATCTGGACCTGGTCAGCAGCCAGATACACGGGCTGTGCGAGACCGCGTTGCGCAGCGCGATACGCAAGCTGCCCGACGGCGTCTACCGCAACCAGATCCAGGTCGAAGCCGGAGAGGAGGACCTTACGATCTGCATCGCCTGCCACATCGATGGCGATGCGCTGCGCGTCGACTACGCGGGCTCCAGCCCGCAGACGACGACGCGCGCGATCAACTGTGCACTGGGCTATACGTTTTCTTACAGCGCCTACGCGGCGAAATGCCTCTTGGCGCCGGAGATTCCGATCAACGACGGGACGTTCCGGCCCCTAGCCGTCACGGCGCCCGAGCGCTCGATCGTCAACTGTGCGGCGCCCATGCCGGTCACCGCGCGCAATCTGGTCGGCCATTATCTGCCGGCCGCGATCTACGGCGCGCTGGCGCGCGCGATCCCGGAGCGCGTCGTCGCCGAGTGCGGCAGCCCGCGGCCGATGATTTCGCTGAACGGCCATCACCCCGACGGCAGCCGCTATTCCAGCACCTTGTTCTTGCATGGTGGCATGGGAGCGAGCGCGGCCATGGACGGCCCGCCGTGCATTGCGTTCCCAACCAACAGCGCTGCGGCGCCGACCGAGATCCTCGAGTTGACGACGCCTATCCTCGTTGAAGAGAAGGAACTGCTGACCGATTCGGGCGGCGCCGGCCGGCATCGCGGCGGTTCGGGACAGCGCATCGTGATCCGCTCGCGCAGCGATATTCCGATCAACGCGTCTATCCTTGGGCAGCGGCTGCGCCATCGCGCCGCAGGCCTGCTCGGCGGGCAATCCGGAACGGCGACGTCGGCACGGCTTAACGGCAAGATAGAGCCGCGCCTGTTCGTGCAGCTGAAAATGCAGCGTGGGGACGTGATGGAAGTGTGCTCGCCCGGCGGCGGCGGCTACGGCGATCCGGCGGAGCGCGATCCGGCGGCAGCGGTCCAGGACATCGCGGGTGGTTACGCGTCCGGCACGTGATGCGCGGCATCTGCGGCAAACCGCGACGAATCTGCGATGCGCGCCCGGCTCGCGCGAGCGAGCAAGACTGAGCACACGTGTGGTGGCAGAGTTATTCACCTGAACTGCAATTGCGTCAGGCAGCGCGGCTGCAGCCTTGAACGCCGCACCGGGTTTCCCATCTGGACTGAGACGCGGACTCCAACAACGGTGCTATCCTGCGCGTTCAAAAAGGAGGAAAGTACGTGAATCGACAGGACATCCGCGCTGCAGCCGCTACCCTGTGGCAGCACTGGCAGCAATCCACGCGTCTCGATGAATTGCCACCACAGTCCCGGCCCGGAAGTCGCGCCGAGGGCTATGCAATCCAGGCCGAGGTGGCGAAGCTATCCGGGCAGCGCATCGTCGGCTGGAAGATCGCCGCCACGAGCAAAGCCGGGCAGCAGCATATCCGCGTGGACGGACCGATAGCGGGCTGCCTGCTTTCGGCGCGAGCGCTCGAGGCCGGCGCACGCGTGTCCCTCGCCGGAAACAACATGAAGGTGGCCGAAGCGGAATTCGCTTTCCGCATGGGCAGGGATTTGCCCAGGGGCGCCGGCACCTACAGCGTCGAGGAGGTGCTCGCCGCCGTCTCTACGCTGCATCCGGCGATCGAAGTCCCCGACTCGCGCTTTGAGGACTTCACGCGCGTCGGCGCCGCGCAACTCATCGCCGATGTCGCGTGCGCCTGCTGGTTTGCGATCGGCGCGGCAAGCGCTACTGACTGACCAGCTACCCTTTGATGTTCGCGGCCTTGATGACCTTGCCGTACTTGTCCCGATCCGCCCTCATCAATGCGCCAAACTTGTCGGCATCGCCGATCAGAGGTTCCATCCCCAGGTTGTTCAGCCTTTCCTTGAATTCTGGCGTGCGCAGGTACTTGGCGACTTCGGCCGAGATCTTCTCGATGATCGGCTTCGGCGTGCCGGCTGGCGCGAGGATGCCGTACCACGAGGTCACGTCAAAATGTGGAACACCACCCTCGGTGAAGGTCGGTACGTCGGGCAGTGCAGCGAGGCGGGTGTTGCCAGAAATGGCGATGGCCTTGAGCCGGCCGCTCTTGACGTATGGGATCGAGGAAATCGGGATCTGGAAGGCAACCTGGACTTGTCCGCCGACTAGGTCGGTGAGTGCCGGTCCGCCTCCTTTGTAGGGAATATGCTGCATCTTGATCCCCGTCATCATGTTGAACATCTCGGTGACGATATTTGTCGGGCTGCCGCTGCCCGAGGAGGCGTAGTTGATCTCGCCAGGTTTGGACTTGGCGAGCTTAATGAGGTCCTGCAGCGTATTGACCGGCACACCGGGGTGCAGCACCAGAATGAATTCGGTGCTGCAGACAGAAGCGACCGAAGAGAAATCCTCAATCGAGTCGTAGGGTGCTTGTACCAGCATCGGTGAAATGATGTGCGTGGGGCTCATCAGCATCAGCGTGTAGCCATCCGGCGGGGCATTCTTGAGCGCTTCGCCGCCGATGAAGCCATTGCCGCCGGGGCGGTTATCGACGATCACTTGCTGCCCCCAGCCCTCGATCAGCTTCTGCCCGATCAGGCGGGCCACCGCAGTGGTGCTGCCTCCCGGTGCAAAGGGAGTAATGAAGCGGATCGGCTTGTTCGGAAACGTCTGCTGGGCTACGGCCCAGCTGGCGACGGCCAGCAGGATACCTGCGATCACCAGCTGCGCCACGGCATTGGAAAATTTCGTCATGTGACCTCCTGGAAGAATGATGGTGCGCATTGGCGCCGCTGCCTGCCGTATGGCACGCGCGGCGAACGACACTTGCCGTTTAATAGTCGACCTTAGGCCTTATTGTGCCGGCAATGTTTGCGATATTACCACTGCTGTCCAAAGTAGCCGAAACCGGGCGAATGCCATCTTGATTTGATGCGGGTTTCGGACGAGCGGGATCCGATCTGATACTACAAATGCAGATCGCCGGAACTGCTCGCAGGCGTCGCACGGGACGACGCGCACGACGCGAAGACTGCATTCCGCTGTCCTGCGGCGTCCGTGTCGATGATCGCGCCACCGCCGGTACCGGACGCACCGACGACAGTCCGGATGAGCGTCGTGTAGCGGGCCGTGGACGGGAAAGCGAATCAGAAAGCGAAACATTTGCGGCGGCGCGGCCACGCTTACGCTATCATGTTCGCCCTCCATGAAGATTTTCTACGGCTGGCGCATTGTAATTGCCGGTGGCGCCATCCAGTTTCTGCATAGCCTGCTCCTGACGCAGGCATTCGGCGCCTACTTCGCCTTGCTCACCGAAGAACTCGGCTGGAGCAAGACTGCGCTCTCGGGCGCAGCCGCGCTCCAGCCCTTGGAGGCGGCCGTACTCGGCCCGGTCCTCGGCTGGATGGTCGATCGCTTCGGCTCGCGCGGCATGCTGCGTACGGGCACCATCATCTTCGGCATCGGGTTCATCCTGCTCAGCCAGATCGACTCGCTCGTCGGTTTCTACGCGGCATTCCTCGTCATCGCCGTCGGATCGAGCCTGGGCGGCTACTTCCCTATCAGCGTGACCATCATCCAGTGGTTCGAAAAGCGCCGTGCGCGCGCTCTTTCGGCGCTCCAGTTCGGCAGCTCTCTCGGCGGCGTATTCGTGGTCCTCATCGCCTGGTCGATGGAGAGCCTGGGCTGGCGCGCGACCGCCTTCGCCTCGGGCGTGATTGCGATCGTCGTCGGCTTGCCGCTCGCGCAGACGGTCCGCAGCCGCCCCGAGGACCTCGGCTTAACCATTGACGGTCTGCCGCGCGCAACCGAAACTGCTGCGAAGACCGACGCCGCACCCCGGCGCGAGTTCAGCGCAAGCGAGGCGCTCCGCACGAGCGCCTTCTGGCTGATCTCGCTCGGGCACTGCTTCTCGCTGTTCGTCGTGACAGCGGTGAATGTGCACGCGATCACGCACATCAAGGAGGGCTTGGGCTATTCGATCGCTCAAGCCGCGCTCGTCATTTCGCTCGTGACCGCCGGCCAGTTCGGCGGCGTGCTGCTCGGATGGGCGATCGGCGAGCGTTTCGAGAAGCGTCTGGTCGCCGCCGGCTGCATGATCGCGCACGCGGCGGGCCTCCTCATGCTCACCTACGCCGGCGGCCCCGTCGTATTGGCAATGTCCGCGCTGGTGCATGGCGTCGCCTGGGGCCTGCGCGGCCCGTTCATGGCAGCGATCCGTGCCGACTACTTCGGCCGGCGCGCAATCGGCATGATTTCCGGAATGTCCTACCTGGTTATCGTGTTCGGCCAGATTGGCGGGCCGATGGTGGCGGGCGCGTTCGCCGATATGACCGGGGACTACCGCGCCGGATTTACCCTGCTCGCGGTGCTGGCCGGGCTGGGGTCGTTCTTCTTTCTCTTGGCGAAGCCGCCTAGGTAGACGCGGCACTTCTACGCGCTTGTGCGTGTCGGCCGCAACTGCCGGCGCGACTCACCCGTACGCCCTATCGCATGTCGCGCCGGAACCGGATCGCGATCGATGGCTCCTGCACGCCTTTCAACGGATGATGCTGGACTGCCTGATGACGCAGAGCTTCGCGCCGTTCTGGTCGGTATAGGCGATTTCGCTCGTGACGATCAGCATCGACTTGCCTTCCTTGTCGATGCGCTCGGTGATGTTCGCGTACTTCGCCTGCGAGTAGATCTTGTCGCCGAGCGTCGGGTACTTGAAGACCTCGATTTCGTTGCCGGCGTTCAGGCGCCGCTTCAAGTCTGTCGGGATCTTGGGCAACGCACCGCGCCTGAACAGGCGGATGTCGCCCGTGCCGTCCGAATTCGGGTTTTCCCGAAAGGCGCGCGTCACGTCATCGACCTCGCCCGGCGGCATCCTTGATGTCAGATAGGTGCAATAGATGGGCGGCGCCACGATGCCGCCGTACCGGGTCGCCTTGGCGAACGCGTCGTCCCAGTAGCGCGGGTCCGGATCCATGATCGCCTGCGTAAAACGGCGCAGGCCCTCACGCTCGATACCCCACATGCTCGCTTCCACCTTCTCGCCGGTCACGCCTATCATCGCGCGCACCGCGTCGGTCAACGCCTTCTTTGCTTCTGCCATGTCCGCTCCTCTAAACAGCGCCGGGCGGCGCGGCGGGTTGCTTCGATCTCAGCCCGCCGCGTCCCGTGCAACTGAAGAATTCCTGCCCGCTTTACGCCGCCGCTTTGGCTTTAGACGGCTTCGGGAAGAAGTCCTCTTCCCACGGCCAGGAGCCGTTCACTTCATAAGGCGGCAATCCCTTCTTCGCGCGGTCAAGATACGGGCTCGTGATCGGCTGGCTCCACGGACTGATGCAGCCTTCGTAAAGCTTGGGCCCCAGCTTGAAGTGCTTCGCCTGCTCGACTGTTTCCACGAACGGCACGTTCGCGTCGAAGAACTGGCTC
>Ga0209726_10002613_pt1 | contig 26376 bp, 37 predicted proteins | sample Subgrocontami54m_FD_187453 | JGI IMG/M metagenome (GOLD analysis project Ga0209726, IMG submission 187453) | Subsurface groundwater microbial communities from S. Glens Falls, New York, USA - GMW46 contaminated, 5.4 m (SPAdes) (version 3) | ecosystem: Environmental > Aquatic > Deep subsurface >... | reverse complement strand
CAACCTGATGGGCGATTCGCGCCGCCCCCACAGAAAACTGCCGAGATTGAACTCCACCTGCACGCCGTTCAGCTCGATCGCACGCTCGATCGAAGTGCGCGCGAGCGGCACCCAGCCCTTTTGCCAGCAGTAGCCGAGCATGAACATGTTGGTGGCGATCGAATCGCCCATCAGGTTGGTCGCCAGCTCCGCCGCCGGGACGAAGGCCACGTTGTCGGCGCCGCAGGCTTCCTTCACGTCGTGTAATAAGTCGCTGCCCGGCAGTTGCCAATTCTGATTGCGCACGAATTCCGCGGTCGGCGCGGTGGTCGCATTGATCGCGGCGCGCGTCTTGGCCGGACTCATTTTCGAGAGCGCCTCGGTGCTCGCGCTCACCACCAGGTCGCAGCCAATCACGAGGTTCGCGTCGCCCGTGCTGATGCGCGTGGCATGCAGCTCCTCCGGCCGCGCAGCCAGACGCAGATGCGACATCACCGGCCCGCCCTTTTGCGCGAGGCCCGACATGTCGAGCACCGATACGCCTTTGCTCTCGAGATGTGCGGCCACCGCAAGGATCTGCCCGATGGTGATCACGCCCGTGCCGCCGATGCCGTTCACCAGAATCCCGTACGGCGCCGCGAGCTCGGGCGGCGCAATCTCGGCCAGCGCGGGAAAAGCATCCGCCACGTCGCGCCGCGCCTTGACGCGGCCCTTCTTCAGTTTTCCGCCCTCGACCGTGATGAAACTCGGGCAGAACCCCTTCACGCAGGAATAATCCTTGTTGCAGGTGGACTGGTTGATCTTGCGCTTGCGGCCGTACTCGGTCTCGAGAGGCTCGACCGACAGGCAATTCGATTTCACGCTGCAATCGCCGCAGCCCTCGCACACCATCTCGTTGATGATCGCGCGCTTGGCCGGATCGGGAAACTCGTTGCGCTTGCGGCGCCGGCGTTTCTCCGAGGCGCAGGTCTGGTCGTAGATGATCGCCGACACGCCCGGCAGCACGCGCAGTTCGCGCTGCACCGCGTCCAGGTCGTCGCGATCGCGGATCGTGACGCCCGGCGCCCACGCCGTCCCGGAAGGATATTTCTCCGGCTCGTCGGTCACCACCACGATCGGCGTCACGCCCTCGGCCGCGATCTGCCGCGAGATGATGGCCGGATCGAGCGGGCCGTCGTGCACCTGGCCACCGGTCATCGCCACCGCGTCGTTGTAGAGGATCTTGTAGGTCATCGTGACCTTGGCCGCCACTGCGGCGCGGATCGCGAGCAGTCCCGAGTGGTAGTAGGTGCCGTCGCCCAGGTTGGCGAAAATGTGCTTTTCGTCGGTGAACGGCGCCTGGCCGATCCACGGCGCGCCCTCGGCGCCCATATGCGTGAATGTCGCCGTGCTGCGGTTCATCCAGACCGCCATGAAGTGGCAGCCGATCCCGGCCGTGGCGCGGCTGCCCTCGGGCACGCGCGTCGAAGTGTTGTGCGGGCAACCGGAGCAAAAGTAGGGCTGGCGCACCGCGGTCACGCGCGGCCTGGCGAGCGCTTTTTCCTTGAAATCGAGGAACGCAAGCCGGTCCTTGAACGCGCTGCCCAGCAGGTGGTTCATTCCCAGGCGCGTCAGCCGGCTGGCGATCGCTCGCGCCACCATCGCCGGCGAATGCTCGTAGTTGGCTGGCAATAGCCAAGTGCCGGCAGGTTTGCCCTCGGCGCGGCTCCACTCGCCGTTATCGTCGAACTTGCCCACCACGCGCGGTGCGCGCGCGCCCGGCTGCCAGGTGTACAGCTCTTCCTTGATCTGGTATTCGATCAGCTGGCGCTTTTCCTCGACGACGAGGATTTCCTCCAGCCCCTCGGCGAAGCGGCGCGCGCCCTGCGGCTCGAGCGGCCAGCTCATCGCCACCTTGTAGACGCGCAATCCAATATGCCGCGCGGCTTCCTCGTCGATGCCCAGATCGGCGAGCGCCTGCATCGTGTCGCCGAACGACTTGCCCGTGGTGACGATACCGAGCCGCGGGCGCGGCGAGTCCCAGACGATGCGATCGAGCTGATTGGCGCGCACGTAGGCGAGCGCGGCGTACACCTTCCAATCGAGGAGGCGCGATTCCTGTTCCAGAAAACTGTCGGGCCAGCGGATGTTGAGCCCACCCTGCGGCAGCGTGAAATCTTCCGGCATCTTTATCGTGACGCGATCCGGATCCACTTCGACCGAGGCACCCGACTCGACCACGTCGGTGACGCACTTGAACGCGATCCAGCATCCCGAGTAGCGGCTCATCGCAAAGCCGTGAATCCCGAGATCGAGATACTCCTGCACGTTCGCCGGATTCAGCACCGGGATGAGGCAGGCCTTGAACATGTGCTCGCTCTGGTGCGGCAGGGTGGACGATTTCGCGCCGTGATCGTCGCCCGCGAGCACCAGCACGCCGCCGTGCTTCGAAGTGCCTGCCGCGTTCGCGTGCTTGAAGACGTCTCCGCAGCGATCCACGCCTGGCCCCTTGCCGTACCACATGGAGAACACACCGTCGTATCGTGCGCCCGGGAACATGCCGACCTGCTGCGTGCCCCAGATCGCGGTCGCGGCGAGGTCCTCGTTCAGGCCCGGGTGGAACCTGACATGGTGCTTCTCCAGGTGTTCGCGCGCGCGCCACAGCGTCTGATCGAGTCCGCCGAGCGGTGAACCTCGGTACCCGGAGATGTAACCCGCCGTATTCAGTCCTGCACGCTCATCACGCACGCGCTGCATCATTGCAAGTCGCGTGATCGCCTGCATCCCGGTGAGGAACACGCGGCCGCGCTCGAGCGTGTACTTATCGTCGAGCGACGCCCGGCCGAGTACCGCCGGATCGACGGGGGCGTTCATCGGATGTCCTTCGCGATGGGCATGTCGCCCATTTTCTCAGACCGGGGCGCGCTCCGCGTGGGAGTTGTCTCCGGGCCGATCCCAGTACGGCTCCGGGCCGAACGATTCGGCGAGGAAATCGATGAAGACGCGCGTCTTCGCGGGCAGATACCGCCGATGCGGATACACGGCGTAAATGCCCACGTCGCTGCCGAAGGTATAACCCGTAAGCAGCGGCACGAGTTTCCCTTCCTCGAGGTCGCGACGCACGTCCCAGGTGGATTTCAACGCAACGCCCAGTCCGGCCACCGCCCAGTCGCGCAGCACCGTCCAGTTGTCGCAGGCATAGCGTCCGGATACGCGTACCGAACCGGGCACGCCATCGCCATCGGTGTATTCCCACGCCATGTGCAGTTCGGTCGTCGTGAGGCAGTTGTGACGGACGAGATCCTGCGGGGTTTCCGGTCTTCCATGCTTGAGCAGGTATTCGGGACTGGCGCAGACGACGCGACGATTCGGCGCGAGCTTGCGCGCGGCGAGCGAGGAATCCTCGAGTTCCGCGATTCGCACCGCAATGTCGTATCCCTCCTCGACGAGGTTCACCGTGCGGTCGGAAAGACTGAGCAGCAGCTGGACCTTGGGATAACGCTCGGCGAATTTCGGCACCAGCGGGGCGATGTGCTTGTGACCGAAGGAAGCCGGGAGCGCAATCCGCAGAACGCCCTGCGGCTGCATCCGCCCGGCGGTGATTCCCGCGTCGGCTTCTTCCACCTCGGAAAGGATGCGTACGCACGCCTCGTGGTACCGCGCGCCCTCGTCGGTGAGCGCGATGCGACGCGTGGTGCGGTTGAGAAGCCGCACCCCGAGGCGTGCCTCGAGCGAGGCGAGTTTTCGGCTGACCACTGCGGTCGATACGCCCATCTCACGGGCTGCGGCGGAGAGGCTCCCGGCCGAGACCGTCTTCGCCAGTACGGACATTTCGTAAAGGGAGTCTGTCATTGTTGCGATTCGTGCAATAGAGTTTTACCTTGATGTGGAATTGTATCCGAGGGCGCAAAGCCTTAGATTTGCTGCAACGCAGCAGGCGTTTTGAAATGAGCCTGCAGGAACGCGCCCGTCGCGGTCTCCTCCTCCCTCCTCCTCCGCGGCGGGGTTACGTCCCGCTCCGCACTTCGGTGCGGAGCGGGACCGCGCCTGATGTGATGCAACTTCAAATCGAAATTCCCCTTCATGAATCCGGCTGACGGATGTTCGGTCAGTCACGCGCTCTCGTGCGTGGGAAAATCCATCCCCCGGTTTCATCTGGTCTCCGGATCATGAGGCTTTGCCTGCTTGGCGGCGGTACGATTGCACGCCTGACTCTGGAACACATTCGCGCCGGGGCGATCAAGGGGATTGAAGTCGTCGGGATTTGCGGTCGAAATCCATCCTCTCGCGCCGTGAAATTGGCAACTGAGTTCGGGGTCCCTTACGTCATTGGGGCGAATTCGCTTCTTGCACTCCGGCCGGACGCAGTGCTCGAAGCTGCGTCCCACGACGCGGTCCGCTCGCTGCTCGTGCCGATCCTCGTTGCCGGTGTGTCGGTGATCGTTCTGTCCGCGGGTGCGCTGGCCGATGATCGTCTTCGCGCCGAGGCGGAGTCCGCAGCCGAACAAAGCGGGGCGTTGCTATACGTTCCTTCCGGTGGAATCGGCGGACTCGATGCATTGAAGGCGGCCTGCGCGGCTGGCGTCGAGAGCGTCGCTATCCAGGTGGCAAAGCCGCCAGCGGCGTGGAAGCAAATCCCTTATGTCGAAGCGCTCGGAATCGACCTTGATCAACTCACGGCGCCGGCGACGCTTTTCGAAGGACCGGCTCGCGAAGGTGTGCCGCACTTTCCGCAGAACGTGAACATCGCGGCGGTGCTATCGCTCGCCGGAATCGGTTTCGATCGGACTCGGCTGAAGGTCGTTGCGGATCCGGGGCTTACGTTCAACACGCACACCATCCGGGTATCCGGAAAGAGCGGCCGTTTCACCGTCGTTCTGGAGAACGTCCCGGCGCCGGACAACCCCAAAACCGCCTGGCTCGCCTGCTACAGCGCCCTCGCCGCCATTAAAGAGCTGGCGGCGTCGTTCCGCTATGGCACCTGATCGGGATTTTTCCCTTTGATTTGCTTGACCTAGCAGCGCAACAAATTGATAATCGCCGGTTCCGCTGGAGGGGTGCCCGAGCGGCTAAAGGGGGCAGACTGTAAATCTGTTGGCCTTGCGCCTACGGTGGTTCGAATCCACCCCCCTCCACCAGAGATCGGCAGCTTTGCGGCGGGCATAGTGGGTGAGGTGAATGGGCGGGTGTAGCTCAATGGTAGAGCAGAAGCCTTCCAAGCTTATGACGAGGGTTCGATTCCCTTCACCCGCTCCAGAGCTTTGCACGGGTTATCGCCCATGTAGCTCAGTGGTAGAGCACTCCCTTGGTAAGGGAGAGGTCAAGCGTTCAATCCGCTTCATGGGCACCAAGGTTCCATCCATTTCTCTCTAGACGACAGGCACTGCAGTCATGGCAAAGGGCAAATTCGAGCGTACCAAGCCGCATGTGAACGTGGGCACGATTGGGCATGTGGACCACGGCAAGACGACGCTGACGGCGGCGATGACGCACATTTTGGCGAAGAAGTACGGTGGCGAGGCGAGGAACTACGACCAGATCGACAACGCGCCGGAGGAAAAGGCGCGCGGCATCACGATCAACACGGCGCACGTGGAGTACCAGACCGAGAAGCGCCACTACGCGCACGTGGACTGCCCGGGGCACGCCGACTACATCAAGAACATGATCACGGGGGCGGCGCAGATGGACGGGGCGATTCTGGTGGTCTCGGCGGCCGATGGGCCGATGCCGCAGACGCGCGAGCACATCCTGCTGGCGCGCCAGGTGGGGGTGCCCTACATCGTGGTGTACCTGAATAAAGCCGACATGGTCGATGACAAGGAGCTCTTGGAGCTGGTGGAAGTGGAGGTGCGGGAGTTGCTGTCGAAGTATGATTTTCCGGGGGAGAAGACCCCGATCGTGATCGGCTCGGCGCTCAAGGCCTTGGAGGGCGAGGACACCGACCTGGGGGTGAAGTCGATCTTCAAGCTCGCGGAGGCGCTGGATTCCTACATTCCGCAGCCCAAGCGGGCGATCGAAGGTGCGTTCCTGATGCCGGTGGAGGACGTGTTTTCGATCTCGGGCCGCGGCACGGTGGTCACCGGGCGGGTCGAGCGGGGCATCGTGAAGGTGGGCGATGAGATCGAGATCGTGGGGCTGAAGGCCACACTGAAGACGGTGTGCACGGGGGTGGAGATGTTCCGCAAGCTCCTGGATGAGGGGCAGGCGGGGGACAACATCGGGGTGCTGCTGCGGGGCACCAAGCGCGAGGAGGTCGAGCGCGGGCAGGTGCTCGCGAAGCCCGGATCGATCACCCCGCACGCGAAGTTCGAGTGCGAGGTGTACGTGCTCTCGAAGGAAGAGGGCGGGCGGCACACGCCGTTTTTCAACAACTACCGGCCGCAGTTTTACTTTCGCACCACCGATGTGACCGGAGCGGTGGAGTTGCCCGCGGGCACCGAGATGGTGATGCCGGGGGACAACATCAAGATGGTGGTGACGCTGATCACCCCCATCGCCATGGAACAGGGCCTGCGCTTTGCCATCCGCGAGGGCGGCAAGACCGTGGGCGCCGGCGTCGTCGCCAAAGTGATCGAGTAAGTCGACGCCGCGGATCACGATAGACGCGGCACGGAGACCGTATCAATGCAGAGCCAACGAATTCGCATTCGCCTGAAGGCTTTCGATTACCGGCTGATTGATCAGTCGGCGCTGGAGATCGTCGACACGGCGAAACGCACGGGGGCCGTTGTTCGGGGACCGGTGCCGTTGCCGACGCGCAAGCAGCGATTCGATCTGCTGCGCAGTCCGCACATCGACAAGGCTTCGAGGGATCAGCTTGAAATTCGGACCCACATGCGGCTGATGGACATCATCGATCCGACGGACAAGACCGTGGACGCTCTGATGAAACTGGATCTTCCCGCCGGAGTGGATGTAGAGATCAAGGTGCAGTAACCAGTCAGCACCGGCGGCACGCCGGCCAATTGCAGCCGGCACCCGGACCGCGTTGTCCGGGTCAACGAAAAGAGGAATCGCATGACCCTAGGAATCGTCGGCCGGAAGGTCGGCATGACGCGCATCTTCACCGACGACGGCGACGCCGCGCCGGTGACTGTCCTCGACGTGTCCGACAACAGGATCACGCAGATCAAGACGCCCGAACGCGACGGATACGCGGCCGTGCAGGTCGCTTTCGGCAAGCGTCGCGCGGGACGCATTAGCAAGCCTGCGGCGGGGCACCTGGCCAAGGCGGCGGTCGATGCGGGGCGGCTGTTGAAGGAGTTTCGGGCCAGCACTGATGAACTCGCCGCGCTCAAGGTGGGCGACCGGATCGGTGCCGAACTTTTCAAGGTCGGCCAAGTCGTTGACGTCCAAGGCGTGACGCTGGGCAAAGGGTTCTCAGGCGTGATCAAGCGGCACCATTTTTCATCCAACCGGGCAACGCACGGCAATTCGGTGACGACCAATACCCCGGGATCCACGGGACAACGCCAGAGTCCTGGCCGTGTTTTTCCGGGCAAGCGCATGCCCGGGCAACTGGGCAACGTGCGCCGCACGGTGCAAAACCTGGTCGTCGTGCGCATCGATGCCGAACGTCAGCTGTTGCTGATTCGTGGATCGGTGCCGGGATCGAACGGGCGCGACGTCGTCGTGCGGCCGGCGGTCAAGGACTGAGGGGCACGCGATGGACCTCAAACTGATCGATTCGCAGGATACGAGCGCGACCTTCAGCGCCCCGGACGCGTTGTTCGGGCGCGAATTCAACGAGGCGCTCGTGCACCAGCTGGTAGTCGCCTACCAGGCCAACGCCCGCAAGGGAACGCGTGCGCAGAAGGACCGCGGCGAGGTGCGCCACTCGACTCGCAAGCCGTGGCGGCAGAAGGGCACTGGCCGGGCGCGTGCCGGAATGACCTCGAGCCCGCTATGGCGGGGAGGCGGCAGGATTTTCCCGAACACGCCGGACGAGAATTTCTCGCAGAAGGTCAACCGCAAGATGTATCGCGCTGGCATGGCGGCGATTCTTTCGCAACTGGCGCGCGAGGATCGCATTCGTGTGGTGGATGATTTCACGCTCGAGGCGCCGAAGACGCGCCTGCTCGCGCAGAAGGTGAAATCGCTCGGATTTGAAGGCGTCCTGGTGATCACCGACGAAGTCGATCAGAACCTCGCGCTGTCGTGTCGCAATCTCATCAATGTGGAAGTGATTGCGGCGCGCAATGCCAACCCCCTCGCACTGGTCCGGCATCCGTCCGTGCTCCTGACCCGGAAAGCCGTGGCGACTCTCGAGGAGATGCTCAAGTGACCGCAGCCAAACGGTACCCGGCGGCACATCTCATGAACCTGGTGCTGGCGCCGGTGATATCGGAAAAGAGCACAAGGGTTGCAGACAAGAACCGGCAGTACGTGTTCCGCGTTCACGACGACGCGACCAAGCCTGAAATCAAAGCCGCGGTGGAGCTGCTGTTCAAGACCAAGGTCGACTCGGTCACCGTCTCCAACGTCAAAGGCAAGGCGCGCCGATTTGCGCGGTTTGCGGGGCGCCGCAGGAACTGGAAGAAGGCTTACGTGCGCCTCGCCGCAGGGCACGAAATCAACTTTGCGGCGACGGAGTAAGCCATGGCGCTCGTCAAAGTCAGACCTACATCGCCGGGAAGGCGCGGCCTGATCAAGGTCGTTTCGCCGGACCTGCACAAGGGCGAACCTCATTGGCCGCTGGTTTCGCGTGCGACCAAGACGGCTGGCCGGAACAACGCCGGGCGGATCACGGTGCGCCACCAGGGTGGCGGCCACAAACAGCATTACCGGATGGTGGATTTCCGCCGCGACAAGGACGGAATTCCGGCGAAGGTGGAGCGGCTTGAATACGACCCCAATCGGAGCGCGCACCTGGCGCTGCTGCTCTACGCTGATGGCGAAAGGCGCTACATCGTTGCGCCCAAGGGCGTGGCGGTAGGCGCGCAGCTGCAATCAGGATCCGAGGCCCCGATCAAAGCGGGTAATTCGCTGCCGCTGCGCAACATTCCCATCGGAACCACGGTTCACTGCATCGAAATGCTGCCGGGAAAGGGCGCGCAACTCGCGCGCTCCGCAGGGGGCGGGGCACAGCTGCTCGCGCGCGAAGGTTCATATGCGCAGCTGCGGTTGCGGTCCGGTGAAATCCGCAAGGTCCATGTCGAATGCCGCGCGACCGTCGGCGAGGTCGGTAACGAGGAACATAACCTCGAGTCCGTGGGAAAGGCGGGCCGCATGCGCTGGCGCGGTGTTCGGCCGACGGTGCGTGGTGTGGCGATGAACCCGATCGATCACCCTCACGGGGGCGGCGAAGGCCGCACGGCGGCCGCCGGCCCTCCGCAGTCGCCGTGGGGCGTAAAAAGCAAAGGATTCAAGACGCGGCGCAACAAGCGCACCCAGGTCATGATCGTGCGCGACCGACGCCGCGCCTGATGGAAGGTTGATATATGGCTCGCTCAATCAAGAAAGGTCCCTTCGTGGACCTGCATCTGACGAAGAAAGTGGATTCGGCGCGTGGCACGAACGACAAGCGCCCCATCAAGACTTGGTCGCGCCGCTCGACCATCGTTCCCGACTTCGTCGGCCTCACGATCGCCGTTCACAACGGCAAGCAGCACATTCCCGTGTACATCACGGAGAACATGGTCGGCCACAAGCTCGGCGAATTCGCGCAGACCCGTACGTTCAAGAGCCACTCCGCGGTCGGCAAGAAGACCGTGGAACCGGTCGGACGCGCACCGGCCGCTCCGGGCGCGGCGGCACCGGCGGCACCGGCGGCTGCGAAGAAATAGAGAGGGCGTCATGGAAACCAACGCATCGCTTCGAGGAGTGCGCCTGTCGGCGCAGAAGGGGCGACTGGTGGCCGACCTGATTCGAGGAAAGCCCGTGGACCAGGCACTGAACATCCTTGCGTTCACGCCCAAGAGGGGAGCCAAGCTTCTGAAGAAAGTGCTTGAATCCGCTATCGCGAACGCCGAGCACAACGACGGAGCCGACGTCGATACCTTGAAGGTGATTCGGGTCCACGTGGAGCGCGGCTCCTTCCTGAAGCGGTTCCACGCGCGCGCCAAGGGGCGAGGCACCCGCGTCACCAAGCATTCCTGTCATATCTACGTAACCGTAGGCGACTGAAGGGGACGTATGGGTCAGAAAATCAATCCGATCGGTTTCAGGCTCGCGGTCAACCGGAACTGGGGATCGCGCTGGTACGCGAACAACAAGAACTTCGCGCCGATGCTGGCCGAGGACATCAAGGTACGTGCGTTCCTCAGGCGAAAACTGGCGCACGCATCCGTGGGACGTGTGCTGATCGAGCGGCCTGCGAAGGACGCGCGCATTACGATTTACTCGGCGCGTCCAGGCGTGGTCATCGGCAAGAAGGGCGAGGAAATCGAAGCACTCAAGGCCGAACTGCGGCGCATCATGGGCGTGAACCAGGTTCACGTGACCATCGAGGAAATCAGAAAGCCCGAAATCGACGCCCAGCTGATCGCCGACTCGATCGCGCAACAGCTTGAAAAGCGGATCATGTTCCGGCGCGCGATGAAGCGGGCGATGCAGAACGCGATGCGCCTCGGGGCTCAGGGAATCAAGATCATGAGCGCGGGGCGCCTGAACGGTATCGAAATTGCGCGCACCGAGTGGTACCGCGAAGGACGCGTGCCCTTGCATACGCTTCGCGCGGACATCGATTACGGGACCGGCGAGGCGAAGACCACCTACGGGGTGATTGGAATCAAGGTCTGGGTTTACAAGGGCGAAGTGATGCCGAAGAACGAGGCGGACGCGGCCACGGGTGGTGCGCCGGCAATGCCTTCGCTGGCTCCCGAGGCCCCGGGCGACACGAAGCGCGCGAAGAAGCCCGCGCCCAGGGCCGGCGCGAAGCGACCGGCATCGAGAGAAAAGCCGGATGGGGACAAGAAACCGGCAGTCGCGCGGGCGAAGAAACCGGACGCGGAGAAAACCAAGACAACCATCAAGAGGACCCGCAAGCTGGTCAAAGAAGCGGAGCAGCCCAGCGCCAGCCCGCCCGATGACGCCGAGGGCAAGGAGTAACCGATGCTGCAGCCGGCACGCACCAAGTATCGCAAGCAGCAGAAGGGCCGCAACACCGGGGTCGCGACCCGCGGCGCGCGCGTGTCGTTCGGGGAGTACGGCCTGAAGGCCATCGGACGCGGCAGGCTCACGGCGCGCCAGATCGAGGCAGCGCGTCGCGCATTGTCGCGCCACATCAAGCGGGGTGGACGAATCTGGATTCGCGTGTTTCCAGACAAGCCAGTCTCGCAAAAGCCCGCCGAGGTCAGGATGGGGAACGGCAAGGGCAATCCGGAGTACTTCGTCGCGGAGATCCAGCCTGGAAAGATCATCTACGAGATGGACGGAGTCAACGAAGCGCTTGCGCGCGAGGCGTTCGCGCTTGCTGCGGCGAAGTTGCCGATCAAGACGATCGTCGTGCATCGCATGCTGGGCTAGACCATGAAACTGAGCGAACTTCGAACCAAGACCCGCGACGATCTGACCAAGGAGCTCGAAGCCCTGCTCAAGGCGCAGTTCGGACTGCGGATGCAGCACGCGACGCAGCAGTTGTCCAACACCAGCCAGAAGCGCAAGGTGCGCCGGGATATCGCCCGTGTCCGTACCGTGCTTCGGGAGAAAGTGAAACGATGAATTCGGAGCAGGCAGGCACACCCGCGGCCAAGAATCGGCGCACCCTGATGGGACGGGTGGTGAGCAATCGGATGCAGAAGACGGTGACGGTGCTTGTCGAGCGCCGTGTCAAGGATCGACTCATGGGGAAGATCCTGACGCGCTCGACGAAGTACCATGCGCACGTCGCGGAAGGAGAATTCAACAACGGCGATCTCGTCGAGATCGGCGAGTGCCGCCCGATTTCCAAGACCAAGGCGTGGACGGTGATGCGCCTGGTGGAGAAATCGAAGGAGATTTGATGTTTCGTCCTGCCTTGCTTGGCAGGCACGCATCAAGCTAAAATAGAACACTTTCCCGCCCCTTCGGGGTCCAAGACTACGCCGCAGCAGGCGGCGCAAGTTGGATGGAGTCAGGCAATCATGATTCAGATGCAGTCGATACTCGATGTCGCCGACAACACCGGCGCGCGCACCGTCATGTGCATCAAGGTGCTGGGCGGCTCCAAGCGCCGCTATGCGTCGATCGGCGACGTGATCAAGGTGAGCGTCAAGGACGCTGCGCCTCGAGGGCGGGTCAAGAAGGGCGAGATCTACGACGCGGTGGTCGTCCGTACCGCGAAGGGCGTGCGGCGCGGCGACGGATCGCTGATCCGCTTCGACTCCAACGCCGTGGTGCTGCTGACTCCCAAGCTCGAGCCGATCGGCACGCGGATTTTCGGACCGGTGACGCGCGAACTGCGGACCGAGCGGTTCATGAAAATCGTGTCTCTCGCGCCTGAAGTCATCTGATCGGCGCCTGAAAGGAATTCGAACCATGCATCGCATCCGCAAAGGCGACGAGGTCGTCATCATTTCGGGAAGGGACAAGGGCAAACGCGGCACGGTTCTGCGCCGGGCCGACGCCGAGCATGTCGTCGTCGAGGGCGTGAACCGCGTCAAGAAGCACCAGCGGCCGAACCCGATGAAGAACGTCCCGGGCGGCATCACCGACCGCGATATGCCGATTCACGTCTCCAACGTCGCGCTGTTCAATCCCGCGACGCAGAAGGCCGATCGGGTCGGATTCAAGGCACTCGATGAGGGCCGGAAGGTGCGCGTGTTCAAGTCGAACGGCGAGCAGGTGGATCGTTAAGGAATAGCCATGGCCAAGGAAACATCGCCGCAGAAACCAGTGCAGAAGAAGGCCGCCCCGGGAGCCGGCGCGCCGAAGAAATCCGCGCCGGGCGCCGAAACCGCCGCGAAGGGAGCGGCCGCCGAGGCCCCTCAGTTGCCGCCGCCGCCGGCGCGGCTGCGCGATTTCTACCGCGAACGGGTGGTGCCGGACCTGATGCAGAAGTTCGGTTACTACAGCGTCATGCAGGTGCCGCGCATCCGCAAGATCACCATCAACATGGGCGTCGGCGAGGCGGTTGGCGACAAGAAGATCCTGGAAAACGCCATCGGCGACATGACGCGCATCGCGGGCCAGAAGCCAGTCGCCACTAAGGCGCGCAGGTCGATCGCGAACTTCAAGCTGCGCGCCGGCTACCCGGTCGGCTGCATGGTGACGCTTCGCGGGGCGCGCATGTACGAATTCCTGGATCGCCTGGTGAACATCGCGATTCCGCGAATCCGTGATTTTCGCGGCGTTTCGAACCGGGCATTCGATGGCCGCGGCAACTACAGCCTGGGCGTCCGGGAGCAGATCATTTTCCCGGAAATCGAGTACGACAAGATCGATGCGCTCCGGGGACTCAATATCGCGATCAGCACGACCGCGAAAACCGACGACGAGGCGCGCGCCCTGCTTTCGGCGTTCCGCTTTCCGTTCAAGCACTGAGGTAATCGACATGGCCAAGCTCGCAGTGAAGTTGCGCCAACAGAATCGCCGCCGAACGGTGGAAAAATTCAAGGCTAGACGTGCGGTTTTGCTCGATACGCTGCGTGACGTGCGCGCGACCGACGAGGCGCGCGACCAGGCGCGGATTGCGCTGCAGAAACTGCCTCGGGACGCGTCGCCGGTACGATTGCGCAACCGCTGCGCGCTCACGGGACGCCCTCGCGGCGTATATCGCAAGTTCGGCATCGGACGCAACAAGCTGCGAGACCTCGCGCTCAAGGGCGATGTGCCCGGCGTGATCAAGGCGAGCTGGTAAGGAGAACTGCATGAGCATGAGCGATCCGATCGCGGACATGCTGACCCGCATTCGAAATGCGCAGGTCACGGGCCAGGTCGAGGTGCAAATGCCCGCTTCGAGCATCAAGGCGGCCATTGCGCAGGTATTGAAGGACGAAGGGTACATCGACGATTTCGGGGTGCGCGAAGCCGGCGTGCACCGGGAACTCCGGATCGGCTTGAAATATTACGCGGGTCGGCCGGTCATCGAGCGACTGGAGCGGATTTCGAAACCGGGGCTGCGCGTCTACCGTGGTCGCGATGATCTGCCTCGCGTCATGAACGGCTTGGGCGTGGCGATCCTTTCGACGTCGCGCGGTGTGATGACCGATCGCAAGGCGAGGGCGACTGGCCTCGGCGGCGAAGTGCTCTGCATTGTCGCCTGACGGAGACGCATCCATGTCCAGAATCGCGAAAAACCCGATTGCAGTGCCCAAGGGCGTAGACGTCAGCGTCGCGTCGGGTCAGATCGCGGTGAAAGGCCCGCTCGGATCGATCGCCACGGACGTGAATCCGACGGTCGAGCTGGTGCGCGAAGGCGAGCACCTGACCTGCAAGGCGCTCGGGAATTCGCGCCAGGCCAACGCCATGTCGGGGACGATGCGGGCGCTGGTTGCCAACATGGTCACGGGAGTAACGAAGGGATTCGAGCGAAAGCTGACTCTGGTCGGCGTCGGTTACCGCGCTCAGGCCCAGGGCGACAAGCTCAATCTGTCGCTTGGATTCTCGCACCCCGTCGTGCTGCAGATGCCCAAGGGCATCAAGGTGGTCACGCCGACGCAGACGGAGGTTCTGGTGAGCGGAGTCGATCGGCAGCTCGTCGGACAGGTTGCGGCGAAGATTCGCGACGCGCGTCCCCCGGAGCCCTACAAGGGCAAGGGCGTGCGTTATGCGGATGAAGTCGTCGTGTTGAAAGAGACGAAGAAGAAGTAGCGGAGCAAAGCCATGCCGGATAAGAATCAGGCGCGTTTGCGCCGAGCGAGCCAGACGCGACTCAAAATTCGCGAGTTGGGTCACGTGCGCCTGACGGTGCATCGAACCAACTGCAACATCTACGCGCTGATCACGACGTCGGCCGGCGACCGCGTGCTCGCGAGCGCATCGACGATGGAAACGGATTTGCGCGCCACACTCAAAAACGGCGGCAACTGCAGTGCCGCGAAAGCGGTTGGAAAGCGCATCGCAGACAAGGCCAAGGCGGCGGGCATCGAAAAAGTGGCATTTGACCGCGCCGGTTACCGCTATCACGGGCGCGTCAAGGCGCTTGCCGAAGCTGCCCGCGAAGGCGGACTCCAGTTCTGAGGATCAGACGACATGGCAAAAATGCAGGCAAGAGTGCGGCAGACCGAAGAGCGGGGCGATGGCCTGCGCGAAAAAATGGTCGCTGTGAACCGTGTCACCAAGGTCGTCAAGGGCGGCCGGGTGCTCGGCTTTGCGGCGCTCGCAGTGGTTGGCGATGGCGACGGCGGCGTGGGAATGGGCAAGGGCAAAGCGCGCGAAGTGCCGGTCGCGGTGCAGAAAGCCATGGACGAGGCACGGCGCAAGATGTTCAAGATCAATCTGAAGAACGGAACGCTGCATCACACGGTTCGCGGACGTCACGGCGCAGCCAAGGTACTCATGCAACCGGCTTCGGAAGGCACGGGAATCATCGCCGGTGGCCCGATGCGCGCGGTGTTCGAGGTGATGGGCGTCACCAACATTCTGGCCAAGTGCTTCGGCTCGACCAATCCCTATAACGTCGTGCGAGCAACGCTCCATGGGCTGCAGGCCATGAGTACGCCGGCGCAAATTGCCGCAAAGCGCGGCAAGAGCGTCGAAGACGTCCTGGCGAACTGAGGTACAACATGGCGGACGGAAAGATCCGGGTGACGCTGGTGAAGGGCCTCGCGGGAACCAAGCAAAGCCACCGTGACACGGTGCGCGGGCTGGGGCTGCGCAGGCTGAACCATACGGTGGAAGTGGTCGACACCGCTGCGGTTCGGGGGATGATCTACAAGGTTTCCTATCTCGTTCGGGTGGAAGGATAGTCGACATGCGCTTGAATACGCTCAAGCCGGCCGCCGGCTCCAAAAGCGCGCGGCATCGCGTTGGCCGCGGCGGCGGGTCGGGATGGGGCAAGACCGCTGGACTCGGCCACAAAGGCCAGCGCGCCCGGGCGGGGGGCTATCACAAAGTCGGGTTCGAGGGCGGTCAGATGCCCCTGCATCGTCGCCTGCCCAAGCGCGGATTCACGTCGCTGGGTCGCGACCGGTATGCTGAGGTCCGTCTGTCGGACCTGCAGCGCATGAAGTCGAGCGAGATCGATCTCGCGACGCTGAAGGCCGAAGGCGTGGCATCGCGTCTGGCGCTGCAGGCGAAGGTGATTCTGTCGGGCAAGCTTTCCCGCGCGGTTACCCTGAAGGGCATTGGCGTTACCAAGGGCGCTCGCGCAGCGATCGAGGCGGCCGGAGGCCGGATCGAAACCCCTGCCGCAGCGCCCACCGCGCCGGAAGGCAAGGAATAAGCGCGCTTGGCCACAACGCTGCCAAACGCGGGCAAGACCGGACGCTACGGCGATCTGAAGCGGCGGCTGCTGTTCCTGCTCGGAGCGCTGGTCGTGTTCCGCATCGGCGCGCACATTCCCGTGCCCGGCATCGATCCAAACGTGCTTGCCGACCTATTCAAGGGCCAGCAGGGCGGAATCCTGGGCATGTTCAACATGTTTTCGGGAGGTGCGCTTTCGCGGTTCACGATTTTCGCCCTTGGAATCATGCCCTACATTTCCGCCTCGATCATCATGCAGCTGATGACCGCGGTCAGCCCGCAGCTCGAGCAGTTGCGCAAGGAAGGGGAAGCGGGCCGGCGCAAGATCACCCAGTACACGCGCTATGGCACGCTCCTTCTGGCGCTGTTTCAGGCAACCGGAATATCGATCGCCCTGGAAAGCCAGCCGGGCCTGGTGCTGGATCCGGGGCTGATGTTTCGGATTACGACGGTCACGACACTCGTCACGGGCACCATGTTCCTGATGTGGCTCGGGGAACAGATCACCGAGCGCGGCCTCGGCAACGGAATTTCGATCATCATCTTCGCCGGGATCGCGGCGGGATTGCCAAGCGCGATCGCGGGAACTCTGGAGTTGGTGAGAACCGGCGCGATGCATCCGCTCACGGCGCTTCTGATCGCGGCGGCGGTGTTCGTCGTCACCGGTGTGGTGTGCTTCGTGGAGCGCGGCCAGCGAAAGATTCTGGTCAATTACGCCAAACGGCAGGTCGGGAACCGCGTGTACGGGGGACAGAGTTCGCACCTTCCGTTCAAGCTCAACATGTCCGGGGTGATTCCGCCGATCTTCGCGTCGTCGCTGATTCTGTTTCCGGCAACGCTGCTCGGCTGGTTCGGCACGGCCGAAGGCCTGGTGTGGCTGCGCGATCTCTCCGGGATGCTCTCGCCCGGCCAGCCGTTCTACGTTCTGCTGTATGCCGGGCTGATAATTTTCTTCTGTTTCTTCTACACCGCGCTGCAGTACAACCCGAAGGAAACGGCAGACAATCTGAAGAAATCCGGGGCGTTCGTCCCGGGAATCCGGCCCGGGGAACAGACCGCGCGCTATCTGGAGAAGATCCTGCTCCGGCTGACGCTCGCGGGCGCGATTTACGTGACGTCGGTTTGCCTGCTGCCCGAGTTTCTGATCCTGCGATGGAACGTGCCGTTCTATTTCGGCGGAACTTCGCTGCTAATCATCGTGGTCGTGACGATGGATTTCATGGCGCAGGTGCAGGCGTACATCATGACCCACCAATACGAAAGCCTGTTGCGAAAGGCGAGTTTCAAAGGCGGACTGCCGGTGCGCTGAACGCAGGGCGATGGCGAAGGAAGACGTCGTTGAAATCGCGAGCGAGGTGGTCGAGAACCTCCCCAACGCGACCTTCAGGGTACGACTTGAAAACGGACACGTGATTCATGGATTCATCTCCGGAAAGATGCGATTGAACTACAGCCGCATCCTTCCGGGGGACAAGGCGATGGTGCAGTTGACGCCCTACGACCTGAGCAAGGGGCGCATAACGTTTCGCGCGACGTAAGGGGAGAAGTCCGATGAAGGTGAGTGCGTCAGTGAAGAAGATGTGCCGCAAGTGCAAGATCGTGCGGCGCAAGCGCGTGGTGCGGGTGATCTGCCCGGATCCGCGTCACAAGCAGCGGCAGGGATGAGCCCTGCGCAATGGCGTTGACCATTGATAGAGCATTGAACAAACAGTTATAATTCAAAATTTTCCACATTCGGGAACCGCATGGCCCGCATCGCAGGCATCAACATCGCAAACCACCATCACGCCGGGATCGCGCTGACCGCGATTTTCGGCATCGGCCGCGCGCGCGCGGAAGCGATTTGCGCAGCATCCGGAATCGAGAAGTCGCGCAAGATCAAGGATCTGACGGACGCGGAAATGGAGCGCCTGCGCGAGACCGTGGCGCGCTTTACCGTCGAGGGCGACCTGCGCCGCGAAGTGTCGATGTCGATCAAGCGCCTGATGGACCTGGGCTGCTACCGGGGCCTGCGGCACCGCAAGGGCTTGCCCGTCCGCGGGCAGCGGACTCGGACCAACGCGCGCACGCGCAAGGGCCCGCGCAAGGCCGCAATCAAGTTGAACGTCCAAGCCGGCAAGGCTGCCTGAAAGGATCGCATCCATGGCGAGCAAGAACGCACCCAGCCATCAGCAGTTGAATCAGACTGCGGCGGCGCGCGCACGCAAGAAGGTCAAGAAAAACGTGGCCGAAGGCATCGCGCACATTCACGCGTCGTTCAACAACACCATTGTCACGATTACGGATCGCCAGGGCAATACGCTTTCCTGGTCCACGTCCGGGAACGCTGGTTTCAAGGGCTCGCGCAAGTCCACGCCGTTCGCCGCGCAGGTCGCGGCGGAACGTGCCGGACGCGCGGCGCAGGAATGCGGCGTGAAGAATCTGGAAGTCCGCATCAAGGGGCCGGGGCCCGGCCGAGAGTCGGCCGTTCGTGCATTGAACGCGATCGGGTTCAAGATCGGCTCGATCGCCGACGTGACGCCCGTGCCGCACAATGGATGCCGGCCGCCCAAGCGGCGTCGGGTCTAGGGGGAACGATGGCCAGAAATCTCGATGCCAAGTGTCGCATTTGCCGCAGGGAGGGCGAGAAGCTCTTCCTCAAGGGCGAGAAGTGCTACACCGACAAGTGCGCAGTGGATCGCCGCAGTTACGCTCCTGGACAGCACGGGCAGAAGTCGGGCAATCGCCTTTCCGACTACGGCAAGCAGCTGCGCGAGAAGCAGAAAACCCGTCGCATGTACGGCCTGCTGGAAGGCCAATTCCGGAGGCTTTACGCCGAAGCATCGCGCTCCAAGTCGGTGACCGGCGAGCGCCTGCTGCAACTGCTGGAAACGCGCCTCGACAACATCGCCTATCGGATGGGGTTCGGCATCTCCAGAACCGAGGCGCGCCAGGTCGTGCGCCACAACGCCATTCTCGTCAACGGCAAACGCGTCAATATTCCGTCGTTCCAGGTGCGCGCCGGCGACGTGGTCGAGGTCGCGGAGAAGGCCAAGGGACACCTGCGGATCAAGGCGGCCGCCGAGGCGACTGAGTCGCGCGGCATACCGGAATGGCTGGAGGTCGACGCAAAGGCGCTCAAGGGGACGCTCAAGTCGCTGCCCGTGCGCTCCGACCTGCCGTCGACGGTCAACGAAAGCATGATCATCGAGTTGTATTCGAAGTAACGGGATAACCCACACATGTCACTGACCGGATTGCTCAAGCCGCGCATCGTCGACGTCCAGAACGTTTCGCCGCTGCACGCGAGAGTTACGATGGAACCGTTCGAGCGCGGGTATGGCCATACGCTGGGCAATGCGCTGAGGCGCGTGCTCCTTTCCTCGATGCCGGGGTTCGCGCCCACCGAGGTTCAGATCGCTGGGGTGGTGCACGAATACTCGATGCTCGACGGCGTGCGCGAAGACGTCGTGGATCTGCTGCTAAACCTGAAGGGCGTGGTGTTTCGCCTGCACAACCGCCAGGAGGCGATCGTCACCCTGAAGAAGAAGGGCGAGGGGACCGTGACGGCCGCGGACATCGAGGTGACGCACGAGGTCGAAGTGGTCAATCCCGAACACGTCATTGCGCACCTCGCGGCCGGCGGCAAGCTCGAACTGCAGATCAAGATCGAGTCCGGTCGCGGTTACGTTCCGGGCAATCTGCGGTTTCTTCCGGAGGAGACCAAGAGCATCGGCCGCATCATTCTCGACGCTTCCTACAGCCCGGTGCGCCGCGTGTCGTATTCCGTGGATGCGGCGCGCGTCGAGCAGCGCACCGACCTGGACAAGCTGATCCTGGACATCGAGACCAATGGGGTGATCGAACCGGAAGAGGCGGTTCGTTATGCCGCGCGCATCCTCGTCGAGCAGCTGTCGGTGTTCGCACAACTCGAAGGCACTGCCCCGCTGACGGAGGAAAAGAAGACGATCGCTCCGGACCCCATTCTGCTGCGGCCGGTGGATGATCTCGAGCTGACCGTGCGGTCGGCGAACTGCCTGAAGGCCGAAAACATCTACTACATCGGCGACCTGATCCAGCGCACCGAGACCGAGCTTCTCAAGACGCCGAACCTCGGGCGCAAGTCTCTCAACGAGATCAAGGAAGTGCTGGCCTCGCGGGGCCTGACGCTCGGGATGAAGCTCGAGAACTGGCCGCCGGCGGGACTCGAGCACAACCGCGCCTGAGGAAGGGGCAACATGCGCCACGGTCACGGCCTTCGCAAGCTCAATCGCACCACCAGCCATCGGCTGGCGATGCTTCGCAACATGGCGGTATCCCTGTTGAGGCACGAGGAAATCACGACGACGCTCCCGAAGGCGAAGGAGCTGCGCCGCGTCGTCGAGCCGATCATCACGATCGGCAAGTCGCCGTCGCTCGCCAACCGGCGCCTGGCGTTCAATCGCCTGCGTGACCGCGAAACCGTCGGCAAATTGTTCGACGAGCTCGGGCCGCGCTATGCGACGCGCAAGGGTGGCTACCTGCGAATCCTGAAGAGCGGCTTTCGCAAGGGCGACAACGCGCCGATGGCGCTGGTGACGCTGCTCGACCGGCCGGAGACGGCTGAGGTCGGGAAGAAGACCGGAGAAAAGAAAGCCGCCTGAGCGCCAGTCCTGGTGTCTAGCGTATCAAGATCGCGCGATAGTCGTTCACGTTAGTGCGCGTAGGACCGGTGACCAACAGGTCGCCGAGCGTCGAGAAGAATCCATAGCTGTCGTTTGCCGCGAGGAAGCGCCTCGCGTCGAGCCCGTGCTCGCGGGCGCGGGCGGGCGAGTCGGGAGCGAGCAGCGCCCCGGCATTGTCTTCCGAGCCGTCGATGCCATCGGTGTCTGCGGCGATGGCCCACACGTTGTCCATGGTTTCCAGCGCGACGGCGAGCGCAAGCAGGAACTCGCTGCAGCGCCCACCGCGTCCGCCGCTCGAGCGCAGGGTCACGGTGCACTCGCCTCCGGAGATGAGCGCAACGGGTGGATTCCACGGCGAGCCGTACAGGCGGATTTCGCGCACGAGCGCGGCCATGACTTTCGCGACCTCGGAGGCCTCGCCGGTGATCGAGTCGCCGAGGATGACCGGAGTCACGCCGTGAGCGCGAAAGATCTCGGCCGCGGCCTCCAAAGATCGGTGTGCAGAGGCGATAACCCTGTTTTCCACCCGGGCGAATACCGCGTCCCCAGGTTTGGGGGTTTCGGAGAATTCACCTGGCTGCGCGATACCGTATTTCCGCAACACGGCGGCCGCGTCGACGCGAGTGGTTGGGTCCGGTGCGCAGGGCCCGGAGGCGATATGCGTCGGGTCGTCGCCCGTAACGTCTGAAATGATGAGGGCGAGCACGCTTGCGCGCGTGGTGGCGGCGAGTCTGCCGCCCTGAATCGCCGATGCATGCTTGCGCACCGTGTTGATCTCCTGGATCGCCGCGCCACAACGCAGGAGTTCGGCGGTCATCGCCTTGAGCCGATTCATCGTGATGCCCGGGGCCGGCAGCGACAGCAGCGCCGAGCCGCCCCCGGAAATCAATGCAAGGAGCAGATCGTCAGGACCAAGCGCACTCGCGCACTCGAAAATCCGACGAGCTGCGGCTTCGCCTGCGGAATCCGGAATCGGGTGCCCCGCCTCGATCACCTGGATTCGCTCGGTAGGCAATCCATGTCCGTACCGGGTGAGCGCAATTCCGTCGAGCGCCGCGCCGGACGGCCAGTTGCGCTCCACCGCGACTGCCATCGACGCGGCAGCCTTGCCGACGGCGACGACGAATGTACGTCCGCCGGGCGGTCGTGGCAGGTGCTCCGGCAGAATCTTCAATGGGTCGGCGGCATCGACTGCCGCACCAAAACTGCGGACGAGAAGATCGCGCACCGAAGCCGAACTCCGCCCGGCGCTATTCGAATCGTTCGTTCTCGGCATCCTTGCCGAGCGCGTATCCGCTGGCGTAGTACTCGCGAAAGTCCCGCATGATCGTCTCCGCCGGTACGTCGGCGAAGGTGCCGCGGAAATTGACGTACTCCATGTGGCGGCGGTCGTCCTCGTCGAACGGGTGGAAGATCGAGTCCTCGCGGCCGTCGAACTCGAGCGGCTTCACGCGAAACCGCCGGCACAGCTCGCGGTTGAACACCGGCGTCGCCTTGACCCACTTGCCCTCGAGAAGCAGTTCCGCATAGCCGTGGTAGATGAACACGTCCGAGCCCATGCGCTCGCGCAGCCGCGGCGTGGTGAGGTGGTTCTTGACGTCGGCGAAGCCGACGCGCGCCGGGATGCCGACGGCGCGCGCGCATGCCGCATAGAGCGCCGATTTCCCGACGCAGAAACCCACGCCGCGCGCGAGCACGCTCGAGGCGCGGTAGGTCTCGATGTCCGTGAAGTTCAGGAACGGGCTGTAGCGAACGCCGTCGCGCACCGCGTAGTACAGCGACACCGCACGCTCGCGGTCCGTGCCGCCCTTGGCGCGCTCGAGCGCGAACGCCCGCACCGCGGGGTGTTCGCTGTCGATGAACGCACCTGCTTGCAGGTACGCGCTATCGGTCAAGCTTCATCAGCCGGCGGGCACCGGCAAACAGGTGACTGGACTGGTTGGCGAGCCCGTCGACGACGGAAAAATGGTTCGCGCCCGGCATCGCTACGTCGCCCGCGTAGACGCCCTTCCAGCGTTCCGCGAGCAGGCCGTTCTGGCGCTTGAATTCGCCGCTTTCCTCGCCGCCGACGCAGGTCATGACGGGGGCGCGGGTCGCCGGCGGCAGAAATGCCGGCGACACCTTGAGCGCGACCGCGTCGTCGAGCTTCAGGTCGCCGTTCAGCCAGTCGACCTGGGCGAGCGGGCGAAGGTCGTAAATTCCGCTGATCGGGAGCGCGCCCTTGAACAGGTCCCGAGGCAACCGCGGATTGAACGCGGGCCAGATGGCCGCCATCATCATCGCCGCCAGATGTCCCCCGGACGAATGCCCGCTGACGAACAGCCGGTCCTCGTCCATGCCGTACTGCTCGGCGTTGAGGTAAAGCCAGCCGCTTGCGCGAAGCATCTGGCGCACGATTTCTTCGAGCGAAACGGCCGGGCAGAGGTCGTAGTTCACGACGGCCAACGACACTCCGGCATCGACCCAGGCGGGAGCGAGGAACGAAAAATCGGACTTGTCGAGGGACCGCCAATAGCCGCCGTGGATGAACAGCATGCAGCTTCCGTCGCCCTTGCGCGCCGGAAACAGGTCCATCGTTTCACCGGGCAGATCGCCGTAGCGCCGGTCGAGATAGCAGATCATGGTCGCTCGGGCGCGTGCCGAAAGCTGCGCCCACCGGCTGAAGTACTGCGGATGCTCCGGCACCCGTTCGCGATTGTTGTATTCGGCGGAATAGAAGGCCGCGTCTTTCATTCTCGCCTTTCGCGCCAGAAACCGAGCGCCACTTGCGCGGGACGGTCGGAATACGAAAAGAGCACGCATTCGTCCCGGGTCTCGAAACCGGCGGTGTGCCACGAAGGGACCACGAAAATGTCCCGTGGCTCAAAGGCAAAAGTCTCGCCCCCGATGCTAACGGTCCCACGGCCCTCGACCACGGTGTAGACCGTAGCGTCGGTCGAGCGGTACGGCGCCGATTGGAAGTCGCGCGGCAATAGCTGAATGAACGAACCGATGGTTGGCATCGCGAATCCGCCGTCGAGGGGATTCGTGAACTGCATCTTCCAGCCGTGGCTCGGGTCCGGAACCTCGTTTCGAGACAGCGCGTTCAAGGTTTCGCGGCTGCGCTCGTACGGGTAGCTGAGCACCGGTGAAGTGCGGGTCTGCGGCATCGGGCCGAGCGGCCTGAGGTTGTTGCCGTAACGCGCGTACGAATCCCCCTCGTTGCGCGTCACCGGCTGGCTGGCCTCGGGGAAGTTCTCGGCGAACTGCGCATCGAACAAGGCGAGGATGTTGATGTCCAGGCCGTCCATCCAGACCACCGGTTCGTCGCCCGGATTGCCATGATCGTGCCAGGTCCAGGAAGGCGTGATGATGAAATCGCCGGGGTGCATCGTCGTGCGTTCGCCGTCGACGGCGGTATAGGCGCCGGAACCCTCGATCACGAATCGCAGCGCCGACTGCGTGTGGCGGTGGCTCGGGGCGACTTCGCCCGGCAGAATGAGTTGCAGCCCGCAGTAAAGGCTTCGCGTGATTGACGACTGGCCGCGCAAGCCGGGATTCTCGAGGATCAGCACGCGGCGAACGGCCTCCTTGGCGCTGATCAATCGGCCCGATTCCATCACGTACGGCCGCAGGCGGTCGTAATTCCAAAGCGCGGGCTTGCAGGGGGTTCCTGGCTGCGACGGCACCAGCGCGTGCAGAACTTCCCAGAGCGGAGCGAGGTTATCGCCGTCCATGCGGCGGTAAAACTCGGCACGCCTGTCGGGGGACGATGCCTGTGGATGCGCGGTCATGAGGCCAGCTGGAATCAAACGGAAATTTTATCCTCCAACGGCCGCAGCGGGGGTAAGGCTTTGACTCAGGACGCCTTGGATAGCCACACCACGGGCTTGCCCAAGGTCTGGTGCAGCGATTTGCCCTCGGGGTCGGCGAGCGCAGCGTCGCGGGCCTTGCGAATCGCAGCGGCCTGTGCTGCGGGGTCAGCGGCGGGCGGGTTCTCGACCAGCGCGTCGAGGATCGCCAGAAAGCTGGACAAGCCGCGGCGATAGGTCTCACCGTAGCCTTTCAGGAGCCGCGCGCAGTCCGCGATCTCGATCGCGAGCGACGTGCTGCGTGGTGCCGCCTCGCGAATCGCGGCGAGCCAGCGCTCGATGCGCTGCTGCTCCTCCTGGTAGCGGAAACTGAACGGACGCCAGGGTTTCAGCCAGGCGAGCGCCTTCATCGTCAGGTAGCCCGGAATGCCCGAAGTGCGTATGTGCATGCCGACATTGAGCGTGTCCAGTTTTCCGTGCCGGCGTGCCCACTCGACCACGCGCCGCCCGAGCCAGGGCGGCAGCAACGAGGCAGCTTCCTCGACACCCGGTTTCAGGTAATCGATCACGATGACCGGCTCGCCTTCGCGGGCGCCGACTTCGCGCCGCACCCGCTCGAATCGCGTCGCGCGCGTTTTCAGGTCGGCGACGCGGATGATATCTTCGTAGCTCATCCACACCGCGAGGTGCCGCGCGACTTCCGCCAGAAGCTGCGAATCTGCACCGACCGACTTGAGCCGCCGCAGATAGAGTTCTGCGTACGCGTTTCCCTGGTAATCGTGCAATCTCGCAACGCCCAGTTCGATGACTTCCTGCGCGCCACGAGGAGCCACAGGAGGCTTGGCTGCGGCCGGCATCGGCGCTCCCTGGGCGAGTTCGAACCCCGCCTTGAATCCGGCCAGGCTCGCCGCAGCGCCCCGGCCATGCTCCCCGATGGCGGCTTCGCAGGCTTCGCGCGGCAGGGGCAGGGCGCCGCTGCCGGCAATCGCGCCGAACAGCACCGCGTTGATCACGGTGCCCGAACGCTGGGCAAGGCTCTGCATGTCGAACAGAACCGCTTTGCGCGCAAGCTTGCGCGCCGCCTCGATCACGCGGGCGCTGTCGTATCGCCCGTCGCCCATCTGCATCTTCTCGGTGGTGGCGTAGATTCGATGGGTCGAGGCGATGAAGACCGTGCGGTCGGGAACGACGTAACCGTTCTGCATGGCCCGCGCTGCCTCCACGAGTTCCGAGGCCACCATCACATCGACATGGCCCGGGCTGGGGGTCAGCGCCATCACCGGCTCGCGTCCGGCCAGTTCGGCGCGCGCCGTCGGGAAAATCTCCAGGTAGTAAGTCGTCGCTCCCGTTCGTTGCGCAACGCCGGGAATCGAAGTCGCCTGCGCGGGAAAATCGCACCGCTGCGCTGCGTGCATGAGCCATTCAGCCATGACGCCGCCACCTTCGCCCCCGAGGGCTGCGATCAGAATCGTGATCGGGCGATCCGCGAGGCTCATGCCGGAACGACCATTTTCCGCAGCCGTCGCGTGAGGCGGTCCCAGATGCCGGGATTCTGCACGACCTCGGCGCGGTAGAAGGACGGACAGAGCACGGCGGCATGCGCGTTCTCGCCGCACAGTCCGCAGCCCACGCATCCCTCGATCACCGTCGCCACCGGG
>Ga0209726_10002612_pt1 | contig 26380 bp, 25 predicted proteins | sample Subgrocontami54m_FD_187453 | JGI IMG/M metagenome (GOLD analysis project Ga0209726, IMG submission 187453) | Subsurface groundwater microbial communities from S. Glens Falls, New York, USA - GMW46 contaminated, 5.4 m (SPAdes) (version 3) | ecosystem: Environmental > Aquatic > Deep subsurface >... | reverse complement strand
GGGGCGGGTGTATTCATCGCGATCGCCGCGCTGCCGCTGACCCTGGCGCTACGGCGGCGTGCGCCCGTGCAGGCGCTCGCGGGCGCGGCGACGAACATCCGGGACGCGTCGCCGCAGTCGCTCGGGCTGTCTTCGAACTCGCTGTTCGTCCTGCTGTGCATCGCGGGCATTTCCTGCTGCGTCGCCATGTCGATGCCTCAGGTGCACATCGTCGCGTACTGCAGCGACCTCGGCTTCGCCGCGGCGCGCGGCGCGGAAATGCTCTCGGTGATGCTCGCCAGCGGCATCGTGAGCCGACTGATCTCGGGCTGGATCTGCGACCGGATCGGGGGACTGCGGACCCTGCTGCTCGGCGCAAGCCTGCAGGCGGTCGCGCTGCTGCTGTTCCTGCCCTTCGACGGGCTGGTCGCGCTTTACGTGGTGGCTGCGCTCTTCGGGCTCTTCCAGGGCGGCATCGTGCCGTCGTACGCGATCATCGTCCGGGAACATTTTCCGGTGCGGGAAGCGGGCTGGCGCATGGGCTCGGTGCTGACGGCGACGCTGTTCGGCATGGCACTCGGGGGCTGGCTGTCGGGCGCGATCTTCGACGCGACGGGCTCCTACCGGGCGGCGTTTCTCAACGGCGCTGCCTGGAATCTGGTCACGATCGTCATTGCCGTGGAGTTGCTGCGGCGCAAGCGCCATATCGCCAGCGCGCGGGTGGTTTAATCCCGGTCAACCGCCGGCCTTGACAGGAAGGGCTAAAATCCCCGTGGAACAAACACTTACTGTGACCACGTTTTGACCCTGTTCGCCCTCGGCCTGAACCACCAGACCGCGCCCCTCGACGTGCGCGAGCGGATCGTGTTCGACCTCGATCGCCTGCGCGGCGCGCTTGGCGAGATCAAGCGCGGCCTCGCGAACGAGGCCGCGATCCTGTCCACCTGCAACCGGACCGAACTGTACTTTTCGGCCGAGCAGCCGACACCCACGGCCGCGTGGCTCGCACAGTTCCACCGCATCGATCCTGGCGAACTGGCGCCCTACCTGTACACGCTGCCGCGCGAACAGGCGGTGCGACACGCGTTTCGCGTGGCCTCGGGCCTGGATTCGATGGTGCTCGGCGAACCGCAGATCCTCGGCCAGTTCAAGGACGCGGTGCGCGTCGCCGAATCCGCCGGGACGCTCGGGACCGTGCTGCACAAGCTGTTCCAGCATTCGTTCGCGGTCGCGAAGGAGGTGCGATCGTCGACGCAGATCGGCGCGAACAGCGTCTCGATGGCCGCCGCCGCGGTCAAACTGGCGGCACGGATCTTCCCGACGCTGCACGAGCAGAACGTGCTGTGCATCGGCGCCGGCGAGATGATCGAACTCTGCGCGACGCATTTCGCGGCGCAGAATCCCGCGCGCCTCACGGTGGCGAACCGCACGCTGGAGCGAGCCCAGGCGCTTGCGCACCGGTTCAACGGGCGCGCCATGGAACTGCGCGAGCTCGGCGCGCACCTTGCCGAGCACGATATCGTGGTGAGTTGCACCGCGTCGTCGCTGCCGATTCTCGGCAAGGGCATGGTCGAGCGGGCGCTGAAGACGCGGCGCCACCGGCCGATGTTCATGGTCGATCTGGCCGTGCCGCGCGACATCGAGCCCGAAGTCCGCGAGTTGGACGACGTGTTCCTTTACACGGTGGACGATCTGCAGGGCATCGTTCAGGACGGTCTCGATGCGCGCCGCTCGGCGGTCGAGCAGGCAGAGGCGATCATCGAAACCCAGGTCGGGCAGTTCATGCACTGGATGGCGGCGCGCGAGGGCGTGCCGCTCATCCGGCAGCTGCGCGAGCAGGCCGAGCAGGCGCGCCGGCACGAAGTCGAGCGCGCGCTCAAGCTGCTGCAGCGGGGCGAGGATCCCAAGCAGGTGCTCGAAGCGCTGTCGCATGGCCTCGCCAACAAGCTGATGCACGCACCGACGCAGGCGCTGAACGAAGCTTCGCACGACGAGCGGCGCGCACTCGGCGAGGCGATCGCGCGCCTGTTCCGGCTTTCCCGTTGAAGGACACCCTCCGCACGCGGCTCGAGAGCCTGCGCCACAGGCTCGAGGAGTTGAACCGGCTGCTCGCCGCCGAAGACGCGACGCGCGACCTGGACCAGTTTCGCAAGCTCTCGCGCGAGCACTCGGAAGTGAGCGGCGTGGCCGGCGCCTACGCCCGATACTGCCAGGCCGAGCACGACGCGGCCGCGGCGCGCGAACTGACCGACGATCCGGCGATGAAGGCCTATGCCGAGGAAGAACTCAAGGCTGCGCGCGCCGAGATGGAACGCCTCGAAGCCGAACTGCAGCGTCAGCTGCTGCCGAAGGACCCGAACGACGAGCGCAACATCTTCCTCGAAATTCGCGCCGGCACGGGCGGCGACGAATCCGCGTTGTTCGCAGGCGACCTGCTGCGCATGTACACGCGATTTGCAGAGCGGCGCGGCTGGCAGGTCGAGATCATCTCGGAGAGCGCCGCGGAACTCGGCGGCTACAAGGAAGTGATCGTGCGCATTCTGGGTCAGGGTGCGTACTCGGCGCTGCGCTTCGAGTCCGGCGGCCACCGCGTGCAGCGCGTCCCCCAGACCGAGGCGCAGGGGCGCATTCACACCTCGGCGTGCACCGTGGCGGTGCTGCCGGAGGCCGATGCGATCGACGACGTCGTGCTGAATCCAGCCGAACTGCGCATCGACACGTTTCGCGCCTCCGGCGCGGGCGGACAGCACGTCAACAAGACCGAATCGGCGATCCGCGTCACGCACCTGCCCTCGGGGCTGGTGGTCGAGTGCCAAGACTCGCGTTCGCAGCACCGCAATCGCGACAAGGCGCTCGCGGTGCTCGCCGCGCGGCTCAAGGACCGGCGCGAGCGCGAGCAGGCCGCGAAGACCGCCTCGACGCGCAAGGGCCTGATCGGGTCGGGCGACCGTTCCGAGCGCATCCGCACCTACAATTTTCCGCAGGGTCGGGTGACGGACCACCGCATCAACCTCACGCTTTACAAAATCGAACGCATCATGGACGGCGAGCTGGACGACGTCATCGGCGCACTCGCGGCCGAACGCCAGAACGAGTTGCTGGAGCAGCTCGCCGCCGAAACCGCTTGAAGCTTGCGGCAGCGATTGCGTCGGCTGGAATCGAGCCGCGCGAGGCGCGGCTGCTGCTGGCCGCGGTCTGCCGGATGCCGGTCGCGAGCGTTCTCGCGCACCCCGAGCGCGAACTGACCGCCGAGGAGACCGATCGGTTCTCCGCGCTGGCGGCGCGGCGGCGCGGGGGCGAGCCCATCGCCTATCTCCTGGGAAATCGCGAGTTCTACGGCCTGGAATTCAACGTCTCGCCTGCGGTGTTGATCCCGCGCCCGGAGACCGAGTTGCTCGTCGAACTCGCGATCGCCTGGCATCCGAGGCGCGTGCTCGATCTGGGTACCGGCTGCGGGGCGATTGCGCTCGCGATCAAGCACGCATTGCCCGAGGCGGAGGTGCTCGCGGTGGACTCGAGCGCGGCGGCGCTCCAAATCGCGCGATCCAATGCGCTGCGCCACGGCCTGGAGGTCGAGTTCCGCCACGGCCATTGGCTCGATCCCGTCGCCGGCAAGCGGTTCGACCTGATCGTGTCGAACCCGCCCTATGTCGCGGAGGGCGACCAATATCTTGTGCAGGGCGATTTGCGCTTCGAACCGCGTGCGGCGTTGGTCGCGGGGCGCGAGGGCCTGGAGGCGATCCGGGAAATCGTGGCGCAGGCCGCGCCGTACCTTCTGCCGGGCGGGTGGCTATGCTTCGAGCACGGACTCGGTCAGGACGTGGCCGTCAGGAAACTGCTCTACGCGAACGGTTTCGAAGCGGTCGCCACCTGGCCGGACCTCGCCGGCATTGCACGCGCCAGCGCCGGCCGGGTAAAATCCGAGTCAATCAATCAAGTATTCCGAGGCCGCCCATGAACGTTCAGGATCGCATCAAAGAGCAGGTCACGCAGAACCCCGTGGTGCTCTTCATGAAGGGCACGCCGCAGTTCCCGCAGTGCGGCTTTTCTTCGCTGGCGGTGCAGGTCCTCGGCGCCTGCGGCGTGAATCGCTTCGTCAGCGTCAACGTGCTGGAGGATGCCGAGATCCGGCAGGGCATCAAGGAATACGCGAGCTGGCCGACGATCCCGCAGCTCTACGTCAACGGCGAATTCGTCGGCGGCTCGGACATCATCCGCGAAATGTACGAAAGCGGCGAACTGCAGAAACTTCTCGAAGGCACAAAGCAGCAGGCCTAGGAACAGGGGAGCCGAGGTTCCCCCGCGTGACCCCCTCCTAGCGTCCTGAGTCACAAGTTCGCCTACGGATATCCTGCGTTTTTGTCCGATCTCGTGATTCCCCGCGCTTCTAGCCGTTGCGGGGAATCATGAGACACCGAAGCAGCCCTCGGGTATGAACGCGGCCCACCGCGCAACGCCGTGGTTGCAGTGTCTCGGGACTTCGGCAACAACGGCCGAAGTCCCGAGATCGAAGAAATCCATCACGGACTTCGGACTCAGCACACTGTGAACAGGGGAGCCGAGGTTCCCCCCGTACCCCCTGCTAGCGCCCGCTCGAGAGCCGCTTGCGAGCGCGCGCGACCGCCTTGGCGACCTGCGCGGGCGCGGTTCCGCCGACGTGATTGCGCGCGGCGACCGATCCTTCGGGCGTCAGCGAAACGTACACGTCGTCAGCGATCCGATCGGAAAATCCGCGCAGCACCGAAAGCGGCAGGCCGGCGAGATCGCAACCCGTGGCTTCCGCCTTGCGCACTGCGCGCGCGACGATTGCATGCGCTTCGCGAAACGGCACGCCCTTGCGCACCAGGTAATCGGCCAGATCGGTGGCGGTGGCGAACCCTTCGGCAGCAGCGCCGCGCATGGCGTCCGCGCACGGCTCGATGCCGGCAACGAGCGCAGCGAACGCCGCGATCGAGTCGCGCACCGTGTCGAGGGTGTCGAACAGCGGTTCCTTGTCTTCCTGGTTGTCCTTGTTGTAGGCGAGCGGCTGCGCCTTCATCAGGGTGAGCAGCGCGACGACGTGTCCGAACACGCGTCCGGACTTGCCACGCACCAGTTCGGGAACGTCGGGATTCTTCTTCTGCGGCATGATCGACGACCCGGTGCAGAAGCGATCGGGCAGGCGCACGAAGCCGAAGCGCGGGTTCATCCACAGCACCAGTTCCTCGGAGAAGCGCGACAGGTGCATCATGATGAGCGCGGCGGCGGCGCAGAACTCGATCGCGAAATCCCGGTCGGACACCGCGTCGATCGAATTCCACGCCGGCTCGTCGAACCCGAGTTCGCGGGCGACCTGCTCGCGATCGATCGGAAAGGTCGTTCCGGCGAGCGCGGCGGCGCCCAGCGGCAGCACGTTCGCGCGCCGGCGGCAGTCGGCGAGCCTCGAGCGGTCGCGCTCGAACATTTCGACGTAGGCGAGCAGATGATGGCCGAAGGTGACCGGCTGTGCCACCTGCAGGTGCGTGAAGCCGGGCATGACGAGCGCCGCGTGCCGCGAGGCCTGATCGAGCAGCGCGCCGATCAGGTCGCCGAGACCCTTGCGAAGCTCGTCGATCGCATCCCGCAGCCACAGGCGGACGTCGGTCGCCACCTGGTCGTTGCGCGAGCGCGCCGTGTGCAGCCGTTTGCCCGCGTCGCCCGCGAGCTGGGTGAGGCGCAGCTCGATGTTCGTGTGCACGTCCTCGGCATCGATCGACCAGGCAAACGTCCCGGTTTCGATTTCACCGCGGACCGTGGCGAGGCCGCGTTCGATCGCCCTCAGGTCGGCCGGCGAGAGAATGCCGCACGCCGCCAGCATGTGCGCGTGCGCGAGCGAAGCCGTGATGTCGTGATGCGCAAGCCTGCGGTCGAATGCGACCGAAGCCGTGAACCGCTTGACCAGTTCGTCGACCGGCTCCCCGAAGCGGCCGGACCACGGCTTGCGGGCACCGCCGCGCGAAGGCGCGGGTTTCTTTCTCGGGCGCTTGGACGCTGCTCTAGGCATGGGGCATACTGGATGGAACTGCGGCGCGACGGCGCGCTGCGCAGCAGGCGATGTCAAGTTCAAGTATAAGCCAAAACGCCCACGCGGATGCGCTGCCGGACCTGCGCAATCTCGGCGTGATCGCGCGCATCCTGATCGGAGTGAACCTGCTTGCGTTCGGCGCCGTGCTGTTCGCCGAGCCGTCGTGGGCGCAGTCGTTCACCCGCTTCACGCGCGTCGCATCGATCCTCGAACCGGTATTGCTGCTGAGCATCGTCGCGCTGTATCTCGCCTTGCCCTGGCTGCTGCAGCTGCCGTACCGCACCGGATGCGCAACCGTGCTTGCGATCGAACTGCTGCTCGCGACGATCGTGCACGCGCTCGCGGCGCAAGCCGGTGCCGAGTTCGCACCGGGAAGCCTCGGCCGCACGCTGGCGCTCGCCGCCGGGGCCACGCTTTTCGTGCTCGGGTATTTTCGCCTCCACGCGCGCGCCTTCTCGCCGGCGCTTGCCGAGGCGCGCCTGCAGGCGCTGCAGTCGAGGATCCGGCCGCATTTCCTGTTCAACAGCCTGAACGCCGTGCTCTCGCTCGTGCGCCGCGACCCGCGGCGGGCCGAGCGCACGCTTCAGGATCTCGCCGACCTGTTCCGCGAGTTGATGGCCGACGGACGGCGCTTCGTGCGGCTCGCCGACGAAATCGCGCTGCTCGAACGCTATTCGGGAATCGAGAAACTGCGCCTCGGCGAGCGGCTGCGCATCGTCTGGGAGCTGGACGAGGCGCCCTCCGACGCGCTGCTGCCCCCGATGGTGCTGCAGCCGCTGCTCGAAAACGCGATCTATCACGGGGTCGAACCGGCGACCGGCGCATCGGAGGTGGTGGTGCGCATCGTCCGGCGCGGCGACCGCGTCCTCGTCCAGGTCGAAAATGCCTATCGCGGCGAGTCCGCGAAACTGCGCGGCGGCAACCACATGGCGATGGAGAACATTCGGGAGCGGCTGCGGCTGTTCTTCGACGCCGAGGCGCGGCTCGAATCGAGGATCGACGGCGAGCGCTACCGGGTGGAAATCGAGATTCCGTACCGCAGCGGCGCCGGATTGCGGCAATGAATGCGCTTGCGGTATTCATTGCGGACGACGAGGCGCCGGCACGCGAGCGCATCAAGGAACTGCTCGCCGACATCGCGCCCGAACTGCCGACGCGAATCGCCGGCGAGGCCGGCAACGGGCTGGATGCGCTCGAGCAGGTGCCGGGAAGCGGCGCGCGCGTGCTGCTGCTCGACATCGCAATGCCGGGGATGGACGGCCTCGAATTGGCGCGCCACCTCGGCGCGCTCGAAAACGCGCCCGCGATCGTTTTCGTCACCGCACACGACGAACACGCGGTCGAGGCCTTCGAGCTGAACGCGCTCGACTATCTGATGAAACCGGTGCGCGCCGCGCGCCTCGCAGCGGCGCTGCGCAAGGCCGCCGACGCGCCGGCGCCCGATGCGGAGCGACTGGCGCGTGCAGCCCGCGGCCCGCGCCAGTACTTCTCGGTCACCGAGCGCAGCCGAATCGTCCTCGTGCCGGTGCGGGACGTCGTCTATTTCAAGGCGGAACTGAAGTACGTCACGCTTCGCACGCAGGCCGGAGAGCACCTGATCGAGGATTCGCTCGTTGCGCTGGAGCGGGAGTTCGCGCAGGATTACGTTCGTATCCATCGCAACTGCCTCGTCGCGCGCAACGCCATGCGCAGCTTCGAGCGCGCCGGCGGCGACGACGACGATCCCCACTGGAACGTGGTGCTCGACGGCATTCCCGAGCGGCTCCCGGTGAGCCGCCGGCAGTGGCCGCTGGTCAAAGGACTCGTCAACCTGGGCAGGGAATGAAACGAACCATCGTCATCGCCACGCGTCGCAGCCGGCTCGCCCTGTGGCAGGCCGAGCACGTCAAGGCGCGTCTTGAAGCGCTGCACCCGGGGCTTGCGGTCGAGCTTGCGCCCATGTCCACGCGCGGCGACGAGTTGCAGGACGCGACCCTCGCCAAGGCGGGCGGCAAGGGCCTGTTCGTGAAAGAGCTGGAGCAGGCGCTGGCCGCAGGACGCGCCGATCTGGCGGTGCACTCGATGAAGGACGTTCCGGTCGAATTGCCCGATGGGTTCGTGCTCGCGGCGATCACCGAGCGCGAGGATCCGCGCGATGCGTTCGTGTCCTCGCACTACGAAAGCGTCGCGGCGCTGCCGCCCGGCGCCGTCGTGGGGACCTCGAGCCTGCGGCGGCAGGCGCAGATCGCCGAGCGCCATCCGCGGCTCGAAATCCGCCCGTTGCGCGGCAATCTGGACACGCGACTCGCCAAGCTCGACCGCGGCGACTACGCCGCGATCGTGCTCGCCGCCGCCGGGCTGAAGCGGCTCGGCCTCGCCGATCGGGTGCGCGCGCTCCTTTCGGTGGAGGAAAGCCTGCCGGCGGCCGGGCAGGCGGCACTCGGCATCGAGTGCCTGGCGGCGCGCAGCGACGTGCTCGAACTGCTCGCCCCGCTTGCGGACGCGCAATCCACGGCGTGCGTGCTGGCCGAGCGCGCCGTCAACCGCAGTCTCGGCGGCAACTGCGCGATACCGCTCGGAGCGTATGCCGAACTGGGTTCGAGCGGACTTCACCTTCGCGGACTGGTGGCTTCGCCGGACGGGCGGCGCATTGCGCGCGCCGAGGGCGAGGGAAGCGCGTCGGACCCCGAGACGCTGGGCGTGCGCGTAGCGGAACTGCTGCGAGAGCGCGGCGCGACCGAAATCCTGAGCGCATTGGCGACGTGACCGGGCAGCCGCTGGCCGGCAGGCGAATCGTCGTGACGCGCCCGCGCGAACTGGCTGCGGGACTTGCCGCGGCCATCCGGGCGGCCGGCGGCGAGCCGCTGCTCGTGCCGGCGATCGAAATCCGCGACATCGAGGATCACGGTCCGTTCCAGGCGGTCGTTTCGCGGCTCGAGGAATTCCGCTGGGCGATCTTCGTCAGTCCCATGGCGGTGCGCAAGGCGCTCGCGCTGCTGCGCGCGGAGCGCGGCGCCGCCGCCTGGCCCGCCCGGCTGCAGGTTGCTGCGATCGGGCGTGGCAGCCAGCGCGCGCTTCAAGAAGAAGGATTTTCCGCCGTCGTCGCCTCCACCGGAACGGCCGATAGCGAAGGGCTGCTCGCGATGCCCCAGTTTGCACGGTTCGACGGCGAGCGCATCGTCATCTTCCGCGGCCGTGGCGGGCGCGAGCGGCTCGGGGATTCCCTCACCGCCCGCGGCGCGCGGGTCGAGTATGCCGAGTGCTACGTCAGGGCACGGCCCGAGCCCGGGAAGCATGATGCTGCGATCGCGTCGGGCGCCCAGCCGATCGACGCAGTGACGATTTCCTCGGCCGAGGGACTGGCGAACCTCCTCGACATGCTCGATGGGCCGGGACGCGAGCATCTGCTTCGGGCCCCGCTGTTGGTGCCTCACCCGCGCGTTGCCGAGCAGGCCGCGGCGCTCGGCGCGGTCACGGTCCGCTTGGCGGGCCCCAGCGATGCGGAAATGCTTGCCGCGCTGGTGGCATACTTCGGTCGCACGCAGCCGTAGAGTTCGAATGGATCAACCGCAAGACCGCGCCGCAAAGCCGCCGGGTCAGGCCAGACGTCCCGGCCTGCTGGCGGGTTTCGCGCTCGTCCTGGCATTCGCGTTCGCCGCCGGGCTGTGGTGGGAAACGCGCGGGCGGATCAGCGACACGCAGCAGGAGCTGGCGCACCGCCTGCGCGACATCGAGGCCGATGCGCGCAGCGCTCGCGCGGCGGCGCGCGATTCGCAGGAAGCCACGCGGCAGGCGCTGGCGAAGCTCTCGGCGCTCGAGGCGAGGTTCGCCGAAACCCAGAGCCAGCAGCTCGCGCTCGATTCGCTCTATCAGGAATTGTCGCGCAACCGCGACGAGTGGCAGCTTGCCGAGATCGAGCAGGTGCTCGCGATCGCGCAACAGCAGCTGCAGCTCTCGGGAAACGTTCGAGCCGCGCTGCTCGCGCTGCAACTCGCAGAGAGCCGCCTGGCGCGCGCCGACCGGCCGCAGTTTCTGCCGCTGCGGCGTGCGCTTGCGCGCGACATCGATCGCCTGCGCTCGGTGCGGGTCGTGGACCTGCCCGGGATGAGCCTCAAGCTCGATGCGCTGGTGGCAGCGGTGGATACGCTCCCGCTCGCCTTCGACGAACGCGCCGAGCGGGACGCGCCGGCCAGGGCCGCCGGCACAGGCGCGGCCGAGCCCAATCCCTGGGCACGGTTCGGTGGCGAGCTTTGGAACGAACTGCGGCAGTTGGTGATCGTGCGGAAGGTCGGAGTCGACGAGCCGCCGCTGCTGCCGCCGTCGCAGGCGTATTTCGTGCGTGAGAACCTGAAGCTCAGGCTGCTCAACGCACGCGTCGACCTGCTCACGCGCGACGAGGCCGGGTACCGCGAGGACCTGCGCGTCGCCCAGCGCTGGATCCAGCGCTATTTCGATGCGCGATCGAAAGCGACGCAAAGCATGCTCGCGCAACTGAAGCAGCTCTCCGGTGCTTCGCTCAGCAGCGAAGCGCCGTCGATCTCGGAAAGCCTGGAGGCGATCCGGGGATTCAAGTCGCGCCGCGAGCGCGGCTAGGCAGGCCGGCGTGAGAGCCCTGTTCTGGCTTGTGGCGGTGTTCGCGGCCGCGGTTGCGCTTGCGGTCCTCGGCCGCGCGCAGGACAGCTACGCGCTGTTCGTCTACCCGCCGTGGCGGATCGAAATTTCCCTGCTGCTGTTCGTGGTCGGTCTGGCGTTCGCGTTTGGCGTCGGCTATGCGGTCGTGCGGCTCGTGCATCACACGCTATCGCTCCCGCTGCACGTGCGCGCCTACCGCGAACGGCGCAGCCGCGAGCGCTCGCACGCGGCGCTGGCGCTTGCGCTTCAGGCGTATCTCGAAGGGCGCTACGCGCGTGCCGAGCGCGAGGCGCGCCAGGCCTGGGAGGGGGATGCGGCAAAAGGCCTTGCCGCGCTGATCGCAGCCCGTGCGGCTCACGGCCTTGGCGAGACTGAGCGGCGCGACCAGTGGTTCGAGCGCGCCGCAGCGGCGGGTGAATCGGTCCAGGCCGCGCGCCTGGTGTCGCAGGCGGATCTCGCTTTGGAGGAGCGTGATTTCGCGCGTGCGCGCGAGGCGCTCGTCGAACTGCACGACTCGGGACCCCGGCACATCGCGACGCTGCGCATGCTGCTGCGTGCCGAACGCGGGGCACAGAATTGGGCCGAAGTCGCGCGACTGGCCGCGCTTCTTGCCAAGCGTCACGCAATCCCGCCTGCGGTGGCGGCCGAATATCAGGCCCAGGCCCGGGTCGAACTACTCGCGCGCGCTGCGGGCGATCGGCGCGGCTTCGAGGACGAGTGGCGCCGCATCGACTCGAGCGACCGGGTGACGCCGCGGGTGGCGCTCGCAGGTGCCCGCGAAGCGACCCGCGTGGGCAACGCTGCGCTCGCCCGCGAAATCATCGAACGCGCCCTCGCCGAGGAGTGGGACGGCGCGCTCGCTGCGAAGTACGGAGATCTGCCTGCGCTCGAACCCGGCGAACGCGCGAAGGAAGCCGGGGTTCGAATCGAGCGGGCCGAAGGCTGGCTCGCGCAACGGCCGGAAGATCCCCAATTGCTCGCCGCGTTGGGACGGCTCTGCACGCAGGCGGAATTGTGGGGCCAGGCCCAGAAGTATCTCGAGGCCTCGCTCGCCTTCGCCTCGTCAAGGACGGCACACCTGGAACTTGCGCGCCTGCTCGAACGCCTTGGAAGAGCCGCCGAAGCGGCTGGGCATTACCGCAAGGCGGCCGAGATGCCGTAGTGCGGGCGCGTGCGGCGCTAAAATGCTCGTATGAAGGACGAACCGCTCCAGAGGTCGTGGGCTGAAACGTGGGCGCGCGCAGGCCGCGAGATGGACGCGCTGCGGCGTGCAGAGCTGGAGGCGATGACCGACGATGACGTACGGCGCACTGTGGACGATCTCTTTTCCGGATCGTACCCCTTTGAGGTTCCGGCCCGAACGGGCTCGGGCCTCGTCGAGCAGCAGCGCTGGTTTGCCCGCCTTCACCGCTGCCGATGAAGCCCCTGTTCGCCGCGGCGCGCGAGATTCAGGAATATCTCGAGCGCGCAGGCAACAGGTTTTGTTTCATCGGCAACGCCGCTGCGGGTCTGTTCGGCTGAGGACTTGGTTGTTCTGAAGTCGTTTGCCGGGCGCGAGCGCGACTGGCTCGATGTCGAGTCCGTCCTGGTGCGCCAGCGGCGGGTGCTGCGCTGGCCACTCGTACTGGACGAACTGCAACCGCTGCTCGCGCTGCGCGAGACACCCGAAAACCTCGACAAGCTGCTCCAGTTGAGGGCGAGGATCGAGTCGGGCGAGTGACACGCGTGCTGTCGGTAGCGTAGTTGCAAAATATGCGACGCAATCGTATATTTAGCGGATGTGGATTTCCCGTGATTGCGAAGCGCGGCTGCTGAGGTCTGCGCGGTCCCGCCCGGTCGTCGTGCTTACTGGGGCGCGCCAGACCGGCAAGACCTCGCTTCTGCGCCGCCTGTTTCCGGATCATCGCTTCGTTTCGCTCGACCTGCCCACCGAAGCCGAGCAGGCCGAGCGGGCGCCGGAGGCGTTTCTGCGCCGCCACCCGGCGCCGGCGATCATCGACGAGGTGCAGTATGCGCCCACGCTGTTCCGGCACCTCAAGGCGGTGGTGGATGCAAATCGACGCAGCAATGGCCAGTATTTGCTCACTGGATCGCAGAAATTCACCCTGATGAAGGGCGTGTCCGAGTCGCTCGCCGGCCGCGCTGACATCGTCCAATTGGAAATGCTGTCGCTCGCCGAGATCGGGCAGGCATTGCCAGACACGGGTGTCGAGAGCGCGATCGTGCGCGGCGGGTTTCCGGAACTGCACGCCAATCCGGAAATCGACTGCGTCGCGTTCCACAACTCTTACCTTGCCACGTATCTGGAGCGCGACGTGCGCTCGCTCGCCAACGTCGGCAGCCTGCGCGATTTCGAGCGCTTCCTGCGCGCCTGCGCCCTGCGCTCGGCAAACCTTCTGAACAAGGCGGACCTGGCACGCGATGTGGGTATCGCGCCGTCCACGGCCAATCAGTGGCTGTCCGTGCTCGAGGCCTCCGGTCAGATCGTGCTGCTCGAACCGTGGTTTTCGAACCGGACCAAATCGATCATCAAGAGCCCCAAGCTGTACCTCGCCGACACCGGGTTGCTGTGTGCGCTGCTCAACGTGCTCTCCGAGGCGGCTTTGCGCGAGTCCCCGTCCGCCGGCGCGATCTGGGAGACCTTCGCCTTTGCGCAGTTGCGGCATCGCGAGCGTCGGGCAGGCCGGGCGGGGAGCCTGTTTTTCTGGCGTGATCGCACGCGGGAAGTGGATTTCGTCGTCGACGCGGGCGGGCGGCTGGAATTGTTCGAGGCGAAATGGACCGAGCTGCCCTCGGCGGGCGACGTGACGAACCTCAGTTTCGTGCGCGACGTTGTCGGTGCCTCCCGCGTCCTGGGCGGCGGTGTGATCTGCCGTGCGCGCAACGGCTTTCCGCTGACTGGGGAATTCGCGGCCGTGCCGCCGGCTGATCTGGTGTGACGCCGTTTGCGCGCCGGCAGGGGCGCAGCGTGAGCGGCACCTGTGGTCGTCATCGCCATGGCAATGCGACGATGGTTTCGTAGAAATTCGTCCCGCGCGTCTGTTCCCTTGTCCCGCCGTCTCGGGCGAGCTGCCGAGGCGGCGCTGCACTACCGGCGTTGGCGTGCTGCGGCCCCTCAGATCAGGATTTCTGCGTCGACCCCGGCAAAGCGCCGCATGCCGCGATCGAAGCTCACGATCCGGTGCTTGCCGGCGATCGCGAACGCGGCGAGATAAGCGTCTGTCTCCGCCGCCGCGCCGCGGCGCAATGGCGAAGTCACTTTCTGCCACGCCGGTTCGAATCCGGCAGGCTCGTCAACCTGCGAAAACCGGTCGTCGTTCATCAGTTCCGTCCAGCCTTGCCAGAACTCCTGCGCCGTCCGGACGTCCTCGCGCATGACGGACGGATGGGTAAGGATTCTCAGTGCACCCATCTGCGAAACCCGGCAGATCGCAACGGCGGGCTCCTCGTCCCGCGATTCGAGCCACGCCACTGCGCGCGCCGGGGCGCCAGGCTGGCGCGCGACGCGGCAGCCAGCTCGCGTTCGAGCGCGGCGCCCACGAGTTCGCGCAGCGTGGTTCCGCGCTGGACCGCTTCGATCTTGGCGCGCTTGAGCAGGTCTTCGGGGATATCCAGGGTTGTACGCATTGAAGCTTGTTGATCTTTTTGATGCCTATAGGTCAAGGGATGCGGCAGGCGCGGTCCACAAGGGATGACTTCAGAATCGCGGATCGAGACAGCAGTTTCTTGGACCACTTTGTGCTGCGTTGCAGCACAAGATTGGCCGGCTCTCATGTGGCTGACAAGCAACAACCGCTTGCAAAGACGTTCTTCCGGCCGTGACAAAGTTCCTCTGTGCCGCGGCCCACGGAGATAATGCGCCCGTTACCAAATGTAAACGGGATTCTCATTTGCGGATTTGCAGCAGGCCGCGATCAGGGATCACCAACAACCTCTGGGGGAGTCGATGAATATCAGGGCAATCAGCCGGACCAGAATTTCCACGGCAGTCGCGTTTGCGCTCGGCGCGGGTTTCGCCTCCATGGCGTTGGCGCAGTCGGGCGAGGTGCAGCGCATCGAAGTGACCGGCAGCCGTTTGCCGTCGTTGAGTCTCGAGGGTCCGAGCCCGGTGACGGTGCTCAACGCCCAGGACATCAAGTATGACGGCCAGGCCAAGGCGGAGGATTTCCTGAAACAGTTGCCATCCGTCTCGGACGCGCAGTCAGCCGCGCAGTCGAACGGCGCAACCGGTACGGCGAACGTCAACCTGCGTAATCTCGGCGCCGACAGGAACCTGGTGCTCGTCAATGGCCGCCGCCTGCCGCCGGGCTCTCCCTCAGCCTACGCGGCCGACCTGAACCAGATTCCCGCTCCGCTCGTGCAGCGCGTTGAGTTGCTGACGGGCGGCGCCTCCGGCGTGTACGGTTCGGACGCCATGTCGGGCGTGGTGAACTTCATCATGAACGACAAGTTCGAGGGATTGCAGGTCAACCTGAATCACAGTTTCTACAACCATTCTCAGGGCAATGCGGTCTCCGGCGTAGTCGCGGCGCGCGCCGTGACGAACCCCACGGCATTCGTCGTTCCGGGCGACGTCGCTTCCGATGGCGACATCCACAACGCGAGCGTCCTGCTCGGCGGAAACTTTGCCAACGGGCGCGGCAACGCCACCGCTTACTTCGACTGGAAAAAAGAAGACGCCATACTTCAGGCGAACCGCGACTTCAGCGCCTGCGCGCTCAACGCGAGCGGCGCGGGCGGCTCGACCTTCGCGTGCGGAGGATCGTCGACCTCCTTCCCGGGCCGGTTCTTCACGGCGGGCGGACCGACCTTCACGATCGATTCGGTGACCGGGCTTCCACGCCCGTTCGCCGCCGCGACCGACCAGTTCAATTTCGGTCCGTACAACTACTACCGCCGCCCCTCCGAGAAATACAGCTTTGGCGTGTTCGCGCATTACGACCTGTTCAAGGACCTGCGCGTCTACACCGAGATGGGTTTCCACAACGACCACACCTCCTCGCAGATCGCGCCGAGCGGACTGTTCATTTTCGACGCCTCCGGCCCGAACACCATCCGGTTCGGCAATCCTTTGCTGACGCCGGCCTGGATCGCCACGCTCGCCGCGAATAATGGCGGCGCGCCGTTCGCGGCGCCGGGCGACACTGCGGACATCCTTATCGGCCGCCGGAACGTCGAGGGTGGTGGGCGCCAGGACGACATCACTCATACTTCCTACCGTTTCGTGTTCGGCTTCAAGGGCGAGGCGTTCAAATTCTGGAACTACGACGTGTCGATGCAGACCGGCCGCGTAGAACTGAAGCGCACCTACAAGAACGACCTGTCGAACGTGCGGATCGGGCGGTCGTTGAATGCGGTCACCAATGCCGCCGGAAACACCGTTTGCCAGTCGGTGGTGGATGGGACGGACCCGAACTGCGTTCCGTATAACCTGTGGGTACTGGGTGGTCCTACCGCGGCGGCGTTGAATTACCTGTCGGTGAACCTGCTTGCCAGCGGCTACACGCAGCAGCAGATTCTCTCGACCAACTGGAGCGCGGATCTCGGCAACTACGGCATTCGGTTCCCGATGGCCAAGAATGGCGTCAGCATCGCGCTGGGCTCCGAGAGCCGCAAGGAGAAGATGGAACTGGTCACCGACCAGGGTTTCTCCTCCGGTGACGGCGCAGGTCAGGGCGGCGCCACGATTGGACGCGCTGGCAGAATCGAAGTCGGCGAATACTTCGGCGAGGTGCGCGTCCCGATCATCGAGAAGCGCGCGATGGCGGATCTCTTGCAAATGAACGCGAGCTACCGTCACTCAAAGTACAGTAACGACAAGAAAACCAATACCTATGGTGTCGGCCTCGAGTGGGCGCCGGTGGCTGCGTACCGCCTGCGTGGCGCCTACCAGAAAGCGGTTCGCGCGGCGAACCTCAACGAAATGTTCCTCGCGCAAGGGAACAACCTGTTCGACATCGCGGCAGGCGATCCTTGCGGCCCGTCGATGCAGGCCACGCTTGCGCAGTGCATGGCTTCTAGTCCTTTGATCAACGCGGGGAATTACGGTAGCGCGCTTCTCGACAGCCCGGCAGGGCAGTACAACTACCTGCAGGGTGGAAACCCGAGGTTGGATCCGGAAGAAGCTGACACGTACACCGCGGGCTTGGTGTTCCAGCCCACGAGAAACCTGAGCGGGTCGATCGATTTCTGGAGCATCAATATCGACAAGTACATTGCGTCGGCGCCTCCGATCACGCTGCTGAATCAATGCGTGTTCAACGGCGCGTTCTGCGGGTCCGTGAACCGCGATCGCTTCGGAACCCTCTGGGTGTTGCCGGATGGCCGTGTGACGGCGCTTCAGGACAACCTCGGCGGCCTGTTGACGAGGGGCTGGGATCTTGCGGCCAACTACAACCATAACTTGGGTTCGTATGGCCGCTTGGGCGTCAACTTCCTCGGCACGCTGGTGACGAAGTGGCAGTTCGAGCCGATCAAGGGCTTGGGCAAGTTTGACTGCGTTGGGTTGGTCGGGGGGCAGTGCGGGGGACCGACCCAAGGAATTACGCCGAAATGGCGCCACAAGATCCGCGCGACCTGGGCGACCCCGTGGAATGTCGAACTGGCCGTCACCTGGCGCCATATCGACAAAATCATGAATGAGACCACGAGCGGCAATCCGCTGCTTGCCGGAGCGACTGATGGTGTTGATCGTGAGCTGGCGAAGCGGGATTACCTCGACATCGCAGGTTCCTGGAGGATCAACAAGACGTTCACCCTGACCGGTGGCGTGAACAACGTCACAGACAAGGATCCGCCGATCGTCTCGCAGACGCTCGCCGGTCCTTCGATCGGTGGCAACGGCAACACGTTCCCGGGGACCTACGACACGCTGGGTCGCCTGGTGTTCATGAACCTGCAGGCCAAGTTCTGATCTGAACGCTCAGGGAGTCCAAAAAAGGCGGCGAGCTTCGGCTCGCCGTTTTTTTCCTTCGGCCGTTTGCTTGTCGGCCACGTCCGCAAAGGAGTACGCTATTGCGGTCGGTCGTGGTCCCGAAAGCGAGGCGCGGGAGATGAATGCCAGAGCGTTGAACGCCGTTTGCGTCGCGGCATTGACAGCCTGTGCCGCGGGTCTTTCGTTGCATGCGGAGAGCGCGCCGCCCGGAGACGGGCTCGCGCCGGTCAGTTCGCGCTATCTGGATGACCTTCGCTTGCGCCCCGGCGCCGACTTCGGCGCCTATCGGCGGATCCTGATCGATCCGGTCCCTGTGGAATTCCACCGGAACTGGGTGCGGAACATGATTACAGAGGGACGCGCGACCCACAAGTTGAACGCCGAGGATGCGAGCGTGATCGCGCGGGATTTCGCTGCCAGCCTGGAACGCAATCTGGTCGGCGCGTTCAAGGCGAAGGGCTACGAACTTGCGGCGACACCCGGGCCCGGAGTTCTTCGCCTTTCACCCGCGATCTCGGATCTTTACGTCAACGCACCGGATCGATTACTCATTGGTCGCTCGGCAATGTTCGTTCGGGAAGCGGGCGACGCGGTTCTCACGCTGGACGCACGCGACTCGGCGACTGGCGAGCTGCTGGCGCGCGTCGTACATCGGGGAACCGCGAGCAGCATGAACCGTTTCATGCGCTCGAGCGACGTGTTTACGCGCTATTGGTTCGACGCCCTGTTCAGCCACTGGGCGACGGATTGCGCCGGCGAACTGGCGCGGGCGGGCAAGCAGACGAGGCTTTCGCGCCTCGATGAGCCCCGATCAGCAGGCGGCGCTTTGCAGTAGCACGCGCCCGCTGCGCGGTCCGGACCCCCGGCTCACTTGAGCCGGTTCACCTTGACGATGCCGTTGCGGCCCTCGATCGAGAGGTTGTAGCCGCCGACGATCCCGATTTCGATGGTGACGCGCATCGGCCGCCCCGGTGCGGGTTCATGGACCTGCTCGGTGTCGCTTTCGATCTGCCGCCAGATCTGGCCGTTGTCGAGGATGAAAATCGCCTTGCGGCGTGGTGTCGTGGCGAACTCGCTCACCAGCGCAGTGATCTGCGTGATCTCGCCCGGCTCTGCGGCGGGCGGCTTGCCGAAGTCCTGCGGCCGTGTGACCGCGCGCGGCGGACGCGAAAAGCCGAACCAATCGAGGAAGCTGCGTTTCTGCTGAGCCTGGTGCTCCGCCAGAGCGCGCTTGGCGCGCGGAACCGCGATATCGAAGCAACTCAGGCGCGCGGCCGGGTCCGTCACGTCAGAGCATTTCATGATCTCCTGCAGAGCCTCCTGCGTCGGATCCGCATGCGCCAGCAAAGGCAACAGCGTAAGTAGGGATGCAATCGCTGCGCGGCGCATTTCAAACGCTCCTGTAGGGCTCCGGGGTCCGGGCCCCGCTTCAGAACCGCGAGTCCGCTCCTTCGGTCAAGACGGAATCATATACGGGTCGGCGGGGCGTGTTTCGGCCGGTTGCGGTCGGTTTGCCCCCTTTTCTAGGCGCTCGAGTTGAAGTAAACTTCGCCGCCCTCTAAGAGGGCAGAAAGGGGCTGCGACCCAGCCCCTTTTCTCATTTTCTGCGGCGCCCGGCGATCCCGGGCCGCCGGGTTCGCACGATGCGGGGAAACTGCCCGCCGGAGGCAATTCTGGACTGTGATGTGTCGAGCGCATAACGCGGGCGAAGCGCGAGTCCTGGCATGAGTTACGTCGAGCCAAGGGACTCCGGCCGGCGCATCACCGGCATGACCGTAGTGATCGTGTTCCACATCGCGCTTGCCTATGCCCTGGTTCACGGCCTCGCGCGCAAGATCGTCGAGGTCGTCAAGGCCCCGCTCGAAACCAAGATCATCGAGGAGGTGAAGCCGCCGCCTCCGGACAAGCCGCCGCCGCCGCCGCCGAAGCTCGCGCCGCCGCCGCCGCCATACATTCCGCCGCCGGAAATCCAGATCCAGGCACCCATGACCGCGCCGACGATCACCGCGGTGACGCAAGTCAAGCCGCCCGCGCCCGTGCCACCGCCTGCGCGTCCGGCGCCGCCGCCGCCGCCGCCGAAGCCGCACGTTCCCGTGCGCGTTTCCGCGGTCGTGAACGCGGCGGCCTGCGAGAAGCCGGCGTACCCGTCGGCATCGCTGCGCGCCAACGAAACCGGCGTCGTGCTGCTGAGCTTTCTCATCGACGTCGACGGTCGGGTGCTCGAGAGTCGCGTCGAGCGAAGCTCCGGCTACCGCCGGCTGGACGATGCCGCGCGCAACGGATTGAGCCTGTGCCAGTTCAAGCCGGCGACGGTCGATGGCAAGCCGGAGAAGACCTGGTCGAGAATCGAATACGAATGGAAGATCGAGTAGCAGCGGCGCGCGCGGGCGCGGCCCGCCGGCGCGCAGGGACCTCAACTTTCTGTACTGGGAACGAAATATGAAACGCATCGGACGAATGACGGCAATCATGGCTCTGGCGCTCACGCTCGGAGCGATTTCGATCGGTGGCGCCTTGTTCATGCCTCCGCAAGCGATGGCGCAGGCGACGAAGGCGGAACCGCCGGCGCCGCTGCCTGCCGCCGCCCCTGCTGCAGTCCCTGCAATCGAGGCGCCGAAAGCCGAGCCGCCCGCGGTGATCAAGACGACCGAGGTGGTCGAGAACCCTTACGGCCTCGAGGCGCTTTGGCGCCAGGGCGACTGGATTTCCAAGGGCACCCTGATCATTCTCGCGATCATGTCCGTGGGGTCCTGGTACATCGGGATCGTCAAACTGTTCGAGCAGCACCGGCTGATGCGCAACGCGCGCGAGGCCGATGAGAAATTCTGGCAGGCGAAGTCGGTCGAGGAAGGCTTCAAGGGGCTCCACGAGGACAGTGCGTTCCGCTTCATCGCGGAAAAAGGCGCGCTCGCGGCAACCCATCACGGCGGCACTTTGAGCGACGACATGGATCTCAATGCGTGGGTCGGGATGTCGCTGCAGCGCGCGATCGACGTCATCAGCAATCGACTTCAGAACGGGCTCGCGTTCCTCGCTACCGTCGGCTCGACCGCGCCCTTCGTCGGCCTGTTCGGAACGGTGTGGGGGATCTACCACGCGCTCACGGCCATCGGCATCGCCGGGCAGGCCTCGATCGACAAGGTGGCGGGACCGGTCGGCGAGGCGCTGATCATGACCGCATTCGGTCTGGCGGTCGCGGTGCCTGCGGTGCTCGGCTATAACTGGCTCGTGCGGCGCAACCGCGCTGCGATGGAACTGGTGCGGCACTTCGGTGGCGGCGTGCACATGACGCTGCTCGGCGGCGGTCGCAAGCGAGGAGCCTGACCATGGGCATGGCCGTAGGCTCGCTCGAAGAGGAAGACGAACTCGTCGCCGACATCAACACCACGCCCCTGGTGGACGTGATGCTGGTGCTGCTCATCATCTTCCTGATCACGATTCCGGTCGTGATTCAGAGCGTTCCGGTCGACCTGCCGAGAGAGCGCAACCTCCCGACGCAGACCAAGCCCGAGAACATCGTCATCGCGGTCAACAAGGACGGCGACGTGTTCTGGAACAACCAGCTGGTCGACGGCGATCAGGCGCTCGTGGACCGGCTGAAGGAGGTGGCGGTGAAAGTGCCGCAACCCGAGATTCACATCCGCGGCGACAAGGAGGGGCGCTACGAGTTCGTAGGGCGTGTCGTGTTCGCCTGCCAGCGCGCAAGCATCCTCAAGGTCGGATTCATCACCGAGCCGCCCGCCCGCAGCGGCAACGGGCGCGGGTAGGGGAGGCGACCGATCATGTCCATGAAAGTTGCGCCCGTAGGCGCGCCGCGCGACCCGGAGGTGATGGTCGACATCAACACCACGCCGCTGATCGACGTGATGCTGGTGCTCCTGATCATGCTGATCATCACGATCCCGATCCAGACGCACGCGGTAAAACTCAACATGCCGGTCGGCACTCCGCCGCCGCCGCTCGTGCAGCCGGAGGTGGTGACCATCGAGGTCGATTTCGACGGCACCTACATCTGGAACGGCCTGGTTCTGTCGGGGCGCCCCGAGCTCGAGGCGCGCCTGCAGGGCGCCGCGGTGTCGCCCGTGCAGCCGGAGATCCATCTTCGGCCCAATAAGCTCGTGAAATACGAGAACGTTGCCGCAGTGATGGCCTCGGCGCAGCGCATCGGCCTCACCAAGATCGGGCTCATCGGCAACGAGCAGTTCCTTCGCTGAGCCGGAGAGCAAGCCTATGGCGCGAACCCTTCGATTGATCCTCGCCTTCGCGGCGCTCGCCGCATCGACCTGTGCGCCGGCACAGCAAGAGGGGCAGACGGTCCGGGCGGAAGTCGGCAAGCCGATTCAGGCCGCGATCGAATTGATCAAGCACCGCCGCGGGCGCGAGGCGCTGGCAAAGGCGCGCGAGGCTCAGGAGGTCGGCGGCAAGACGGCCTACGAGACGTTCGTCGTCGACCAGGTTCTCGGACAGGCGGCCGCGGCGGCTGGAGATCACGCGTCGGCGGCGCGGGCGTTCGAGTCCGCGGCGGCTTCAAGCGTGGCCGGTGAGCAGCAACGGCGTCAGTTCCTCGCTGCGGCGGCCGGTCAGTACTACCTGGTGAAGGATTACTCGAAGACCGCAGACGTCGCGGCACGTTACCTGAGGGCGGGCGGCAACGACCGCTCGGTGCGCGTGCTGCAGGCGCAGGCGATGTACCTCGGTGGCAATTTCTCCGGCGCGGCGAAAGTCCTGATGGCGGACATCGATGCCGATGAGCTGGCCGGGCGCGCGCCGGGAGAAGACCAGTTGCAGCTGCTGTTGAGCGCCTACGACAAGCAGAATGACAACGCGGGCTACACGCGGGCGATGGAGAAGCTGGTCGCCTACTATCCCAAGAAAGAATACTGGGCCAGCGTACTGACGGGCATCGCGGCGCGGCCGGGATTCGCCGACAAACTCGCGCTGGATCTGGCGCGTCTGAAGCTCGCCGCCGGCGTGATGCGTACGGCGAGCGATTTCGTCGAGGCGGCGCAGCTTTCGCTCCAGGAAGGTTTCCCCGCCGAGGCAGTGCAGATCGTCGACCAGGGCTACGCGGCAGGATTGCTCGGCGCCGGTCCCGAGGCCGAGCGCCACAAGCGGCTCAAGGACCTCGCTGCCAAGTATCTGGCCGAGGACAAGGAAACGATTGCGCGCGAGGATTCGGACGCGAACAAGGACGGCAAGACGCTGTTCAACGACGGCTTCAACTACGTGCTGCACGGCAAGGCCGCCAAGGGCCTCCCGATGATGGAAAAGGGACTCAAGCTAGGCACCGGATTCCGGCGGCCGGAGCATGCCAAGCTGCAAATGGCGCACGCCTACCACCTCGCGGGCCAGAATCAGAGGGCGATCCAGACCTACCGGACGATCCAGGGCAGCGACGGCTCGGGCAGCATCGCGCGACTCTGGGTCATTCGCCTGCAGCGCAACGCCGCCTAGGAGGGGGTTACGGGGGAACCTCGGTTCCCCTGTTCCTAGGCTGGGGTTACGGGGGAACCTCGGTTCCCCTGTTCCTAGGCTGGGGTTACGGGGGAACCTCGGTTCCCCTGGTTCTAGTGTGCTGAGTCCGAACTCCGTGGTGGTCTTCTTCGATCTCGGGACTTCGGCCGCTCTTGCCGAAGTCCCGAGACACGGCAACAACTGCGATCCGCGTAGGGCCAGGTTCGTGCCCGAGGGCTGCTTCGGTGTCTCATGATTCCCCGCAACGGCGAGAAGCGCGGGGAATCACGAGATCGGACAAAAACGCGGACTATCCGTATGCGAACTCGTGACTCAGGATACTAGACCGCGATTCGTCCTTCGATCCCGCGCGGGATCGCGCCGAGCAGGCGCCTGGTGTATTCGTGCTGCGGGGATCCGAAGACCGATTCCGACGCGCCTCGCTCGACCACCTCGCCCTCGCGCATCACCAGGATTTCGTCCGCCATGTACTTCACGACTGCGAGGTCGTGCGAGATGAACAGGTAGGCGAGCCCGCGCTCCTCCTGCAGATCGAGCAGCAGGTTGAGCACCGTCGCCTGCACCGACACATCGAGCGCAGACACCGATTCGTCGCAGATGAGGACTTCGGGTTCCACCGCGAGAGCGCGCGCGATGGCGATCCGCTGTCGCTGCCCGCCGGAGAACTCGTGCGGGTACTTGTAGAGCGCGCCGGTCGGCAGTTCCACTCGCTCGAGCAGACGCCGCGCCCGCTCGGCGCGTTCGGCATCGTCCGCGCCGAGGCGGTGAATGCGCATCGGTTCGGTCACGATCTGTCCGATGGTGAAGCGCGGATTGAGGCTGGCGTACGGATTCTGGAAAATGACCTGGATCCGGCGCCGGTACCGCATCATCTGCGAATCGCTCAGCCCGAAGAGGTCCGTGCCGTCGAAGCGCACCGCGCCGGCGCTCGCATCGAGCAACCGCATGAGCAGCATTCCGACCGTCGTCTTGCCCGAACCGGATTCGCCGACCAGGCCGACGGTGCGGCCGCGCTCGAGCCGGAACGACACGTCACGCACGGCGTGCAGCGATTTCGACGAGAAAAGCCCCGTCTTCAGGCGGAACACCTTTCGCAGCCCGTCGGCCTCGACCACCGTGTCGGCGGTTTGCGGGCGTTCCAACCGAGCGGATGACTCGGGGCCTCGGCCTGTCAGATAGTCGTCGATCACCGGCAGGCGGCGCGGCCGCGAATCGATCCGCGGCCGGCAACTCAGCAGTCCCTTGGTGTAGGGATGCCGTGGCGAAAGGAAAATTTGCTCGACCGGACCGTGCTCCTGCACTTCGCCGTCGCGCATCACGACCACGTGATCGGCGATCTCCCCGACCAGCGCGAGATCGTGGCTGATGAACAGCATGCTCATGCGGTGGCGTTTGCGAAGCCGCGCGAGCAGCTCCAGGACCTGGCGCTGGATCGTCACGTCGAGCGCCGTGGTCGGCTCGTCTGCGATCAGCAGCTTCGGTTCGTTGGCGATCGCGATCGCGATCATGACGCGTTGCTGCTGCCCGCCCGAGAGCTCGTGCGGGTAGGAGCCGACACGCGCGCGCGGCTCCGGGATGCCGACTTCGTTGAGCAGATCGATCGCTTTCTCCAGGGCTTCGCGGCGCGGCATCGCGCGGTGCCATTGCAGCACCTCCGCGATCTGGTCGCCGACCGTGAAGACCGGGTTGAGCGAAGTCATCGGTTCCTGGAACACCGCGGTGATGGCACGACCGCGGATGGCGCGGAGCCGCTTGGAACTCGCCGTAAGCAGGCTCTCGCCCTCGAATTCGATGCGACTCGCGGGATCGACGATCGCGTTTTCGGGCAGCAGCCTCAGGATCGACATGGCCGACACGGTCTTGCCGCTGCCGGATTCGCCGACCAGCGCCACCGTGCCGTCGGCCGGGACATCGAAGCTCACGCCGCGCACCGCTTCGACGACCGACTCGCGGCCCAGCCGGAACGAGACGCGCAGGTTGGCGACGGAGACTAGGGTGCTCACAGTTCAGCCGCCGGAGTGGTTTTGACGTTCATAGATCTGCCGACTTGGCGCAAGATTCACCGCTCGGAAAGATTTTGCCGCTCCAGGATCTGCCGACTTGGCGCAGCAATACCGCGCCAAGTCGGCAGACCAGGGGAACCCCGAATTCACGCTCGGGTCCTGATTTACGCTGGATCGCGAAGGCTGCACCAACTCGGCAGACGAGAATGTTCACAGTTCAGCCGCCGGAGTGGTTTTGACGTTCATAGATCTGCCGACTTGGCGCAGCAATACCGCGCCAAGTCGGCAGACCAGGGGAACCCCGAATTCACACTCGGGTCGTGATTTACGCCGGATCGCGGACGCTGCGCCAACTCGGCAGACCATGGAAACCCGGAAACCCCTACCGACGATCGCGACAGGTTCGATGTCACGGCCTACCTCAGCTTCGGATCGAGCGCGTCGCGCAGCGCGTCGGTGAGGAGCGAAAACGCGGTCACGAACGTCGCCATGAACGCGGTGGCGGCCGCAAGCTGCCACCACTTGCCGAGAACGAGTTCGACGTTGGCCTCGGCGAGCATGGTTCCCCAGGAAACCTGGTCTACGGGCACGCCCAGCCCGAGAAACGACAGGATCACCTCGGCCTTGATGAAGCCGACCACGAGCAGCGACAACCGGACCAGGATGACGTGGCTGACGTTGGGCAGGATGTGGATGAACATGCGCGCCGCGTGCGACACGCCGATCGCCTCTGCGGCCCGCACGTATTCGCGAGTGCGGTGCTTGATGTACTCGGCGCGCACCTGCCGGTACATTCCGGTCCAGCCGGCAAGGCCGAGAATCAGCACCACCGTTTCGATGCCCCGTCCGAAGACTGCCGCGAAAGCGAAGATCAGCAGGATGTCGGGGATCGACGTGAACACGTTGTAGACCCACTCCAGGAAATCTCCGACCTTGCCGCCGATGTAGCCGCCGGCGGCGCCGAGAACCGTGCCGATCAGCGTCGCGAGGAGCGCCGCGGACAGCCCCACGAAAATCGACACCTGCGCGCCCTTGATCGCCTTGACGAGCACGTCCCGCCCAAGGCGATCGCCGCCGAAGGCGAGCGTCGTCGCCTTGACGATTTCGGTGCTCTGGAACTTGGCGGCCCGATCCTTCCATTCGGCGTAGCGCGGCGCGAGCGGATCGACGTCGCTCAGGTCGACCAGGGGCCCCTTGGGCGCCTCGATCGCCTGCTCGGCCGGCGCGCGATCGGCGCCGGAGATCGTCGGAGGCGCGTACGGAACGCCGGTTTCTCGCTGCCAGTCGCCCGCCACCAGGCCGAGCGTCGCGGCGAGGATGAGCAGCATGAACGCG
>Ga0209726_10002611_pt1 | contig 26383 bp, 26 predicted proteins | sample Subgrocontami54m_FD_187453 | JGI IMG/M metagenome (GOLD analysis project Ga0209726, IMG submission 187453) | Subsurface groundwater microbial communities from S. Glens Falls, New York, USA - GMW46 contaminated, 5.4 m (SPAdes) (version 3) | ecosystem: Environmental > Aquatic > Deep subsurface >... | reverse complement strand
GCCCTCCGCGTGGCTGCCGGAGGAGCACCTGCGCGCCATCCCGCCGCACCTGCCTGAGGTGGCGGAGTTCGACGCGGTGCGCCACTACACGCGGCTGTCGCAGCTCAACTTTTCGGTGGATACGCACTTCTATCCGCTGGGCTCCTGCACCATGAAGTACAACCCGAAGTTGAACGAGCGCATCGCCGCACTCCCCGGACTGGCGTTCGTGCATCCGCTGCAGCCCGAGGAGCAGGTGCAGGGCACGCTGCGGCTGCTGCACGAGCTTGAGCAGCTGCTCTGCGCGGTCACCGGCATGGAGGCGTTCACGCTGCAGCCGGCTGCGGGCGCGCAGGGCGAGCTGACCGGCCTGAAGATCATCGCCGCCTACCATCGCCGCAAGCGCCGCCACCGTTCGGTGATCCTGATTCCGGACTCGGCGCATGGGACGAACCCGGCTTCGGCCGCGCTCTCGGGGTTTTCGGTGGTGCAGATCAAGTCAGGGCCGGATGGGCTGATCGATCTCAACGAGCTGAAGCGGAAGCTCACCGATGACGTGGCTGCGCTGATGCTGACCAACCCCAACACGCTCGGCCTGTTCGAGCGAGAGATCAAGACGATCGCCCGCCTGCTGCATGAACGGGACGCGCTGGTCTACATGGACGGCGCGAACATGAACGCGCTGCTCGGGGTCGCGCGCCCGGGCGACATGGGGGTCGACCTGCTGCAGCTCAACCTCCATAAGACGTTCTCCACGCCGCACGGCGGCGGCGGGCCGGGCGCTGGGCCGGTGGGGGTGACGAAGGCGCTGGAGGAGTTTCTGCCGCTGCCGAGGGTCATCACGCGGGGCAAGCGGTTTGTCTGGAAGCAGGAGGGGCGGGCGTCCATCGGCCGCGTCCACGGCTTCTACGGCAACGTCGGCGTGCTGGTGCGGGCGTACGCCTATATCCGGACGCTGGGCCGCGAGGGGCTGACCCGGGTGAGCGAAGTCGCGATCGTGAACGCGAACTACCTGAAGGTGAAGCTCAAAGACGTCTTTCCCGTGGCGTACAATGCATTCTGCATGCATGAGTTCGTGGTGACGCTGAAGGCGCTGCGCGCGCAGGGGGTCACCGCGTGGGACGTCGCCAAGCGGCTGCTCGATCACGGCTTCTACGCGCCGACGGTCTATTTTCCGCTGATCGTGGATGAGGCGCTGATGATCGAGCCGACCGAAACCGAGTCGAAGGAGACGTTGGACGCGTTCGCCCTGGCGCTGCTCACGATTGCCCAGGAAGTGAAGACCAATCCCGACTATGTCCATCAGGCGCCGCACCGTATGCCGGTGGGCCGGATCGATGAGGTGAAGGCGGCGCGTGAACCGAACCTGCGCTGGACGCCTTCCCGGCAGTTCGTGAACGCCTAGACCCCGGCATGCCCACCTGGCGGATCCTGCAGCAGAACGCGCCCTCCGCCCGAGAGCAGATGGCGGTGGATGAGCAGCTGGCGCAGGAGGCCGTTCCGACCGTCCGGTTCTTTCAGTGGACGCCTCCCGCGGTGTCGTTGGGGTTCAAGCAGGCCTCGCCGGCCTGGCTGCAGGCGCCGTCGTGGCGCCGCGCCGGCCTTGAAACAACGAGGCGTCCCACAGGCGGCGGGATCGCGCTGCACGGCAGCGACCTGTCGCTCTCCGTGGTCGTGCCTCGCGCGTTGAACGTCCCGCTGCAAGCGCTGATGAGTGCGGTCTGCGGCAGCGGGGTGGCGGTGTGCCGCCACTACGGCGCGGAGGCTGAACCGTTTCTTGAACGCACCGGTTTGCGGGTGACGTACTGCCTGGCCGAGACCAGTCCCTATGCCGTGATGGTGGATGGGTGCAAGGTGGCCGGTTTTGCGGTCCGTCGATTCGCCAGGACGTGGCTGATCCAGGGCTCGCTGCTGGTCCGGCCGTTGGAGGACGCGCTGGCGAAGGCGCTGCCCGTCGAGCTGGTCAGCCGGTTGCGCAGTCGTGCCGCAGCACTGTCGGACGTGGCCGCGGCATCTCCGGATCCCGGAGAGGTGGAACGGGAGTGGGCGCGGCGATGGCCGGAGTGGTGGGACGAAGCGTTGATCGAAGAGCTTGAGGTGTTGGTGGCATGAGGTGCGACACCTGCAAACAGGAGAGCCCGATCGTGATGCGGGTCGTGATCGCCAAGGACTACAACCGCAGCCTGGCGCGGCCGATCTTCAACTGCGCGGCATGCTTTGAGCGGAAAGAACGCACGAAGGCGCCCCAGCAGGCCGCGACGAGCCAGGCACCATCCTGATGATCACGACGATGGTCGGCAGCTATCCGAAAGTAGCCGCCGGCTCCTACGGCACGCAGCTCATCGGGGCGATCACCCAGTGGCAGCGCAAGGAGTTGAGCCATGAGGAGCTGGAATCGGCGTACCGCGCCGTCACGCAGGCGGTGATCCGGGAGCAGGAAGCGGCAGGGCTTGACCTGCTCACCGACGGCCAGATCCGGTGGGAGGACCTGGTGACGCCCATCGCGCGGCGGCTCGAAGGGTTTGAGATCAACGGCCTCACCCGCTGGTTCAACAACAACGCCTATTACCGGAAGCCGGTCCTCCACAAGAAGCCGGTGCGCACCGGGCCGATCCTCGTGGAGGAGTACCGGTTCGCTGCGCGCTGCACGGCCAAGCCGGTGAAGGCGGTGCTGCCGGCTCCGTACACCTTCGGGGTGCTCAGCGAGGACCGCTATTACAAGGCGCTGCGGCCCTTCGTGATGAAGCTGGCGGAGATCCTCAACGAAGAGGCGCGCGCGCTGGCCGAGGCAGGGGCTCCCATGATTCAGTTCGACGATCCCGCGCTGGGATTCGGGAAATCGGACGTCAAGCTGGCGCTCGAAGCGCTGGCGGTGGCGACGAGAGGCGTGGCGGCCACCACCGCGGTCTCCACCTATTTCGGAGGAGTAAACGGCGCGCTGGAACCGCTCATGAAGGCCAAGGTGGACGTGGTGGGCCTCGACGTGGTCTCTGAGCCGAAGACGTTGGCGGCGCTGAAGCGCGTGAAGATCAGCAAGGCGCTGGCGATCGGCTGCCTCGACGCGCGCAACACCAAGCTTGAGTCGGTGGCGGAGGTGCAGGCGATTGTGCGCGCGATCGCGCGGCTCGTGCCGGGCGACCGGCTGTATCTCAATCCGAATTGCGGGCTGGAGTTTCTGCCTCATCCGCAGGCGCGCGCCAAGCTCAAACGGCTCGGCGAGGCGGCGCGCGCGTACCGGGCGCGCGGGTAACCGTCCCATGCTGCTGACGACCTCGGTGGGCAGCTTGCCGAAGCCCGAGTCGCTGGTGAAGGCCCGCGCGCAGGCACGGAAAGGGCAGCTCGATGCCAAGCGGTTGCGGGAGCTCGAGGAGCAGGCGACCCGCGACTGGATCAGGATCCAGGAAGAGCTGGACCTCGACATCCTGGTTGACGGCGAGCAGTACCGCGGCGACATGGTCGCCTACTTTGCCGAGCACCTTGGCGGCTTCACCCAGAGCGAGCTGGTGCGCTCCTACGGCAACCGCTACTACCGCAAGCCGATCATCACCGGACGGGTGACCAGGCGGAAGCCCATCACGGTGGGCTGGTGGACGTTCGCGCAGGGGCTGACCCCGCGGCCGGTGAAGGGCATGCTGACCGGGCCGTACACGATCATGGACTGGTCGTTCAACGAGCACTACTCCTCGCGCCGGGCCGCGACGTTGGCGATTGCCCAGGTGGTGCGCGAGGAGGCTCGGGATCTTGAGCGCGCCGGCGCGCAGTACATCCAGATCGATGAGCCGGCGATCTCCACCCGGCCGGAAGAGATGGGGCTGGCGATCGAGGCGCTGGGGATCGTCACGCGCGGGCTGAGAGCGAAGACGCTCACGCACATCTGCTACGGCGACTTTACGACGATCGGGCCGAGGCTGCACCAGCTGCCGGTGGATCAGATCGACCTGGAGTTCGCCAACCGGGATTTTGAGCTGCTGGACTATTTCCGTGGCCGGCGCTTTCCGAAAGAGGTAGGGCTGGGCATCGTGGATGTCCACAGCCACCGGACCGAATCGAAAGAAGAAGTAGCGGCCAATCTCCGGAAGGCGCTCACGGTGTTCAAGCCGGAGCAGGTGATGGTCGATCCGGACTGCGGGCTGAAGACGCGCACGCAGGAGGAAGCGATCGACAAGTTGCGCGTCGTGGTCGAAGCGACCAAGATCGTCCGCGAGGAGCTGTTCAATTGAGATGATGGCGAAAGTAACGATCGCGGAGTTGCAGCAGCGCAGGGGACGCGGCCAGCGGATCGCGATGCTGACCGCCTACGACTACCCGATGGCCAAGCTGCTCGATGACGCCGGCGTTGACATCGTGCTGGTCGGCGACTCGCTCGGCATGGTCGTGCTCGGCTACGAGACGACGACGCCGGTGACGATGGAGGAGATGCTCCACCACGCCAAGGCGGCGCGGCGCGGCGTGACCCGCGCGCTGCTGATCGGCGACATGCCGTTTCTCGCCATCCGCGGCTCGGTGAGCGAGGCGGTGAAGCACGCCGCCCGCTTCGTGCAGGAGGCCGGCTGCGATGCGGTGAAGGTGGAGTGGAAGCCGGGGATCGAGGACATGGTGAAGGCGATCCGCGACGCCGGCATTCCGGTGATGGGGCACGTCGGCCTGACCCCGCAGACGGCGGCTTCCGAAGGGGGCTTTGGCATCCGCGGCAAGGATGCCGAGGCGGCGGCGCGCATCATCGGGCAGGCAACCGCGCTGCAAGAGGTGGGCTGCTTCAGCCTGGTCCTGGAGTGCATCCCGGATCTGGTGGCCAAGGAGATCACGGAGCGGCTCGCGATTCCGACGATCGGCATCGGCTCCGGCCCGCAGTGCGACGGACAGGTGCTGGTCACCTATGACCTGCTCGGACTGTTCGAACGGTTCCGGCCCCAGTTCGTCAAGCGGTACGCCGACCTGGCGACGACCGTGCGCGAAGCCGCGGCGGCCTATATCGATGAGGTGCGCACCGGCGCGTTTCCCGGCAAGGAGCAGACCACGGCGATGTCGCCGGAGGAGTTTGCCAAGCTGAAGCAGGCGTTCGGCCCCTCGGGATTTCGATGAGCAAGACCTACTATCCGATCTTCGCGGACCTGCACGGCCGCTCCTGCCTGGTGGTCGGCGGGGGCGCGATCGCCCAACGGAAGGTGGCTGCGCTGCTGGCCTGCGGCGCGTCGATTACCATCGTCAGCCCCATGGTGACTCGCACGCTGGCCGCCTACGCTGCGCAGGGACGCATCCGGCACCGCGCGCGCCGGTTCGCGCCGTCGGACCTCAAGGGAGCATGGCTCGCCTGCGCGGCGACGGATGACCAGCGGATCAATGAGCGGGTCTGCGCCGCAGCTTCGGCGCGCCGGATCTTCGTCAACGTGGTCGATCAGCCGCCGCTCTGCTCCTTCATCGCGCCCGCCATCGTCCGGCGCGGGCCGCTCACTATTGCGATCAGCACCGGCGGGGCCAGCCCCTCGCTGGCCAAACAGTTGCGCCGGGAGCTGCGGGCCGCCGTCGGACCGGAGTACGGGACGATGGCGAGGCTGCTCGGCACCTTGCGCGTGGCGGCCAAGCGCCGCCTGCCTCGCTATCACGATCGGAAGCGGTATTTCGGTGCGCTGGTGACCGGCCGGGCGTTCAGGCTGGTGCGCGCGGGACAGCCGGCGGCTGCCCGTCGGGAAGCTTTGGCGCAGCTGGCGCACGAGAGCAACAGGCCCCGGCGATGATGGTCTGGGCGCACATGCTCTGCTCGCTCCTCAGCTACGTCGCGTTTTTGATCGCGTTCCTGTCCGGCCTGCTGTTCCTGATCCAGGAGCGGCAGCTGAAGCGCAAGACGCTGGGGAAGTTGTTTCATGGGCTGCCCTCGCTGGGCATCTTGGACCGGATCAATTTCCTGTCGCTCGGCATCGGGTTCGGGCTCCTGACGGCCGGGCTCGCGTTCGGGTTGCTAGGGCAGCACGTCTTGCTGGGGCGCTGGTGGAGCGGCGATCCGAAGGAGTATTTCACCGTTGGGCTGTGGGCGCTGTACCTCGCCCTGTGGCTGATCAGGCTGCGGGCCACGCTCCGGGGGCACCGGGTCGCGTTGCTCTCCATGCTGGGGTTCAGCCTGGTCCTGGTGACGTTTCTTGGGGCCAGCCGGCTGATGCCTTCGTGGCACCCATCTCTGTAGCCATGCATATCGTCCTCGTGGGGTTGAATCATTTGTCGGCGCCGATCGAGCTGCGCGAGCGGCTGGCGTTCCGGCCCGACCAACTGCCAACGGCGTTCGCCAAGCTGCGCGCCGAGATCGGGCTGCAGGAAGCCGCGATCCTTTCGACGTGCAACCGCGTGGAGATTTACGGCCGCGCGGAAGAGCTGGACGGCACGGTTGACCGGCTGTGCCATTTTCTGAGCAGCCACGGCGGCCTGGAGCTGCCCGGGTTGACGGAGCGGCTCTACAGCTATGCCGAGCCGCGGAGCGTGCGCCATCTGTTTTCGGTGGCCAGCGGATTGGATTCGATGGTGTTGGGCGAGGCGGAGATCCTGGGACAGGTCAAGCACGCGTACGACTGGGCCAGGGATCACGGCGCGACCGGCAAAGTGTTCAACGTGCTGTTCCAGCGCGCGCTCAATGCGGCCAAAGCGGTGCGGACTCAGACCGGCATCGGGCAGGGATGCACCTCGGTGGGCACCGTGTCCGTGGAGCTGGCGGAGAAGATTTTCGGCAACGTGCGCGGAGCGATCGTGCTGCTCATCGGGGCCGGCAAGATCGGCGAGGTGACGCTCCAACGGCTGGTCGACCGCGGCGTGAAGCAGGTCCGGGTGTTGAACCGCTCGTTTGAGCGGGCGGCGGAGGTGGCGATGCGGTACCAGGCGAGCGCGGTGCCCCTGGAGCAGCTTGCCGAGCAGCTCGTGGAGGCGGACATCGTGATCACCTCGACGAGCGCGCCCGGCCATCTGCTGGGCCGCTCCGAGGTGGCCGCGGCCATGCGCCGGCGCCATCAGCGGTCGCTGTGCCTCATCGATCTCGGCGTGCCGCGCAACGTGGAGCCGTCGGCGGGTAGCCTGGAGAACGTCTACCGCTTTGACGTGGACGACCTGCAAGGGCTGGTGGCGCATACGCACCAGCAGCGGCAGCAGGCGCTGTCCGCCTCACAGGTGATTATCGACCAGAAGGTCGACCGGTTTCTCTCGTGGTGGCAGGCGGAGTGCCTGGCGCCTGCCTGCCCCAGCGCTGATCATAGGCAGGCCGGGGCGTCATGCGCCCGCTCGTGATCGGCACGCGGGGCAGCTCGCTCGCGCTGTGCCAAGCGCAGATCGCGCAGGCGAAGTTGGAGGAGCGCGCGGGTGGGCGGTCCGTGACGCTGCGGCCGATCACAGCCCAGGGAGATCGGCATCCCGAGCGTCCGCTGGCCCAGATGAGCGGCGAGGGGATCTTTGTCAAAGAGCTGGAAGCAGCACTCCTGGACCGGCGCATCGACCTGGCGGTGCACAGCATGAAAGATCTACCGCTCGATCAGCCGGCAGGGCTGCGCGTCGCGGCGGTGCTTGAACGGGACGAACCCCGTGACGCATTCGTCTCGCGCAGCAGCGGTTCGTTCGAGGCGCTGCCGGATGGCTCGCGGTTGGGGACCTCAAGCCCCAGGCGGCAGAGCCAGCTTCTGCACCGGCGCAAGGGGCTGGCCTGCGTGGAGATTCGCGGCAACGTGGATACGCGGCTGCGCAAACTGGATGAAGGGCAGTACGACGCCATTGTCCTTGCCGCGTGCGGGCTCATTCGCTTGGGATTGGAGGAGCGCATTACCGAATATCTGAGCCTGGCCGACATGCTGCCGGAGCCGGGCCAGGGCGCGCTGGCGATCGAGGCGCGAGCGGACGATGCCGAAACGCTTGAGCTGCTGCGCGGGCTGGATGACCCGGCCAGCCGGACGTGCGTGGAAGCGGAGCGGTCGTTTCTGCGCGCGCTCGGCGGCGGCTGCCGCGTGCCGATCGCCGCGTACGCGTCATGCGAGCAGGGCACGCTGCACCTTGACGGTGCGGTGTTCGCGCCCGACGGCTCCCGCGCAATCCGCGGCTCGCTGTCCGGCCCGATGACCGAGCCCGCCGCCTTGGGCGACCGCCTCGCCCAGCGCGTAATTTCCCAAGGCGCTAAAGAATTGCTGAAGGAGAACAAAACATGCGGATACGGGTAGGAATTATAGCCGTCTGCTTTGGCGTGGTTGCTCCCACAGCGTTTTCTCAGCAGGAACTCACCGATCTCAGACTGGTTTCGGCTCAAAATCAGTTTGGGTTCAAGATATTTAGCGCGCTCAATAAAGAAGATTCAGGTCAAAATATCTTTCTCTCACCAGCGAGTATTGCGATGGCGTTAGCAATGACGTACAACGGGGCAGCGGGAGAAACTCAGCAGGCTATGGCCCAGGTGCTTGAGTTTCAGGGCATGACGATAGAGGAAATTAACAACCTCAGTAGTCAAATGAAAGGCCTCCTCGAACATTTGGACCCAAAAGTTCAACTCACCATAGCCAATTCCTTGTGGCTTAATACTCAACAGAATTTGCCAAACCCTATCAAAGAAGAGTTCCTCAACTGTGCGAGGGAGTCTTATGGGGCGGATGTGGAAACGCTGAATTTGAACGACCCTGCGGCTCCGGACAGCGTTAACGCATGGGTGAGTCGGCATACCAACGGAAAGATTCGGCACATCGTAGATGAAACGGAAGAGCTGGAGCTTCTTCTGGTGAACGCCCTCTACTTCAAGGGGAAATGGAGTGCTGGATTCGATGAGACGAGGACCCGCGAGGGCGCTTTCACCCTTCTTCATGGAACTGAGCGGCGCCTTCCAATGATGACCCAACATGGGGAATATCGCTACTACGGGGGCGATGGGTTCCAGGCCGTCCGTCTCCCTTATGGAGAGGGGCGCGTCGGTATGTATATGTTTCTTCCCAATGAAGCCTCAAGTCTTGCGGCGTTCCTGCACCATCTCACAGCCGAGAACTGGGAAATCTGGATGGCGCAGTTTGAGGAGGAAAAAGGTAGCATTACGCTTCCTCGGTTCACACTGGAGTATGGAGCAGACCTAAATGGTGTGTTGCGGGCATTAGGGATGGGAATTGCTTTTGATGGCGAACGCGCCAACTTCGAAGGGATTCGTCAGGCTCCTCCACCCCTGGCCATTAGTCAAGTGCTCCACAAGACTGTCCTTGAGGTCAATGAGGAAGGAACAGAAGCCGCTGCAGCGGCCGTTGTTGGGATCATGCTGGGTGCTTCCTTCAATCCAAAGAGGGGGGAGTTTTCTATGGTCATCGATCGACCGTTCTTTTGCGCAATTGTTGATGATACGACTGGCGCGATCCTCTTCATGGGATCGGTCGTTGAACCGCAGTGAACTGGGCATTGAGGATGGATTAGGAAAAGGGAGACCAGGGAGCCCCGAGCGTAAGTCGCGACGCGGGCGAGTCCCAGGAGTTTTGAGAATAGGGACGAGAACGCTGAAGGGGTGTGGGGAAACTATAGTTTCCCCACGTTTTAGGAGGGAAGAACCGAGGGGAACCCGGGTTCCCCTCGGGGAGCGAGCCATACGATTTGCGTAGCGAGCGACGCGCCCGTAGCTCAATTGGATAGAGCGCTAGCCTCCGGAGCTAGAGGTTGTGGGTTCGACCCCCGCCGGGCGCGCCATTTTCACCAGGTGGACAGCTAGAAAGGCAGATGCGAAAGGGAACCGTGTTTCTTGTGGGAGCCGGGCCGGGCGATCCAGGCCTGTTGACGGTGCGGGGGCAGGAGCTGCTCCGGCAGGCCGAAGTCGTGGTCTACGACCATCTGGTTTCGCCGAGGCTCCTCGATGTCTGCCCGCCATCGGCGCGCCTCATCTACGTCGGCAAGGAAGCGGAAAAACCTTCCTCGAGCCAGCGCGCAATCAATGTGCGGCTCATCCGCGAGGCGCGCGCCGGCAAGCAGGTCATCCGGCTTAAGGGCGGGGATCCGCTGCTGTTCGGCCGGGGCGGCGAAGAGGCACTGGCGCTGCGCCGGGCCGGCATCCCGTTTGAGATCGTGCCCGGGGTGACGAGCGTAATCGCGGTGCCCGCCTACGCCGGCATTCCGTTGACGGATCGCACGGTTTCCTCCTCAGTCGCCATTGTGACCGGCCATGAGGATCCGGCGAAGCCGGGCAGCCGGGTGAACTGGGCGCAGCTGGCGACCGCCTGCGACACGCTCGTGTGCCTGATGGGGGTCAGCACGCTGCCGGCGATTGCGAAGCAGCTCCTTCGCGCAGGAAGAGCCGCCTCAACCCCGTGCGCGGTGATCGAGTGGGGCACCTATCCGCGCCAGCGGACGCTCATCGCGACGCTGGGAACGATCGCCGCGAAGGCGCGCGCCGCCTCGATCCGTCCTCCGGCGATTATCGTCATCGGCGAGGTTGTGAAGCTGCGCCGGCATCTGGACTGGTTCGAATCGCGGCCGCTGTTCGGACGCCGCATCCTGGTGACCCGCGCTATCGATAAGGCGGGCAGCCTGGTTCACCAGCTCGAATCGTTGGGATCCACCGTGGAACAGCTGCCGGCTATCGAGCTGGCTTCGGTCAAATCCAATGGCGTCTTCCGCGACGCCATCCGAGACCTTCCCAACACCGATTGGGTCTTCTTCACCAGTCCGGAGGGCATCAGCTGGTTTGCGCGGATGCTGAAGCCATATCGCAAGGACGTGCGGCTGCTCTCCGGCTGCCACATCGGGGCGATCGGCCCGAAGACCGCGGAGGCGATCGAGGCGGCCGGCCTACACGTGGATTTCGTTCCCAAACAGTTCAGGCAGGAAGGGATTCTGGAGGAGTTTCCCGGGCGGTTGCTTAGCGGCAAGCGCGCGCTGCTGCTGAACGCGGAAGGCAGCCGCGAAGTGCTGGAGGAAGGGCTGCGCTCGCGAGGGATGCGGGTGCGGCGCGTGCCGGTCTATCGGACCGTGATGCCGAAGGGATTGCAGCAGGGGGTGGCGAAGCTGTTTGACGCGCCGTTTGATGCGGTCACGGTGACTTCGGCCAGCTGCGTGGAGCATCTGTTCCAGGCGCTGCAGGCGGCGGGGAAGGCGCGGCTGTTTGGTTCGCTGCGGTTCGTCTCGATCGGGCCGATCACCTCGGCTGCGGTGCGCGCGCGCGGCGGGCGCGTGATGGTGGAAGCGCAACCATCGACCGCCGAAGGATTGGTGGCGGCACTGGTTCGCCGGAGCGCGAGGCGGTCGCCATGACTCTCGCAACGCTCAATGAGCGGTTCCGCCCGCGGCGGATGCGCCAACACGAACGGTTGCGCGGGTTGATCCGCGAAACGCATCTGTCGGTCGAGCAGTTGGTCATGCCGCTCTTCGTGCGCTCCGGCAAAGGGATTCGGGCGCCGATTCCCTCTATGCCGGGCCAGTACCAGTTTTCCGTCGATCAATTGGTCAAGGAGTGCGAGGAGCTTGACGCGCACGGCGTGCCGGCGGTGCTGCTCTTCGGTCTTTCCGCGCGCAAGGATGAGAAGGGCAGCGGCGCCTACGCCAAGGATGGGCTGGTGCAGGAGGCGGTGCGGGCGATCAAGGCGCGCGTGTCGGCCCTTATGGTGATCACCGATGTGTGCCTCTGTGCCTACACCACCCACGGCCACTGCGGGATGGTCAGGACCAAGAGCGCGAAGAAGGGGTCGAAGCCCCCGGCGGAGTTCTGGATCGACAACGACGCCACGCTTCCGCTGCTCGCCAAAACCGCGCTCTCGCACGCGCAGGCCGGCGCGGACATGGTGGCCCCCTCGGACATGATGGATGCGACGGTGGGTGCGATCCGGAAGGCGCTCGATGCGGAAGCGTGTGAGCGGACGCCGATCATGGCCTACTCGGCCAAGTATGCCTCGGCGCTGTACGGGCCGTTTCGCGAAGCGGTCGACTCCGCACCGGCTTTCGGCGACCGCCGGTCGTACCAGATGGACATCGCCAATGCGGATGAAGCGATCCGCGAGGCGCGGCTGGACATCGAGCAGGGAGCGGACATCGTGATGGTCAAACCCGCCCTCGCCTATCTCGATGTGCTGTATCGCATGAAGCAGGAGCTGCACCATCCGTTGGCGGCGTTCGCCGTCAGCGGAGAGTACGCCATGGTCAAGGCGGCCGCCGCCCGCGGATGGCTCGCCGAGCGGCCGACGTGGCTGGAGATGCTGACGGCGATCAAGCGGGCGGGCGCCGATATTCTGATCACCTATTGGGCGAAAGAGGCCGCCAAACTGCTTCGAAGCCGATGAGCGCCACCGCAGTCCGACGTTCCGCATCCGCGATCCGGCGCCGGTCGCACCGACCGTCGTCGGCCTTGGTCGGCGGCGTCAACAGCCCGGTGCGGGCATGCCGGCAGGTCGGGGTCGATCCGATCCTCCTGGTCAGCGGGCGAGGCGCCCGTGTGGTCGATGCGCAGGGAACGCCGTTCCTTGATTTCATCATGGGCTGGGGCGCGCTGATCCTCGGGCACGCCCATCCGGAGGTGGTGCGCGCCCTGCGCCAAGCGCTCTCGCGCGACATTCTCCTGGGGCTCACCGGTCCCGATGAGGAAGCGTTGGCCCGGATGATCGTCGACGCGGTGCCATCGGTAGAGCAGGTACGATTTACCACTTCCGGCACCGAGGCGTGCATGACCGCGGTGCGGCTGGCGCGCGCCTGCACCGGCCGCAGCAAGATCCTCATCTTCGAGGGCGGCTACCATGGCCATAGCGACAGTGTCATGGCCGGGCACACCGCAGGCATTCCCGAGCTGCTGGCGCGCGAGACGGTGTCGGTGCCATTCAACAATCCCGGCGCGTTTGAAGAAGCGCTGCGTCTGCACGGACCGCAGCTGGCCTGCGTCATCGTCGAGCCGGTCGCCGCCAACATGGGCGTGGTCCCTCCCGCTCCCGGATGGTTGGCGCGGATCCGCGCGCTCACCAAAGCGCACGGCATCCTCTTGATCTTCGATGAAGTGGTCACCGGTTTCCGGCTGGCATGGGGCGGCGCGCAGGAGGCGTTCGGGATCCGCCCGGATCTGACCACATTCGGCAAGATCATCGGCGGGGGACTGCCGATCGGCGCGCTCGGCGGCCCGCGGCGGCTCATGCAGCGGCTGGCTCCCGAGGGCGACGTCTACCATGGCGGCACCTTCGCCGGCCACCCGCTGGCGATGGCCGCCGGTCTGGCTGCGCTGAAGCAGCTGCAGCAACGCCCTCCGTATGGACGGTTGGAGGCGCAGGGGCAGCGGCTTGAGCGCCGGCTGGCCGAACTGGCCGCCGCCCGCGGCGTGCCTGTGCGCATCAACCGGGCCGGCTCCATGTTCACCCTGTTCTTCTCCGGACAAGAGCGGTTTATCGCGTGGTGGAAAGGATTGCGGGCCGCCGGCATTCTGGCGCCGCCCTCGCCCTCGGAAGCGTTGTTTCTCTCGACGGCTCATACCGATGCGCACCTGGACCGGTTCCTCCGCACCGCGGGCCAGGCATTCAAGGCGGCTGGTCGATGACGATGAAGCGCTCGAGCACGCGGACCAACCACCGCAACAACCATCGCGCAGCGCCCCGAGCAGCACCCGAGGCGTGCGTGGCCCGCTTGTCGCTGTACGTGCGCGAGCTCACGCGCCTGTTGGCGCAACGCGTGGGCTACGTCTCCTCCCGTCGACTCGCGCAGCAGCTCGGCTTGACCGATGCGCAGGTCCGGCGCGACCTCAGCTATTTCGGGCAGTTCGGCACCAGCGGCCGCGGCTATGAGGTGCACCGGCTGCACGGCCAGCTCACCTCGATCCTCGGCGTGTCGGGCCGGACGTGGAACGTGGCGCTGGCCGGGGCGGGCAATCTCGGCTCGGCCTTGCTCGCCTATCGGGGATTCCGCGAGCGCGGCTTTCTCTTCCGCGTGATCGTGGATGCGGACCCGCACAAGGTCGGGCGCATGGTGCAGGGAATCGCCGTGGCTCCTTCCGGACAGCTCGCCGAGCTGGTGAAACGGCACGACATCCAGATCGGCGTGATCGCGGTGCCGGTTGAGTCCGCCCAGGACGTCTGCAATCAGCTGGTGGAAGGCGGGGTGCGGGCGATCGTCAACTTCGCGCCCATCCATCTCGATGTGCCGCCTTCCGTCTGGCTGCGTGTCGTGGATCTGGCCAGCGAGCTCGAGAGTTTGGCGTTCTATCTTGCGAGGGCCCAAGGCTGATGGACCATCCGGTCATGGATGCGCCCGCGTTCTCCTCGCCCCCCGGACCCTTTTCGACCCCGGAGGAAAAGCGGCCGTTCGTGCAGAAGCTGTTTACGAACATCGCGCCGCGGTACGACTGGTTCAACCGGCTGGCCAGCTGCGGATTGGATCAGCGTTGGCGCGCGGTCACGGTTGCGCGGGGCGCGGTCGGACCGGGCCAACGCGTCCTCGATCTCTGCGCCGGAACCGGCGATCTGGCCATCCTGTGCGCGAGGCGCCAGCGCGGGACGGGCGTCGTGGTCGGCGCGGATATGAACGGCGCGATGCTGGCGCATGCCCGGGCCAAGCAGCGGGCCAAGGGGCTGCGCATCGCGTGGCTCCAGGCTGATGCCGAAGCGTTGCCGTTTGCCGGCGGCAGCTTCGACCGCATCGTCATCGGGTTTTCGACCCGCAATCTCAGCCACCTGGACCAAGGGCTGCGGGAGATGGTCCGCGTCTTGCGTCCGAAGGGGCGGCTGGTCATTCTGGAGACCGGCCGGCCGTCCAATCCGATCGTCCGGGCGGCGTACCAGTTCTTTCTCTTCACCGCCGCGCGCACCATCGGGTGGCTCCTGACCGGACAGGTCTGGCCGTTCACCTATCTCGCGAAGTCGGTGCAGGGGTTTCTGGCCCCGCAGCAGTTTGTGGAGCGGCTGGAGCGCGCCGGCACACGGGCCGAGTACGTGCCCCTGTCATTCGGGATGGCGAGCCTGTACCTCGCGACAAAGCCATGACGGCAATCGCCGCACGCGCGCGCCGCGCTTCGGAAGCGGGAACGGCCCTCGATCGGGCGCTCCGTCCGTTGAAGCGAGACCTGACCGCGGTGCGCCAACGGATGCTGGCCCAGCTTGAGGATCCGGTGGTGCGCAAGGTCGTCTATCTCGTGACGGCCGGCGGCAAGCGGCTGCGGCCTGCGCTGGTGTTCCTGGCCGCCCAGGCCGGCGCCTCGCCCGATCGCGCCGCGCTGATTGACACGGCGACCGCGGTGGAGCTGATCCATACCGCGACGCTGATCCACGATGACATCATCGATCAGTCGCCGTTGCGCCGCGCGCAGCCGACGTTCCACATGCGGTGGGGCACGGAGCGCGCGGTGCTGATGGGCGACTACCTGTATGCGACCGCGTTTACGCTGCTGGCGCGCGCCGGCTCGACGGAAGTGCTGCGCGTGATGTCGGATGTCTGCCGGCAATTGTGCCGCGGCGAGCTGCGCGAGGTCGAAGCCCGGTATCGTTTGGATTTGACGGAAGCGGAGTACTTCGATATCATCCGTGACAAGACCGCCTCGCTCATCAGCGGGTGCTGCCGCAGCGGAGCGCTGCTCGGCGGCTGCGCGCCGGAGGCGGTGGAGCGCTTGACGCAGTTCGGGATCAACTTCGGCCTGGCGTTTCAGATTATTGATGATTGTCTGGATCTCACCGGTGATCAGCGGCAACTGGGCAAATCGATTTTGACCGATCTCGACAAGGGCTGCCTCTCGCTGCCGATCATCTACCTGACCCGCCGGTTGAGGCCGCGCGAACGCGGCCGGCTCTTCGCCCCCCTGCGCACGCATGCCACCGATCCCGCGTTTCTGGCGCGCGTCGCCAGGGCGGCTCAGGAGACCGGGGCGGTTGACCAGGCCCGTGAGCGCGCCGGAGCGCTGATGACCGAGGCGCAGGAGCTGGTGGACGGGCTGGCCCTGGATGGCTGGCAGGAGGCGTATCAGCAGTTGACGGCCTACGCCGTCCTCCGGAGGAGCTGACGATGAATCTGGGCTGGGGCGAGTTGGCGCTGATCGCGGTCGTCGTCCTGTTGCTGTTCGGAGCGCGCCGGCTTCCGGATGTCGGCCGCTCCATCGGCGAAGCGATCCGCGAGTTCCAACGGTCGCTTCGCGGAGACTCAAAGAACGATTCTCAACCGAAGGAGAAACCGTAGCCTCATGGACCAGCCCGCGCCCACCCCGCCGCCCGTTCCCGCAGCGGCTTCCGCCTCATCCTCGGCCGTGCCGTCGTTCCAGCGCGATCTCTGGCGCTGGTGCGAGGAGCAGATGGGCCGGCGCGAGTTTCTGCTCAAGGGCGGATGGGCGTTCTTCTGGCTGTTTCTCGGCGGCTGGCTGTTGTCGAACCTCCGGTTTCTGTTTCCGAACGTCCTGTACGAGCCGACCCTGGCGTTCAAGGCGGGCAAGCCCGAGGACTATCCGATGGGCATCAGCGAAAAATGGAAGAAGACGCAGCGCGCATGGGTCGTCAGAACCGACCAGGGGTTCTACTGCTTTTGGGCGCGCTGCACGCACCTGGGCTGCACGCCGAACTGGTTCGAGGCCGAGGGGCGGTTCAAGTGTCCCTGCCACGGCTCCAACTTCAACAAGTCAGGCGACGTGATCGCGGGCCCTGCGCCCAAGCCGCTGTGGCGCTGCGCGGTCCAACTGGCCGATGACGGGCAGCTCCTGATCGACAAGGCGCGGCTGGAGAACCGGCCCGGGCCGCGCGAGCAGGGCGAGTTCTTCCTGCCGTATCAGAACGCCTGACCTTTCGATGGCCGACCAGCCCAACGCTTCCCTCATGCAAACGGTGAAGAAGACCAAGCTCTGGAAGTCCATCTTCCGCCACGACTTCACCGACACGCCGCGCACCCGCCTGCAGCGCATCTTCGGCAACGTCTTCCTCCACCTCCATCCGGTGCGCACCGCCAAGGACGCCATCCGGGTTACCTATACGTGGGGATTGGGCGGCCTCTCCTTCCTGTTGTTCCTCATCCTGGTCGTCACCGGCATCCTGCTGATGTTCTACTACCGGCCGGCCAGCAGCCTCGCCTATCAGGACATCAAGGATCTGACGTTCGTCGTCACGCTCGGCGGGCTGCTGCGGAACATGCACCGGTGGGGCGCCCACCTCATGGTGGTCGTGGTGATCCTCCACATGGTCCGCGTCTTCCTGACTGGCGCCTACAAGCCGCCCCGGGAGTACAACTGGGTCATCGGGGTGCTCCTCCTCGTCATGACGCTGTTCCTCAGCTATACCGGCTACCTCCTGCCGTGGGACCAGCTCGCCCTCTGGGCGGTGACCGTCGGCGCGCAGATGGCGGCCAACTCGCCGCTGCTGGGCAACGAAGGACCGTTCCGGTTGCCGTTCATCACCACGTCGAACGACGCCCGCTTCGGGCTGATCGGCGGGACGGTGATCGGTGACGCGACGCTGATCCGCTTCTACGTGCTGCACTGCATGGCGGTGCCGTTCCTGTTCACGATCTTCCTGTGCGTGCATCTCTGGCGGGTGCGCAAGGACAGCTTCTCGAAGCAGACCGGGGAAAAGGTCGACGTCTGGCCGCACCTGGTCTCGCGCGAGTTCCTCGCGTCGCTGCTCGTCATGGTGATCCTGTTCGTCTGGTCGATGGTGATGCAAGCTCCGCTCGAGGCCGAGGCGAACCTCAACGTGACGCCCAACCCGTCCAAGGCGCCCTGGTACTTCCTGGGGCTGCAGGAGCTGCTCGTCTATTTTGATCCCTGGATCGCCGGGGTCGTGCTGCCGACGCTCATCGTCGTCGGCCTGATGGCGATCCCGTACATCGACATCAACCCCAAGGGGGTCGGCTCCTGGGCGAAAATGGGGAAGAAGAAGCTCGGCCCGTTCTCGCTGCCGTATCCGGAGGAACGGCCCTTCGCCGTCTCGGTCTTCATGCTGGGGACGATCATGTGGTTCGTGCTCATCTTCATCGGCGTCTACTGCCGGGGACCGAACTGGGAGTGGTATTGGCCGGGAGAGGTTTGGAGCTACCGGCGGCTGACCAAGCTGACGCTGGTCAACATCCCGAACCTCTGGGGCGGCCTGCTCCTGGCCAGCTACTTTCTCTTGGGCTCGCCGATTCCGCAGCAGGTCAAGATGGTGCTGGCACAGAAGGGCGGCCCCAAAGCGCCCGGCCTGGCCTCGGCCGCGCTGCACGTCGGGCTGGGAATGGCGATCTCCGTCGCGCTGTTTGTTTCGCTGCTGATTTCCAAGAACCCCGGCTATCCTGCGCTCAGCCGGTATCCGACGCTGTTTGAGGCGCTGGGCCGCTCCACAAACGCGCCGGTCATGTCCGCGCTCTACGGCCTGGTCCAGTCGGTGGGCCCCGGAGTAGGCTATACCGCGATCGGGCTAATGATCGTGCTCGTGGGATTGGGGCTGGGAGGCCTGGGCGTGGCCTTCGGAACGTTTAAGGACCGCATGTACGAAACGCTGGGGCCGGTCAAGTACGCCATCGTCATCGGGCTGCTGCTGATGATGATGGGGGTGCTGGGCAAGATTGCGCTGCGGCTGCTGTTCGGAGTGAAGTATCTCATCAGCCTGCCGATGTTCAATTTGAATATCTGATGAAACGGCTCTTCTTCCTGATCCTGAACGGGTTGTTGATGCTGCTGTTCGTCGTCGCCATGTGGCAAGACACGAACCGGGAGTGGAACCACTATCAGCGCGCGTTTCTGAAGACGCTGGCCAAGGAGGAGCGGCGCGGCCTGCAGGGAGGGATTAAGCAGATCCTGGCGACCGATCTGCGCCGGGTCGACCGGTGCACGACGTGCCATCTGGCGATCGACAAGCCGCAGCTGGCACTCGCGGAAGAGCCGTTCACCGCGCATCCGGGACAGTTCCTGCAGTGGCATCCGCCGGAGAAGTTCGGCTGCACTGTCTGCCACGGCGGGCAGGGGCTGGCCACGGAGGTCAAGGCGGCGCACGGCGATGTCCCGCACTGGGAGGAGCCGCTGCTGCGCGGACGGCTGGTGCAGGCCTCCTGCCGCCAATGCCATGGCGACTTGACCGCGATCAAGGAGCACGTGCCGGTGCTCGCCAAGGGCCGCGAGCTGTTCAAGGCGAAAGGGTGCTATGGCTGCCACGCCGTCAACGATTTCGGCCAGACCGTCTCCCAGGATCTCACCGAGGTGGGCTCCAAGTCGTATCTGCTGCTTGAAGCGGACTTTGAGAACATGGATCCCCCGCATGACCGGATCCATTGGCTGATGAGCAAGCTGGAGAACCCCCGCCACCTGAATCCTGGCGTGCGGCCCGAGCAGCTGCCGCCCGGCGAAGAAGAGGTGTTTCCGAGCGCGATGCCCAACTTCGGCCTCTCGGAGGAGGAACGGGCCGCGCTGACCACCTATCTCTTGAGCCTGAACGCCTCGAGCTTGCCGGCCAAGTACGTCACGCATGAGCCGGCCGAGCCGGCGCAGACGTTTGCGTCGCAGATCGATCGCGGAGAAGCGGTCTTTAAGAAGTTTGGCTGTGCTGGTTGTCATGGCGTCGACGGGGTCGGGGGACGGCATAACTGGAACGGCGGCCTCGGCGAAGAGGTGCCTTCGCTCCTGTACGTGAAGGCCTATTATGGCAACAATGTCGAAGCGCTCAAGAGCCTGATCCGCCTCGGCCGCCAACCGGTGCCGCGTGCGGACGCGCACCGGCCGAACCCGGCGCTGTACATGCCCCCCTGGAAGGATCGCATTCAGGAGGAGGAGATCGACGCGTTGGTCGCCTACCTCTTTTCTCTTGCCGACCGACTTCCGCAACCCGCTGCGCCTGCCGCAGCACCGGCGGCTGAGCCTACGCCGGAACCGCAGGCGCAGAGCCAGCCCCGCCCGCTTTCCGCGGCCGCCGGACGGCTTCGCCTTGCAGCCCCTCAGCCTTCCGATTCTGCTCCCGAACGACTCAACTAGCTCTACGTCAGGAAGCGACTGTCACTTCCTGAGAATAACCCTATGTTATAATGCGTGATTACGATGCCTGAGCGAGTGGTGGTTGCCATGAGCGGAGGAGTGGATAGCTCCGTCGCTGCTGCGTTGCTGCACGAGCAGGGCTATGACGTCATCGGCATCACGCTGCAGCTGTGGGGCAAGGACGTGTGCACCTCCTCCGGCACGCGGCTGTGCTGCTCGGTGCGCGATGCCATGGATGCCAAGGGGGTGGCCAAGCGGCTCGGGATTCGGCACGAGGTGCTGGAGCTGGCCGAAACGTTCCGCACGCACGTCATCGACTATTTCGTCGATGAGTACCGCCAGGGCCTGACGCCGAACCCATGCATCGCCTGCAACGACCACATCAAGTTCGGCTCGTTGATGGACCACGCCGACCGCCTCGAAGCCTCGGCGGTCGCCACCGGGCATTATGCCCGCGCCGGCGTGGACGCGTCGACCGGACGCCGGACGCTCAGCCGGGCCAGCGACGTGACCAAAGACCAGTCGTACGTCCTCTTTAACCTCACGCAGGCCCAGCTGGCGCGCGTGCGCTTTCCGCTTGGCGGGATGGACAAGCCGCAAGTGCGCGAGCTTGCCCGATCGCTTGGGCTGGCGACGGCGGAGAAGCCTGACAGCCAAGACATCTGTTTTGTGCGCGATCGGAACAAGGACGGGTTCCTCCGGCGCGAGCTCCGAATCGAGGAGGAGCCCGGACCGATCACCGATGTGGAGGGGCGCGTGCTGGGCATGCACCGGGGCCTGTTAGGGTATACCATCGGGCAGCGCGAAGGGTTGGGGATCGCCACCGGCTCGCCGATGTATGTCGTGGCGATCGACCAGCCGAAGAACCGCCTCGTGGTCGGCTCGCGCGAGGCGCTGTTGAGCCGGGCGTTCCGCGCCGAGCGGGTCAACTGGGTATCGATCGCGCCGCCCTCGGCCCCTGTCCGCGTGGCGGTGAAGATCCGCTCGCGTCATCAGCCGGCCGCGGCTCTGGTGACGGATGCCGGGGACGGGTCGGTCCGGGTGGAGTGCGAAGAGCCGCAGCAGGCGATCACGCCCGGCCAGGCCGCGGTGTTTTATGACGGCGAGCTGCTCCTTGGCGGAGGATGGATTGCCGCGCCTTCGGCGCGGAGTGATAAGTGATGAGTGATCAGTTGATAGAAAAACGCCATGCTGTGGAAGCGATATTGCAACAGCTCGGCCATGTGTTGATCGCGTTTTCAGGAGGAGTGGATTCCACACTGCTCGCCAAGCTCGCTCGGGATGCGCTGGGAAAAGAGCGGGCAGTGGCGGTCACCGCGGACTCGCCCTCATTAGCCCGGGAGGATCTGGCCGAGGCGCAACGGCTGGCGCGCGTGCTGGATCTTGACCATCTCGTGATCGCCACGCGCGAGCTTGAAGATCCGGCCTACCGGCACAACAGCCCGGCGCGGTGCTATGCGTGCAAGCGCGAGCTGTTTGAAGAGCTTGAGGTGTTGGCACAGGCGCGCGCTATTCCGGCGGTTCTGTACGGCGCGATCACCGATGATATGCGCGAGGTCCGGCCCGGCCATCGCGCCGCCACGGAGCGGGGCGTGCGGGCGCCGCTTCAAGAGGCCGGGTTCGAGAAATGGGAAGTGCGCGAGCTGGCCAAGCAGCTCAGCCTGCCGAACTGGGACCGGCCGCAGAACGCCTGCCTCTCATCCCGGATCCCGCACGGCCTCGAGGTGACGGAAGAAAAGCTTTCCCAGGTCGAACGAGCCGAGGCGCTGTTGCGCGCGCAGGGATTTTATCAAGTGCGCGTCCGGCATCTGGGCGCGCATGCGCGGATCGAGGTCGGGGCGGAGGAAGTCGCGCGATTCAACCAACCGGCCCTGTGCCTCGACATTGCGCAGGCATTTTCACAGCTTGGATTTGAAACGGTCGGCGTGGACCGCCGCGGCTACCGCGCCGGCGGCGCCGACCGGCCCGATGTCGACGAAGTCTCGCTGACCTCGATCGCGACATGTTAGGCGGTGTAGCTCAGTTGGTTAGAGCAGGGGAATCATAATCCCAAGGTCACAGGTTCGAGTCCTGTCACCGCCAGTTTTTCCCTTCGACGCATGACACAACCTCTCACCCAGCGCAAGGCGCCGTACGCGGTCATCTTTCTGACCGTGTTCATCGACCTCGTTGGCTTCGGCATCGTCATTCCGGTGCTGCCGCTGTACGCCGAGCGGTTCGGCGCGACCCCCCTGGTGATCGGCTGCCTCGTCGCCGTCTACTCGCTCATGCAATGGATCTGCGCGCCGTTGTTGGGGAAGCTGTCCGACCGGATCGGCCGGCGCCCGGTCCTGCTGGTCAGCATTATCGGTACGTCCATCGGATTTCTCATTATGGGCTGGGCGCCCACGCTGCAGTGGCTCTTCGTCGCCCGCATCATCGATGGCGTCACCGGCGGCAACATCTCCACCGCCCAGGCGTACATCGCCGATATCACCCTGCCGCACGAGCGCTCCAAAGGCATGGGTCTGATCGGGGCCGCGTTTGGCTTGGGGTTCGTGCTCGGGCCCGCGCTCGGCGGCATCTTGAGCCACTTTTCTCTCGCCGCCCCCTTCTGGTTCGCGGCGGCCTTAGCCGCCTGTAACGCCGTGGCGCTGTTCTGCTGGCTGCCCGAGAGCCTCTCGCCCGACGCCCGGGCCCGCGCCGGCCAGCGGGCGTCATTGCGCGCCGTCTTCGACGATCCGAAAGCCGCGTCGCTGCGCGTGATCATGGGAGCGTATTTCTGCACGACGGTGGCCTTTTCGCTGCTGACGGCGACCTACGCGCTGTTTGCCGAGCGGCGGTTCGGGTACACTGCCGTTCAGATCGGCTATATCTTCGCCTGCATGGGCCTCATCGGCGCGCTCGTCCAGGGCGTGCTGCTGGGCCGCTTAGTGCGCCATCTCTCGGATAAACCGCTCGTGGTGGCCGGCACCGCCATCCTGGGCTTGAGCCTCGTGCTGCTGCCGCTGGCCTCTACTGTCGACGCTCTGCTGGCGGTCACCGCAGGCCTGGCCATCGGCCATAGCCTGATCGCCGCCCCCTTGAACGGCCTGGCGTCCCGCGGCGGGGAGGCCCATGTGCAGGGCCGGATTCTCGGCCTGATGCAGTCTGCGGCCAGTCTGGCGCGGATCGTCGGTCCGGTGATGGGCGGCTGGCTGCTCTACGCCGATTTCTTGACCCCCGCGCGCCTGTTGGGCAGCGGCCCCTACTGGATCGGGGCGGGCGTGATGGCCTGCGCGCTGCTCCTCGCGACCCGGCTCTGACCGAAAGATTTTTTCTTGTCCGTCTTGACGCCCCCTTCCTCTATTAGGTACGCTTAAGACCGTATAAGGAAGTGCTACGGGTTATGAGGCGTTGACATTCTCGATAACGGCAAACTCCGGGTGACCGGAGGACGCAAAGCCGCGAGTCCTCATCGAGCATGAGGATCGTCGGGCTACCGAAAGAGTGTGATGAACGGATCATTCGCTTCCATCGCGCGGGCCCTCCTGCCTGAGGAGGGGCCGCGTCTTTTTGTTCCCACCCATGACTGACACCGCAGCGCTCCTCGTCCTGATTGTCGTCATGGCCGTTGCGGTCGTGACGATGGCAGTCTCGGTGGCCCTGACCACCTATGAGCTGCGGCAGACCCTGCGGCGCGTCAACGCGCTGCTGCCGCTGCTTGAAACTACGGTCCAGCGCGCGTGCGGCATGGCGGCCGATGTCCTGGATGGGGTGGACGTGGTCCAGGCGCGGATACGGACTTTTCTCGGAGCAGGACGCGGGAACGGGGTGAGGGCGGAACCTCACCGTACGTCTCGACGTCGAAGGGAATCAACAGGAGGGTAAGCAGATGCGGGAGAACCGTCATCGGGGAATCGGGATCGCGGCAACCGCCTTCGCCGTGGGAGCCACCGCCGGCAGCCTGATCGCGCTGCTCTTTGCGCCGGTGCCAGGGAAGGTGACCAGGAAGCGGTTGGCCATGAGGCTCCGCACCGCGCAGCGAAGCGCGGCCGACAGGATGGAAGAGGGATTGACGCAGGCCCGCGAGTGGCTGGTCGAGCGCGTGGCCGACGGGAACGGCAGGCACCACCCCCGTCACCGCGTCGCCCGTCACGCCTAATACCCGGCTTCATTTTCCGGGACCCCACCGGCAGCCGACACTCGGCTGCCGGTTTTTGTTACAATAGGCGGACTATGGCCCTGTTCCGGAAGGTCGTCTTCGGCTTGTTTGTCGTCCTCTACCTCGCCCTCTGTCCCGTGATGATCCTCTACAGTCTCGGGTACGCCTGGGCGCCGGGGGCGCAGCGGCACCTGGTCAAGACCGGGCTGCTCTCGATCGCCAGCGCGCCGCCGGGGGCTTCCGTGTACGTCGGCAAGCGCCATTACACGAAGAAAACTCCCGCTATTCTTCGGGGGTTATTCCCCGGTTCGTATCATCTCAAGGTGGCGTTGAAAGGCTACCGTCCATGGTCGCGCCTCGTCTCGGTTGAGCCGGAAAAAGCGACCGTTCTTGAGCGGATCCTCCTGCTGCCCGACCAGCTGCGGATCGAGCTGCGGCTCTCCGGACCGTTCGAGCAGCTGCTTCCGGTCCCCGGGGGGCATCAATTCCTGCTCATCGGCCCGCCGCCCGCGCGGGCGGTTACGGTCTACGATTGGCACGCGGAGCGGGCGTGGCCGCTGCCATCGCTGCAGCTGGCGGCCGATGACGGTTCTGTGACGGTGGCCACCTCCGTGCAGGAGAGCCCGGCGGTGCTGCTCCGGATCGAGGGGTCTGCCGGCGTCCGGTGGGTGTGGGTCGACCTGAAAGGCAAAGAGACCCGCGTGGAAGATCTGACCGGCCGGCTGCAAGCGCGCCTGACCTGGGCAGGATGGGATCCATCGGCGCGGCACGAGCTGTTTCTGTGCCAGGGACGCCTGGTCAGCCGCCTCAGCCTGGGTTCCGGCATGATGGCCGAAGAGTTCCTCGCCGGCCTGCGGGGGTGTGGCATCGCCCATAAGCGGCTCTACCTGCTGACCGACGCGCAAGTGGTGGAACGGTTGGATCTGCAGGGCCGCAGCCGCGAGCCGTTCCTGGAAGACCCTGCGCTGAGCCGGATCCTGTCCAATGAGCCGGAGCCGCTGCGGCTGACAGCGCTCTCCGATGAGCTGTTCATCTTCCTCGGCGCGCGGGGAGGGTTGGTGAGCAGCTGGCCGCCGTATCGGCAGGCGGCCAGCGGCGTCATCGGCCTGGACTACGACGCTCCGCGCGAACGGCTATTGCTGTGGCAGCGGGGGCGGGTGGGGATTCTCGCTGTCCCAAAAACGGCGGACGACTCTCCGACGTCCGAAGATGAGGAGGGTGTCCGCTGGCTCGTGACCGGGGGCAGGCGCATCGAGCAGGCGCTGTGGGTCTACGAGGGCTCGCATGTCCTGATCCGCGATGCGGACCGCGTGCAATTGGTGGATACCAGTGTGTCCTCGGAGGCGCCAGTGGAAGATCTGCTGCAGGTGAAAGAGGGCAGCGCGGTGGCCTACATTGAAGATGCGGGAACGCTGTACTACCTGGATCGCACCAGCGGAGCGCTGTCGGCGATGCAGCTCCTGCCGAAGCCGGAGCCGCTGACCTTGCCGTTTGCCGAGCCATGACCTTTCGCTTCTCGCGCCATGGGTTGACCGGTCGGGAACGCGCCCTCCAGCGATGCCTGGAAATCGTCCCCGGCGCGACCAGCTGGACGATTCTGGTGGGGATGCTCCTGCTGGCGTTCTGGCAGCCGATCATCGCCGCCATCCTCGTCGTGATGCTGGACCTGTACTGGCTGCTGCGGCTGTTCTTCATGACGTTCTTTCTGGTGCTGGCCTCGGCCAGGCTGGGCATGGAGCGCAAGACCGATTGGATGGCGCGGGTGCGAGGCGTGGACCGGCTTCCCGCCTATCTGGAGGAGCTCCGGTACTCGCCCCCGGCCGCCACTCATGCCTCGCGGCTCTCGCGGTGGCTGCACCGATCGGACATGCAGGCGCTGGCCGCCTCGGGCCGCAGGCCCCCTGCGTCAGGCGAGCTCTACCACCTCGTGATTATTCCCGTCGCCAAGGAGACCGGCGAGATCCTGGAGCCGGGAATCGTGCGGCTCACCGAGCAACCGTTTCCGCCCTCGCGGATTCTCGTGATCCTGGCGGTAGAGGCCTGGGCGTCTCCGCGCGTCAAAGCGGAAGCCGTAGCGCTCCGACAGCGCTACCGCCGCCACTTTCTCGACCTGCTGATCGTCGTCCATCCTGAGGGGCTCTCCGGTGAGGCGCGGGTGAAGGGAGCCAATGCCACCTATGCGGCCAGGCACGCGGCTGGCTACTTTACGGAGGCGGGCATCTCCTTTGACCGCGTCATCGTCTCCTGCTTCGATGCGGATACCGTGGTCAGCCCGGACTATCTCGGCTGCCTGACCTACGCGTTTCTGACCTGTCCCGTCCGCACGCGGGCGAGCTTCCAGCCCATCCCTGTCTTCCACAACAACATCTGGGACGTGCCGGGCTTCGCGCGGGTGCTGGACATCGGCTCGTCGTTCTTCCAGCTCATCGAGG
>Ga0209726_10002607_pt1 | contig 26402 bp, 31 predicted proteins | sample Subgrocontami54m_FD_187453 | JGI IMG/M metagenome (GOLD analysis project Ga0209726, IMG submission 187453) | Subsurface groundwater microbial communities from S. Glens Falls, New York, USA - GMW46 contaminated, 5.4 m (SPAdes) (version 3) | ecosystem: Environmental > Aquatic > Deep subsurface >... | reverse complement strand
ATGCCTCGCTCTTGCGCCTCTTTTTCGTAGAGCCCGACGTGGGCGATTTCCGGACGCGTGTACGTACACCAAGGTATGGTCAGCGCGCTGGCTTTGACGCGTCCCAAGAAAAGAGCGTTTTGAATGACGATCCGGGCCATGGCATCGGCCGCGTGCGTGAATTTGTAGATCGAGCAAATGTCCCCCGCCGCGTAGATGCGTGGGTTGCTGGTTTGCAGCCGATCGTTCACCTTCACGCCGGATTTTTCATACGCCACGCCAGCCTCTTCCAAGCCCAGGCTCTCGACGTTCGGGGTCCGGCCGGCGCCAACCAGAATTTCGTCCACAGTCAGGTCATAATGCTCACCGTGCGAATCGAGCGTGAGCCGTCTGCCGTCATTGACTTTACTAATGTTGAGATTCTTGCCGCAGCACATGAATTGGATGCCGTCGTGGAGAAGGGCGCGTTTGACAACCTCGGCGGCCTCGGGATCTTCCCTCGGCAGGATGCCGTGCATTGCCTCGATGAGGTAGACCTTGCTGCCGAAGCAAGCGAATGCCTGGGCCAGTTCACAGCCAATCGGGCCGGCTCCGATGACGGCGAGGCGCTTGGGAAGTGTCGTGAGCGAAAAGACGGTTTCGTTCGTCAGATATCCAGCCTCGGCCAATCCCTGGATGGGTGGAGCGGTGGCTCGCCCGCCCGCGGCAATGACTGCCTTGCGAAAGCGAAGCGTTTTACCGTTGACAACCATGGAATCGGCTCCGGCGAACCGGCCCGCGCCGAGGAACACGTCCACGCCCAGGTCGCGAAAGCGCTGGGCCGAGTCATGCGGGCTGATCTGCGCCCGCAACCGGCGCATGCGTTCCATTACTGCGGAAAAATCAACCGTCACGCCCTCAGGAACCCGGACACCGTATTGTGCCGCGTCGCGAACGTCCGCAACTGCCCGCGCGGCCCGGAGCAGCGCCTTGGACGGCACACAGCCGACGTTCAAGCAGTCGCCGCCCATCAGTTTCCTTTCGACCAGCGCCACCCTGGCACCCAGACTAGCCGCGCCCGCAGCCGTTACCAGTCCCGCCGTGCCCGCGCCGATAACCACGAGATTGTAGCGCTCCGCCGGCTGCGGGTTCTGCCAATCCGTCGGATGCACATGCGACACCAGGGCGCGGTTGTGCTCGTCGAGAGGAGCAATCTCGGGGATTTCGTCGATCAGAGCCTCGGACAACATGGACTCGTTCACCGTGTATTCTCCTTGCTGTTGAGAGCCCAGTCGTAGGGCAGCCATGCGATCTTTTGACTACTGCCATCGTCCAAAGCCCGTTTCAGGTTAGGCGAAAAGCGGGCCGCGAAGGTCAGCACCGATCCATCGACCTGCCTGAAATCACTGCCATACCAGAGATACAGCCGGGTCAAATGCACGACGGCCTTGTCGGCATCGAATCGGAACCAGCGGTCGTTGCTATGCACGTAATGCGCCTGGTCTTCGAGCTGTTGCTCGATCCGATCCGCGCCGTAAGCCTCGTTGCGCAGCTTCGGGCAGCCGATGGCCGCGCACACCAGCGCGAAGTGGATACGCGGCTCCTTGAACTTTGGTCGAATCTGTTCGTTTTCGATCTGGCTTAGGCTCCACGTATGCGAGCCGACCTGCCAGCGCACGTCGTCCCACCGCTGGTCGGCCGGAATATCTTTGACGGAATGGACCGGGTAGTAATCCAGGACCAATCGCAGGGTGAAGGCGTTGTAGGAGTTGATCAACAGCGTGAGCTTTTGGTTTCGGCCCATCGCGTCGAAGGGAGCGTTAGCCACAGCCTGGAGGTATGCATCGAGCTTCGCGGCGTCGTGTTTCAATCCCTGGTAATCAACCCAACCGTCCGGATCGACATGGGATTTCAGCAATTCGTCCAACGCCGAGTGGTCGAAGGCCGAACCATCGGGTTTCTCCTCGTACGCTTCCTTTAGGGTGACGCTGGGCGGGCCGAGCGAGCTGGCCAATGACTGTCTCAGCAATTCCGGCTCAAACTGCACGAAAACGGCGGCACTAAACGCGACGAGCGCGATCAATGCGCTGATCGTGACCCTCCACGGCCAGCCGTTCGGCCTGAATTGGCGCTTCGACGTTGGCTCGCTCGGTTCACTTATCTTGGCGATGTCAGTGTGCTTCTTGAGCGCCTTGCGAGCCAGACGGGTCACGTACACAGTCACCGCGATGGTCGCCAACAGGCCGACCATCGTCATGATCCATTGGGCGGGACTCGTTGATTGATCGCTGCCGGCAGTCGCCTCCAAACCAACCCGGCCGACGTGCCCCAGGTACACATACATGAAGGTGCCCGGCAGCATCGTCAACCAACTCGTGAGAACGCAAGTCCAAAAGCGGATTCCGGTCAGTCCATACAGATAGTTCTGCAGGTTGAAGGGAACGGCCGGCGACAACCGCAACAGGGCGACGATTTTCCAGCCGCCTTCGCTAATGGCCTTGTCGATCGCGCTGAACTTGGGATACTGCTCGACCTTCTTTGCGATCCGGTCGCGAGCCAGGTAGCGGCTGATCAAGAAGGCCAGAGCCGCCCCTGTTGTCGATGCCAGGGAGACGATGACGGTGCCACCGACCAAGCCAAAGAGTGCACCCGACGCAAGCGTCGATGCCGAAGCAGGGACCAGAAGCACCACGGCTGCCACATAGAGGAGCCCAAACACCACCGGCCCCCAAACACCGAGGTCGGCAATCCAATCCTCCAGCGCCTGGACGGCTGGCGCCATTGGCAACTGCCGAAAGATCAGCAGGACGCTCGCCCCGATCAGCGCGACGGACACCCACTTGATGATCGGCGCATTGCGATTCACCGTCGCGGTCAGCCCTCGATGATTGGATTCGATGCTTGGTTGAACCATTACCTCACGCGCATCCATATGTCGGCTGGAATCGGTAAATACCACCGATCAAATCCGATTAACAAGGGAGCTCATTCGCTAGCGACCGACCGCTTGATTGTTCCTGGGCCGGGACATTCGGCGAGGATTTTCATCAGGTCTTCCTTGGTGAACCAGTCGGCCAGGACACGTGGCTGGTTCGGCAACTCGGAGCAAAACACGGCAAGGAACGGGATCGAGTGGGCAGGGTTGCCTAGTCCTTCGAGCAACACGTAAGCTTCTGGATTGTCGTTCGTAACGTCCGCCCGCAGCGCGACCACCCCTTTAGCCTTCATCCCTTCTTGAATCTCTTTGTCGTTTAGAACCAACTGTTCCAGAGTCTTGCAGGTCAGTCACCACTCGGCCGTCCAGTCAACGACGACCGTCTTGCCCTGGGCCCTGTAGGAAAGGAACTTGTCTCGACTGAACGGCTCCCATATGGACGTACGGTCGACGCCCGCACGGGCTGAGAACGCGGCGGGAGCCGGGGCATACATTATCCCGAAGCAAAAGTAGGCGCCGAGGCTAATGAGCACGGCGGCGACCACCGGAGCGGCCAACCGCTTCGGGGCCGAGGCGAGAGGCGTGGACCACCGGCCGTAGAGCCAGGCGCCGAGCGCCACGAAGAGGCAGAACGCGACCGTCCAGACCACCAGTTCCCCGTTGGATCGCCGCTGCCAAAGCAACCAGACCGCCGTGCCCAAGATCAAGAATCCCATGACGGTCTTGAACGTGTTCATCCACTCGCCGGGTCGGGGCACGATCCTCAACCAACTCGGGTTCCAGGAGAGCAGCACGTAGGGAAACGCCATGCCGAGTCCGATCGCAGTAAAGACGGCGAAAATTACCACCGGCGGCTCAAGCAGGGCATACGATAGCGTGGCCCCAAGGAACGGACCGCTGCACGGGGTGGCCAGCAGGGTCGCCACCATTCCGGTTGTGAAGGAACCGACCACGCCTTCTTGCTGGGCCGTCGCCGCGTCGACCTTGCCGACAAACCTTGGCAAAGCGATGGTGTAAACCTCGAACATCCCCAGCCCGAAGGCGACCAACAGGGCGATCATGACCACCAAGAAGGTGTCGCTTTGGAATTGCTGGCCCCAGCTGAGACCGGCGAAAGCCGCCAAGGTCGCCAGGATCAAGAACACAAACAAAATGCCGGCGCCAAACGCGAGACCGAGCAGGCGGATGCGCCTGCGGTCAGCGCCGGCTTGTTTGACGAATCCATAGATCTTGATGCTGACCACCGGCAAGACGCACGGCATGACGTTCAGGATGAGCCCGGCGAGAAAGCCAAAACCGAGCGCAGCGGCCAAACCTGCAACCTGCATCTGGCTGCGCACCACGTCGAATTGCTTGTCGTTTGCCGATCCCGTGCCCTTGGTCGGGTTTGCCTTGGGCGTGGCCAGTTCACTTCCCTTGCCAGTTTCCACGGCTGATTCGGCGGCTTGTCCGCTCTTGTCCGCCGCTGCGCTCGTGCCGGCATCCACCGTGAACGTTGCCTCAAAAGGCACTTTCAAAGGAGGCAAGCAGCTCTTTGAGCTACAGATCTGATGAGAGATAGTTCCGCGAACAGCATACTGCCCTGGCTTGCTCGGGTCCGGCGCCTCCAGCACTTGCGTCCAGACGACCTTGCCCTCGTGGTATTCGGTCTTCATCGCCACGGCCGCGTCGTAAGTCGCGGTTGGCTTCACGTCGGGTTCAAACTTGTCCGATGGTTTCAGACCGCCGGTGTGGGTGAGCGAGATCACTGTCCGACGAGGCCCTGCGCCGTCCGTCGCCATGGTGGTCGAATAGATGTGCCATCCCTCGTCGAGATTGACTTCGAGTTTTAGAGCCACGCGGTTGCCGGGCTGTGTCCGAGCCGGCTCCATCCAGGCGGCAAACGTCGCCGGGTAGTCCGGCCGGGGGCGCGTTCCTTTGGGCCGGCCGGAAGTGTCGTCGCCGGCTTGCAACGCTGCCGCCCAGACTGCGGCACACCATGTCAGAACTGCTGCGACGAGCAGAGCTTGCACATGAAACTTGGTGCGCGGATCAGTTAGCGGAATCATGGGATCCTCCCGAAATGCGTCACCGCGAAGGTTCCGGCGCGATGGACGGAGTCAAGGGACGATTCCAATCATCCGGCGATTGCGTCGGCGTTTCGCGGGCAGATTCGGGCGCGATCCGTGGTCTCAAGACACCTTCCGCCGGCGCCCCGGCAACGGTGAAGTCAACCACCACGCGTTGGCCCGATCGAAAAGTCACTATCTTTTCCACGGTGACCGGTTGCCCGTTTTCGAACCACGACGCCTTGAGGTTGAAGGAATAAGTTCCTCTCGGATCGAGGGGTGAAACGACAAAGGACCGGTTGGTCCCTGTCTGGCAAGTTGGTTTGTTGTCGATGGACAGGGCGGCCTGCGGAGATGGCAAAATCACCAGCACATCCGCCTGGTTTCGGCGGGTGGACGAAGATTGAGCTTGGGCGGCAAGGCTTGCGTGAAAAAGCAAACCGCAGCTTGCTATGACGCCAAGCAACATGGACTTGTTCATCGTTTTCTCCTTCCCAGCCATGCAGGCTGTACTGCAAGCGTGTAAGATTCGGTACGCACATCTCAAACCGTGAAGAAGATCCCTGGAGCCACCGAGGCCGGAGAGGTTTTGCCCATCCGGCCCCGGTAGACAAAGACCCGTCTAGTTGCCGATGGCTTTCTGGAAGCTCATCGTTTTCATTTCGTACATCATCTTCAGCTTCGATTTCGGAATGACCTGAACTTTGGCGGCATCGACGCCTTCCAGCCGGCCAAAGCCCACCTGCCAGCCGCCCCAGCACTCGGGACACACGGGGCCGCCTTTGCGCAGGTTCATGGCGCACGGGCACATATCGCCGGCGAGAGAACAGAAATTGCACCCGGGCTTGATGCAGCAACCGTAGACCATTTCCTTGGCCAAGGCCTTGCGATGTTCCTCGACCGCTTTCCGGGCCGCGGTTCCCTTGGCCTTCGCCTCGGGACTGGCCATCATCATCTTTTCCTTCTCCTTCGGCTCTTGTTTGTCCTGGCCGTCCTGAGCCAACGCGACGGATTCGAGCCCGTCTTCTCCTTGGGCCTTCCGGGCACAGCAGCACTTGGCCTTCTCGCCCGAGCAGCACTTGTCGCCGCTCTTGGCGGAGCTACAGCAGCCTTTCCCTTCCGTCGAGGCGCTCCCCTTCGTCGCCTTGTCTCCCTGAGCCAGCCCCACTGGTCCGGAAACGAAGAATCCCGCGGCTGCGATCACAGCGAGCCCAGCACCCAAAGACAGCAGCCTCAGCTTCCCGTGACGGTTAATCATGACACTACCCTCCTTTGCCAGAAATTGTCGGATCGAACGTCAGTTGGTAATTGGTCGCGTCAACCGACACAACCTTACAAGCTTCTTGCTCTACTCCCGGTAGACACTTCAATGGCCCCCTCAGCCGGTGCTGCAAACCTTTTGGTCGGCCGTATTTTTCTTAGTCGTCCGGCCGTTCCCAGTTCTGCCGTCTACGTACGGCGCGAAGGCATCCACGAGGGCCTGTTTGGATTGCGCGCCCGCTAGGGTGTCTTGAACCCTCCCACCCTGGATTACAACAAAGGTGGGAATGGACGTGACGCCGAATTGTGCGGCGATCTCGCGCGCTTCATCGACATCGATCTTGACCACCTTCAATTGCCCGGCGTACTCTTGCGCGACGGCTTCCACGATGGGGTTCATGGTCCGACACGGACCGCACCAGGGCGCCCAGAAATCCACCAGCACGGGCAGGTCGGATTGCAACACTTCTTTCGCAAAATTGGCGTCGTTGACAGCTATGGGACCCATGGTCGTTACCTCTTTCTCAGAATGTTGGTCCAAGTCCCTCGGCGGGTTCCTCGGGCCGGATAGGACGAAGTAGAATGCGAGAATCACGGCGACCGCTCCAGCCACGATGCCGAGCGTAAGCAGAGAAACGTTCCGCTCCGAACAGCACCTTGTTCCTATGTCCACAGAGCATGCCAGGCCTCGTTCGGGTTCATTTGTACTGGTCATCTTGTTCTCCTCGTTAAAAAACTCGTTCGCAGGCAGATGCGTCTGTGAATTAGTCGTACCCGTGGAGCAATCCTTACAGGCACCTTGAAACAATCCGACTTCCTCAAGGATTTGAGGCCTCGCCCTCAATCGGCAGCTTTTCCAGCTCTTCTAGGCTGGGTACGGGAACTTCATCGTGAATGGCCCACTCGATCTGGGCTTTCTTCGCCCACGCGGCCATGCGCCGCACAGGCACGATCAAAGAAAAGCCACCCGGGGTCCCGCGGACCAGCAATCCGATGAGCCTACCGTCCGATTTGAGGAAAACGCCGCCGCCGCTGGAGCCTGGGAAGGAAGGCGTCGATACCTGGTCGTAAATCTTGCTGTCGATCAGCCTTCCATACTGCGATACGATGCCCTCGGTTAACGAACTGGCTCCGAATTCCCCAAGCAGTGAGCCGCAATGATACAGATCGGTCCCGCGAGCAGGCAGGTCCTTCTCCTGGTAGAACTTCACGCTCGCATCGGCGAAGTGCTTCTTCCGGACGCGTAAGAGGGCCAGGTCTTCTCCGTAATCCGCATCTGAATAGCGGACCACCTGAGCATCGACCTCCAGGCGACCGACCGTGCGCCCATCCTCGATCAACTGCTTGACCACCTTGGCATCGTCGTACTCAACCACGGTCCTGGTGACGCCGGTCTTCCCGTCGACCACCTGGCGCGTCTTGCGAAGATCTGAGATCACATGCGCGACGGTCCAAATCCAGGTGGTGCCGTCCTTGGTCCTGCGGAGAATGCCCGAACCTTCGCCCTTGCCGGCACGGATCGTGACGCCGATGTCTTGCAGGTACGGTGGAATGTTGCCAACATGGGGGCTCGAAGGAACAACTCCTGTCGGACCGGACGAATCCCGCGCAATTTCCGAGGTTGACGGTTCGGCGACACCGGGATGCGTTTTGGAAAAAACGCCATGGTCGCCGACGTAAATGAAGCTGCCGCCACCTACGGCGCCTACGATCAGTGCCAAACCCAGCAAGAAAACGCGTTTCTTGGCGCCTGCATCCAGCCTGCCAGCCGGCAGGGGCGGACCGCGCGGATCCTGATCTCTCCCCGAGCCGTTCCGAGCGAAGTTGTCTTCGGGCACGCGGCGGGACCAAATACTGGCCATAGGACACCTCCCTTTAATGGATTGGTCGCAGAAGCCGGCAAGATGTTACAGCCATTGGACCACTTTGGTCTTCAATTGCCGGCGAGTTTGGATTGAGGATGGAAGGTCATCCAGGCCGTGCGAAACGAAACAATTGCCGGCAATGCGTGCAGGTAAGCGCCCTTCAAAGGCCCGTCTTCGGCGGCACCCGTGATAGGATTCCAGACGCTGCCCGTCTCCCGATCGATACGCTTGCTGTCCTTGAGGTGAAAAGTCAGCACACGGTCTTTGATTCTCCGGTCGAACAACCGGGCGGTTGCACTCGGCTTGTCAAAAACCACGAGCACCTCGTGACCCTGAAACGTCTCCTGAAGCAAGGGATTCTTCTGCAAATGGTCAAAACCCCAGGCATTGGCTTTACCGTCGAGAACCACGCCCAGCACGAAATCGCCGAGCCGCTTGTATGCATCGCGCGTGTAGTCGCGACTCGTTCGATCCCAGACGACCACCGTGCCGCCGGGATGTTCTCTGCGCCAGGCTTCCCAGTCCGTCATCACCGAAGGGATTTGTTCCAGGCGCTTGCCTTTGAGCGGCCCTTGCATGGCCTCGCCCAGAAGATGGCTCCACAGTGAGTTCGTTTCTTCGTCTTGAATCACCAGGCTGCGGTTCCACAGCTTTCCTGAAACGGCAAAAGTCAGCTTCTGGTCATTTACATCCCTGGCATACACGATGCCGTTGTGACATAGGTGTCACCACGTGGCCATGATTGAACGCCCGCCGAGCGTGTCGTTGAGGATCTCCCGTTGCGGCCCCGTCAGCATGTTGATCGGATAAGCGCGGGATTCCTTGCCGACCGTGACTCCCAGGACCAATTCCGAAGGGTTGAGCATGCCGGCGGCTTCCTGCACCGATTTCACGGGAAACTCGGTGATGGGCGGAAATGCGGGAACTACCTGGACGGGCCGAAAATCAGGTTGTTGTTGTTGCCAAACGGCGGCTAGACCGCCGCCCATACCGGCCAGCACAGCCAACGACAAACAAAACAGGTAAATCCGCACGCGCGTGTTAACGCTCATGTTCAAAGACCCCTTTCTTAGTCCGACCCGCGGGACGAGCGCAATGTCTGCGTCTGACGCGAAGGCACTAGGATTTCTTCGCGCATGATGTCGACGTTGACCGGCGCCACGATGCCGAGGCGGATCCGGTTGTGCTTTGTCTCCAAGACGGTCACGACAATGTCATGGCCGATGTGAATTCGCTCTCCAGGCTTGCGCGTGAGCACCAACATGTTTGTCCCTCCTTGGGATGAATCAGCGACCGCGAATGGACGCATTCGACAATGGAATGATCACAATCATTCGCGTCATTGATTGTGCAGAATCGGCTTGCTGGCGTCCGTGAACCAATTCACACAATGTCGTGAAAGTGTGGCTAGAAAGATGCGACGATCCAGTAACCGGCGGCCCCCAGAAACGCCGCCGTGGGCAGCGTTGTCAGCCACGCGGCAACGATCTTGCCGATCATACGCCAGTGCGCTTCGCCGCTGACCGCGCCGAGGCCAAAAAGCGTTCCACAGCTGACATGCGTCGTAGAGACAGGCATCCCGAGCCGACTCGCGCCAATGACGATCAAACCGGTGACGAGGTTGGCTGTGAACCCCTGGCCGTGATTCATCGGAGTGATCTTGCGGCCCATCGTCTCGGCCACTCTTCGGGCGCTCGCCAAACCGCCGCAGGCCATGACAGAAGCAACCAAAGCGATCCCGACAAACCCGCCGACTGTAGGGACGACCAACAGAAGGGCAGCGATCTTCGGCGTATCGTTCAAGCCACGGGCAAAACTGACGACTCCCGCCGAAAGGTAGTGCAACCAGTCCAGGCTCGTCCTGGCGTTCACGCCTAGCAACTTCCCCTCGTAGCGTTTGTGGCAACTCACCGTCGTTCCGATGCTCGCCGTAAGTTGCTCGACCCGCTGAAGTGCAACGGCATGGTTCAGAACTGGAACGACCTCGACGGTTTCACTGCCTACGCAGAAGCAAGTCTGTTCGGTGATACCCCAGCGCCGACGTGCTGAATGAAACAAGAGATAGCACAGCGTGGTCAGGGTAATGGCAATCAAAGGGCTGAACAGCAGCGGTAGAAAAAACTGCCCGCCGAGGTGCTGCAGATCGACGGGCGACCTTGCCGCCCACCCAGCCCCTACCAACGCTCCTACCAAGCTGTGCGTCGTGGAGATGGGCATCCCGATCCTGGTCGCCAGAAGGACCGTGAGGCCCGCCCCCAAAGCAACAGCGGCGACATAGCGCGGGTCGGTCGTCAAAGTTGCGGCAACCAAGCCACGGCCGCTGAAACTCGACAGCAGGCTCCCGGCCAACCAAACAGCTGTCAGCGAACCGAGGAACGTGGTGATCGTCGCCCATGCCAGCGCTCCACCGTAGCGAGCGGTGCCGCTGCCGAAGAGTGTTGACACACCCTTGAAGTTGTCGTTGGCCCCGTTTGCATAGGCCAGCAAGATGACGGCGATAACGATTCCGAGTTCCACTTCTGCCTCTTCATGAACGAACAACCGCTCCTTGGCAGCTCGATCCAGAGCCCGCCGTGCAACCGTAACAGTGCCGACCGGTGACAATAAGACGCCGGCTCAATGGCGCCGCGTCGAATTCCCAGATGGTCCTGGGGAGCCCAGGGTTGACGCCCAACTCCAGCATCTGATTGAAATCACAATCGAAAAGCCGGCCATCCCAGCCCACCGACAAGGTGCTGCGGCACATGACGCCGGGCACGGCGGCCGGATTGAACGCGTCAATCAGCTTTTGCACATAGCGTTCATATTGATTGTGTTTCAGCAAGTCGTCCAAGAAACGACTGATCGGCATGTTCGTGATGGTGAAAAGCCGGGTGAAGACGATTCCGTAACGGGTGCGCAGTTCCTGGCGATAAGCATCTTCCAGCTTGGACTGGGCAGGCGGCAGCGTCGGCCCGATAGGATTGTAGACGAGGGTCAACGACCGGCCGGGCTCGTGACCGTAGCCCAAGTCGTTGAGCCGGCGAAGGGCTTCGATCGACTTGGCAAAGACGCCTTCCCCGCGTTGGGCATCCGTGTTTTTCGAAAGGTAGCAAGGTAGGGACGCAACGATCTCCACCTGGTTGGCAGCCAAGAAATCCGGTAGGTCCTGGAATCCCGGGGCCAGTAAGATCGTCAAATTGCAGCGGTCAATGATGTGCCGGCGGCGCTTGCGCGCCTCGGTAACGAGCCAGCGGAAGTGGGGGTTCATTTCGGGCGCCCCGCCGGTGATGTCGAGAATCGGTATGCTCGCCTTGTCCAACACGTCGAGGCACGTCTGCATCGTGTCGCGACGCATGCTCTCGCGGCGCTCCGGACCCGCGTCCACGTGGCAATGGCGGCACGTCTGGTTGCAGACCTTGCCGACGTTGACTTGCAACACCTGAATGCCGTCGGCGCGAAGCGGGAATTGACCGTGATCCTCCAAGGTCTCCTCGAACAGCTTCAACGGGAAACTCGTCAAAATCCGTTGTTGGATGGAAGGGTTGGACAAGGGACTTCCTTGCCGAGCCAACGTAAGCGTGGTCATGATCGTCTTTCTGAAAGGGCAGTGAATTAGCAACAGGAACTGTTGGGGCCGCAGCAAGCATCGCCGGCGCTCGTGGTCAGATATTCAACGCCCTTGGTTTCCCTGGGCGTACGGCGAACCGAGCGTCGGCAATCAAAAGGCTTGGCGGCACTGAGCGGAATGTCTTCCAACGGCGTCACGGGCTCGAACATGCCGTCATAGGGTTCCCGCTGGAGAAGCTGAAATGTCTTGTCGCAGACTGCTATGCGGTCGCCCCTGCAGAAAACATGGCCATCGTCGTCTTCGACTTTCTTGAAGGGGCCGCGATAGATCAACGCTTGGTTGCGCTCCAAGCACGATCCCTGCTTGCCCTTGAACGCGACCACCGTTACGGAGCGAAACTCGATGCCCTCGATGGTGCGCCACGGTGCGGATTGCCGGCACGCGATGTGGATGCCGTGGAAGCCGGCCTGTTCGAAGGCCCGCAGGAACTCGTCTTCGCGAAAAGCACCGGCAAGGCAGCCGGACCACAATTGAGGATCGCGGCGGAAATTCTCCGGCACATCCTCATCCGCCACGATGTCGCTGATGGCTGCCCGTCCGCCCTTTTTGAGCACCCGAAAGATCTCCTGAAAGAGTTGCTGCCGATCGCGGGGCTGAACCAGATTCAGAACGCAATTGGACACCACGCAATCGACACTGTCGGTAGGAATCAAGGGCTGATGACGCCGCAGGCTGTCTTCGAGGGCCCGCAACGCCAGCCAATCTTGGTGATTGCGCACGGGATGACGATTAAGTTCCTTGGCCAAAAGATCGAGGTCCAAGCCCAAGTCTTGGATCATGCCGCAGCGGAATTCGACGTTGGCATAACCCAGCCGTTCGGCCACGGTGGCGCGATGACGCCGGGCAAGTGCTAGCATTTCTGCGTTGCAATCGACGCCTATGACGCGGCCCTGGCGACCGACGATCTGGGCGGCGAGATAGCACACCTTGCCGCCGCCGCTGCCGAGATCGAGCACAATGTCGCCAGGCCGAACGAACGGCGTCGGATCGCCGCAGCCGTAGTCTCGGTCGAGGATTTCTTGGGGAATGATCTTGAGCAGCAAGGGATCAAATTGCACGGGACAGCACAATGCTTCTTCCTTCGTCCCTGCCGCCCTACTGTAGCGCTCGCGGACGGCGGCCTCCACATGGCCGGTTTCCAAGATCATCGCATGATCGTTCAACATGATTGATCCTCAAAAAAGGGAGGCACCGGAACGAGAGATTCACGTCGGGGGTCGTCCGGCGCTCCCGAATGAAACCCAAGAAGTCTAGCGTTGGTCGTTCAAACCCCAGTCATAGTCGAGGTGGCGCACGCTCACGCCGCCTTGATCGATCCACGCCAATTCGTCCGCGTTTGGAAAATAGGGACGCAGAACTCGAATCTGTCCCTCAGAAGTTGGTGCAAAATCACCTCCGTACCATTGCAGCAGTTGCGAGACGGCAATGACACGGCGCCCGGCGTCGGCACGAAAGTTCGTGGGCTGGGCAAAGAATTTGCGGGCGTTGGCGCCAAGTTGGTCGTCGAGCCTGGCCGCCGTGTAGGCCTGATTGAGCAACGGCGGACATCCCTTGGAGGCGCAGACGATCGCGAAGTGAATGCGCGGTTCGTCCATCTTACGGAGAAGGCTGTGTTCGATACCCTCAAGGCTAAAGCTGCGGCCATCAACGATCAGGAGAAGGTCTTTCCAGATGTTGTACCCGGCAAATTTCGACGTGTGGTTGCGGATGCTGGAAGTGGGATACTCCCGCATGATGCCTTTCAGGGTCAAAGCGTTGTACGCGTTGATCCAAAAGGCGAGTTTGGCCTTGGTCGCGGCGGATTTGGACAAATCGACGCAGCCGAGTCGGATCAGGTACTCATCCAGTGCCAGCGAGTCGGCCGCACTGCCTTTCCAGGCGCCGTAGGCGACCATGCCGCGCTCATCGACGTACTTCTTGAGCAGGGCATCGTAGGCGCTGTGATCGACTTCTTCCAGGGAAGGCCGATTGGGCTCTTGACACACGCGCCCGACATGCACTTTTGGGCCGGCCAAGACGCCATTGCATACGACGACCGTGATTGTCACCAGGGTCGCGACGAGGCCGATGCCCGCCCAGATTCGTTTTGCTCGCATAACTCCTCCTTGTTCGAGCGACAAAAAGTTCGACACGTCCGTGACTCCACTACTATCGAAGAAACAGCGATTTCATTCTGTGAACTGTGCCACAGAAAACGCATCTTGTCGTAGGTTTGATTTCGGTTGTTCCAAGTTCGTCGTGTCCCAAAGGGGCATGAACTTGGTTACGCCAGCCATCGTTCAATGCTCGGTTCCTGCACCCGGCAGGAAATTGATGTCTCTAATGCCGTCATCCAAACCGGCACGGCTCCTTGGAGTTGTTCGACGCGACGATCGACTTTTCTTGCAGGAGGTTGGCGCCGGTCTGGCAACCGACCAGGGTCAGGCTTGCGACGGCCCAAACCGATCCGACAAGGATCCGTTTCGCCAACGACGACAGGTTGATCACGTTGTTCTCCGAGTAGATAGAGACATTACCGGGGCCATCCTGACGCCGGCTAGTTGACAAATCATTTGCTGGCACTGGCGAACACTCCCAGCACGCCGCCGTAAAGCAAGTGGCCCACGAGCGAACCCGCTGCGGCCATCATGCCGCCTGAGTTGGCGCTGAACAAGCCGGCCCCCATCATCGGCATGACGACGATTTGAGCCATCAGCCAGAGCGCCACGCCCAGAGAGAGGCCCTTGAGCACCGGCCCACCGGGCAGAAAACGAAAGACGATCAACGCAAACACCAGAGGAAACACCAACGTTCCCAGCATGAAGTGCATCGCCATGCCGGCCACCCAGCTGCCGCCAAGCATTGAGCCGAGCATCTGGGCGATGTCCATGTTCAGTCCCATCATCGGGGCGACGAGGTACATCATCGCGGTCAGCGCGGCCGTGCCCGTCAATCCGCCCACGACGGCGAGAGATAGCGACGGACCGACGGTGTGTCGCTTCGCCGTCAGGGAACAACATGCGTTCAGGTTGTTTCTCGTTTCAGTTGCTGATGCCATGGGTAAGCTCCTATTGCAAAATCAGGGTTCTCAGCGATGAGTCGCTGAAGCGGCCGAAACATTACAGCAAGAAGCCGAAAGATCATGAACCCGATTTGAGGGAGCGTTTAATTCGCTCCCTTGCCTCCTCCGACAAGCTTGGACCGGTCGGAGTTTCCGTTTTGGAAGAGTATGTCTGGGCAGCCTGGCGAAGGAACTCGGACTGTTTGCGGAAGCGGCCGCACAAAGAGCACATGAGCAAGTGCATCCGGACGCGCACGCGCTGCCACCACGTCAGCCTGCTATCCAGGGATTGCGAGACCAGTTGGCTGACTTCTTGGCAGGAAAGCATGTTCACACCTCGTCGGTCTTGGTGCGGAACCAGTGAGTTTCGAGGCAACGCCGCAAGGACAAGCGCGCGCGGTGCAGGAGGACGCCCAAATTGCCGGGCGTGACGTTGAGATCGCGGCTAATCTCGTCGGTGCTGAGTCCTTCCATTTCGCGCAAGGTAAAGGCCGCTGTGAGGCGGCGCGGCATCTTGCCGAGGCAACCGCGAAATACAATCCAAAACTCTTGCTGTTCCAGGGCGGCGCCGGGGTTGTCGCCCCAGGAAGCGGGCTGGTCTTGCCACCAGCCGCTGGAATCGAAGTCCGTCGTGCCGTGGTTGCCGTTGTCGGATGTCTTTTGGAGCGGCTTCTCGCGAGCTTGCTTTCGAAAGAAATCGACGATCTTGTGTTTCAAGATGCCGACCAGCCAAGATTGTTCCGCGGCTTGACCGGCAAACCCCTGAGCGCCGCGCAAGGCCGCAAGGAAAGTCTCCTGGACCAAATCCTCGGCCACGGCAGGTTCGGCGACACGGGCCAGGGCGTAACGATAAAGGACATCCCCATGCCGGTCGACCCAGTTGGTCGGGTCAACAAGCGGCGCAGAAGAATCAGGATTAGGGCGGGTCATCGCATCGTCCTTGTTTCATTGTGTTCCAACACATCCCTGAGCAGGGTCCAGGCGACGAAAACAGGCGATGCCTTGGTCGCGCATCTGGCTGCGGCGTAGCCTCAGCTGCCTTGCGTAGGGGCAACCGGTTTGGAGGAGTTTCCTTGGTCCTTGGCGCCGCCGCTGGGTGAATTGGATGCGGGTGCGTTTTTGCTTCCTTTGGAATCGTTATTGCATCCCACGCTTTGAAGCGCTAGCACCAAGGCAACCACGGTGCAAAGGCCGAATCAGGTCATTTCAATTTCTCCTGCTGGAAAATAGGCCAATCATCCCGGAAACGTACGCTTTCCCCGCGTTTTCCTCAGTGATTCAGTTCACAGACAAAGTCTATGCCGCCAAGACGCATTCTCGCGCACGGGAGGCTTGCACTCATTATGGGGGGGCGGCTGTTCTGTGATTCAGCCACAGTCTGCGACACGTGCAGAACCCTCCGTCAGTTGGTCGTTCGAACCGTGACTTTCTTACAATCGATGTGCAAAAAAGGCTCATCCTGGCAAACGCGTGGTTTGATTTGAGTCAGCACTAATGAACAGGCGATCACAAAACCCAAGGGCGGGAGCGACTAGATGGCATTTGAAGACTTGACGCGGCTTGAAAAGGAAAAAACCAGCATTCCTGTGCAGCCGAACGCAGTCCCTCGCGCAGCCTTTCCTCCACCGTGCTGATTTTTGTTCGCGTGCACAAACAGCCCAATGGAAAAAACGGTCGCTTGCCGGATCAGCCGGAACTATTCTGGTTGAAGTGTTACTCCCTCGGTCCCAAAAAGGTCTGGCGTCGCCCACGTGAAAGGGGCAATCCATCGAGCAATCTCCGGATGAGCCATGATCGCATAGAGCGTGTGGTTGTAACCCACCAAGTGGTGATAATCACGTTCGACAAATTTCTTCGCCAAGGGACCAAGGCGGTCGCGGTCATCTGGCAATAAGCCAACACGACCCAGGGCCCAGCCATGACCTCCGTTTGACATGAGAGGATAAAAAAGCAACAGAGGATCGCGCCGATTGTTCAGGCTGCAAAACGCCTCGCAGCCTGCAAGAGCCTGTCCCAACTTATTGCCCGGGTTAAGCCATTGATGGTCGATTCCGGCGGCCAAAACCACGCCGCGCACGCGCAAGTCGGATCGCTGCGTTAGGCGGACCGGCTCTCCGCCAAGCCGGCTGTTCAATTCGCCCCCGCCGAGCAAGTGCAGGCTTGCAGCCACGGCCCGGCCCCCATGGCTGTGCCCCAAAAGACAAATACGGCTTCCGGTGGGAAAGGCTTGAATAAAGTGCGCCAAATGGTAACCGGCCACAACCGCCCGACGACACTCTTCGTTGACACGCGGAATGACAAACAAGAAACGGGACTGGCTCGGCCAGTCAAAGGTGATAATCACCGCATCCGGTGGCAGGGCGTCGGATTGTGCTAACCAGCGCCGGGTCTTTATCATTCCATCCAAAGCAAGATCCCGGGAAACCTCGATGCCCTGAACCTGGATCAAAATGGGCCTGCCGTGGACGTGCTTCCACAACGCATCGCTGGTCTTCTCTTCCAGATGCCCGTCAGCGTCCAGGTGCAGGATTTTTAGACAAGGCCTGGGATCGATGCCTATTTCTTGTCGGCAATCGCGTCTCTGCACGATCCACAGATTCGATGGTTGCTCGCGCTTTTGGGCGGAGCCAAACGAAATCTTCAGCTCCTGAGCCGACCAAGCGGTCTCTGGCCACATCAGAGTCACCAGCATCCCGGCCGCGAACCATCGGAACATTGACCAGGCAGTTCTGGGCACGTCAATGTGGAGCATGTCGATATTCCTCGGCGGCCGGAACCTTGCGAAACAACCCGGCGGTGTATAGCGTAAGGCTGGTTCAGGTGAAAGTGGAAATCAGTAATTCACAACGCTTGCCCTGTGCTGAACGAATTAGCTTTGAGCCGGACAGTAACTTGGATGAGGAGCCCCATTTTTCCCACTCGCGGGTCCGGACGTCAATTCTCACCCTTCGCTGTACGGTACCTTGCACGCCGAACGGGGTTATACTTGGGGGTGCCAGTTTTCGTTGGAACGTCCACTTTGCTGAGGATCAACGATGCGCCGCGCTGCGTTTCTTTCGATCATGCTGCTCGCGCTGCTTGGTCTGCCTGCCGTCTGGGCCCAGGGGACCGTGCCCGGACCGAAGAAGGAGCCGGCCGGCCAACAAGGCAAGAAAGGCCAGGCCGCCGATCGGCAAGGCAAGCTGAAAGTCGGCGACAAGGCCCCCGACTTCAAGCTCAAAGACATCGAGGGCGAGAAAACCGTTGTCCTTGCGCAATTGGCGGGCAAACCCGTCGTGCTCTACTTCGGCAGTTGCACCTGACCGCCCTTCCGCGCCTCGATCGGTCAGATCGAGAAGACCTACCAAGCCTACAAGGGCCATGCCCATGTTCTTGTCGTTTACATCCGCGAAGCGCATCCGATCGGCCCCAAGCAATCGAAGGCGAATGAGCGCGACAAGATACTGATCGACGATCCGAAGACGCTGGAGGAACGCGAAGACGTAGCCCGCGAGTTCGCAGCCCAGTTCAAGATTTCGCTGCCCATTCTGGTCGACACGATCGATAACAACGTCGAAAAAGCCTACACCGCCATGCCGGACCGAATCTACGTGATCGATGCCAAGGGCAGGATCGCGTATAAGGGCGATCCAGGCCCAGCGGGGTTCAAGGCCACGGCGATCCCAGGGGTGCTCGACAAGCTGCTCAACATCACCTTGGCAAGCAGCCTGGGTTTTCCTCCCGAGCAACCGATGCGCCCCGGCGGCGGCGCCGGCGGCCCTGGGATGCCGCGCGATCGGCTTCCGCTCATGTTGAGCCGCGCCGGCCTGGACGACAAGGACACGCAGCACATCCTCAAGGCCGTGGACCAGCGCCTGGATGCTTACCGCGAAATGCTCAAAGCCCGCATGGCCTTGATGGCAGCGACCCGTGGCCAAGGCGATGCAGCGCAGGCGCTCAAGAGCTTTGACGACGCCGAGAAGAAATACGCCGCCGCCCTCGCGAAGATCGACCAGGCATTGGATCAAGCGATCGGCTTCCGCCGCCGGCCCGAGGTACAAGCGCTGCTGGCGGCCATGGGCTTGATCGGCAACCACCCGGCGCCGCCTCTTTCGGGATTGATGAACTTGGGCAGTGATGGCTTTCCGGGTCCGCCGCGGCAACCCTGAGTCCGGTAGTCCCTTGCTGCATTTCTGGCAAGCAATCCGGCTGTCGCCCGCGCGGCTGCATCTTTTGGCGTTCATCACGTCAGCCCACCCAGGTTCGCAACCGCCGCACCAACTCCTCCGGCATGGGCACGGGCGGTAGTCTTTCACCCAGGGAGATGACCCGGCGATAGGCATCCAAATATCGGAAACAATCGACGCAGCCGACCAGGTGCATTTCCAGAATCCGGGCCTGCTCAGGCGGCAGATCGCCGACCAAGTAATCGTGCAGCATTTCAGCAATTTGCCGACACGTGGGCATCATGCTTGGGCCTCCTCAAAATAGGGGGCCAATTCCTTCCGAAGCATCAGCCGGGCGCGATGCAGTCGCGATTTCATGGCGGGAATGGTCAAATCCAACAAGCGGGCGACATCGGGAATCGGCAGCTTTTCCACGTCCGTCAACAGATAGACATCGCGGAAAGACTCCGGCAACTCCGCGATGGCCTTGTCGACCGTCTCACGCGCTTCCTTGTCGAGCAGGCCCTGCAGGGGCATATCGCGCCAAGGCCGAATGGAACGGGCGTGCCGGCCATCGGCAAGGAAATCCTCGAACGGGTCGCCCACCGGCAACGGTTGCCGCGTCCGCCGTTGCCGGTACTTGAACGCGGCGTTGACCGTGATGCGATAGATCCAAGTGCTCAAGGCCGCTTCCCCTCGAAACTGATCAATTTTTTGGAAGACCTGGAGTAGAACTTGCTGGGTCAGGTCCTCGGCATCCTCGACATGGTTCAGCATCCGCCTGGCCAAATTGTAAATGCGACCGCCCTGGCCCTGGAGGATTTGTTCCAAGGACTCGCTCCGCTCAGGTTTGGCTTGAACATCAGCCATGAGCAAGACCGCCTCACTTGCCAGCGCCTTGCCTGTATGAGCAGGCCGGCGCTCGGCATCAACCTTGTGCCTCTCAACCATTCCCAGAGACTTCCGTCCATGAGTCGTTCGAGCGGTCATTTTCTTACGCCGGTGCTTCAGAAGAAATCTCATGAGCAGCCGAATTCACGAGGAATCTGCCGTCGGGCTCAAGGGTCTAATCCAGCGAGTGAGGAAATCGGCAACATTCTTTCATTGCACCATCGGAGGTGGACCATGGCGACCGTACCCTTATCGAAGCGTTTTGCAAAGCCCTTGCTGGAGCGAAGTCTTGCTGCCGTGCAGTATCCAGAAGTTTCGCCTTCCAGCCATTCCATACCGCACGCGTTCAGCCATTTTGGGCACGTGCTTTTGGGAATAGTCCTTTTTCTGCTTGGCAGCGCCTTGGTGATCACGCTGTGGCTGATGCCGGTGGGGTTGCCCTTGGCGTTACTGGGGCTCGCCCTCATCGCAGCGCCGGAACACAACGGATAGTAGCCTGAGAAGGCAGGCCAAATCTTCCCTCTGTGAACTGCGTCACAGATTCACTACATCGGCCAAGATAGATTCCAATGTCATGAATTGTCTTGGGTCAGCTACAAGGAGCAATGCTATGAACAAGGTCGGCATTTTCGCGGCGTTCCTGGCTTCGGTGTTGTTGGTCATGGGTTGCACGTCCAGCGACTCGAAAGGAAGCAAAAGCCCCACCAAAACCAACTCGAACACCGGGGACGCTAAAAACCAGGGTGGCTCGTCGAAGCCATCGGAAGGAAGTTGACTTGGCTCGCCGGCGGCTTTTACGCAGACCGGCCGTCCGACAGCATGCCGGTGTGAGTGGCACTGCCTGGGCGCCTGCGGCAACGTCCCAGAGACTCCGCGAGCATCATCAAAAAGAACGGGCCATGTTCCCACCACACGACGACAAAATTAAATTGCGCCCGAGCCGCGCGCCAGGTGGCTTCGCTTTCCAAGGACTGATACTCCAGCCAAAACCGCAGGTAGTACAGAAACGCCAGCCCCGGCAGGAGCCACCAGCTTTTCTGTTTCACGAACAGCACCAGCGGCCATGCCCATAACAAATACCACGGATTCTGCGTGCTCGATAGCAGCCAACCCCATGCCAAAGAGAGAAAAACGTACCGCAGCAACCGGAGCGGTCCCGGTTGGCGGAACAATCGAATCGCCAAAACGCCCCAGAGCGCGACCAGGGCGCTTGCCATGATGCCCTGGGTTGCCAAAAAGGCCGGATCGATTTCCTGAGAAAAACCAAGCAGATCGGCGCCGTCGCGCAGCGGTCCTTGAAGTCTTTCGCGCCACGTTGCCGGCACGATCGCGCACCATGGTACCGTTCGGCCGGCTCGCCAGCTCAAATTCTCGTGCACGATCATGAACAACAAATCGTTTGCCTGCCAGCGTGTCAGAAAGGTTGTCAGGCCGGTCCAGGGTAGTTTCCGTTCGGATGAAAAACCGCCCTCTTCAGAATTCACGAGCCGTGCACTGGGCGTGTCTCGTCTTTCGCTTTGCACAAAGGGGAGATAACCTGCAGCCACTACGGTCGCGGCTACCGCCAGCGGAGCAATGGCACGCCAGCGCAGATGACGGGCCAGAAAAGCAGCGATGACGGGCACAAGAACGATGGGATAGTTCTTCGCCAAGATACCCAGCCCAAGAAACACACTTGCAGCCAAGTACGGGCGAATGGATCGCAGTAACGAGGTCCGTGGATAAGCGGCTTTGATCAACAGGTAAAGACTGGCTGTAGTGCAGAAAATCGCGATCGCATCCAGATGCCCCGAGTTGGCGATTTCCTTCAATGCCAGAGGACACCACGCATAAGCAATGCACCAAGATGCAGGCAGTCGAAGATGGCGCAGAAGCAGGACGAGCACCGCAAGCACGCCCAGGTCGAAGAAGACGAGAATGACCTTCAGCATCAAAACGTGCAAGCAAACCGGTGCATCAACCGGCGTCAGCACGACGCTGACTGCGAACACGAGCTGGGCAAGGGGCGGATATGCGGTCGGCACCTCACGATAATGAACCCTCTCGAAAATAGTCGTCACGGCACTCGAAGCACGGGTGACATGGTACAGGCGAGCCAGTTCGGTATCTGCCTCGGCTTCCAGCCCGTGGCGTTCGACGTCAGCGGGACTGTACGCATAGGGATTGAAACCGTGAAGAGTCACGCGTCCGTCCCAGAGATAGCGGTAATAGTCGATTTCTTGGATAGGGGCCGAGAACAGCAGCACCACGCGAAAAGCCGCTGCATACCAGAGAATCGGCTTCAACAGTGGGCCGGATCTTGCCTTGGACTGACGCAGAACGAAAAAAAGGGCCAACCAGTAGATTCCCGTGGCGAGCCCGAAGCAACCGAGGACGGCAAGGATCGGGCGGCCCGCAAAATCATCTCCGTAGCGAAATTGAAAGCTCAGGATCAAAATGCCGATGTAGACCAAGAGGCTGATCAAACCGAGCCATCGAAGCAAGGATCGAGTCGGGCCATTATCGCAAGACAAGCTGGTCGATGCATCTTCCTTGACCATTTCCTTTGTCCTCACGCTGGGTTCGAGGGAGCCGGGGCCGCTTCCAGCGAAGACCCGCGCCGACAAGAAGCCAGACCGTATTTGGCAATCAGGTAGAGGATTTTCGAGCCTGCCAAGATCGTTCCCCGGACCGTTCCACTGATCTTGCTGGCGCCGATGCGGCGACGATAGGAAACGGGCACTTCCGTCACCTGCAACCCAAGCCGGGCTGCCTTGATCTGCATTTCCACGGTCCACCCGAAGTTCCGATCCGACATGCCGAGCTTTTCCAGGGCTGACCAGCGAATGGCGCGGAACGGTCCGAGGTCGGTGTAACGTGCGCCGAAAAACAGCCTCATCAGCCAACACGCCAGCCGATTGCCCCAAACGCTTTGCGGCGGCATGGCGCCTCGTTCACGACAGCCTGCCAATCGGGAACCGACGACGAAGTCATAGCCAATTTCGAGAATGGGCTGCAGGACAAGTTCCATTTCCTCGGCATGGTCGCTGTAGTCCGCATCCAAGAAAACGACAATATCCGGCGGGCCGCCGTGTTTTTGCGCCAAATACGAAAGTCCGCGTAGACATGCCGCACCGTAACCACGCTGCGGCTCCGAAATCACGGTCGCCCCAGCGGCTCGACCCACTGCAGCCGTTTGATCCGTCGAGCCGTTGTCCACTACCACGACTTCCCTTACTAGCTGGGGCGGAATGTCGCCCAGGACCAGTGGCAATGAGCGCTCTTCGTTCAAGGCCGGGATGACGACGGCGATCGCGAACCTGGCCTTTTCAAAACTCCTTTTCTGCATCGCTCAGCCTCCACATCATCTTAATACGCTACGATTGATTTAACGTAAGACGTGCAGAAGAACTGTGATCCAGTTCACGGAAGACGATGCCAACATTTGGGCATCATGTTGGCAGTGGAAACGCCAAGAGTATGCGCAAGGCGTCGGATGCCAAATGGTTGACACGCTGCTCGAGTTTGCTTTTCAGCGAGACCGACCCCATGAGATCCTTGTTTCGCAATGGCATCGGAATTCTGGCATGGGGCTTTTCCGTTTTTGGTGTCTTGCAAATCAGCCGCATTCCGGGGGACTTCTCCCACGACCTCTGCGGCCCTTGGGGCTGAATGCCGCCCGTTCAAGCGCTGGCAGCGCTGCACGGCTTCTGGTTGGTGATATTCCTGCCGGCCTCGTGCTGGCTGATTGCAATGGCATCGCCTGCAACGATTCGGCGGTCGGGCTGGATCCTCCTTGGTCTGTCATTGTTCGGCCACGCGGTGTTGATCTGCCCACAGGTCCTGGCGTGGTATCTGCATGCCTCGCCGGCACATCGCCAGTTTCTTTGGCAAAACTTGACGTTCACGCTGTTCACATCCGCGGATTTGCCGTTGCTCGCTTCGTTGCTTTCTGCGTGCTTATGCCTACTCGCCGCCCGCTGGCGGAGAAATGTGAAACGCAACCCGTTGCAGATTTCTCCAGCAACAGGCTGCGCAGGGGAAAAGGAGGCGATCCAACCAACCACTCAAGACGATTTGGTTGCCAACCCATCAACGTGACACTCACCGCGTACCTGATCCATCCCAATACCAACGCGAGGTCGGTGACGGAACGGCCGGCATGCTTGGTTGACTTGGCGCCGGTTGATATGCCCCAGGGTAGTAATTCGCGCTGGGCCAAATCGGGTAATTCGCGGGAATTTGGTAATACATCCCGTTCGAATAAGGTTGGTAGTTCCAGGGCGAGTAAACGTAGTTGGACGGTACATAGTAGTAATAGACGTTCCTCGAATACCCCCCGTCGTTGAGCGACGTAGTCGGGTACGGCGAGAACAAGGGAGATCGACCGATCTCCTGGCGGGTGTTGCACCCATGAGCGCTTCACTGGCCGTGAGCTTTGGGTTCCGAAAATGGGCCCATGATCGCAACAATCAGGCACGCCCACAACAATCGCCACATCATGGTCGAACCTCCCTTGAACTCCGAGATCGCAGAATCGAAAAAGGGGCCTTGAGAATTTTCATCAGGTCCTTCCGCCGAGGAGTTCGGGAGAAGCCTGCAAGGCCCCTTGGAATTCTCCGGTCCATCACGGTCAGCGTGAGCCGGATCCTTCCATCACCCGTCCGCTCCCTGCCGAAGGCAACATGGACGGACCTCCGCTCGTCGGCCGGGAATGACTCGACGTAGAACGGCATCCGGCACCAAGCGTCAGCAAGATCAACAACACCATCGACAGTCCGTACAATTTGCTCACGATCGTCTCCTTTGTGCATGCTTGGTCCAACGGATTCTTAATTCGGCGTTTTGCTGTTTGCCCACGGTGAGGGAGTTCACAAAGGCCGATTTCTAGCTCAAAAACTCGGGGGCCATTGACAAACGCGCGGGATCAGATGCATCTGAAGAGGGTTTCGGGCATGGTTGAATCGCAACTTCTCTTCGACTGCCGCGTTGTCCGGTCGTCGCTCCAGACCCTGCCGGCATTTCCAGCTGCACGACAGCCACAGAACGACGGCGAGTGCCGCAGTCAAAATGATCGTCTTCGTCCCCTTGCGACCCATGGCGCGTTCTCCGCTTCGTTACGATGGCTCTATCGGCATCCGAGCGGGTTTCGTCTGTGGGCCAACTCACACAATCGAAAATCGTTCCCAGACGCGAACGCGGCTGGATTGGTGGGAGCGCCATTGTTCAAGCTAACCTACCAACCTAGAATGCATTGCATCGACATTTCAGACCGCTGGGAGCCGAGGATGGAAAGAAGGCTCTGGTACTTGAAGGGTTGCGACCTGTTCGGCAGCCTTACGCCGGAACAGGCGCGGCAGATGGAACGCAACGCCCTGTTTCGCTCGTTCAAACGACAAGCGCTGATCTACGCTCCGAGTGATCCCGGCCAATGCGTCATGGTCCTCGCCAAGGGGCGCGTCAAGATCAAGGACATCACCCCTGAAGGCAAGGAAACGATCCTGACCTTCATCGAGGAAGGCGAAATGTTCGGGGAACTGGCCCTTCTGGATGGCGAGCCCCGCCAGGAGTACGCGGAAGCTGCGGAAGATTGCGAAGTCGTGGTCGTTCCGAGCGACAACATGCTGTGGCTCATGAAGTTGCGTTCCGACGTTTCCCTGTTCGTCACGAAAATGATCGGCTGGCGCCGACGCCGCATTGAGAACCGTTTGCGAAACGTGCTCTTCTTGCCTAGTCGGGATCGCATGATCCGGCTGCTTTGCGAACTCGTCGAAGCTCACGGGGACCGCAGTGGCAACCGTTGCGAGATCCGTCTCTCGTTATCGCACCAAGAACTGGCCAGCCTGATCGGCGTCACGCGCGAGACCGTCACCACGGTGTTGGGACACCTTCAAGGGGAAGGATTGGTCAAAATCCACCGGCGTCGGATCGTCATTGTTGACTGTGACACCCTCGCCGAGATGGCCGCTGGCGCCACGCTGAACTCGGTGACGCCAAAAATCGCGCCTGAGAGCCCAAAAAAACGACCGGTGTGAGCTAGTTCACGGAACCCCTTGCGGCCATTGTCGAAAATGACCGATGGCACTGAAGACCGTATCAGGAGTTGATCATGGCCATGGCAAAGGGCGGCAAGCGTCCTGCCCCTCAATGGAAACCCTGTCCGGCAGGTAAATTGAGCGCGCTGTCAACTCGCATCCAACGGCGAACGCAGCGACGCCGTTTCCTGCAATTCGCCGGAGCATTCTCCCTTCTAGCTCTTGGCGGCGGCACTCTCGGGTTCCTGCTCACTCGGCAACGTGAATTCGACTATGGCGGCATTACCTGTTCAGAAGTGCTCGGCCATGCCGAAGCGTTCATGCGCGGCCAACTTGGTGAGCCGTTGACGGGCAAGATTCGCCTGCACCTTGCTGAATGTCCTAGCTGCGGGCCACGTTTTCGCGACATGCAGTCAAAAATGGTTACTTGAGGTTGCTGATCCGATCCTTGCCGCTGACGTCCTTGATCATCGGCCACTTGGTCATGGTACAAGCGCCTTGATCAGCGCTTGTGTGTGGCGTGAACCGCAGGTGTTGTTGGCTAAGTCACAAACGGTGCGGTCTTTTCTTGCGAAAGGAGGACCTAATCCTACCTGGGCGGGTCCGTACTCGTCCAGAAATCCTTGCTCGAACTTT
>Ga0209726_10002600_pt1 | contig 26453 bp, 18 predicted proteins | sample Subgrocontami54m_FD_187453 | JGI IMG/M metagenome (GOLD analysis project Ga0209726, IMG submission 187453) | Subsurface groundwater microbial communities from S. Glens Falls, New York, USA - GMW46 contaminated, 5.4 m (SPAdes) (version 3) | ecosystem: Environmental > Aquatic > Deep subsurface >... | reverse complement strand
CCCCCCCCGCCGCTCGACACGACGATCACCGCGAGCAGGACGCCCGTGGCGACGACGAACGACACGGCGGCTCGGCGAACCGTTTGCTGCGTCGAGTGTGCGGCGAACACTGTGAGCGGCAAGAGCGCGACCGGCGGATACGCGATCGGATGCGTGCGCACGGCCTGCGCGGCGAACAGCCCCGCCGCGAGAGCCGCAGAGACGAACGTGACCCAATCGCGCGCGGATGCTGCGCGGTGCGCCACGACGATCGAGAGTGCGCTCGCGATGACGAGAACCAGGATCGGTGTGAAGTATCCCTCCGTCGCCGCCGTGCGAATCGCGACGGGATCGAGTACCGCGACGACCGCTGCCAACACTGCGCTTCGACGATCGACGCCGAGCGAGCGCGCAAGCACGGCGAGCATCGGAGGCACGAGCGCGGACAGGACGGCGTTGGTGGCGAAGATCGCGTAGTCCGGATTGCGCGGAAACGCGCGCGCGATGGGTCCGAAGATCTCCGCGTACCCAGGCCCGTATGCGCCCAGCCAACCGAGCCGAGAGAACGCCGCGGACACCCAGAAGGCGCCCTGCCCGTTGACGTGGAGGGGACCCCACGGGCCGAATACCGTTCGCAACGCGAGCGATGCGATGAACAATGACGCCAGGGCCGCGACGCCGAGCGCGTGCTTCGGGCGGGCGCGAATCATCGTGAACATGCCGAACACGAGAGCCAGCAGCGCAATCCACGGTCCGGTCCAGCACGTCTCGATGCGACACTGAAAGCGCGACGGAACGATGCGCGGCGCACTCGGTGCCGAGAGATGCACGCGCGCGCGGTTCGTCTCGATCCATGCGACGACGGCCTCGAACCCGTCGCGCTGGCCTTGCGGCAGCATGCGGAAATCCGGCACGTTGACGATCGGCGAAATGCTCCACGGGCCGACTCGGCGGAATCCCGGTCGACCATTGGCGTCGATCTCGATGTCCAGCGGCGAGGCGTTCGCAGGGCGCAAGCGAACGCGCACGAATCCAGGGTGACAGTCCGCGGGAGCCACCGCGATGCGCTGCGCACGGGACATCTCGTCGACCCACGTCGTGACAACGGATGGACACGACGTCGTCTGAGCCGCGCTCGGAGCGCCGGACGACGCGGTCGCGAGCGCCAATGCCACGAGCAAAGGCCACTTCGGACTGCGCCCAAACCGACTCATCGCGGACGAATCCGATACAGGCCAAGGCGCAGGCGCGACGCGTCGCCGTAGTATTCGAGCCACACGTCGCCGCGATTGTCGACGGTGCGCTCGATCAGCGGCTCGAGAGTGAAACGCCGTCGCATGGTCTCGCACGCCGGCAGCACGTTCTCGCCGCGCGGCGGCGGTGTGCCGGCCGGCCGCCACTGCGCGTAGCACCTCATGCCGACGTAGAAGTACGCGGGACGACTCCAGTCGGGGTCGGCCTGCCAGTCCGCGATGGCTCTCACGGCGCCGGCGCGGTTGGGGGGCTCGAACAGATAGTCCGGAAAGTGTTGGTGCGTAAACGACCCGGCCGCAGACTCCCGCACGCGATCGGTCCAGCCCACACGCACGAGCACGAACGACTGCTGGCGCGGGATGGTTGCAAGCGCCGCGCGAATGAGTCGCTCCTCGGTCTGCTCGTTCGTGGGCGCCCACAGCACGAGCGCCGTTGGCACTGCGCTCGCGACGATCGCGACCCCGAGCGCGCCGCGCGCTGCGACATGGCGCCCACGCTCCCATACCCGCACCGCGCCGTGCGCCGCCAGGAGCGTCACGAGTTGAGCGCCGGGCACGTGCACCCGTGCCATGTTTGCCCGACAGAGATCCGAGAAGTAGATCGCGATGACGGGAAAGCACAACAGCGCGATGACGATCGGTCCACGCCGCTCGTTGCGCGGACCGAGAACCGTCGCCGACACTGCGAGTGCGACAAGCGCAACTGGATACAGCGTTGGCCGAAGCACGGTGTTTTGGGCGAAGAACAGTTGCGGCAGCACGCCGAGCAGAGAGAAGCCGACGCGCGGCGCACCACCGCGATTCGCCAGTTCGTCGAGCTCGAAGCGGACGTGGAGCAACTGCGGGGTCAGCAGCACCGCGAGCGCGACGAGAAAGACCCCCGTCTGCCAGCGCATCCAACGAGCACGCGGCGCGCCCACCGTGAGGACGCCGGCGGCGACGTAGAGCGGCAACAACACGGGCATCTCGGGACGGGCCGTGGCCGCCAGAGCGAGCAACGCAGCCGACGGAACCAGGACGCTCGCGCGGCCCGATTCGAGCCATTCGTCCCAGAGCACCAGGCCGCCGTACAGCCACAACAGGCACGGAATGTTGTTGGCGTCGGAGTTGTCGTTCTTGATGAACAACGGCGTAAGCGCCAAGAGCCAGACGAACACCGAGCCGGTGCGTCGGTCGTGGCACCAGCGAGTGCCGAGCGCGGCGAGCAGCGGCAGCGTGAGCACGCCCATGATCGAATTGGCCCAGAGCACCGTCGCGTGGTCGCGCGGGAGAAAACCAAACAGCGTGTGATACAGCGCGGGCGCAGAGACGCCGTAGTACGCGACGGGAAACAGGTCGACCGCCTCGCGCGTGAGCCGGTAGCCGACGTACATCGTGACGATCCATCTCGGTGCGACGAGCCATCGCAGCACCGCGGCGATCGCGACCGCCAGCACCGTGACCTTCGCGGACCCGTCCCACGATGGCGCAAGGACGCGAGACGAGCGCCACCATGCCCGCGCGAGGCTCGGCAGGGCGAGACCGAGGAGCGCGAGCGCGAGCCAGGCCTGCACGCGATCCAACCGCGAGATCTCGGAGTACATCGTCAGGCGCTCCGCACGATCGTGCGCCGGCGACCGACGAAGGCCGCCAGTGCTGACAGAATCGACGCGGCGAGCGTCACGATGCCGACGCCCATTGCATAGCGCTCCGGGGACGCGAGGAGGTTGGCGCGCCTTGCCCGGTGGTGCATCACCGGGTCGAACAGCTCGTCCGTCGACACTCGATCGCCGCGCACGATGGCGCGCAACGCCTCGATGGCCCGCCGTGCTCGACCACGGCGGCCGCCGTCCCGTGCGTTCGGTGCATCGGCGCCGATCGTGCCGTTGGTTGCGAGGTATTGTTCCAAGTCCGCGATCGCGCGTTGGGGTTCTGTTCTGTGTTCGATTTCGGCGCGTGCGTAGAGCACGTCGGGATCTTGCGGTCGTCCCCGCGCGGCCTGTTCAATGCTCTCTCTCGCCCGCTGCGTCTCGCCCAACCGAAAGAGGCAAACCGCCCGGGAGGCTTCGTATCGTGGCTCGAACGCGTACGCCCGCGAGCGTTCGAGGTATCGAAGTGCGAGCCGGTACATCCGAGCCTTGTCCTCGAGGCTCTCCGCGAGTTGATGACCGGCCAGCTGCGTACCCACGCCCGCGATGAAATTCCGAAGCGGGTCCTCGGCGTGTCGGTCGGCATCCGCGCGGTGCCTCGCGTTGTCCGCGCGCGACTGTGATGCCGCGAGCGTCGCGACGAGCATCGCGAGCACGCCACCGTGGGGATCCTGTTGGGCCATGCTGCGATACAGTTCGAAGGCCTCGCGGAACCGACGCGCTCGGAACAACTCCAGTCCACGCGAGTACGCTTCGAAGCGCGCAGCACCGAGCGCCTCGCGATCGGGAGGGAGCGGCTCACCGTCGTCGACGCCGGGCGGCGCGGTGTCCTGCGGCGCCTCCCACCGAAACGGCGACTCCAGCGTTCGAACTCTTGCAGCGACTTCGGCGAGAAGCGCATGCGACGCTGCCGCCCCTGCGGGAGTTCGCAGCGCGAAATGGGTCGTGTGCGGCGCGGAATCGACCGCGTCGGACGGGTGCACGAGTTCGATGCGCGAAACGCCCGCATCGTCGCCGCACTGATAGCTCGCAACGACACGCGCCCGCGCGACCTCGACTCCGCGCAACGAACACGGCGACGTCGCCGGAAGGCGCAGCATCTCGAGCAGGAGCGGTTCCTGTCCCGGCGGGATCACGTGCTGCGGCTCCGGCTGCCCGTGCACGCGAGTTGCGGCGAACGTGCCGACCAGCGCTGCGGCGAATGCAGCAAGCTTCTTCGTTCGGCGGTGCACGGCGGGAGCGTACCAAACATCGTCGACACATCGATTGACCCATTCGACCGGACGGTGCACCGTTCCGCGATGCCTCGTTCGGTCGGTCGCGGCGATCGGACCCTTGCAGTCCTCGTCGCGATTTCGCTCACGACGCTCGTCGGTCTCTACGTCCGTAGCACTTCGCGACACGCGGCCCGCGAGGCGCCCGCGCCGATTGCCGACTTCGTCATCGAGCCGGGACACGAAGCCCAAGTGATCGAATGGTTGCGGCCGCTCGGCGGCGCACTCGGACCCTCGGGGAGAATCACTGCAATTCGCATCGACCGTGCCACGATCGTCGCTGGACTCGCGGGTGCGGACGGAGCCGCGGGGGCGATGGTGATCACCCGGATTCCGAATGCGACGTGGCGAACGCGCGCGGCGTTCGCGGGTTCGGCGTTCGCGTCGCGCTCGGGGCTCGCAATACGCTGCGATGCGTGCGCGCCGCTGCTCGCGGCCGCCGTGGGCGCGGAGCTTCTGCGACTGATCGATCGGCCCGAAGTCGTTCGAGAGATCTGGTCGACGGCGCCGGTGAACATCCTCGCGTACCATCGCCCGGGCGGCATGCTCCAGCCCATGGCCGCGCGCCTGCGCGTCTCGATCCGCGCGCTCGCGATCGGGGCGGTGCTCGGCGCGGCGCTTCTGTCGGTCTTCGTCGGGTTCGCCGCGTTCGCGCGCCGCACGCCCACCGACGCAGCGCCGAGGGGCGGGCGCACCGTGTACCTCCGCTGGCGGACGGTCGCCGTCGCTGTATGCATCGTCTCGGTCGCGGCGATGTACGTTCTTCGCGCGAGAACGATTGCGATCGACACCGACGAGCAGCCTGGCGGCGTCTATCAAGTCGTCGTGCTTGGCGAAGACCACGAGGGTTGGATCCATCCACCGATGTACCGGGCGGTTCAACGAACCGGCATCCCGCTCGGCGGCGTGGATCCCGTTCACGGCTTGTTTCGACTTCGTCGCGTGTCACTCGTCGCAGCCACTCTCGCGTTTGCGATCGTCGCGTGGCTTGCCGCGACTGGATCCACACGGCCGCTCGCACTCGCGCCGCTCGCCATTCTTGCTGCGCCGAGCGTTACCGAAAACGTCCTTCTTGCGCGCCCGTACGGTCTTGCGGTGTTCCTCGTGTCGGTCACGCTGCTGTGCGTCGTGCAATGGCGGCGCGGCGCGCGTGGCGGAACCGTGTGGGTTGCGATGGGTCTGGTGGCGTCGGGTTGCGCGATCTGGACGGACTTTCTCGCGGGCACGATGGTCTCGGCGCTTTGGCTCGCGACCGCGCTCGCGGCGGCGCCGTCGACGAACCGAGTCGCAGCCGTCTGCGCGGTTGCCGTGCTCATCGTCTTGGGCGCGTGGGGTGGCTGGTTCGTGCCCGGGGTGTTGCACTCCCTCCGCGATCGCATGTCGCGCGAGTCGATCGTCGCGCCGCAGTTCGACGACGTCGGCGTTGCTTCTGGCTCGCAACGAACGCGCGCCGTCCGGGTGACGGGCGCAATCGTGCCCGATCGGCCGCGACCCCTTCGCCGGCTTGCGCACACGCTCAACGAAGTCGTGTGGGGCGAGGAAACCGAGAACGCCGCTGCGACGCTCATCGCCCTCGCGCTGATCGCGGCGATCGTGGCCGTCCATCATCGGCGAAAACGCGACGGCGTCGCGCTCGCGTTCGCGTTGATGCTGGCAGCGATCGTGATCTACCGACTGAAAGTCGTGATCCGTCCGCGAAACTTCGTCGCTGCACGGTACCTATGGGTCTACCTGCTCGCAGCGACCATCGAGCCGGTCTTGGAACGGTTGGGGCTCGTCAGCTCGACCGCGTCGACGCCAGCACTAGAAACGGTGATGAATAGAGATTAAACAGTTGACAGATAATACATCGGATCTATAAACGACCTCCATGAGTGTCGGGGACGCGGCAATTCCGGCAGCGCGCAAGGCCGATCGAGTGGCGAACGACCTGCTCTCTCGGGTGGTTTCCGGAGAAATCGCAGTCGGATCGACGCTCCCGCGCGAAGGCGAGCTCGCGACGCACTATGACGTCAACCGAACCGTCGTGCGCGAAGCGATCAAGCTTCTCGAGGTTCATCGCCTCGTTCGTCCCGTCCGCCGGCGAGGCACGCTGGCCCTCGACCCGACCGCTTCGCTCTCCCCCGATGTGCTCCGCGCGATGTTGCGCCCGAAGCCTGGCGTCGTCGATCGGACGATGCTCGCGAGCTTTCTCGAGATCCGCGCGACACTCGACGTGCAGATGACCACGCTCGCCGCAGAACGACGCACGGAACGCGATCTGGACGCCATGACCGTCGTGATCGAACAACTCACCCGTTCGATCGGCGACGACCGTGCGCACCGGCTCGCGACCGATGCAATGGCGCTCGCCATTGCTCGTGCGACGCACAACAGGATATTCGAGATGCTGGCGTACTGGCATCAGGACGTCGCGCGGGACCTCGACGAATTGTTTCGCACCGTGCGGCCGGCGAACGAGGCGCATGTTCAGGGACTGACACTTCTCGTCGAATTGATTCGACAGCGGGACGCCGAGTCCCTCCGGTCGCTCGTCACGGCATTTCACGAGTGGGCCACGCCGCGACTCATCGCCGGCGCCGCGCTCGCATCCGGTGTCCCTCTTGATCAAATCCTGGAGCATATGAAATGACTGCACCGCATACCCTGCTCGACACCGCTGGACCCAAGAATCACTTCGGACCTGCCTGGCACCGGCGTGTCGCGGGACTTCATGTCTTGAAACTCAAGGGCAGTTTCTACGACATGGGTGTTCAACACGGCACGCTGCTGCGCGAAGACGTCGCGCGCGGGCCGATCCCGCACTTTCGCACCCACGTCGAGCGACTGATGGGTCGAAGCACGTTGGGCCCCGCGGGCAAGCTCGTGTGGCCAGTGCTGCAATCCCTCGTGGGCCGGCGCGCCGCGAAGAAACTCCCGTCCTTCGCCGTCGACAGCTTGCGCGGGATCGCAGAGGGCGCTCAGTTGGATCCCAACGAGTTTCTCGACGGATGCACAATGCCAGACAGCTTGCTGTGGCTCGCGTCGCGCCTCATGCAAGTGAAGAAGATCGGGCCGGCGGTCCACCACCGCCTTGCACTCGGCCTCGGATGCACGAGTGCAATCGCGTGGGGCGACGCGACGCGCGACGGCATGCTGCTCCACGCGCGGAACCTGGACTACCACGGTGTCGGCACCTGGCCGTCGACAGCCGCCGTGATCTTCTACGAGCCCGAAGACGGTATGAAGTACGTCGCGGCCGCGGCCGCGGGCGTTGCACTCGGTGGCTTCACGGCGATGAACGAAGCGGGCCTGTCGCTGACAGTGCACCAGCACATGTTCACGGATCGCGCGCGCCTTGGCGGCACCCCCATCGGCCTGGCAGGCGACCTCGTGATGCGACACGCACGAAACCTGGACGACGCAGAACGCATTCTCAGCGACTTCACGCCGATCGGATGCTGGACCTACCTCGTCACCGATGCCAAGACCCGCGAGGTGCTCTGTTGGGAAGAGAATCCCGAGCGCCACGTTGCACGTCGCACCACGCCGAGCGAAACGACATTCGGCTACGCAAACATCTACCTCGATCCCGCGCTGGGCGAGACCGAGTTGAACCTGTACGGCTCGTACTGGCGTCACAACCAGGGACGCTTCCGGCGCGTGCACGAAATGCTCGCGGAACGCGCGGGAACACTCGACCCGCAGTCGATGGCAGAGATCATCGGCGATCGTGGCGATCCGAGGTGCCGGATCCGCGACGCGATGGCGATGGTGATGACGGTTGCGTCGGTCGTGTTTCGTCCCGAAGACGGCACGATGTGGCTCGGGACCGGGCAAGCACCCACGAGCCGAAGTACCTACATCCCATTCTCGTTGCACAACCAAGACATTGCGCCTCCCGCACGCGAGTTGCGCGTCGGCGACGATGAGTCCGACAGCGACCGAGCCGGATACGAGGCCTATCGCAAAGCCTACGTCGCGTACCTCGAAGACGACGATCCACGCGCCGCGCGCGCCCTCATGGCAGACGCATGCGACCACTGTCCCGAGCAGCCCCTGTTTCACTTTCTTCACGCGCTTGCGGCACTCCAACTCGGCGAGGCCGCCGACGCAGACCGCGCGCTCACTCGGTCGATTCGACTCGGCCACCCCGACGAACAGCGAGTGGCTGCGTTTCATCTCTGGCGCGGCCGCGCGCGGGACATGCTCGACCAGCGCGACGTCGCGCGCCGCGACTACCGCAGTGCGCTCGGTCACGCAGCCGATCCACCCGTGCACCGCGCCGCGCAGGCGCACCTCGATCGGGCCTTCCATCCGCGCGGACTTCGAACGATGAACATCGACTTTTCGCTCGCCGATGTCGTCACGCCGTGAGCACACTCTCGCACACCCACGTTCCTGGTGAATTCACCCCATGAAACTCCCATCGTCCCCACTGTCACCCGAAGCGATCACACAAACACTGGACTCCTATCGTTCGAACGATCTCCAGTGGAAAACCGGTCGCACGTTTGGATACGTGTACGACCCGGGCCGTGACGCTGCTTCGATTGCGAAAGCAGCCTACGCGAGTTACCTCACAGAGAACGGCCTCGATCCGACGGCGTTTCCGAGCCTTCTGCGCCTGGAAAACGAGATCGTGGCGATGGTTCGCGCGCACCTGCGCGGCGACGAGAACGTCGTCGGGACGTTCACGAGTGGTGGCACCGAGAGCATCATGCTCGCAGTGAAGTCGGCGCGCGATCGCGCGCGTGCGACTCATCCGTCCCGCGATCGCTTCGAAATCGTGCTGCCCGTTACCGCGCACGCCGCGTTCTGGAAGGCATGCCACTACCTCGGCGTGCACCCTGTCGTCACGCCCGTAGACCCGACGTCGTTTCGTGCCGACGTCGCCGCGATGGCGTCTGCGATCACCGAGCACACCGTCATGCTTGTGGGGTCCGCGCCGTCGTATGCGCATGGCGTCGTCGATCCCATTCGGGAGATCGCGGCGCTCGCGTCGTCGCGCGGGCTGCTGTGTCACGTCGATGGTTGCGTCGGTGGGTTTCTGCTGCCGTTCTGGAAGCGGCTCGGCGCGGACGTTCCCGACTTCGACTTTGGTGTGCCGGGCGTCACGTCGCTCTCTGTCGACTTGCACAAGTACGCGTTCGCGCCGAAGGGCGCGTCCCTGGTGTTCCATCGTGATGCCTCGCTTCGCAAACACCAGATCTTCGCGTGCGCCGAATGGACCGGCTACAGCGTCGTCAACATGGCGGTTCAGAGCAGCAAGTCGGGTGGACCGCTCGCGGGAGCGTGGGCCACACTCTACCGCATCGGCGATGAGGGGTACTTGGACATCTCTCGCGTGATGCGCGACGCGACCGCACGGATCATTGCGGGCATCAAGTCCATTCCCGAACTGCGCGTCATGGGACATCCCGACTTCTGCATGGTCGCGTTTACGTCGGATACGGTGAACGTGTTCCACATCGCCGACGAGATGAAGGAACGCAACTGGTACGTTCAGGCGCAGTTCAAGCGCGGTCCGTCGAAAGAGAACCTGCATCTCAGCATCGGGCCAACGAACGAGCCGTGGGTCGATGCATTCGTGAAGGATCTTCGGGAGTGCGTTGCGGTCGCGAAGGGACTGCCACCGAGCGAAATCGCAGCGACCGTACGCAGTGCGATGAGTGAGATGGATCCCGCCACGATCACCGACGAGACGATCGAACAGATGATGTCGCTGGCGGGCGCGCAGAGCGACGGGCTGCCATCGCGCCTGGCCGGGATCAACGAGATTCTCAACGAGATGCCAGCGCCGCTCGCGGAACGGGCGTTTGTCTCGTTCATGAATGGGATGTTTCGGGCGGCGTCATAGTCCCGAGAGATAGAGAAGCAGGTCGCGGCGGTCGGACGCGGTGAGGTCGAGGCCGGCAGTGTGGCCGGGAATCGAGCGCACGCCGTGAAGCGCGCGTGGATAGCCATCGAGTGTTCTCGCGCGGTCGAAAAGCGCCTCGAGGTCTGGAACGGTGCCATCGTGCAGCAGCGGTCCGCGCGTGCCGACGCCACGGAGTGATGGGACTCGGTACATGCCAGTTCCACGGCTGGGCGACTGAGACGTTGCCCGATCCGTGCCAATGACGTCCGCGGCGATCGGCGGTCCAGACATCCCGGGACCGGCGTGGCACGACGTGCAGTGCGACTGAAAGATCGACTCGCCGCGGCCTTCAGCACCGGCGCGTCCGGTCGCGGCCGGGAGCGAGTCCGCCAGACTCCAGACATACACCGCGAGACCGAGCGCGATTTCCCGCGGCGGGCGGAGGACCTCGTGGTGGGACGTGACAATGAGCGTCTCGATTCGAATGGCGAGTGCGGCGAGGCCGGTTTGCGCGACCAGGCCGCTCGCCTGAAGGTGCGTAAGCCAGCGAACCGAGCGCAGGTCCGGGATGCGCACGGGTTCTCGACCGTCGGAAGTCGACACATCCAGCCGCCCGGCGCCCCATGCCAGAGCGCGAGTGATCGCCGGGTCGTCTGGATGCTCTGCGCCGTCCGCAAGGACTCGGCCGAAATCAAAGTCGACGTTCGGTCGACCGAACTCGATTCGTCCCGTCGCACCGCGACTCGCGTGGCATCCCGCGCACGAGAGCGCCCCCAGCGTCGACCCGTCCGCCATCTCAGCGCGCACGATGCCGTTCACTCCCTCGAGGTCATCGACCCACAGTCCGTACCGTGCGGCGTTGTCCCGCGAGGCAAGCGCGAGCATCGTGCGTGGCAGTAGCTGCACCGGATAGAGCCGAAATGCCAGTGCACCGAGGAGACGAAGAGCGTCGAGATCCCCGTCGCGGGCGCGAGCAACGATCGACACATACGATGACCTCGAGCGGAGTTGCGCGCCGAGGCGGACGCCGCCGTCGACATCGAGTTCACCCGCGGAGACCAGCTCGGTGCGAGGGTTCCACTCGGGCAGTGCGTCCCATCCACCGGTCTCGGACGCCGCATATCGCTCGAGTCGCACCCGCGCGTACTCGACGTCTCGAGTCTGAAGCGATTGCTCGAGCGTCGCCCGGCGAAAACTGCGATCGTGCAAATAGCGCACGGCCTCTTCGGGCTCGCCCGAACATCCGACGAACAGACCGACGGCGCAGACGAACGCCGCGATGCGTGGACGGTCGGAGTGCAACACGCCGTTCGCCCTCACCCTGCGCAGAACGAATAGCTGCATGCCCACGAGCCAACGGTCGGTTGGAACGCGCAATAGCCCATCATCGTTCCCATGACGCAATCGGCGTCATCGATGCATGCGTCGCGCGGAGTGTGGCAGTAGAATCCGCGGAACCCAGAATACGGCCCGCACATCGTGTCGTACGTCGGCGAACAGTAGCCGTTTGCGCCGCAGTCCGCGTCGACACGGCAATTGCCCATGAGACACACGTTCGCGCCCGCATTGCCCAACACGCCCCCGGCGCAGACGCATGCTCCCATCGTGCAGTCGCCGTCGGCATAGCACGTGTCGTACGTGCAGATTCGTCCAACGCGGGACGACACGCAGTGTCCGCCCCCACGTGCAGTGCAGTCGCGATCGACGGCGCACTGGTCGTTACTGGCATCGGGAACGAATCCGCTGTCGGCACCAACCCCACCGTCCGGAAGCGGTGGCGGCGGGCGTGGACAGTTCTCGGCCGCCGCGCGGTGCCGCATCGGGACGCGTCCCACGATCGCACGATCGCCCACGACGTCGTCCGTGGTCCGCGAATCGGAGGTTGCGTCGCCGCCCTGCGAATCGCCAGCGTCGCCCGGCGAGACCTGCGAACCGCACGCGAGCAGCATCGCCGCGCCCAGCATCAACGCCGTCGGCGCACCGACACCCGTCGGCCGGTCATTCGTCGTTTCGTTCATGACAATCCTCCGTGGGGCCTGCGTCGTCATCGACCCTCGGGCGAGTTGAACACGATCCGCGAAATGCGTCGCGGGCGCGGGGCGTCGGCGTGCAGCCCTTCGATCATTCACAGGAAGGCGGGAAGGATGGAAGTTGGTTCGGTTCGGCGGACCGAGCAGGTGCCGACCGTGAACGGTCGTTGAAACGCGCTGTGTTCTGCGGATGTGCGAACGCCGGTTCACGGTCGTCAATAGATGACGACTTTCGATGTGATTACAGCGTGTTACGCGTTGTGTGAACGCTCGTTCCGCTCGCGGCGACCCCGCGGAGCTCGCGGCACGTCGGGTGCTCTAGTCCTGGTCACGGCGAAGCTGGTCCCGCGTTGTGCGGGGGGCGAAGCCGAAGCCTCCACGAGGTGACCTCATGCAACCCAGCCGATTCCTCTCCCTGATTGCCCTCTCTGGTTCGCTGACTTTTGGAGTCGCCTCCAAGGCCATGGCGCAGGGCGCTCCGAGTGCGGCCGCGGCGCAGGGCACCGTGTCGTCGCTCGACGCGGAGCTGAGCGCGCAGGACCAGGCCGACGGCGAAGGTCGTCACTTCCGTACGCGCACCGTTGCGCTGCGAGCGAACGAAGGCGTCGAGATCGCTGTGTCGTCCGACGCGTTCGACACGATGGTTCGCGTCGATGGCCCGAACGGCCAGCAGGTCGCTGCGAACGACGACGCACCCGGCGAGGGACTGAACTCGCGCGTCCGATTCCGCGCGCCAGTCACCGGCAACTACCGTGTGACGGTCACATCGTACAGCGCCGGCGAGACCGGTGACTTCCACATGGAACTCACGCGCGGTGTCAGCGTCGACGCCGCGGGCGCGCTTCCGGCGAACACCCCAGTCGCTCCGAGCACCGGGATCGTCGTTGCGCCGCGTGCGCCGACGGGACAGGTCAACCCAGGCGCGTCGGGATGCGATCCGAGCGGTTGCCCGCTGCCGGGAACGGATCCGAACGTGGGCGTGAATGCTGGCAACTTCTTCGGAACGCCGGCGCAACAGTACGTACAAGGCCCCAACGGTCAGCTCATTCCGTTCAACGAGCCGGGCACTCCGGGTGCCGGCGCGATCGGCGTCGCTCCTGGCGTCAATGGCATGTATGGAATGGCGCCGTCGATGCCGATGATGCCCGGCGCGAATGGCATGTATGGCTACTACGCTGCTCCGCAGATGCCTGGGAACTACGCAGTTCCCGGGTACGGTTCGCCGACGTACGGAGTGCCAAACTACGGTGTTCCGGGATACGGCATGCCGGGCGCGAACAACGGCGCGACCGACCCGTCGTTCGGCTCGAACGATCCGTCGGTGGATCCCAACGAGCCATTCGGCACCGATCCGAACCCCGTGCCTCCGACCGGAAACAACACGGCCACTGGCAATGGGAACGTGTACGCGGTGGTTGTTGGAATCTCGGACTACGGCGGCGCGAACAACCTGGACTTCGTCGCCGACGACGCGCGCAATCTGCAAGCAGCGCTCGTCCAGCGCGGCGTGGCCCGTGCGCAAAACGTGATCATGCTCACCGACGCGCAAGCAACGCCGATGGCCGTCCAGCAAGCGTTCCGAACGATGTCGCAACGCGTGACCGACCGAGACACGTTCGTGTTCTTCTTCGACGGCCACGGCAGTCACAATCAGATCGTTCTGCGCAACGGTCGCATGGACACGCAGACCCTGAGCGCGGGGCTCGATCGCATCCGCGGTCAGCACCTCGTCGTGCTCGATAGCTGCTACTCGGGAAGCATGAGCGGCATGGTACAGGGTCACGCGAACCGTACGGGGTTGTTCTCGTCGACCGCCAGCCAGGTGTCGTACGTCGCGAGTGAGTTCCAGTCCGGCGGCTACCTCGCGTGGTTCTTGATTCAGGCGATTCGCCAGGGCGTGGGCGGCAGCGACGGTCTCCAGGTCCCCGAACTGACCCGCTTCGTGCAGCAACAATACGGACAGCACGTCAACGGACGCCAGACCCTCGCCGTCGCCGGTGCGCAGAACATGACACTCTGGGGCGGAGCGTCGAGCGGAAACGTCGCGAGCGCACAGCGCCTCGCGCGACACTGAGTCGCACTTCGAACGCGAACGACACACACGGGGCCCGCGGATTGACGTCCGCGGGCTTCGGTGCGTTTCAACGGCCGCGCACAGGCGTCGTGCGGTCGAAGCGACTGAAGTAGTCGACTGCGTCCTTGCCGTAGATCGGTACGACCACACGTCGATGCTTGGCGTACGATCGCCCCGCGCGGAGCCCCAGGCGCTCGACAAGCACTCTCAGACGCTCCGCCTCGAGCGCAGTGACAACCGAGATGCGGACTTCATAGCCCTTGTGATACTTCGCGCCGTCCGCTTGACGTCGCTCTGGATCGAACGCCCGAATGCACCCACTCTGCGCATAGCGCGCGGCGAGCCACTGTAGGTCGCGCCTCGATGGTCCTCGGGCCCGTGTGCCCATGCGTCCAAGCTAACACACGTCCGGGCGCGCACGCGTGCACGATTCGCGCGTGAAATCAGTGCGCGGCAGGTCGCGTGGTCGAAGCGGGTGCGCGTCGGCTGCGTGCGTGTGGCGCAGCGACCGGCGGGGCAAACGTCAGCGGAAAGATGAACGGAAGTGTTCCGTTGGCGGGGCGCGGAAACGTCGTTGCGCGAATCACGTCGGCGAGGCACGTCGCCACTTCGGGTGCCTCGGGGAGGCCATACGCACGAGACTGCGAGACGCGACCGTCAGAAGCGATTGTGAACCGAAGTTCCACGCGACCTGCAAGCGTTCGATGCGTCGGCAGGGCCCTTTCATAGCATGGCCGCAACCGGGGCATTTGTGCGCTGACCAACCGCGCCGCGTCGCCCGGCCCGATCGGACCGATCGGTGCATCCGCGGTTGCGGGTTCATCCGCGCGGAGTTGAGAGCCGGGTCCGGTGCTCCCGGACGGCGCCGCGCCCGCGCTCAACTCGATCGGTCGCGCGTTCATCGGACGCTGGCTTTCGAATTGCGCCGGGGAAGCACTGGCCGCGTTGGCGCCGGCAGGCGGTCGCACGGGGTTGACCCCCTGTGCGAGTCCGAGGCGCGGAATCGTCAGCGCCAGACCCATGCCGCCACTCGCGAGAAACATGACGACCGTCATGAGCGACCGAAACGACCCCCGAGAATTCGAACTTCGCACGCGCGACCTCCAGAACCTTGCGTTGATCTATCCGCCAGCGCCGGAGGGTAGCCGCGATCGACCGTGCGCGCTACCGCATCACGGGCGCGAAGTATTCGCGTCCCGTCGCCGCGGCGATGACATCGACGGGCGCGAATTGCACCGGCAGCGATTGGTTGCCGAGCCACAGCCGCGCCTGGTCGGCGAAATATCGCGACGTGCTGAGGCCGGACTGACCGCCCGGCAGGATGTTCTGGCCTGTCGTGCGATCGGGTCGCAGCGCGAACACCATGCGGAACGCGGGGCCCGCGCCGTACGTGAATCGCTCACCGCTGAATCCCGAATTCGCAGCGTCGACGCCCCACTGATCGCCCGGCCGCGGAAAGCCGCGCAATACGGCGCGCGGATCCCCGGGGGGCAACATGTCGATCAATGGAATGCGCTGCGTCGTGATCGAGAATCGCTCGATGAGCGCGCCGAGCATGCCGGAGCCACTGAAGAAGCCGCTCAAGATCGAGTCGAATCGCACCGTGTGCCGCATCCCCCAGATCCATTGATTCATGTCGCTGCTGCCAAACCCGCCGACGCCTGGCATCGTCGGCGCACTGCGCAGGAACGCGAGCGCACGCACGAGGGCCTGCAGCGCGAGTTGTCGACTCGTCTCGATGTCCGGCGTTGCGAGCACGTCGAAAAACGCGGACTCGCCGGTCGCCGGATTCCACGACGCGAGTCCGAGCGTGTTCGTCGGCCCGCGTCCATCGATCATCCGGACCAGTGCTCGCATGCGCGCGACGCTGCCGAGCGGCGAAAACGTTCCGTCGGGAAACATCTCGTCGTCGAACACGGAGTTCACGAAGGGTCCCATCCAGGCGTTGAAGATGGTCGTGGCAATCGACAAGTCGTGTTCGCCCATGGCGAGCTGGTGATAGAACGTGTCGACGCCGGCGGGCGTGACGAACCCTCCATCGCGCCACGCACCGAGGCGTCGCTCGACCTCCATGAAGTCAGAAGCATTCGCTGTGTAGAGCGCCGCAAGGCGCGCATCTTCGGACCCCGGTGGCGGTGGCATCGGTTGGGCCGCGATGGTCCGCGCCCGCGCAATCGCCTCGAGCAACACTGGAGTCAGCTGCGCCCCGATCGGCGAGCGCGTGTCGGCCTGGATGCGCGCCATGCTCTGGATGTCCGCCTGTCGCCGTGCGATGAGATCTCGCAATAGCTCACTGATTCGGTCCGCGCGATAGCCATCCATCCACGGGCCGCCGATGTAATAGGGATCGTTCGTGATCGAATTGTCGATGGTGATATTCCCAGGGTCGTTGTTGGCCGTGACGACGTATGCCTGCGATGGATTGATCGACTGCGGCACTTGATCGAACGGGACGACGCACGCGTACGGATCCGCGGCGCCCATGCTCTCGTCCACGATGCCGTCGCGCGTTGGAATTCGAAAACCACCGTAGCGAGTACCGTCGAGCAACCCCGATGGATCCGACCCGGCCGCCCACGTGCGATCGGGATTGCGATCGAGGTATCCGCGACATGGAATCGTCTGGTAGCTCGTGTACAGCACGGCTCCGGTAGAATCCGCCGCAACGATGTTCTGCGAGTACGCGACGAGGCCCCGCGTGGCTTCGCGAAACTCCATGACGTTGTTCGCACGACCGAAGCGCTCGACGGCCTGCAGGATGTTGCCATTGTCCAAACCCACGTAGTCGAAGCTGACACCGCTGATGACGCCGTCGCTGTTCGTGTCGCTCGGGACGACGTAGCTCCCCTGCAGATTCACCAGCGTCTCACCGGGTGCAAGCATGTCCCCGGGTCGTGCCGAGCGTCCCTCGATCGACGTGATCCAACGTCCGTCGAACGTCATCCATCGGGCCCACGTCTCGGTCCGCCCGCGACTCATCAGCATCGGAACGTCCGCGACCGTGTACGACTCGTCGACGCGCATCAACGGCCGAGTCATTCCACGGAAGCGACTGGCCATCGGCGCTCCCGCGGCGTCCAGCACGATTTCCTCTCGGTACCAATCCGTGATGTCGCCAAACAGCTGTGTCTGACACCACGCGACGCGACCATTCGTTCCGACTGCCAAGAGTGGCATTCCGGGGATGGTGAGACCGACCTGGTGAATGTCTCCGTTGCCTAGCAGCTCGGTGTCCAGACCGATCTGGTAGAACAACGACGGCACACTGAGGTCCAGGTGTCCGTCGCCCGCGAGAAGTGACGCGCCGTCGGTGGTCCCGTTGCTCATCACTGCCCACGAATTGGACCCGTATCCCTCACGGTGCCCGAGACGTCGACGGATGTTCTCCAGGTGTTCATTGAGTCGCGCCATCATCGACTCGGGCATGATCGGCTCCGGCCTCTGCGCTACGCGCGGGCCCGTCGGCGGCGGCATCGGACCGCTCGAGTGCGTGGGTGCGGGACCGACGGCCGTGCCGAATCCCGGCGCGGAAATCACCGGTCGAATGGGCGCGACGCGCTCGAAGACGTCCGTGCGCGCCCCGGCCCGCCGGAGCATCTCGAGCGGCGCCCCCGCAAAGAGGGTTGGCGACGCGAGTCGCGCGATGGCGTTCGCGCGTCCGACATCGCCAGTCTCGTACCCCAGATTGTAGACGATCGTGGCCATCATCGCGGCGACGTCGCGTCGGAGGAACGGCTCCATGATGTCGACTGGCATGTTGCGTCCGAGGAAGCTCACGGCGAACGCGTACTCACTCGGCGGCGGCAAGCGGTTGGCACGCACGGCTTCGATGTAGGCATTGATTCCCGCGGCGAATCCGTCGAACACCCGCTGTTGTTCCAACGTGAGATTGTTCAGGACGATGTCGACGACGACGTTCATGCCCGAGCCACGATTCTCCATGTCGCTGTCGAGCGCATCCTGACCGAAGAGCGCCGACAGCCGCCCCTGCGAGAAACGGCGCACCATGTCCATCATGAAATATCGATCGCGCGCGACAGTGAATCCCATGACCCGCGCGAGATCCTCGCGTGTCGCGGCGTAGATGTGCGGCACGTTGCCTGGCGTGCGAACAACGTGTGCGGGAGCCGTGAGCCCGGGCACGCTCCAGCGCTCGGTCTCCGGCACGCCCTCGATTCCGTCAGGACGCGTGTCAGCCATCGTGTCCGACGCGGCGTCGGCATCGGACGCGTCACCGGGAGGCGTCGATGGGCCGCAGGCGACCGCGAGTGTGAGCGGGAGGCAGAGCGGGAGAGAGCGCGCGAGTGGACGGCGGAGCATTCGCGTATGGGACGCGAGGGGCGCGCGCGGGTCAAGGGGTGCGCGGTGCGCGGGGGAGGGGAGGGGGGAAATTCACAGGAAGACGGGGAGGGCGGAAGGGCGGAGGGAGGGGAATCACGGAGGGGAGTGTTCGTGGGGCGGGCGAGCGGCGGGCGGTGATTGACAGGCGGAACGCTCCCGGCCGCTCGAAGCGGCGGGCTGCGGGCAGAGGGCGTCGAGAGCGTCGGTGGGCTACGATCAGGCCGATGTATGCGCCAGACCAGATCGCCGACGAGGGACGGTGAAATGACAGCGCGCGGCGGTGCCGGTCGAGCGCCATCGACGACGATTGGAGCGCGAGCGTCGAGCACTACGGTCGGGGCGCGCTCGTCATTCAAGGTCGTGTACAAAGTTACCTATCCCAACGGGAAGATCTACGTGGGCGTCGACGTCACGGACACACTGAACTACTTTGGAAGCGCCGACCGTCGCGCGATCGAGAGCGACTTCACGCGCGAGCAGCGGCGGGACTTCGTGATCCGCAAGCAGATCTTGTGGGAATCTGAGACGGCGACCGAGCGAGAGGCGAGAGCGAAGGAGACGGAGTTCATCGTGGCGCTTCGATCCAACGACCCTGCGATTGGATACAACCGCTGGCCGCGGCGCGCGGTGCGTCGATGATCGGGCTGTGGCTCTGGGCGGCCGTCGTAGCGGCCGTTGGCTACGCTGCCGGCTCTCGCGGGCGCAACCCGTGGCTGTGGGGAGGGATCGCCGCGGTCGCGAGCATCGTTGCGGCGCTCGGGTCGGTCATGATTGCGGTGTGGCGTGGCGGGCGTGGGCTCGACGTGTCGATCGCCGCGGGGCTCGCCAGTCCCGTCGCGGGCATTGCTGCCTGTGGCGTCGTCGCACTGTGCGCGATCCGATTGCCCATCATGGCGCCGTGGGGCCGGGCGCGGATTCCGATGCTCCGGCTCAGCGACGGCGACTCCGAAGGCGGTCCGTGTACGCTGGGCTTCGAACGCGACGCCCTGCTGATCTACAGCGCGACGGATCCCTTGAAGATCCCGGTTCACCTGATCGACGATACGCGAACCGACGGTGACTCGATCGTTCTGCGATGGATCGGTGAGTTCGGTCAGGCACGTCGCATTCGGTTGATGCCGTTGCGCGGCGTCGGCGTTCCGCACGCGGCGGCGCGCCATTCCGAGGCGATCCTTCGACGCATCCGTCGCGCAATTCGTCCCGGTGCGCCGCCGAGCCCGGTGCCGCCGTATCGGTCGAAGTGACGGGTGCGGCGTACGTTCGCGGCATGCGAATCCCGGTTTCCATCATCGTCGGGGCAGTCGCGCATGGTGCTACGGTGCAGGAAGTGTTGGCCGATCACCCCGATCTCGACGCCGAAGACGTGAAGCAAGCGCTGGAGTACGCAGCCTGGTTGACGACCGAAGAAGTTCACTCGGCCCAGTAGGCTCGTGAGGCTCCAGAAACGTGTTCGACGTCGGCTCGCGGGCAGTAGCATGAAGGAAGCCACTGTCATTGCGCTCGGGTTGCGCGCGCTCCTGGACGGCACATGACGCGGCGCTCGTCGCGGCGAACGTCATCGCGAGCGGCCGGCGATTTAGGGGATGGGGTCAGCGGCGGAGCGCACGAACGGCGCACGAACGGCGCACGTTATCGCACCAAATCGGCTATCTTCCGCAACATCACTACAACACGATTGTACTACAAGTCATTCGTAGTACGATGGGGTCGTGGCGACTTTCGAATCTCAGCTTCTAGACCGGGACGTCGAGCGCGCCGAGATCGAGACCGCGTGGCGTCGCGCGCGCAAGGGAACGCCGCAACTCGCCGTGGTCTGGGGACGCCGCCGTGTCGGGAAGACCTTTCTTCTCGCCTCGCTCGCACGGTCGCGCCGGTCCGTGTTCTTCGGCGCTACGGAACAATCCGAGGGGGTCGAACTCGGTCGTTTTGCCGAGGCCTTGCGCGAGGGACTCGGTGACCGAGCGAAGGATCTCGTCGGCGGCGCCTTCGGCTCGTGGGAGGCCGCGTTGCGCGCCGTCGCCGCGCTGGCCCGCGATGAGCCGCTCATGGTCGTTCTCGACGAAGTGCCGTACCTCGCGCGATCGACGCCGGGATTCGCGAGCATCGTGCAGTTCGTTTGGGACCACATCGCGCCGGGCACACGATTGCTGCTCGTTCTCACGGGCTCGGCCGTGAGCGTGATCGAGGAGATGCTAGGCGCCGACGGACCGCTCCGTGGGCGCCCAACGCTCTCCCGCCGGATCGATCCGCTCGATCCCGTCGCGGCCCGCGCGTTTCTGCCGGGCATGACTTCCGCGGCTTTCTTCGAGGCGTACGCTGCGTGCGGTGGCTATCCACTGCACTTGCGCGCGTGGGAGCCTCGAGCGTCGTTTGCCGCGAACATCACGCGACTTGCACTCTCGCCCGGCGGGCTCCTGCTCGCCGATGCTGCCAGCCTGCTGTCCGAGGAACTCGCCGATGCGCCTGGCTACGCGCGCATCCTCGCTGCCGTCGGTCGCGGCCGGACGCGGTTCGGCGAAATCGCCAATGACGCGGGTCAGCGCGTCGAGTTCGCGATCGATGTCCTCGTCCGCGCCGGCCTGCTCCGCCGCGCACTCCCCGTTGGGGCACCCAAAGGCGCCAGACCGAATTACGAAATTGCCGATCCGTACCTGGCGTTCTGGTTTTCGTGCCTCTACGCGCGACAGACCGAGATCGACTCGGGCCAATCCGCGGCGGTCCTCGAGCGCATCACGCCGCAGTGGCAGCGGCACGTCGGCTGGGTGTTCGAAGAGGCGGCGCGCTCGCACGCGGCGAGGCTGGTCGCGCGCGGCGAGCTTCCTCGCGGTCTGGTCATCGGCCGTTGGTGGGCGACGCGCGGGCAGCAGGCGGAGGTCGACGTGCTGGGACTTCAGGGCGCGCGAACTGCCCTCATCGGCGAGGCGCGATGGCAGGCTGGCGCCCTCGGGCTGCGCGACGTTGGCCGGCTGCAGGCGATGCTCGCCATCGTGCCCGATGCAATCGATCGTCCGGTGATTGCGCTCTGGGGGCGCACCGGCATCGCGTCCGAGGCACGACGTGCGGGCGCGGTTGGTTGGTCGCTGCGCGAGATGCTTGCGGAGTGAGCGAATCGGCGGATGTTCGCGCGTGCCACAAGCACGATCGCCCGATGGACGTCGCCAACCCGCTCAGTCGCGCACGTCCGACGTCGGTCATGCAGCCGGATCGAATGGGCGCGGATGGTCGAGGCTGATCACTCGAACTTGTTCGGTGTACGTCCGCCGCAGGCCGCACACCACAACCTCCAGCGTGCGATTGCCGCAACGGCACGATCTAGCTATACTCTGGCCAGAATGCGGCACGAGATCGTCTTGGCACCTGAGGCGGTCGACGACCTCAAACGCATGGACGCGCGCACACGGGCAACGGCAACCGACGCGATCGAGAAGCACTTGCGCCACGAACCCGAAAAGCCTAGTCGCAGCAGAATCAAACGCCTCCGCGGTCTGCGAAAGCCGCAGTACCGCTTGCGCGTCGGCGCGCACCGCATTTTTTACGATGTCATCGGAGACGTCGTCGAGATACTTGCCGTTGTTTCCAAAGCGGCGGCCGCTCGGTGGCTAGACCGCAAGGGAGAACGAACGTGAAACACATCCCGTTGGCCCGGATCAAAGACGACCTTTCGCGATGCCTCCGGACGGCGGAGACCGAGCCGCTGGTCATCACTCGGCACGGTCGCCCGGCCGGCCTGCTGATCGGATTCGCGAGCGAAGACGACTGGATCGACTACCGGCTCGAGAACGACGAGCAGTTCTTGGCCCGGATTGCGGCATCACGTGCGTCGCTGCGCGCCGGTCGAGGAACGAAGCTCGAAGACGTCGTGCGTCTCGCCACGTCTCGCTCGGGGCGGCGTGCTGAACGACCTGCCGCGCGGCGCTAGCGGCGCTGAGACCGAAGCCCGTTCACTTCGATCGCGATCCAGCGTCGAGGATCTCGTACTCGAAGTGCCCCTCGCGCCGCACGTGTCGAAACGCCTCCAGCGACAGCCACAACGGGCATGTCCGGAACTCCGCACGACGATGCCCTCGGCGACGCCCATGGCCCGTGGCTGGCGAACTCTGTACAGTCTTGTGCGTGACGGACCGCCGATCCGAACCGAGGAGCTTCGCGCGTTTCCGTCGGAGCGACGCACGTCCGTTCCCAATCGCATCGCTCGAACTATGCCTCTCGCTCACTGTGCTCACCGGCTGCGGCGGACCTTCGCCGCGTGACGCGGGCGACACGGGCGATGTTCGCGACGCAGCGACAGACGCCTTCCGCTTGTACTGGCCATGTCCGTTCGACTGGGTGGAGTCGTCGCGAGGCGGCTGCGGTCCCGCGATCGTGCTGTGTGCTCCGGGCGGTGAAGCACGCGCTGGCGCGTGCACGGGAATCGATGTGTCCCGCGCGCGGAACATCCCGCTGGCCGACGGCGGCACAGCGGAATCGCTCGTTCGCGATGCGCGCGGCGTTGTTCGCGGCGCGTGGCACGAAGCCGGTTCCGTCGGCGGTGCGCCATCCCGCGACTGGGTTCCCGACGGCGGCGTGCGGTCGAGCGATGGCACGTGGCGGCCCGTGAGTGGCATCCCGAGTTGCGCAACCGGATGGATGCGCGCGACAGACGGCTCGTGCAGCCCGACGTTTCGAGCGGACTGCCCGACGGGTGCGTTCGCGTTGCCGAACGGAGCGTGCACGCCAACCGACGATTCCGTTTGCGCGCCCACCGAGTATGCCGATCCTGGCGCCAGCGCTGTCGGCGCGACGGTGCTCCACGTTCGTGAAGGGAGCAATCCCGCGACCGCCGACGGCTCGATTGCGCTGCCATTCGCGAGCATCGAGGCGGCAGTCACGCGCGCGGTGGGACGCACGTTCGTGCTCGTGGCGGCGGGCACGTACGTCGAGACGCTCGACATCGTGGGGGACCTCACGATCCTCGGACGCTGCGCAAACAGAACATCGCTCGTCGCCCGCGCGGGACGAACGGCGGTGACTGCGCGGACGCCCATGGCGCAAGCGACGGTGCGCGACGTTCTCGTGCGCGGCGACGGTCCGAGTGTGACCGCGACGGACGGCGCACGGATGCAACTGGATCGCGTGCGCATCGAGAGCCCCTTGGGTGCCGCGATCTCGTCAGTCGGTGCGGGAAGTGTCGTGTCGGGTCGCGACATCGTCGTGCGCGACGCACGGAACGATCGACCCGGACTGCCGTACGGAGACGCAGTGTTTTCGTCGCGCGGCGGTGTTGTCGACCTTCAGTCCGTCGTCCTACAAGGCAGTGTTCGGTACGGATTGCGCACGAGTGACGCTGCCAGTCGCCTGACCGTCCGCGACGGCGTCGTGCAAGGTGTTCGTGCGTCCTCCGGTGCCGCGTTGGCGGTCGCGATGTTCGGTGGCACGGTCACGCTCGCGCGCGTCGCGGTGATCGGAAACGAAGGCTCGGCCATTTCCCTGAACGGCGCGGACTCCGCGCTCGACGCGGAGGACGTACTGATCGCCGATACGCGATCGGCCGGCGGATCTGGCGAGGGTTTGATCGTGCAGAATGGCGGTCGCGCGGAGGTTCGTCGCAGCGCGGTGTTGCGGAGCATCGGATACGGCGTGATCGTCGGCACGCGGAGTTCGTCGTTGCGACTCACGGATTCCATCGTCGGCGACACGCGCTTTCGCGGCGCAAACGACGAGGCTGCAGGCGTATCGGTCAACGGCAATGCGACCCTCGTCGCGAGCGGAGTTCAGATCGTGGACAACGCGGGTGCCGGACTTTCTGCACAGGGAATTGGGCACGTGCAGCTCTCGAATTGCGTCGTGTCCGGTTCTCGCGGCCGTCCCGGGCGAACGGAGGGACAGGGCATGTTCCTTTCACTCGGGGTCGTGTTCGAAGGCAGCCGCGTTGCGCTCGACGACAACACGAACTTCAGCGTGATTGCGTTCGAGCCCGGTACGAGTGTGTCCCTCACGGATTCATGGGTGCGCGGCACGCGCCGAGGAATGGGCGACCCTCCGGGCGCCAGCATTGCGGCGGACTCGGGGGCGACGATGGACCTCGCTCGCGTACGCATCGAGGCGGGCGAGGACTGTGCTGTGTTGGGAGTGCACGCGACGACCCGCCTGCAGGCCCGCGACGTCGTCGTCGTTCCGTCGGCGCGCGCGACGGCCACACCGTCCAACTCCGGTGGTGTCTGCGCGTCGCTCGGCGCGACCGTGACGCTCGAGCGAACGTTGGTTCGCGCGGGTCGGCCGCTCGGCGTGGTCTCCATTGCGGACGGCACGCGGGTGGAAATGGTGGACTCGGTCGTCGAGGACAGCGCCGCCGTCACGAGCGCCGACGGTTTCGTCTACGGCGCCGGAATCATTGCGCTCAATGGGGGCTCGGTCGGCGTCCGCCGTACGCTCGTCGCGCGGAGCGAACTTTTCGGCCTGTGGAGCGTCCAGCCGCACTCGTCGATCGTGTTCTCCGACGGGGCCGTCGTGGAGACCCACGCGGATGCCCGCTTTGGCAACAGCGACTCTGTGCTGGCCGACCACGGTGGAAACGTCACCCTCGAGCGCACGCTCATCGCGCATGGCCAGGTTGCGGGCGTGACGGCGTTCGACGCAACGGCGACCCTTCGCGATGTCTGGATCGACGATGTGAGACCCGGAGCACTGGGTGCGGGCATCGGTCTCGTCGCCATGGCGGGCGGGACACTGGACGGTTCGCAAGTCGCAGTGACCGAGACGAACGGGACGGCGATCGCGTCGATTCCACACGAGAGTCCCGGGTCGCCGCTGCACGCGGGATCGAGCATGTCGCTCGCGGACGTCTTTGTGCAGCGCGTGCGAACCAGCACGGTTGGAATCCAGTACGACGGCGGGCATCCCGGGCCAACCGGCCGAACGGTGGCGTACGGCCTGTACGCTGGGGGCAATTGTCGATTGACGGCCCGACGTGCGCTGGTGGATTCCGGCGGGTTCGGCGTGGCGAGTGTCGACGGCGTGCTGGACGTCGACGTCGCGGTGATCAGTCGACAGTTGGACTCGGCGGCGGCGGCGTCCTCGCCCAGCGCCCTGCGGCTGGGAACAATCACGTATGCCGACAATGCGCGAGACGACGTCGTGATCGACTCGAGCTTGCCACGATCGGCAGCGCTGGCGCCGCCCACGGCGGTATGTCCCGTGCCACCGTGTGAGTGACGGACCCGTGCGTCTCGAGAGCGCTACTCCCGCGGACGCCGCGAGCGCGCGTCGACGATGGCGCGTTCGATGACCGCGCGCGTCGTGAGCGTCAGTGCGTCGAGCGCTGCGCTGTCTGCGTCGGACGGTGGAGCCGTGATGGGCGGAAAGATCGAGATGTGAACAGGCGTGTTGGCTTTCACGTCGGGTGAATCCGGCGCAACGAGGTCCGCAGTTCCCGCCATGCCGACAGGCAGTATCGAAATCCCGGTCTGCGCCGCGAGGTGAAAGCCACCCTTCTTGAAAGGCAGCAACTCACCCGTCCGACTGCGCGTGCCCTCGGGCGAGATCCAAACCGATATGCCCGCGCCGAGTCGATCCTTGGCGACTTCGAGGCTGGCCTTGGCGCGGTCGAGGTTGCTGCGGTCGATCTCGACGAAGCTGGATTCACGGAGTGCGGGGCCGAAGATGGGAATGCGGAACAGTTCCTTCTTCGCGACCATGCGCAACTTCAGCGGTAGTGCATGGAAGAGCAGCGGGATGTCGAACATCGATTCGTGATTGGACATCACGATGTAGACTTCTCCCGGCCGAATGTTCTCTTGACCCGAGACGGTGAGTCGCACGCTCGCGTGCCCGACGAGGCGCTCAGCCCAACCTGCCAGTCGCGCGTCGATCGCGGTCTCGCTGCGCCGGCCACGTGCTTTGTCGATGAGCGTCGGCACGGAGATCCGTAGCGTCTCGTAGAAGCCCACGAGCATGAGCAACGTCCCGCGGATCATCGTGAGACCTCGCAACCCCCACCCCTCCAGAGAGGACCCTCCCTCGAACAAGAGTGTCGCTGAATGCCCTCCCCCCGCGCGAC
>Ga0209726_10002596_pt1 | contig 26461 bp, 30 predicted proteins | sample Subgrocontami54m_FD_187453 | JGI IMG/M metagenome (GOLD analysis project Ga0209726, IMG submission 187453) | Subsurface groundwater microbial communities from S. Glens Falls, New York, USA - GMW46 contaminated, 5.4 m (SPAdes) (version 3) | ecosystem: Environmental > Aquatic > Deep subsurface >... | reverse complement strand
AAAAACAAAGCCTTGTGCGAAGCTGGAATCATTGTCCCAGAATCTTTTGAACATTTAGAGAACACCATTCAACAAACCTTTAAAACCATGACCGAGACGCCTAAACATATGTCTCAAAATGAATCTCCTCTTCGTCAAGTACCATTAGACCATGCTGAAGCAGTAAAACAAGGAATAGTAAGAAAAGCGACTAATATCACTTCCACTATTTCTTCTGACTTAGGAGAAGAACCTACTTACGGAGCAATTCCCATCAGCAAAATTATTGAAGATGATTATTCAATGGGAAAACTTCTTGCCTTGCTTTGGTTCAAGAAAAAGCTTCCGACATATTTCACCCAATTCTTAGAAAAATGCATCTTGCTCACCGCAGATCATGGTCCGGCAGTTTCCGGAGCGCACAATGCCATTGTCGCATCCAGAGCCGGAAAAGATGTGATCTCTTCCTTATGTAGCGGTTTATTGACTATCGGCCCTCGATTTGGCGGAGCGATTGACGATGCCTGCCGCTATTTCAAAGAAGCTGTTGACAAAAACACCATTCCGACAGTATTCATTGAAGAGATGAAACGTCAAGGAATTCCCATTCCTGGCATAGGGCATCGAATCAAATCAATCCGCAATCCCGATAAGAGAGTAGAATTACTTAAAGAATTTGCCAAACAAAACTTTCCTGCTACAAAGCATCTTGACTACGCACTTCAGATAGAAAAAATAACTACTAAGAAAGCAGAAAATTTAATTCTCAATGTGGACGGCTGTATGGCTGCCTTATTTTTAGATGCACTTGAATCATCACAGCAATTCAATCCGGAAGAGATCAAAGAGATTATTGAGATAGGTTACATGAACGGTTTATTCGCCTTATCCAGAAGCATCGGCATCATCGGGCATATCCTAGATCAGAAACGATTGAAAGAAGGCTTATATCGACATCCTACAGAGGATATATTATATTTGAATGAAGAGAAAAATTGGTGAACTGACTAAGATTCCGGCACATTACAATAAAACTTATAAACCAACCCTAGTTCTGAACCAGTTATAGGTGGTTTATTCGTGACAGAACAGCATTCTAAACCAGAACATACTGAAAATACCGAAGAGGAAGTTATAGATTTCTCTAAACTAAAACATAAAATAAAAGGATTATTTAATAAAAAGAAAACTGAGCATCATCAATCCTCATCTCATCCTAGTTATTCTAAACAAAAATCTGATGATTCTCTCTCTATTGATATCAATCAAGTCAAAAGTGCAGCTAAGAAACACGCCAAATGGCTTATCCCGGTTGTCTGTATTCTCTTTGCCGTATTTGTTTCTGTCTACTTACGGACCATGCCCCAGCGCATGCCTATCGCTGATGATTGGGCAAAAAATACTGTTGACAATTATTACCAGGGGATTATCAAGCAGCAGATAGATCAACAATATCCGTATCTGCCTGAACAGAACAAGCAATCACTCATAGACAAAGAATGGAAGAATTTCCAGAACCAGAATAAAGAGAATATAATTGCACAAACCGAGACTATTTCAAAGCAATATCGAGAACAATTTAAAGATGAAGAAGGAACACTTTACCTTCTTGGCATCGATCCTTATTATTTCTACAGGCAGGTTTATTACGTCCTTGAGAACGGTTTTCCTGGAACAGGCTACTTTGAAGATGGAACTGCAAAAGGAATTATAAAAGACGACTACCGGCTTGCTCCTATAGGGGGAGCATCACAATGGAGCTTTCACAACTGGTTTGGTGCAGCCTGGCATAAATTCCTCAATTTATTTGGAGATTTTCCACTCATGTACACTTTTTTCTTTGTGGGGGTTCTCTTTTCCGGGCTAACTGTCATACCTGGTTTTTTCATAGGTAAGAAACTTACTAAAAACAATGTTGGTGGATTTTTCACCGCTTTTTTGCTTGCCGTCACTTCATTTTTCGTTGCTAGGACCACTGGAGAAAGTTCAGACACTGATGTTTACACGGTTTTCTTTCCGGTCCTCATTACCTGGTTATTTTTAGAAGCCCTTGACGCAAAAGAGCTCAAATGGAAATTAGTATGGATTTCTCTGGCTGGTTTTTCCACCGGATTATTTGCTTTTGCCTGGAGCGGATGGTGGCCTATTGCCATATTTTTACTAGCAACTCTCATCTTTCAAATAGTCTACACTTTAGCTCTGCAGTGGAAAAATATGAAGATAGCAGTAAAATCAAAAGAGATTAAAGAATCTGCTCTTCTTGTTGGGATTTATGTCTTAATCTTAACCTTATTTGTAAGCCTTTTTACCACTTTTAATGATGTTTTAAGAATTGTATTTGGACCATCCAAATTTCTCACTTTAAAAACAGTAGTCACATTTTGGCCCAACATCCGCACTACTGTTGCTGAACTTAATGTAGTTTCCTTTGATAATGTCATAGCTACTTTAGGTGGAAAATTACTGATGACCTTAGCCTTAGTCGGAATCCTCATTTTATTGTTCAAAAAAAACGCTCACGGAAAAAGAGAACCGCATCTTGGCTTCTTGATTGCCTTATGGTTAGGAGCATCACTTTTTTCAACTAGCAAAGGAGTCAGGTTTATTTTACAAGCAACGCCCGTCTTTGCCATCGCTGTAGGTGCAGGTATGGGTCTTCTCTGGCATTATACTTCACAATGGATCAATAAAGAACTCAAAATTAATAAGGACATCACCCAGATAATGATATTTTTGCTATTATCTCTTTTATTAATCAGCCCAGCCAAGGCTGGCTATAGTCAAGCATTTAATTCTGCACCTAGCATGAATGATGCTTGGTATAATACCCTCACTAAAATAAAAAACGAAGCACCTCAAAATATAATCATAACCTCTTGGTGGGATTTTGGGCACTGGTTTAGAGCAGTTGCCGATCGACCGGTTACTTTTGATGGAGGAACCCAGACTCCATGGGGAGCATATTGGGTCGGAAAATCCTTGCTGGTGACTGACGAAAAAGCTACTGTGGGCATTGTACGTATGTTAAACTGCGGGCAAAATGCTGCGTTTGACAAACTAGATAAAATCATAAACGATACGCCTAAATCTATTGATATACTCAATGAGATAGTTACTCTTGACAAAAACAATGCAATTCAAAAATTAAAACAAGCAGGATTAACTGACGAAGAAGCAGTTGCAGTAGTAAATTACACTCATTGCGATAATCCTCCTGAAGATTTCTATATCACTTCAGAAGATATGGTTGGAAAAGCAGGAGTCTGGGGCCACTTTGGCAGTTGGGATTTCACCAGGGCAGTTATGTATCAAGAGACGAAAAAAATGTCAGGAAAAGAGGCAATCTCTTACCTTATCAAGAATTTTAATCTAAGCTCTGAAGAGGCAGAAAAGTTGCACGCTGAGATAAAATCTACTGAAGCAGATCGTTGGATTGCCCCCTGGCCAGGTTATATCACTGGAGCGCAAGGATGTGAAAAAGTCCAGGAAAATAAACTTCGTTGTACTGGTTCAGTTCAAGGAAAAAAATTTATCATAAATATTGATCTTACCGATTACTCAGCTAAATTTGAAAGTGAAGGGGAAGTATATCCTAACTCTATCGTTTATGCTACCCAGAAAGAGATAGTAGAAAAAAAATTTTCGGGGACTACCTCCGGATTTTCTATTATTTTAGTTCCGACTGGCAACGATTATGCAATAATTGCTGCCGATCCTTTACAGGGCAACAGTATGTTTACTAAGCTTTATTTCTTACAAGGGCACAGCCTAAAATGTTTCAGCAAGTTTGACGAAGTGCAGAACATCAACGGCGGAAGGATCATCACCTGGAAAATGGATTACAACTGTATGCAGAAGAATAATGCCTTCTTTGCGGAAGCATCCTAAATAACCTCTTCTTCCACAATTTTTATAAGGACATTCTAAATAAGTCAGACATGATTAATGAAGTGGTTATTATTCCTGCATTTAATGAAGGAAAGACCATTTTTGAAGTTATTACCAAAACTAAACCATTTGCCAAAAATATAGTTGTTGTCGATGATGGTTCGTATGATAACACCACTACAGAAGCTGCCAGAGCTGGAGCAAAAGTGGTAAAACATAAAGTAAATCTTGGAAAAGGAGCAGCATTGAAAACTGGCTGCGATTATGTCCTTAAACAAGGGGCAGAAAAAATTATTACCATGGATGCAGATGGCCAGCACAATCCAAAAGAGATCCCTTCCTTTATCTCGGCCTTAGATCAGCATGAGATTGCTTTCGGCAGCAGGAAAGCTCCGAAATCCATGCCAGCAGTATTAAAATTTGGTAACAAAGCCATTACAAAAATCCTACAAACACTCTACGGAGTTACGGTAGAGGACAGCCAGTGTGGTTATCGAAGTTTCAAGACAAAAGTCTATCCACAGATACGCTGGGATGCCGCAGACTATTATGTAGAGACAGAGATGGCTATCCGAGCCGGTAAAAAAAAATTGAAACACACAACTATACCTATCGAAACCATTTATGCAGACAAGTATAAAGGAACAACTGTCTTTGACGGAGTAGGGATTGTCGTAAAAATGATTGGGTGGAAAATATGGCGTTAAGCACCATTTTTTGGATTCAGTTATTAGGAATAATTTTTGGTCTAGGAATGATGTATTTTACCTTTGTGAAGTATAAAAAAAAAGAGTTGAGCAAGACTGAATTTTTAATTTGGTTTGGGGGATGGATACTCCTTGCCATGGTAGCTATTAAGCCGTCTGCTCTTGATTTCATTTCCGGACATCTGAAATTTTACCGCCGCCTTGATTTTTTTGTAGTGGTGGGATTCTTCGTGTTATTAGGACTAGGATTTTTCAATTATAGCACTGTTAAAAAACTAGAAAAAAAATTGGAGATATATGTAAGAAAAGAAGCTATTGAAGAAGCTAACCTTCAGATCACTAAAGAATCAAATAAGTAAAAAATATCTAAAATGAAAATTCTTCTTGTCTGTGAAAATTATTATCCGCACTATGGCGGGGCAGAAGTTCTGTTCAAAAACTTAGCTGAAGGCTTGGTTAAAAGAGGGAACCATGTAGCAGTCATTACCACTAAATTGCCAGGAACGAAAAGCAGAGAAGAAATCAACGGTGTTAAAGTATATAGAATTAACTGCTTCAACAGCCGTTACTTTTTTTCTTTTTTGTCCATCCCTAAAGTTTTGAAGTTAGCCCAGAGAGCAGATCTCATTCAGACCACCACCTTTAACGGAGCGCCTCCAGCTTGGCTGGCCGCAAAGATAACCCAAAAACCAGTAGTTCTTACTGTCCATGAGATATGGGTAGGAAAATGGAAAGTAGTGACTGGCTTTTCAGGAATAAAAGCGACCCTACATGATTTATTAGAGAGAATGCTGTATCTCCCTCCATTCGATAAATACGTCTGTGTTTCCCATGCTACCAAAAAAGACCTCCTCAAACAGGGGGTCCCATCGGAAAAAGCAGTTACGATTTACAACGGATTGGATTATGATTTTTGGAATCCAAAAAACTTCAGCCAGAGTAAAGCGCAAAAACTACGTCAAGAACTGGGCTTGGAGAAGAGATTCGTCTGCCTATCTTGGGGAAGGCCGGGGGAGTCAAAGGGCTTTCAATACCTGATAAAAGCAGCCCCTTTCATCAAGAAAAAAATTCCTAATGTTGCCATCCTTCTTATGCTTGGCTCTCCTGAAAAATACAAAAAGAATTATCATCATCTTAAAATATTAGCAAGTATGTATCCGGACATAGTAAAAATAATTCCCTCTCTCCCTTATCAGGAACTTGGAACAATGATAAGGGCTGCTGATTGCGTGGTCATACCATCGCTTTCCGAAGGGTTTGGGTATAATGCTCTGGAAGCAAATTCAATAGGTACACCTTTATTAGCTAGTGATGCTGGCTCTCTGCCGGAAGTGGTATCTGGAAAACACCTATTTTTTAAGACTAAAGATGTTAAAGACCTTGTAGAAAAAGTTACTTTGGTTGTCAAAGGAGAGTATAATAATACTGCTCTAAAAAAATTCAATTGGGATACTTGTATAGAATCATATTCAAAAGTTTATTCTCAGTTACGGAAAAACTGGAGTTTAAAGTAAATTGTGAGGTATTTTACATTTTTATTTTGACCTGCAATGTCCAATATAGTCCTTCCAAGAGGTCTCGATAATAATAGAAACATTTTCTTGGGAATTATGTTCTGTATTGATAATAGTAGCATTATTATTTTTTGCTGCTGCTAAATATCTACGCCTTTGTCCCTCCAATTTTTCCCGAGGTTGAACTACTCTTATGGATTTTCCAGCTTTATCTCGCTTCATAACTGCATCTACGGTAGCATCGAGAAGGAAAAGTTTATCCGGTTTAGGAATCGGAAGCACTTTCAACATTTTGCTTCTCGCAGAATAAGGATACTGGCCGTATAAATCATAAAAATAACGATCACATATCACTAACTCATTCCTTCTCAAGTGAGGATAGATATCTTTCACATAGCGCGCTAATAATTTAAAATAAACGAACAAAAAAAGAGATTCCTGGAATGGATCAAACAATTTTATTTTTTCTTCGCTGACTTTATCAAATAATTTTTTCCCTTCATTTTTGGAGGAAGGTATAATAAAGACTTTGCCTAAAATAGATTGCTTCCATCCAAAATAATATCCATACTGTCCGGCAACAAATCCAGTTAAAGGGGTGCATGCTTGTAGCAGAGCCTCTTTAGTAGTGCTTTTCCCAGCACCGTTCATGCCGATTAAACAAAGTAAATATCCTTTCCTTTTTAGTGAGATCTTTCTTGCCGCTGCACCCAAGACTTTCTTCAGCAAGGTAAAAATAAGCAGTGGTTCCTTTAGTAATCTGCCGCCATATGCCCCGGTTATTAGTCTAGAATTAATAGAAAAATTAGGAAGGAAATGATAAAATGATTTTTTCCAGCCGAACTGTACCAGCTGCCAATCGATATAATTCCAATCTTTCGCTTCTTGTTTATATTTTTCCAACAATGTCCTATGATAATCTGTAACCTTAAAATTCTCAAACAGAGCATGTGCACTATGAATCAACAATGAATCTTCTGGAGAAGGCAGTCTTTTATTTGCACGTTCAAATATATTTTCTTTATCTAGAACAATGATTCCATGCCAGGCCACCTCTCGATGCAGATGTACTGCAGAGAGATTTTTTCCATCAAAAAGAATATACATTTTTTTGTACTTCTCCGTCTGCTCATTCAGGTATAATAGGTATCCTTGCTGTTCTAGAATCTGGGAAGAGTTATAGTAGTCATCAATAGTTCTCAAGAGAACATCTAAATTTTTATTTTTTCCTTGGAGTATGTGTTCGCATTTGAAGAGAAGGTACCCTAAATCTGAATCATTAAATAGAGTAAGTATTCTCTTAAGCTCTGAAGGAATTGTGGTTATATTTGTCATGGTAAAGAGTTATAAATTTCTCGATGCTTTTTAATAAATCTTTCTTGAGAGAAATATTTTTCTGCAGTTTTACGACAATTTTGTTGATATCTCGAGTAATTCTCTTTAATCTCTTCAATTGCCCTAAGTAAATCTTTTTGAGTGGGTTCAAAGACTACCCCACATTTTTCTTTGCGAATGATATCAGCAATACCGGTCTTGGAAGAAACCAACACTGGCTTTCCAGCTGCTAAACTTTCTATGGCCGAGGTGGGCATAGTTTTAAGATTTTCATCTAATTGAAGATAAGGAATAATGGTGCAATGAACTTGAGCATACTGAAAGTTCATATCAGTATGAATTTTATTTTCTATCTCAATATTTCTGAATCTCTTATCTCTAGTTTTTTTCCTGAATAAGGTATATTCTCCGCCCCTCCACAGAAATTTAATTTTGGTATCTTGCAAAAAATAATCTGCTTCTAATAGTAAGTAAATCCCTCGTTCATTAAGATACTTCACCTTTCCTGGACAGCTAGCATTTAAGATAGTAAATTTCTTAGTAGAAGGCTCTTGATAAGAAAAATCCATTAGTTCTACAGGAGGATATAGGACTATAATCTGTTGTTCCTTAATTCCTGCTTTTAGAAGTTCACTTTTTTGTAGTTCTGACTGAACGATAATCATTTTTACTTTTTTAAGATACCCTATTTTCTCCCTAATTCTTTCTCTCATAACAAAATTAGCAGAGGTAATAATCATTTTGTTATTACTGAAAAATGGCAGATAAGGTCTATCACATAATGAAGTATAGAGATGAATAATCTTGTTTCTAGAGAAAAATAACAAAGGTATTATCCCAAATACATAATAAAAAAAGTGATATGAAAACAAACGAGAGCTAAATCTAAACCTGCCATAACCATCTAAGTGTAAATCATGAATACTTCCCTTAAAATGTTTTGCTAGTAAATATGCTTCCTTTGAAGTAGCTTCCAAATGCGGCCTGAACCGCTGGGTAAGATAAAGGATTGATTTCATCTTTAATCTTTTTTCCGCAAAGTAAGATATTGTATCAACAGAGTTCCAACCCAAAATAAGTTTCCGATCACTGCAAAAAAAATCAATGCCCATAAAGGTTTATTCATAAAAACAAACAGCGGGACTAAAACATAAAATAAAACAGAACCATATATATGACGCAAAAAATTAAATTTATTACCTTTACCCATTTTTATTGGTTCTGATGAATTAACTATTTCTAGCTTATAATAATACACTAACAAATATTGCATAGGGTAGGCAATAGCAGTAAATGCCCCAACTAAATAGGCCAGAGGTGTTCCTATTCCTATAGCTAAAGAGAATATGATTAGCTCAGGGCTTAAGAAATCAGTTACCCCATCAAGCCATTTTCCTAAAGAACTGCCTAATCCTTTTATTCTGGCAACTTCCCCGTCTACTTGATCAAATATCTGACGTAGAAAAATAAATAAGCCTCCAATTATTAAACTGAGATGATCTCCACGCAGAAAAAAAAAACACCCCATCAAAGAAAGCAAAAAGCCGAACAAAGTAATTTGATTAGGAACTAGAGGTGTATAAAGAATAATGAATTTAGATATGGGGAATGACAGCCAGCGTAACATTCGATCTGTTAATTCAGCATTTTCTTTTTTTGCTCTTTGAAAATCATATTTTTCTTCAGTCATGGTTTAAATTCCAACATTTACTTTCCGCCAGGTATCAGATTAATGATGTCTTTAATAGGCATGCAAAATTGATCTGTCTCATGCGCTCTCTCATACAAAAGTATGGTCTCCGCAGCTTTGCTCATAGCTGGATAAGCGCTTCTCAGCAACTGATTGGCATAAATAACCACATTTACACCTCTTTCTTTTAATTCAGTTTCCGAAACATGGCTGAAAGTTGAGGGAACTACTATTAAAGGAACTTTCTTCTCAAATGTGGAATATCTTCTACAAAACGAAAAAACTTCTGCAGGATCTTTCTCCTTACTGTGAATCATAATACCATCAGCGCCAGCTTGAATGTACGCGTTCGCTCTAATTAACGCATCTTCTAATCCAGCACCTAAGATTAAACTCTCGATTCTAGCTATAATCATAAAATCTTCAGTAACTTGAGCTTTCTTCCCCATAGAAATTTTATAACCGAAATTCTTAATCGAATCCTGCTCTTGTATCACTTCGGTTCCAAACAATGAATTCTTCTTTAGACCTATCTTATCTTCAATGATTACGGCAGAAACACCAAACCGCTCCAAAGTCTTTACTAAAAATACAAAATGTTCAGGAATGCCTCCAGTATCGCCATCAACAATAATCGGTTTTGTAGTTGCTTCAATTATATGGTTTAACGTATCCAATCTCGCCACTAACTCTATGTCCGGTTTTCCTTTCGCAGCAGAATCAGTTAAGCTACTCACCCAGATACCATCGAACTCTTGTGCCTTCTCATTCTTGATTAATCGAGTATTTTCCACAATTAAGGCGCTAATGCCATTGTGAGCTTCTAAAAAACGAACTATCCCTTTTGCCTCGAGTAAACGGCGTAATTTTTTCATTCTTACTTCCGGAGTAATTCCTATGTCCTTGAGATACTTATGTAATTTTGTAGAAGAAATTCCTTCAGTATAGGTAATCTCTACTATCTGTCCTCCCCATTCCTTAAGCGTTTCAATTACTCTTTCCCTGATTTGCCTTTGTATTCCAGTTTTCCAATCATCTCCATGTACAACATAGTCCGGTTTGTATTTCAATAAATTTTGAACATAATCCATAGTCTCTTGAGTAACAACTTCTGAAACTCCTTTTATATTTTCAATGACTAATTTTCGTTGTTCATAGGTTAAAGCAGGTAACCGCTTATAACTGGCAATCGCTTTGTCGGTGAGAAGACCCACTATCACTTTTCCTAGTTTTGCTGCTTCCTGAATAATATTGATATGACCATGGTGAATTAAATCGACACTCATCCCTACATATACCAACTTTTCTCTTCCAGAATCCATGGACAAGATAGATTATGTCAGTTTAAAAAGATATTGATACAAGGTTCTAGTTGAGGTTCTAGTCGACTATCTTCCTTAGATACCCCAAACGCTTTGTAAAATGTATAAAACTAGGTGGTGGGTTCTGTCCGAGTTCATCAAGCCAAAAATAGTGATTAGAAAACAGTCTTTGTACTATAGGGATATGGGCATCTTGTGAAAAGAAAAAACCTTTATGAACTAAGTTTGGCCACATATTTTTCAAAACAATTTTAGTAGATGATTCTAGATCAACATCGCAAAACACAGTTATAACTTCTTCTTTGAAAGAAGGCATTGTTTTATCAAACCAGCCCTTCACAAAATAACATACCTCAATTTCACCAAATTTCTCTACATTACGTCTTACTTCGTCTAAACTACCAGAAAACTCACCTTTGTTATATGGGCAAATCCCCCCCAAAGTAGTATGCGCCACCGGTTCATTATTTTCAGGTAAACCTTCAAAAGAATCAAAAACATATAATTTTCTGTTGCACATCTTTGCAATGATACTTAATTTTGCTGTTCCACCACCTTTAAATGCTCCTGCCTCGATAATATGGCCTTTAACGGAAGGAAATTTAAGTATTTCGAATGCAGGAATTAAATACTCTTCAAATGAATGAGCACAGTTAAGATGTTTGTCAATCTTAAAAAAGCGTCGCAAAATAGTTGACCTCCTCCCAGACTTAAAAGTCTGGGATTCCTAGAAAGAAAACTTTGGCGTGATGTGCCTCGATGTATTTCTTCGCAGTCTCAAGCGTAATATGCCCAACACTGCCCATGAATTTTCCTGGGCTCCACAAATGTCTCTTCTTATAGAGCCCATCTAAGATGGGCATCTCGATAAAGAGACATCGTGCTGTGAAGCCTTTGAGTTTGTGCATGGCATCAGAAGGCGTCATTGTTAATGGTAATGACGCCAAGACATGGATGTGGTCAACATCAACTTCGCAGTCCAAAATTGCGAAGTTGTGCTTTTTTGCAGCTTCGTGCAAAAAGATTTTGCACAGGTTTCTTCGTTCAGGTGAAGAAAAGATTTTATACCTGTACTTCGTACACCACTGTAGATGCCAAGTGCTCCAGCCAACGGAGCGGTTGTATGCATGTTGTTTGTAAATATTCATGTGTCTCACCTCCTCGGGTGAGGCACATCACTTTGCCATGCAAAGTAGAATGTTTTCAAATAGAAAAAGCTAACGCCATTCATCCCACAGCTAAAGCAGTGGGATTTCTGGCTAGTTTATCTTAATCTTATTGTAAAAATCACATATCTACCGGCGGATTGAAAAGAGAAAGCTGCCGCTCTATTCTATGCGGCGGATAGGTTTCTTTTTCAATCGTTTCTCCAGCAAAATTACTTTTATAGCAAGCAAAGAAATAGTTAGTATCATCATCAAACACACCTGTAGAAATCCGAGCAGAATCTTGGCGCTTCTTAGCACGTCTGCCAAAAAAAGGTATACTCGCCATCCTCGTGTCCTGACCGATGTAATCTTGAGAAACAATTAAAGTTAAGTGATGTAGTTCAAGCGCAAAAGATTTAAGACCACAATAAATATCTCTTACTAACTTTGGTTTGTTATTATCAGTTGAAGTTTGCACTGGTTCATACAAAGAGAGATAATGTTCAAGATGTTTTTCTGTAATAGAAACTGGTTCTTGAAAATCAAGGTTACCTGCTTTTAAATTATACGCAAAAGTCATCCAAAAACCATCATCATTATGATCGTTAGCAGATACATTAGTATCGGAATTTTGAACAATACGGCCATAACCCTGTAAATCTAATTGATTGCCATATTTCCTTGAAGCACTATCCTTTCGCGACGCATTTATTTCAAGAAAGCCAATTCCCACTTCATGAGCGATAGCTGCTTGTAGTCCTGTTTTTGCCAGATATAATGGAGAAGTACCAAAACGCTCAAAATTTGTAAGATCCATTATCACTTTCCATAGTGATTTCTTTATAATAATTATTAAACTATTCTACTTAAATTTCCTCAAAATCTTTATAAAGTCCCCTCATAAAAACAATACTGGTAGTAGTGGCAGGAAGCTTACGACCCTATCACTTCCGTTTATCGTAGGATTGCGCTTAGCGAAATCCTACTTGAAAGCATTTGGATCAAACCTTTTGTGAACGAAGTGAACCAAAAGGGTTGAGGAAAGTCCGCCCACCTAAAACAGGCTGCTCCGATAACGGAGAGGGAGAAATTCCCTAGCTCTGGCATAGAAACGACACGTCCATAACCGAGGATGATAATGGCGAAGTTCTCTGAGAAGGGAACAAGTTAACCCAATGACGTTGGTTATGGGAACGATGAAACGGCGAATCTCAGCTGGTGCAAGTCAGATTTGACGCATAGTAGAATGCTTCCACGAGCTATCGGCAATCACACGATTGCTTTGGGCTTGACAGAAGGCGGCTTATGTCGCTCTACCAACTTTTTTTAAAAAAAAAGTTGATTAAAAACCTATAAGTAGGAATAGTACAATTTTGAGTAAAGGGTTTGGTTTCTTAGGTGTTGTAGGAGATAAAATGACAATGTTGAGTAGATTATGGTTTGGAAAAAAGGAAACACTGCAACTACCTAGTGCTGAACAACTCGAAGAACAGAAAAAGAAAGAAATCAAGAAGCAACTTGAAGAAGATTTAGAAAATAGATTGAGATCTCTTGACAGATTCCCTGGAAGTTTGAGCGAGTATATCGCCTTGAAACGGGAAGAAGGCTTGGATTATTCTCACATCCTTGTTCCTATGTCAACCGGAAGAGTAGACAAATTTGTTTATGATCCTGCAAACTGTTCGGATTGTGAACCAAACTGGATGGAAAAAGAAAGAAAATTATTGATTACACTTACAGAAGATGGATGCATTGGATTAATTAGATATCTAAGTAATTGGGCAAGAAGTAATTCAGTTATATCTTACGGAATTCCTGTCAAAATTAAAAATAATCCCCCTTACAGATAAGAGCATGTCTTACAAATCTTACCTCATCCAACCTTTTTTAGAAAAAGGTTGATCAAAAACCTCGAAGATATTTTTTCTTCATGATCAACAAAAATTACATCGTAAATGGAGCAACTGCTGCTGCTTCTGTAGCACTTGGATTCTATAATGAAGAATTACAACGGAAAGTACAGCATCACCAAATACAATGGCATCCTATTTTAGGGCAAGGTTCTGATGTTGCCGCAGGAGCTATGTTTACTGCTTTATTTCTTATGTACTATCGCTATAAAGAACAAAAGCATAACCATAAACTCGTCGATTGGACTGCTCCGATAGCAGCTGGAACCTTATGCACTTTTGGAGAGATCACTGGAATAATGGGAGATACTTTTGATCTAAAAGATATCGCTGCTTACTGGCTGGGAGCGGGGGTTGCATATGGTATCCACAGAGCGTTTTCCAAAGAAACTCTAGAAGCAAAAATCCAACCTAAATCTTTATAATCCTGCCCTTATAATAGAATAAATAAGAACATCTATGGAACCAGAAATTTTACCTGACGAAATTGAAATACTCAAATGGATTCTTCATACAGACACACATGCTTATCATATAGAATACTTCTTACAAAAATTACAATTTGGCTCAGAAGATCCAGACCGGCCGCATGATATAGTACATCCTTACAATAAATTTGAATGGGAAGCAGTGAAGGGATTTGCTCTCCAATACCGAAAAGATGGAAGAAAATTATATGATAAGCAAATTAAGGCTTCTCGTGAACATCATCGTAATCAATATCATCACCAAAAATGGAACCAATTCTGTCCTAATGCTACCGAAGATGCTCTAGAACTGGGCGCAGTTGATGCCGTCTGCTCGCTGCTGGAACAACGAGAATATCAAGGTGGATCCCATACTTATGCGCAGATAGAAGAAATCGCCAGCAAAAATTCCGGCCAATGGAAAGCTTGGATGAAACATGCAATCTCTGAGATGAAAAGAATCAAACAGCCTAACCTTGCAGAGATAACTGCCTTCTCAAAAATTCCCAAAGAAGGAATCACTCCTCAAACTTATGATGTCATAATAGGTAGAGCTCATGAGACCTTACACCAATTAGAACAAGATCACGGCTACAACTTTTACAAAAATTCCGAAAGTTATATAAGAGAGATATTAAAATAATATTCCCATGGCAGATAACAAAATATCTATTCCCTCAGGAGGCGGAGGATTGACCAGATTCAACGAAGATTCCGGCTCAAAGATACATCTTTCTCCTGGAGCAGTGGTTATCTTTTGTATTGCCATAATCATCATAATTGCCTTACTCCATTACTTTGGAGGCAAATTCTTAGCATAAAATGTTACCAGGCATGAATCCTCGGAAAATGCAGCAGATGATGAAGCAACTGGGAATCCAGCAAGTAGACATCCCTGCCACTGAAGTCATCATCAAGACCAAAGACAAAACTATCATCATCACTAATCCTTCTGTCGCTAAAGTCAACATGATGGGTCAGGTAAATTTCCAGATTTCTGGTGACGTGCATGAAGAAGAAGTTTCTTCAGTGCCAGATATTTCTGATGAAGATGTCAGAACCGTGATGGATCAGACTGGCGCAAGTAAGTTAGCAGCCAAGAAAGCTATTGAAGATTCTCAGGGCGATCTGGCAGAAGCGATTTTAAATTTAAAAAATGAATAAGACTCATAATCTTGCTTCTCTCAGTGCAAAAGCATTCGACCATTACCAAACTGCAGATCATCTCTTTCACATCACTTTTCCGGTAGCCAAAGACCATAAACTCTTGCTACTCATCGTCAAGAGCCTCAGTAACTGTCTGGAATACAGCATCGAATCAATTCTCATCAAAGAAAAAATAAATCCGCCAGAAGGATTACTTAAAAAAATCAATGCTCTGCGTCATCTAACCAAGCAATATCATCTTTCTAATGATGATATTGTCTTCATGCTGCGTATCCAGGAACTTCTTTACCAACAGAAGCAAAGTCCCATGGAATTCAAACGAAGAAATGCACATGTTATCTGCTCTGATGATTATGATCTAGAAGTGGTTTCTGCCAAAGACGTCGAAGAATTCTTGCAACGAACTAAAAAAATACTAAATGTAGTAAATAAGTCATAAAAAAGGGAAACTAATAAAAAGCCACCTGCATATTAGCTTAGTTCTTGCGGAGATTTTGTAATGAATGAAAATTTATTGGAAGCACGGGAAGAACTAAAACGGCTAGAACATATCATTTACGTCAGTTTAAAATACACTCGGACCGTAGATGTCATCAACAATGCCTTGAACCGCATGGTCAGCACCTACGATTTTGTGGTGGAAGCCTTCCTGGACAAAGCCATGGAAGATAAAATCTTGGAGAGCATGCCAAAAAGTCCGGCTTTGAAAGCAAAAAAACTTGCAGAGTTATATCCTGATGACCAGCTTATCCAAAAAAATCTACACTTTTACTTCTCCCTGCGAAACATACTCAAATCCGCATATCAAAAAAGACAGGAATTCCGTCGCCACGTCACTTTAATAGTCAATTTCGAAGATTCTACCGTAGAAGTTGAGATCGACACTTTGGTCAACTGTGAAAAATTCATTCACTTCTTTCTTAATTACGCCCAGGGGATCATTGAAGGGATTGTAGAAGAAGACTAAGTTCCCATTAATTTCCTTCTTCAGCAACAGAATATTTAAATAATTCCCTTCCCTCATCAAATCAAAATGACCAAGTTTATAGCGTTGGTTTCTGGAAAAGGAGGAGTTGGCAAGACCACCTGCACTTTGAACGTAGGACAAAGTTTGGCCAAGCTCGGCAAGGATGTAGTGCTTTTGGATGCAAATATTGTCACTCCTAACTTAGCTATCCTTCTTGGCCATATGAATCCGGAAGGGACATTGAACAAATTCCTGCGCAAAGAGAAAAGCCTCAAAGAGATAATGTATCTGCATGAGAGCGGCATATCTTTAATTCCTGCTTCTCCTTCTTTAAGCGAATATCAAAGGACTAATCCTCAGAAACTGCATAAAGTTTTCGATTCACTGAAGAATGCTGCTGACTTCGTCCTTGTCGACGCACCGAGCGGATTAGGCTATGACTTGATCCAGATCTTAAAAAATACTGATGAAGTGGTGATTGTTACCAATCCTAATTTAAGTTCGGTCATGGATGCCTTGAAGACCATTCAGCTGGCCAAAGAAAACAACAACACCATTGCCGGAGTTATCTTGAACATGAGCAATGGAGGAAAGGATGAGCTCAGCCCTCAAGAAGTAGAAAGTATCCTAGAACATCCTATCCTTGCTAATATCAAACATCACCGCAAAGTACGTAAGGCTGCACATAAGCAGATGCCCCTGACCCATCTTTATCCCAGATCAAAACCTGCGCGAGAATTCATGAAAGTGGCACAGCATCTGACTTTAGGACATCGGTAAACCATTTTAATAACATGAAACCACGACGAAGAGAAGAACTTTTACAGAAAGGATGGCGAGAAGATGAATTAGTGAAAGCAGATGCCATTTTGAACCAAGCCACTAAGCATGATATATTTTTTTCAAAAATAGTTTTTTGGAGCGCCTTAGTGGTGATTGTCTTTGCCAATCTTTTAGTTTCCTTGATCTTGATCCCTTTTTTGATCGCCTTGTATGATCTGGTCTTATATGCCATTGTCGCTATGCTTGGCCTATCCATCGGCTTTCTATACAATTTCTTGATCACTGACATTGGATTATTAGAAACAAGACATCATCGTATTGCCAGTATTATCATACCAATTATCGCCATGGGCAATGTGGTGGTGATGGTTCTTACTTCTAACCGTTTCATAGAAAGCATCCATCTCAACAATCAGCCGCACAATCCCTGGATTGTTGCAGCAGTATTTGGCGGAGCATTTATTCTTCCTTATGTTGTTGATCAGATACGGATGGCGTTGAGAAGATAGTTTATGTCTAAGTTACTTTCAACTTCCGATCGCAATCAAGGTAACTCCCAACATTACTCCCGCTAAAGCTACTCCTTTCCAAACGGTCATTTTCTCACCTAAATATTTCACAGAAAGGATGGTCGTGACCAAATAGGAAATTGAGCTGAGAGGATAGACTACACTTAATTCTTCCCGTTTTAAAATAATTACATATAAAAGCAAGGAAAACCCAAATAGAATTACTCCTTCCCAAAAGATACGACGAAAAAATAATTGGCGCAGTGGATATTTAGATGCTGCTTTTTTTAAGAGGATAACCGCCAACGAACCAGATAATACCCCTACTATGATTAAACAAAATATGAAAATTCCAATCATGGCAGATCCTCCTGCACTTTTGTTACTCGTGAACTACTCCATCCTAAGAGACAGATAGAAAAGAGAATAATTGATATTCCTGCCCATTTCCAGCCATTCATGCTCTCGTTAGGAAAAAATAAAGGAGCAAGGATACTTACCCAGACATAACTTGTGGCAATTACTGGATACAATATGCTCAACTCTCCTTTCTTGAGAGCAAGAATCATCAAAAATGATCCTACCACGTACAATAAGCAGCCTGCAATGAAAGGCGCATTAAAAAAAGTCAACGGCTGGTAAAAATTAATCTTGACTGCTCCAGCTTTCCAGAACAATTGTCCTGAAGAAGTAAAAATAGTACAAGCTACCATTAACAAAAATCCAGTGCTAAGCGAAGATTTTTCTGCCATATTCTAAACTACTCTTCCAATAAAATCTTGACAATAGCAGCATAAGCAGGACGGGCAATCAAAACCCCGACTGACATTCCTACAATAGTAGTAAGGGCAAACCCTTTCAATAATCCTGCGCCCGCCCAGAAGAGAGGTATTAGACTGCCCAGATTGATTACATACGCTCCCATGATGATGAACAGTGCATTCTTGATTCTAATCTTCCAATCGATCGCTTCTGCTTCCTTCCGCAAAGTCTCGTCAGTAATAACAATAAAGTGATTCATGCCTGTCCCTACGACCACTATCAATCCGGCTATCGAAGCGAGGTCAAGATTCCATCCTGCTAAGGAGGCAAACCCTAAAATGAGTACTAATTCACTCAACATCACTAAGACCATAGGAAGTATAATCACGATTTTTCTATAACGGTATAATACTACTCCAGATACAGCTGCCAGAGCTAATGCACCTACCAGCATCACATTCTCTAAGAATTCTTTTCCTAAAGACGGAGAGATACTATCTATTTTTACAATATCTAATTTTATAGGTAAACTCCCAGTAAGAAGGACCGTCTGAAGTTTCTTCATATTTTGCAAGGCATTGGTCATCGCATCAGCTTGAGTTGCTCCTGCACCAGATCCTGAAATTTGGATGTCGGTAGTGCTGCTTCCTTTTAGTTCGCAACCAACTCGCAGCCTATCTACTTCTACATCATCAAGATAGAGGGTTAAATCCTCACTTAAATAACAGCTGCCTGCTTCAGAAATTGTCTTTAGACCCTGAGTGATATGAGCATGTCGCTGTGCCGCTTCCGGACTGAGTGATATTTGAAATGCAAATCTACAACCATACCCTGCATCCAGAGGACTGCAGCCACGATAAGGATCAATGCCAGAACAATCTGCGCTTCTGCAAACATATGTGATATCTTTTTTCCCACCAAAGAAAACTGTTTCATTGCCGATTTTCGCCTCAAACTTCCCTTGCTTTGCCAACAACTCTTGAATCTCATCTTCGGTCACTCCGGCAATCTCAATTAAAATAAAATCATTTCCTTCCAAATCTGACGCGCTGCGCACAACAATGTCTCTTAATCCATACACATTCAACCGTTCTTTCAAACTGCCCACAGTAGTTCCCATATCTTCTTCAGAAATTTCACTGGCTGGCTGTAATAATACCCTGGTCCCGCCTTCCAGATCCAATCCCATGCGCAGATTAGAGGAAGAAGTTTCTTTTACTTTAATGCCCAAGTCGAAGCTTCCATCCGCACTGGGAGGAGCCAGGATAGTATAAACTTGCTCATTTGTTTCAATTCGATAGGTCTTGTTAGCCCTAAGCTCAGAAACTGCAGCATAATAATCTTCGACCGATCCGGTCTCTATGCCATTGACGGAAAGTATACGTTCGCGAGCGGTAGGCATGACCTTCCCGGAAGGATTAGAGAGACCGGCTTCCGTCAGAAAAGGACTGACCGCCATGGAATGAATCTCTACTCCTTCTACGCTAAAGATTTGCGGCTTGATGGCCAATACAGATGATAGTAAGAGAGTGACTAATAGCAAGACTCTCCAGTTTACCAGCATTTTTGTAATTCTAGTGCTCATTATTTTCCAAGATGCTTTTTATGATTTTTTTCTAAGTGCCAACGTAGTATACCTACATTTTGAATCCAAGTTACTATGGCATCCACTATTAATCCGATTAATAAGATGAGCATGATCTGCTTGACGATTTCACTTTGCACGAAAATCAAGGCCACCAGCACCGCTACCAGGGTAGTCTGAGTCATGGTCCAGCCAGTTCTCAACGCACCAAAGATGCGTTCTAATTCCGTCCCATCCTGACGCTTGATCAAACGGGAAGAGATGACTACTTCGCCATCAACTGAATAACCAATCAGCATCAGGAAAGCTGCAATACCGGCAGGATGTAATTTCATACCGGTGAGATTAAAAATCGCCAAGGTGATGACAATATCACAGAATGCGGCCAGGATCACCATTAAGCTGGTAATAAAAACTCTGAAATACAAAATGACCATGATACCCATCAGCAAAAAAGAGAATACCAAAGCGATGAGCATCTGCTTAAAAAAATTATTACCCAAGGAAGAACCAACCACTTCGACGCTATAATCTCCTTTTTGCAAAGCAAAGTTATCAGAGATAGTTTTTACTAATATATCAATTTCCGCAGTATCCTGCAGCCCAGAATCAATAGCCATGCCGGTTGTTCTTCCGGCAGAACTTAAGGTGCGTACTGTAATGTCAGCAGCAGGAAATTGCTGCTGTAATGATTCTTCTAATTCCAAAGGAGAAAGCTCAAAATCTTTAGTGATAGTGATAGTGGAACCACCTTTCAGTGAAATCCCCTTGTTCACAAAATCGCCAGTAGTTTTATACTGGATGCCTAACTGCATTAAGGATAAAACTAAAAGCAGAACCGGGATAATCATCAGCAATTTGTACTTTGTTTCATAAATATGTTTAAGCTTCTGAAGCATTTGTATTTTGCCCCAAGGCTGATATATAAAGATTACGCTCTCAAAAACCCTCTAAATCAGATTCTTCTTAAAGTATTTTCTAAAGAAACCAAAAAAGCGTGAACTTTATTGACATCATGAACTATTTTCTGAATATCGCCTGCTGGAGTGAAAGACATCCTAGAAGGAATCCGTTCCTTCCTAGCAGCTTGAACATATTTCCCAAGACCAGAATCTTCAAGAATGTTGTAAGTGTTCTCAGATCCCAAAAGAACAAAACCTCTGCTTATTTCGGCTTTGGCAAAAGCATTTTCTGGTTTTAGGAAAATATTATCATCTCTTCCATTAGGGTATAATAATAAAACAGGTTGATTGCTGTAATTTTCCCACTCGTAATTTGAACCTAACTGGGCATATCCAGTACGATAACTTACAGCATCTGAAAAAACCAAAAAATGAGAATGATCTTTTTTATCACCCTTAAATTTGCCAACGGTAATCTCATGAAAATCACCTGGCTCATCAAGAATGAATTGGACATAGTCTCTTCCAACTTTTAGTGTATGAGGATTCACTTGTTTTTCTCTAATAACTTCTGACAAGCCCACCAACCTACTGTAGTGAGAATATTTTGAATCTAACATCATATTAATATTAACACATTTCTTTAAAAAGGTTATGTATTTCAAAGTGACAAGATCACAGCCCATAACATTTATATATTATCTTACTATTATTCTATTAGAAAAAAGGTGAAATTAGTTTGAAACTCATTGAGTTGCGTGATGTAGGCAAAAAGTTTGGCAATAATGGCATTCTATCTGATGTAAATATAACCATTGAAGAAGGAGACATTCTCGGAATCATCGGCCGTTCCGGGAGCGGAAAAACTACTTTATTGAACCTTATCGCCGGATTTTTAGAACCTACTGCCGGTGAAGTTCTCCATTCTTTCAATGTCACTGACACTCCAAAGAGTCTGCATAGAAATTTACATAAAATCAAAGATCAGATAGGTTATGCGCCGCAGCACAATTCTTTTTATCCAAAACTTACGGTAATGGAAAATTTGCTTCACTTCGGACAGCTCTACCATCTGCCTAAATCGACCTTGCAGAATAATATCAAAGGATTATTACAAGCCACCGCATTGGCCGCACACCAAAACAAACTAGCAGAACATCTTTCCGGCGGTATGCAGAAAAGGTTAGACATCGCTTGCAGCTTAGTCCACAAGCCCAGGATTTTAGTATTAGACGAGCCTACTGCTGATCTTGACCCGATGCTGCAGAAAGACATTATGAGTTTCCTGGCTCAGGCCAACAAGCAAGGTGTCACTTTAGTCATCGCTTCACACCACTTGAATCTGATGGAGAAAGTATGCAACAAGATTGCTATTGTCCATAACGGAAAAGTACACAGCAACGGATTGATGGCAGATATACAAAAGCCCTATCTTAGAGATAATTTCACCATCTCCTTAAACCCCGGCAATAATAAAGAACGCTTCATCTCCATGCTGAAAACCTTGCCGGTAGACAAAATCATTGATCGACAGCAGCGCCTCATCATCCATCCTAAAAATATCACTAAAACCATTACCGGCTTGCTCACCATGATTCAGGACGAAAAATTATATCTACATGACCTAGATATCAGGCTGCCTTCGTTGGATGAGATTTTTGAAACTATCACGCAGGAAAAAGAATGAGATCGCTCTGGCTGCTTACCAAAAAGAACTTGAAATTGTTAGTCCGTTCCAGGTCCTCCGCCCTGGTAGTTTTCTTTGCTCCATTATTTATCATCTTATTATTAGGGCTATCATACAACTCTACTTCAAAATACGGATTGAACATCGGGATTTACGCTCCTTCATTCACCAGCGATGTGGAATCATTGATAGGTTCATTGCAAGAACAGGAATTTAAAATCATAAAATATGAAACATCCGTAGACGATTGTGTGAAAGATATCAAGGCTGGTTTAGTACATGCCTGTGTTTCGGTTCCGGAAAGCCTAAGCGTGGATAGTAATAAACAAAAAGAAGTATCCTTTTACGTCGACCCCAGTAAAATCAATTTAGTCGGTGTCATCCAAGACACTTTAAATGAAAAATTTAATCTCAAGTCGCAAGAACTTTCCAAAGAATTATCCGGCAGTTTACTTTCTGCTGTTTCTGACACTAAAAGCAAGTTAGATGAACAAGGAACACAGTTAAGTTCGGCCAAAGAGAAAAGTGCTGCCGCTTCCAGCGCTGCCCAGGAAATAAATCAACAGCTTGATGCCCTTGATTTGACGTTGCCTGCTAGCACCTACAATCCGCAATTGATTGCTGATTTCAAGACCTCCGCTTCTCCTAAGATCAAAAGCGGTCTTTCTGAGATTAAAGATGCCATGAATGCAGTTGAAGCATCGGAGCTCGAAGAGAAGTCAGCTATTCTTAGCAGCCTCGATCAAGTAGAAGAAAAATTAAAATCAATAGATCTCTTAGTCAATGGAGCAGCAGTCAGTGGAAATACCACCAACATCACCAATAGCAGTAATGTTTCCACTACTACTTCTTCCAATTTTCTGAGCGCTTTAACACTTTTGGAAGAAGAATTACTCAATAGCAAAGTAAAATTGACCGCTGCTGCCACTGCCGTCGGAAGCACTAGCTCCAGCTTAAGCGCAACCACACAAAATCTTCAGGAAAGCGTTAGCGCGCTTGACACTGCTCAGCAGAAAGTGACTGAGATGAAAGCCAGTTTAGATGCGCAAAAAGTGACTGATGCAAATGTTTTATCTGCGCCACTGATTACTAAAATAGAACGTGTCGGCCAGGAAAGTTCATATCTTAATTACATGTTTCCGGCGCTGTTAGTGTTGATAGTGATGTTTTCCTCGCTGCTATTAGGAACAACCTTAGTGATGATGGAAAAAAACAGCCCTGCTTTTTTTAGAAATTATTTTTTGCCCTTACGCAAGGGGACTTTTGTCATCTCCACCTACTTTACAACTTTAGTAATCATCTTAGTGCAAGTGCTGGTTATTCTAGCCGTATCAGCAGCCTTCTTGAAAGGTAATTTATTACAGCTCTTACCGGTGGCTGGAGTATTATTATTATCCTCTTCGGTATTTTCATTTATCGGTATGGGTATCGGATATTCTTTCAAATCAGAAGAGACCGGAACTTTAGCTTCTATCTCTACCGGAAGCTTATTGCTGTTTGTTTCCGGAGTGGTATTACCTATAGAAACAATCTCTCCCTTCATCAGAAGCGTCACCAGCTTCAACCCTTTTGTCATTTCTGAAAGCGTCATCCGAGAAGTCTTCCTCTTTAATGCGGGTATAGCCGAAGTGTGGCCAGAATTAGCAACCTTAGCAGGATATACTTTGGGGTTGTTTGCCATCATTCTGGTAGCAGAATACCTTGTCCACAAGCACTTTATTTCTGGCTTCATGAAACACCGTCACTTGAAGCATCGGCAGCAGGAAAAAAGGGATAAGAATAATGTTTAAAATATTTTAGAAGAGTTTAATTGTGCTGAAACATTTTTATAAAAGTTGAGAAATATCTTCAATAGTGTGATGATAAATAGTTTGATTTCTAACTAATAATAAGACTTCGATTTCTTTACCAATATGATGGTTTTTCGAAACAATTTTAAATTCTTTTTCTGTTCTATAATCATCTTCCCCTGGAACAAAACCTGATCTTAATGGATTAACTTTAAAATACGGAGATAAAACTAATGCATCGATATTTTTATACCAAGAATCTCCTTCCTGACGCCCTCTTTCTTGGCAAAGACTAAGACTTAAGTAATAACTTCCCTCTTTTTCATCAAATCTACATGAAAATTTCAATTGTGCCATAGTATCTTGATTCATTTTTATGCTTCAGAGTATCTATCTTTTATAAAATCTTTTGGTCAAACTTTAAATATCTCTACTCTTTCCTTAAATATACATAATACGAGCGAATCCGATGCTAACAAAAATTAAGGAGCAGAACCGTAAGATCCTCATCACCATCACCGGCTCTCCCGGCGTAGGAAAATCAACCTTAGCAAAAATTCTCGTTAAAAAACTAGGCTTCGACCGCCTTGATTTGCATCATTACTATAAACGTATTTCTACCGGCTACAATCGCCCTAAGCAGAGTTATGAAATCAACTATCAAAAATTTGAAAAGTTAGTGAAAGAAAAATTAAAAGAATCAAAAAGAGGATTGATCATCGACTCGCACATCAGCCATCTGCTTCCTAAGAGATTAGTTGATGTATGTATAGTCTTAATTTGTTCTGATTTAAAAAAACTGGAGAAGCGATTAAAAGCGAGAAAATACTCCAAAAAGAAAATCCGCGAAAATTTGGATGCGGAAATCTTCCAGATCTGTTTGATAGAAGCAAAGGAAAGAAAGCATAAAGTATTGATGTTTGATACTGCTAAAGGAATGGATAAAAACAAGATTGTTAGTGAAGTTGGTGTTGTTCTACGTAACCAAAGTTAAGAAGAGGAAAAAAATATTCAGGCCCTAGCTCTTCTTGCAAGATTATATTTACTAAATTCAGCAACGTTGTGTCATAATCAACTAGCCAAAGCGTTCCTTCGAAAGGAGTTATGTTAGTATTTACCGTAGGCCCTTCCGCAGAAACTTTACCAGTAGAGAGATTTCTGTAAATATCAAAATGGACTTTTTTGAAATGAGGATGATGTAAAAGCAGTTCATAATCAAGATGGGCAGATAAAATTATTCCATCAGCATTTAGATTGTAAGACACGGAAATATTCACCCCCGTTCGGATAACAGGATAAGAACTTGATCTGCTGAGTTTGCTTCCTAAAATTAATTCTCTTTCTCGTTTTGCAAAAGTGGTTTGTAGATAGAAAGAACCAACTGCATGTTTAGATAAGGGAAAATCAGAAGCCATGGAAAAATCTTCTTTGGGAAATTTGAGAAATATCGAACCGTCTTGGTTATGGGGAAGAATGGCATGCAATCCTGTCTTGGTTTGATGCGCCTTATAACAAAAAGGAGTATAATTTCCTGGAAGATAACTACGCCAGGTACGGGGAAAAGTTAACAGCTGCCGCCCTTCTTCCAAAGGATTTTCAAAGGTTAATAAGTTATCTAAAAATGACATATAGAATGTTTCTAAACCCTATTTTTAATGATTGTGGAAGAAACCAAAGAGAATATACTGAAGGCAAGTAATTTTCGAATATTAATCCTTATCTTCATGTATATAAAGAAGGGAAATTTTGTTTGAAAATTTCAATCCTTTAGTATAAGCACTTTGTATATACAAAATTCATCTTACTTTAAAAATGAATTTTGGTAGATTTTATAAAATACACACCCTATTTCTTCATCCATGGCTCTTACAATAACCGAGAAACTGCACTTACGGAAAACTATCAATGAATTAAAGAGCCATAAGGCTCCACATACTGAGTTTGTGACTGTTTACATTCCGCAAGGCTATGAAATATTTAAAATCATCCAGCATCTGGCAGAAGAACAGGGAACCGCTTCCAACATCAAATCTGCTTCTACCAGAAAGAACGTGCAAGGCGCTCTGGAAAAAATGATCCAGCATTTGCGTGGATATCCTAAAACTCCTCTTAACGGCTTAGCTGCGTTTTCGGGAAATATTGCTGCAGGGGAAGGAAAGCAAGATTTTCGAGTCTGGAGTGTCGAACCACCAGTACCATTAAACATACGCATCTATCGCTGTGATAAAAACTTTGTTACTGATGTCCTCGAAGAGATCATGGTCGATCACAACGTCTATGGATTAGTAGTATTAGATCGTCGAGATGCAATTCTGGCTTTACTGAAAGGAAAAACTATTGTACCTTTGC
>Ga0209726_10002586_pt1 | contig 26556 bp, 29 predicted proteins | sample Subgrocontami54m_FD_187453 | JGI IMG/M metagenome (GOLD analysis project Ga0209726, IMG submission 187453) | Subsurface groundwater microbial communities from S. Glens Falls, New York, USA - GMW46 contaminated, 5.4 m (SPAdes) (version 3) | ecosystem: Environmental > Aquatic > Deep subsurface >... | reverse complement strand
CGGCGAGCCATGCGCCTGCCGGGTGTACCGGCGCGCGATGTGCCCCCGCGCCGACGGCGCTTACATAACCTGGGACTCGGCCTTACGCCAGGCAAGACGCCAGGAATAGTTGAGCCGGACGTAGAAGCGCCAGGCCAGAAATATTCTGCGCAGCATCAGCGTTCTCCCTCTGGATGGAAGCTCGGACACCGCGATCAGGCGCTGCGGCGCACGCACGCCTCGACGAACAGGACGAACTCATCGGCGAGTTCAATATAGCCGTCATCGATAGCCTTCCTGGCGATCTGCTCCCAGGGTTCGTGCCCGTCGATCGCCCGGGCCGTCGCGGTCTTGGCCGGCAGCATATGGCGGAACTGCTCGATGGCTTCTGCGAAAGGCAAAGCGCTCTGCGTCATGATTCCCTCCCGTTACCAGTTAGTCGGCGCACCGGTAGAACGCACATTCCATGCCCAGCCCGTCCCAGCCTTTTGCAGTGCATTTTGCAGTGCAACAGGATTCGGCAGACCGTGCCCGTAATCACAGCCAGCCGGGAGCAGCCATTCGGCCGGAGACAGCCGCATGGCGACTCAGGCGGACGCAACCGATACCGTGCTGCAGCGCGTCATTCCAGGAAGTACGAACTATCCCGAGAATGCCGAAGCGAGGAAATCGGGGCAAGTCCGACGGCTATTCGACGGACTGTCGAGGCAGCGTCGGCCAAAAGGGTTGTCGGGGGTCTTTACACAGACTGGCCCTTTGTGCGATGGGTAACCAAGAGAAGCTTGTATTGAAAGGATTTTCCATTTTGGCACGGTAGATGCTTGCCATTTATAAGAGCATACCGCCGCGTTCCGGAGATTGAGAAATGATTATGAAAACTCTGAAAGCTGGTTTGCTCGGCGCCCTGCTTGGCCTTGCAAATGCTGCCCAGGCCGGCTATCTCGTCGTCAACAACGATGAGTGGACCCTGTCCAACACGGGTTTCAGCCAGTCTCCCAGCGCCGGGACCTTCATCAACAACATCACCAATCTGTTCACCGGGGATCAGCCCGGAAGTTTCCTGGCGTACAGCAACAACTTCGGCCTGACGGGAAGCAACCTGGCCTCGGCGGTAACCGGGGCGGGCCACGCGTGGACGGTGAGCACCGCGCTTCCGTTTACGCTTGGCACCCTGCAGAACTATGACGCCATATTTCTTGCCGGCTTTTACGTGGACCAGCAGGTAGTCATCAGTTATTTGCAGGGCGGGGGCAACGTTTACATCGCGGCTGGTACTGGCAGCGGTGGCGCGGCAACAGAGGCGAATGCGTGGAATCAGATACTGGCCACCGCCGGCCTGGCTTTTCAGGGAACCTACAACGGCATCGGCGGAAATGTGGCACCGGTGGGACCGCATCCGCTGCTGGCAGGAGTAAGCACCTTGTACTTCAATAACGGCAACACCGTGCTCGACCTGGCGCCGCTCAACGACAACGGGCAAATTCTGTTCGCACTCAACGGACAGGGCATGCTGGCATTGGGTCAATACGGAGCGCTACCGCCGCCATCGGAGTTCTCACCGCCCGGAGTCCCGGAACCCGCGAGCTTGGCACTTCTCGGCCTTGGTCTGGCTGCACTCGGATTCCGCAGGCGCAAAAACGCATAAGCGCAGCAGTTTTCAACATGCTCCGGTAAAATCCACATCCACCTCGCCGCGCTCGATCACCACGCCGCAGACATGGCGTGCGTGGCTTGCGGAAACGCGTTCCTTGCACACATCGTCCAGCGTTCGAGCCCGCCATGGCAGAGCGCGGAGCGCCGCGCAGGCGAACTGCGCGCCCCAGGCCGAATGCGGCGCAGCGCGAGACGAATGACCATGCCTTCGATTGCCGTGGCTGAATCATTCATGCAAGCCCCAGCGCATGTGCGGCCTCGTTCAGGCGCTCATCGTAGGCCAGGAGCCGGACAGGCTTGCGCGACTTTCGGGCAAGCCACCTGGCGCTTGAAAGCTGGATTGCATCGAATCCGCGCAATGCATGGGATTCAGCCAGTTCGCCCGCCTGTCGAACGACATCTTCCGACACTTCAACTTTGAGAACCTCGGCATAGTCGGCGTTCAGCGCGGCGATGCGCCTGCGGTGCTCGGCGTAGGTGGTGCGCTTCTCGCGCAACACGCAGGCCAGCGCAGCGCGCGCCTGTGCATACGCAATCCGCGAAATGGCAACCAACTGCGCCGACTGCACTGCCGCGACCACTTCCCGAGTGCCCCGCTCGTCGACATAAAGCTTCAGCCACGCGGAAGTATCGAGGTACACAATCAACGGCGATCCTCGGAAACAATATCGGCAACCAACGCGCGCCCGGAGACCGGCTTCGGCGCTTTCATCCCGCCGGGCTTGCCGCCACGCCAGCTTATGCCCGGCGTGCCGCACAGTTTTTCAAGAAAACGATCGGCCGTCGCCGGCACAATACGTGCGACCTCGCGATTGCGGTTCCTGACGATGATCGTGTCGCCGGCCTCGACCCGTTGCAGATACTCGCTGAGGCGGGCCTTGAGTTCGCGGATGTTGGCATCCATATGTAGTTTCTTCGTATATTATGTGACTACATTCTGATCGGCTTTGCGTTTGCCGTCAAGCGCGCCGGGATGACCAATTCCCCGATGATGTTCAAACCTGCATTGCGCGCTTCGCCATGCCGCTGATTGCGCCCGGCTCCATCACCCAGTCCAGCGCCGAACGGCACCAGATCTGTCCTTTCGGCCGCAGCTGCGCGCGCTGGCGACTGCTGCCGACCCGGATCATGAAGACCTGCGCATCGGTGACGGCCGACGCGTAAATCGGCGTGCCGCATTCGCCGCAGAATGCCTGCGCCCGCTGCGCGCCGCTCTCGGCGGTCTTCACGTAAATCTTCGGCTGGCCGCTCTTCAGTTCGAAGCCGCTTTTCGCCGCGGGCACCGCGGTCCGGAAGGCGGTGCCGGAGAGCGTCTGGCAATCGGTGCAATGACATATCGCGACCCGTTCCGGATCGATTTCCGCCGTATAGCTGATTTTCCCGCAATGGCATCCGCCGTCTATTTGCATGAGCATCTCCCCGTAAAAGTTCTGTGTCCATCCAGCCTGATAATCGCGCCGAAACGATAGCATGGACTTTCATGCCCCTGTCTGCAATCGGCGTGAATGGCCGGCTCAGCCGTGCGCCTGCAACCGCGTGCGCCGCAACCAGGCGCTCACCGTATCGATCAGGATCACCAGCGCCAGCATGGCCAGGACCACGGTGCAGGCGCGCGACTCGTGCAGCAGCGAGAGCTCGTAGTACAGCATCTGTCCCAGGCCGCCCGCGCCGACAAACCCCAGCACCGTGGCCATGCGCACGTTCATCTCCCAGCGATACAGGCTGTAGGCGACGCACTGCGGCATGATCGTGGGAAGGGTGCCGTAAGCGAAGGCAAAGCCCGCCCGTGCCCCGCTTTCGGCCAGCGCCTGCGCCGGCTCGGGCGGGGCATTTTCCAGCGTTTCAGCGAACAGCCGGCCGAGCACGCCGGTGGTGTGAATGGCAAGCGCCAGGGTGCCGGCGAACGGTCCCAGCCCGGCGGCGAGCACCATCAAGGCGGCCCACACCAGTTCCGGCACCGAGCGCAGACAATTGAGCAGGAAGCGCGCCACGTGCTTTGGCAGCGCACCGAAGCGGCCGGCCGCGGGCAGCGACAGCGCAAGTCCGGCCAGCGCGGCGAGCAGGGTACCGATCGCCGATATACCCAGGGTTTCGAACGTGCCTTTGGCGATCGCGCCGAGATAGTCCGCGGACAAGTCCGGCGGGAAAAAGCGCCGCACGAAACCGGCCATGTGGGCCACTGACTCGGCGGTCAACAACTGCGCCAGATCGAGCGACAGGTAGGCGAAGCTGCCCCATACGGCGGCAAGGGTGGCCGCAAGGGTCAGCCAGCAGGCGACGCATATGCCGTTCGCATCCCGGCCCTGGGCGAGGGTACCTGTGCCTGCACTCATTTCCTTGGCCTCATGCCAGCAGTTTCCGCAGCCAGACGCTGATCGCATCCGCCAGCAACACCAGCAGAAGGAAGGTGACAAGAATGGTCGAGACCTCGCCGCCATTCATCATTTTCATGGACTGGTCCATCAACTGACCGAGTCCGCCGGCGCCAACAAACCCCATCACCACCGAGGCGCGCACCGCGCATTCCCAGCGATACACGGTGTAGGACACCAGTTCCTGCGCCGCCCCGGGCAGCAGACCGAAGCAGAACGCCATCAGCCGGCCGCTGCCCGATTCGAGCAGCGCGCTCGCCGGCGTGGTGTCGCCGGACTCGATAATTTCAGCATAGACCTTGCCGAGCATTCCGCCGTAAGTGAGGGCGAGCGCCAGCACACCGGCCGCCGCGCCGAGGCCGAAGGCGCGCACCAGCAATAGCGCCCACACGACATCGGGTATGCCGCGCAGCGCCAGCAGCAACAGCCGCGCGCCACCCCGCATCGTTTCGCCGCGCAGTCGCCCCGGTCCGGGACCGATGCGCGAAATCGACAAGCTGTGGGTCAACAACAGACCGAGCGGGACGGCAAACAGCATCGACAGCGCGATGCCGGCGGTTGCCATGGCGAGCGTCTCGAGCGTTGACTTCGCCAGCAGGCGCAGGAACTCCACATCCGTTCTGGGCGGAAAAAATTGCGCCACGAAATTGCCGATCACCTTCAAATTCGCCGGATAGAACAGCTCAGCCGGACGGAATTCGGCGACCACGAGCAGCGGCCACAGCACCACCACTGCCACCACTGCCCAGCCGGCCCGCTGCAGCGCCTGCGGATCACGCCTGGGAGCGGCGCTGATTGCGGCATCGGACGAAGCAGCGGCGGATGAAGACACGGCGCTTCAGATGGGGCGCGGCGGCCGGATCAGTTTGGGCACGCTGCCTGTGGCCGGCGGCAGCTCGAGCGGCTGATTGTCCTGCGTCGGCAGCTGGCCGGTCTCTGACGCGTACAGATCACGCAGCATCGAGTCGTTGATCCTGACCGGCGGCAGGTCGAATACCACCGATCCGGCGCGCAGCCCGATCACGCGCGGGAACCAGCGCAACGCAAGATCGACCGCATGCAGGCTCGCCACCAGGGTGGCGCCGCGCGTGGCGGCCTCGCTCACCAGGTGATTCACGGTCAGGTCGGCCAGGGTCGGATCCATCGCCGACACCGGCTCGTCGGCAAGCAGCAGGTCCGGCCGCTGGTACAGCACCCGCGCCACGCCAACCCGCTGCAGCTGCCCGCCAGAGAGACGGTCGCAGCGATCGAACAGCCGCTCCGCAAGATCGAGACGCGCCAGTTGCTCGCGCGGCCCGGCGATGTCGATTGGATAGAGCAGGGACAGCGCCGCTTTCCACCCCGGCCACTGCCCCAGCCTGCCGGCCAGCACTGCTGTAATCACCCGCTGCCGCGGCGGAATCGGCGGTACCTGGCGGACCACGCCGATCCGGCTGCGCAGCGCCCGCAGTTCAGTGCCGGAGAGTTGCCAGGGACTGCGAGAGAGCACCGTCACCCCGCCTTCACTGGGCCGGATCGACGTGCCAAGGATGCGCAGCAGGCTGGTCTTGCCCGCGCCCGATGGCCCGATGATCGCAATCCGTTCACCGCGCTGCGCGGCGAACGATACGCTGCGCAGCGCCTGGTGGCCGTTCGGGTGAACCAGGTCGATTCCCACGAGTTGGAAGCTCAATTTTTCACCGTCCCGCTCTGCAAGCCGGAAATCATCTGATCAATCCCGCCGCCTTCGCGGCGTTCTCGATACCCTCATAGTTCGATGCCCTGGTCGGCAGGAACTTCGAGGCGCGCTGCAGCGCCATGATGTCCTTGTGCGCCGGATTGGCCGGATCGAGTTTCAGGAACGCAGCGGTGATTTTCCTTATCAGCGCCGGGTCGAGGTCGCCGCGCACCGTCCAGTTGTAATCGTAATAAGCCGGCGTGGTGAAGAGCACCCTCACCTTCGCGGCATTGGCATCCTTGCGCTCGACCAGCTTGTCCCACACCGACGCGCTCAACACCCCTGCCTCGGCCTTGCCGCCCGCGACGAATGCGAGCGTCGCATCGTGCGCGCCCGAAAAAGCGATGCGCCTGAAATCCTTTTCCGGATTGACACCCGCCTGGATCAGGAAGTGGCGCGGCATCAGGTGCCCGGAGGTCGATGAGGCCGAGCCGAAAGCGAAGGTCCTGCCCTTGAGATCGGCCAGTGATCCGGCGGTGCTGTCCGCGGGAACGATGAAACGGCTGTGGAACTTCTCGTCTTCTGCGCGTTGCACGATAGGCATGGCCGTGCCGTTGGTGCGCTGCTTCGCCTGGACGAAGGTGAAGCCGCCGAGCCAGGCCATGTCGAGCTTGCGCGTGGCGAGCGACTCGACCACCGCTGCATAGTCAGTCACGGGGACGAACTGTATTTTCGCACCCGTTTCTTTTTCCAGATATTCGCCAAGCGGCTTGAACTTGCGCTGCAGTTCGGTCGGCGCTTCGTCTGGAATTGCCGAGACCTTCAGCAGCGTCTGTGCCGGCGCGGCCGGCGCGAGGCCGAGCGAGGCGGCCAGAAGCAATCCGGGCAGCGATGAACGGCGCGCGACACTGGAGCCTGCGTTCATCCATTTGCCTTTTTTATCGGATGACGGGCGCGGGGAATACAAAACGAAGCGGCCGGTCAAATCACCGCTATCCCGGACCCGTGGTCCGACATCGAACCGATTTTGCGTGCGTCGGCAAAACCGTGCCGACTGAACACCGCCATCACCTCGGCCTCGCTGTCCCGCGCACAGGCGACCAGCAGGCCGCCGCTGGTTTGCGGGTCGGTGAGGAGTTGCTTTTGCCACTCCTCTATGCCCGCGCCGAGTTGAATCTCGCCGCCATAGCCGGCCCAGTTGCGGGTCGAGGCGCCGGTGAAGATGCCTGCTTTGACGTGTTCCACGGCCTGCGGAATGAACGGGATGTCGTGCCACTTCAACTCGGCCCCCAGCCCGGCGCCGCGGCAGAGCTCCAGCAGATGCCCCGCCAGGCCGAAACCGGTGATGTCGGTGAGCGCGTGCACCCCGGGCATGTCGGCGAACTCCACGCCGGGACGGTTGAGCCGGGTGGTGTACTCGAGCATGCGCCGGTAGCCCTCGTCGGAGAGCTTGCCCTGCTTCAACGCCGCGCTGAGGATGCCGACGCCGAGCGGCTTGCCCAGGATCAGGCTGTCGCCCGCCCTGGCGCTGCTGTTGCGCTTGATCTTGTCCGGATGCACCAGGCCCAGCACCACCAGGCCGTAGATCGGTTCGACCGTGTCGATGGAATGTCCGCCCGCGATCGGAATGCCCGCCTCGGCGCACACCGACTCGCCGCCCGCCGTGATGCGCCGGACCACCTCCAGCGGCAGGGTGTTGATCGGCATCCCCAGCAATGCCAGGGCGAAAATCGGCCTGCCCCCCATGGCGTACACATCGGAGATGGCATTGGTCGCGGCGATGCGGCCGAAGTCATACGGATCATCGACGATGGGCGTAAAGAAATCCGTGGTGGCAACGATAGCCTGCTGATCGTTCAGCTTGTACACCGCGGCGTCCTCGTTGTTTTCCGAGCCGGCAAGCAACTCCCCTGGCACGATGCGAAACGGCGTGGACTTGAGAATCTCGGTCAGCACGCCGGGGGCGATCTTGCAGCCGCAGCCGCCGCCGTGTGCCAGAGAGGTCAACTTGATGGGCGCGGTCATATCGTTCATGTCTTATTCCCGGTGAAGATGAAAAGGAGCGACGTGTTCGTCGGCCGCGGCTCCACGCGCCATGGCGCGCCGCGGGGTCGATCAGAGTGCACAGGTGCGAAAACCGCAGAATGGATCGGCGCGGTCGGGCTTGTAGAAGTTGCGCCAGCTATTGCGCATCAGACGCAGCGGCGTCGCGAAACTGCCGCCGCGCAACACCCGGTGGTCTTGGGCGAACCAGGGTTCGGAGTATTCGACATAGGGATCGGCGCTGAATCCCGGATAGGGCGCGAACCGGCTCGAAGTCCATTCCCAGACGTTGCCCAGCATCTGGCGCAGGCCCCAGCCGCTGTCACCGGCGGCAAAATCACCTGCCGGCACCGGGCCGGCGGATCGCGCATCGATTTGCGCCAGTTCGCTGACCGGCCTGACGATGTCGTTGCCCCAGGGATAGCGCCGCTTCGCCGCAGCGTGAGGGGCGCCGGAGGCGGCACGCTCCCATTCCGCTTCGCTTGGCAGGCGCCGCCCCGCCCAGCGGCAATAGGCCGAGGCTTCGTGCCAGCTCACATGCACCACCGGCTCGGCCGGCGGCAATGCGAGTTTGCGATCGAAGCGGCGCAGGTTCCAGGCGCCGCCTGCATTTGTCCAGTAGCGCGGCGCGTCGAGCGCGAGACCCTGCCGCATCTGCCATCCGGCGTCGCTCCACAGTTCGCGGCGCCGATACCCGCCATCCTCGACGAACCCGAGGAATTCGGCGTTGGTCACCGTCTGCCGCGCGATGGCAAATGCCGGTACCTGGACCGGATGCGCCCATTTCTCGTTGTCGAAGACAAATCCGCTTCCCGGGGGAGCCCCCAGTTGCAAGGTGCCGGCGGGAATCGCCGCATCCGCGGTTCGCAGCGCCGCATCGGTCGCACCTGGCGCCGCGCCTGATTGAGGGATGGCGCCGGGCGGCGCCGGCAATGACACCGGATACCCCAGGGTCTGGCAGGTATAGAACAATGCTTCGTTGTGCATGTCCTGGTGCAGGATGGCGAGTTGCACGAAGTACGCCTGCCGGTCGGAGAGCGGCGCGCCGTCGAGCACCGCCAGGGTGCGCGCCATCACTTCATCCACCTGGCGCCGGGTCGCCCGCAGGTCCGGCAACGGCAGCGACCAGCGCGTGTCGTGGTGCACGCGCGCCGAGTCGTACAGGGCATCGGCGCCCTTGAGCGTCGGCGGCACGTCGAACGAACCGCCGCGATGCACCCAGAATTCATGAAACCAGGCGACATGCCCCAATTCCCATAGCGGCGGATTGACGATGGCCATCATCGGCCCCAGCAGCCGCGCCTCGTCGATCGGCGCAAGCAGGATGGTCGTCAAGGCATGCGATTGCGCCAGCCACGCGGCAAGCGCCGCATTCGCCGGTCGCGGTCCGAAGCACGCGAAGTCCGGCCAGCCGATTCGGCCGGGTGCATCTGCTATATTGCTCACTGGCAAGTAACCCGCTGCCTTTCCAATGCGTAGCGATCAGGGAATAGAGAGATGGCGGGCGTGACCCCCACCATGCGTATCGTCATTATAACCCCGGCCAAACGGGGTTCGCGGCACGGCAACCGCAACACCGCCGAGCGCTGGGCACGCCACTTGCGCGCGCTCGGCCACCGGGTTGACGTCAAAGTCGAATGGCAGCCTGAGGCGAAGCGCTTTGACATCATGATCGCGCTACACGCGCGGCGCAGTCACACAGCCATCAAGGCATGGAAGACCGCGCACCCGGAACGCCCGCTGGTACTGGTGCTAACGGGCACCGATGTCTATCGCGACATCCACACGGACGCGAAGGCACGCGAATCACTCGAACTCGCCGATCGCCTGGTGGTGCTGCAGCCGAAGGCCCTGGACGAACTCGAGGCGAAGCAGCGCGCGAAAGCCGGCGTGATATTCCAGTCGGTGAAGCCCTACCAACGCCGCGAGCCGCCGCGAAGCTATTGTCTGGTCACCGTAATCGGCCATCTGCGCGACGAAAAGGACCCGTTCTGCGCGGCGCGCGCGCTGGCGCACCTGCGCGATGGCGCCGCCGGAAACGCGGCGCGAAACACGCCAATCCGCGTGGTTCACCTCGGCGGGGCAATGAGCCGCGAAGCCGCCACCGAAGCGCGCCGGCGCATGCGTGCCGAGCCGCGCTACCGCTGGCTGGGCGAACTCGGTCACGCCCGGACCATGTACTGGCTGTCGCGCAGCCACATGATGGTGATTTCCAGCCGCATGGAAGGCGGCGCACACGTGGTGTCCGAGGCCATCAGTGCCGGCGTGCCGGTGATCGCCTCGCATATTCCCGGGAATGTCGGATTGCTGGGAGACGACTACCCGGCTTATTACCCGGCCGGTGATGAACGGGCGCTGGCCATGCTGATGGAGCGCGCGCGCACCGAGCCGCGGTTTCTGGCGCGCCTGGCGAATCAGGTGAAGGCCCGGCGCAGGCAGGTGGATCCGCAAGCGGAACGACGGACGCTGGGGAAACTGATGGGAGAGTTCGCGTGATGCCGGAACCGCCAATTCGCTGAATGCTGGACGTTGCTCGTTTACAGGCGTGGCAGGATTTCCTGCGCGGCAGGCGATCCGCGACTGCTTACGACTGATCGAGCGCCATCGCCGCCGGCCTGCCCGCCTTTGCCGCTTCGATCGCCTGCCACACCCGCAGCGGCGTGGCCGGCATGTCGAATTGCTTTACGCCGGCTTGCGCCAGCGCATCGGTGATGGCGTTCATCAAGGTGGGCAGGGAGCCGGTGACGCCCGACTCACCCACGCCCTTCGCGCCGAGCGGATTGGTCGGCGTCGGCACCGGGTGGTCGAGCAATTCCAGCCCGTTCACCAGGGTTGCACGCGGCATCGGGTAATCCATGAAGCTGCCGGTGAGAAGCTGGCCGGTTTGCGGATCGTAGTAGGCGTGTTCGCCCAGCACCTGCCCCGCGCCCTGCGTGAGGCTGCCCATCATCTGCCCCTCGACCAGTTCATGGCTGATGATGTTGCCGGCGTCGTCGCAGGCGATGTAGGAGACGATATCGGTGTCGCCGGTGACCGGGTCGATTTCAACTTCGGCGATATGGCAGCCGTTCGGGTAGGTGACGCCAGAGGTGTTGACCGAGCGCACGTCGAGCGGATGGGGCTTCGCGCCGGCATGTTTCCTTGCCAGCGACTCGAGCGTGACGCTGCGGTCGGTGCCCTTGATGCGATAAGCGCCGTCCCTGAACTCCAGGTCGAGCTCGCTCACTTCAAGTTCCCGGCCGGCCAGCGCCATGCCCTTTTTCACCACGTCATCGGCCGCCACCTTCATCGCGCTGCCCACCCCGTGGGTGGAACGCGATCCGCCGGTGCCGTTGCCGACCAGGCGTACCTGCGGATCGCCTTCCCGCAACCGGAACGATGCAAACGGCAGGCCGGTGATGCGCGAGATGATTTGCGCATAGGTGGTTTCGTGGCCCTGCCCGCTGGAGTGCGACACGGCATACATCGTGATCCTGCCGTCGGCGTCGAAGCGCACCTGCACTTCGTCGTGCGGTGCATTGCCGGCACCGGTCGATTCGATGGTGCAGGCGATGCCGCGGCCGCGCAGCTTGCCGCGGGCCTTCGATTCGGCGCGGCGCCTGTCGAACGCCGCCGTGTCGTGCCAGTTTGCCGCCGCCAGTGCATCGTCCATCACCGCGATCGGATCGCCCGAATCGTAGATGTTGCCGTTGGCGAGCGTGTAGGGAAATTTGCTTCGCGGAATCATGTTACGGCGCCGGATTTCGGCCGGATCGATGTTAAGTTCGCGCGCCGCCAGCGTCATCAGCCGCTCCAGGATGGCCGACATGATCGGCCGTCCGGCGCCGCGGTAGGCGGCCAGCGGCGCGGTATTGGTCAGCACCATCTGATTGCGCGCATAAGCGACCGGCACGTCGTACACGCCGGTGAAGCACGCCAGCGAGCGGCTGTTGATGAACGGCCCGGCCGGGGCGCAGTAGGCGCCCAGGTTGGTGACGAAATCAAAGCGCAGAGCGAGGATGCGGCCGTTCGCGTCCAGCGCCGCTTCGCCCTCGGTGAACACGTCGCGGCCGTGCTCGTCGGCGAGAAATGCCTCGGAGCGGCTGGAAGTCCACTTCACCGGGCGATTGAGCTTTCTCGCCGCCAGCACCACCGCGCAATATTCCGGATAGATATTGGAGCGCAGGCCGAATCCACCACCGACGTCGAGCGCCACCACGTCGATCCTGTCGTCGGCAATGCCCATCGCGCCGGCAATCTGGGCGCGCAGGTTGTTCACCCCCTGGGTGCAGGAATGAACGGTGTAGTGGTCTTTCGCCGCATCGTAATGCGCCAGTATGGCGCGCGGCTCGATGGGCGAGCCGACCACACGATTGTTATACAGCCTGAGGCGCACCGTCTTTTGGGCCGTGCTGAATACCGCGTTGGTCTTCGCCTCGTCGCCCACGCCGAGATCGATCACCCGGTTGCCCGGCACATTGTCGTGCAACCGGGGTGCGCCCGCCGCCAGCGCGTCGCGCGCGCCGGTGATCGCGGGCAGCTCGCGGTAATCGACGAGCAGCGCCTCGACCGCGTCCTGCGCCAGGTAAGCCGAATCGGCGATCACGCAGGCCACCGGCTCGCCGACGAAGCGCACCCTGCCCTGCGCCAGCGCCGGGCGGTGCGGCTTGATCAGCGGCTTGCCGTCGCGGCCGTTGAGCGCGAGCTGCGTCGGCAGCGAGGCGATGCCGGCCGCCCTGATGTCCTCACCCGTGAGCACTGCGTGCACACCCGGCATTGCCAGCGCCGCGCCGCTGTCGATCGAAACGATTTCGGCATGCGGCCGGTCGGCCCGCAGGAAGGCGGCGTAGAGCTGGCCCGGCAGATTATTGTCCGAAGCGTAGCGGCCGGCGCCGGTCAGGAGGCGCCGGTCTTCGAGGCGGCCGGTGAATGCGTGGGAAGTCATGAGGATTCGATCGATGTGATGTTTGAGGTGCAGGAACGGCATGGCCGGCCGGCGCGGCGCGGGCAACGCCGGATCGCCGCAAGCACGGGAATTTTACAGCCGGCAGCGCAAATCGACGCCCGCCTGGTTGAACGCTGTTGCGCGCAGGCCATCTCCCGGGGCGCACGGTCTTCGATCGGCTTGAGGCCGCCCGCCGCAGTGTCACATTCAATGTCATAAAACAGTAACGCAATGGAGCGCTGCTTGCTTTTTGAGCCGATAGGGAGAAACCCTTTGAATACCGCCGGTTACTTTTCTAGGGAAGATTCGTGCACAAACTTACCCACAGAATCTGTGAGTAGTTTCGTGCGCCGCTTTGAAAATAAACACTCGCGCCGGCGCGGCATTCATGCTGGGACCGCCATTCAGCGCGCGTGACTTTGCTGCCGCGCAGCGTAACATCGCCGGCAGATCGCGCGCTTGCGGTTACAATCGCAACGCCATGGGGGGCCGATGAAAAACGTGATGATCACGCGGGCGCAGCGGCATGCGCTGGAACTCCTTTCGCGGAAGGATATCGCCCTGATTCGAAAGAATCCCAATCTCGTCGCGGGCGCGAAACACTTGCTGGTGGCGTGCAAGAAGATCATCAAGAAAGTCGAATCGATTCCCGAGTATTCCGGGCGCAAGAAACGGGAGACGGCCCACAAGCGCATCGTCGTCTTATGCAGGAAGGCGATCGACAAGGTGGAGCGCTGACCGGCGAGCGCGCGCCTCGCTTTGAGCGCATCCTACGGTGCATGGCCTGTTCCAGCGATCGTCCCGCCGGCACGGACGGCCTCAGTCGTCTTGATGACGCGCTGTTGCCGTGCGGCCTGTTTACCCGCGGCGGATTTCATCCCGAGCCGGCCGACAATGTGCCGGCGCTGCCCGGCGGACGCGCGGCCCGGACGGTGCTGCTGATCGGCAATGCGGGCATGGCCATGTGGCGCGCATTTCGCGCGGCGCGGCCGGTGCCGCGGGGGAGCAATCCGCTGGAAGCCTGGCTCGATCCGCTGATTGAAGAGGCAGCGCGCGCGGCCGGCGCGGCCCGGGTGATCTTTCCGGCGCGCCAGCCCTATCCGCCGGTGCAGCGCTGGGCGCAGCGCGCCGAAGCCGTGCACGCCTCGCCCATCGGTCTGCTCATCCATCCGCGCTTCGGGCTGTTTCATGCGTATCGCGCGGTGCTGTTGTTTGCCGGGCGGCTCGAGCTCGCGGCGCGCGCCGCCGCGGCAAGTCCGTGTGATGGCTGCGCCGAGCGGCCCTGCCTGTCGGCGTGCCCGGCCGGTGCGATCCGGCCGGACCGCTTCGATGCCGTGGCGTGCGTGGATCACGTCACCGCTTCGGCCGGCGGCAACTGCCGCGAACGCGGCTGCCTGGCACGGCGCGCCTGCCCCGTCGGACGCGAATTCAACTACGCGCCCGAAGCAGGCGCATTCCACATGGCGGCAGTGGTGCGCGCGGTGCGCGGCATGCAACGGCCGAGCGATGACGGCGGCGCCGGCAGGCACGGGGACTTCGCCTGACAGAAGGCCGCCGCACCCTTCAGCGTCGGCCAGCACCGATTCCTCATCGCGGCCGGCGCGGGTCCTCGAAGAATTCCAGCAGCAGGAATTCCTCCAGCCCGGCGTTATCGCCCAGGCGGGCGGACAACGCCAGGTTGCGGCCGAGGCGCCGCGATTCCCAGATGAAGTCGCCCTGCTCGTGCTCGCGGATGATGGAGATCATCCTGCGCACCACGGCAATGCGGGTGTCGCTGTGCGCGCCCCGGCGCACCTCGATCAGTTGCCGGGTGTTGCGGCGGATGTCCTTGTTCCAGCCGAAGAACAGGAACTCGGCCGAGTCAAAGCCCATGCGCTCGATCTGGAACACGCCGCCGCCCATCTTCGGATCGTAGCCAAATCCCTGCGGACGATTCAGCCCCAGGCTCTCTGCGACGATGCGGTTGTGGCGCGCTTTCTCGTCTTCAAGCGGAGGCGCGTCGGGCGCGGCCTCACCTCGGGCGCGCCGCTTCTCCTCGAGCATCGACAACATGTCGCCCTGAACGGACGGAGGCGCCGGCGCGCTTTGACTGGGGCGCGGCGTCGGGGCCGGGGGCGGCGTGTTGACCGGCGCCTCCGGCACCGTGAGCGCAACCACCGGCGGCTGAGAGGGCGCAGTTGGAGGCGAAGACGGCGGACGTGCCGCCGCTTTGGGCGGGCGGGCCACCCTCGGCGGCGCCGGTGTCGCCGGCCGGGCAGGCGCCGCGGATGACGCCAGCGGTACCGGCGCTGGGCTGGGCTTGGGCAACAGGCGAACCTGCATGCGAGCGCTCGCCTGTGCCACTTTGGAATCATCCATCGGGGGCTTGAGCATCTCGGGCGGCCACTGCCACAGCACTGCGCCATGCATCAGCAGCGACGCGGCGAAGGCGATGCGGATCACCGGTATGGTCACGATATCGCGCCTGCGGCCCGGTTGGTCGAAACCGCTGCTCATCGATTGCTCGATCAGCGATGGCAGAGTGGGGATGCTGGGTGGGTCGCGCCGCTTAGTGTTGCGCAAGGATATTCGCACCGGTCATCCAGACCGGCGGCGCTTTCGCCAGAACCCGCGGCCGAATCCGGCCATGCGGTTCTCCTTCGGTACGAACGTCGATTTTTATCCCGAGTACCGCTTCAATTTCCATTTGCGGACGCGCCAGACCAAACAACGATGTCCCGGAGGAGCGTCCACGAGCAGGTCAAGATCGCTCCCCTCATCCTCCGGGCCTTTGACGACGCAGCCGGACACTGCCGGCGCCATGCCGAATTTTTCCTCACCTCTGCCCTTGTCCCGATGGTGAGGGAAGGCGTGCAGTACAGCGCCCTAACGCGCCGGGTATTTCTGAAACCACTTGGCGAAGGTGCCGGTGGCGCGCCCCAGGGCATCGGCGGCAGCGGCGGCATACGCGGCATTGCTCGTTTCAACAACGCTCTCCTTCCTGCTTCTTGCGGCGCCGCCGGCGTTGGCCATGCCCATCGCCTTGCCCAGCACGTCGAATACGCCTTTTGCCGCGCTGTTGTCCGTCTCGGCGACATCCTTCATCGCGCCAAATTGCAGCTCGCTGACGAAGGGAGCGGTGAGCGACACGCTCGCCTCATCGCCCTTGGTCACCAGCCCGGTGCGCGTTTCTTCGGCGCGCACCACGCTGCTGGAAAAGGCGCTGACGCTCAAGCCCGGGATTGCGCCGGTTTCCGCGCTTCTCGAGGTGAAGCCCGACGTATTGCCGCTGCTGGTCATGTTGGCGAAGTTCACCACGATCATCGGCGAGACGACGATGGCGTTCAGTTTTTTCGAGTAATCATTCTGGCTGCGGATGTTCTTCTGATCGAACGGTCCCTTGTCGGACCATGCGCCGTCCCAGTTGTGAAACCACAGCGGCATGCCGCCGGGCGCGAAGATCATGGCGGTCTGCGCGTTGGCCTCCTTGATGTAGGGCTTGCCGGGCGAGGATGGCGAGGCGTCCACACCGGCGTGGAATTCCTTCAGTTCCTCCTGCGGCACCACCTCCCGTCCGGCAAGACGCAATTGCGCGACGAAATCCGCATAGGCGCGATCGGTGAGGGCCTGCAAAGCGGCGGCATCGACGCCGCCGAGCGTCACGGTCAGCCGGGAACTGGCGCCGCTGGTATCCCTGCCGGGCATGTAGCTGGCGCGCACCTGGGCGGTGGCGGTATTGCTGGTGATGAACGCGACGCGGAATCCGGTAACCGCCACGCGTTTGTTGCCGGGCAGGACTTCGACCACGTTCTTGCCGAACGTGCCACCGGTCTGGCCCTTGAAGTATTTGTCCGGGTCGAGATTCGGCAGGCTGAGAATGGCGGCGGCGGGCGCCGCTGTCGCGGCCTGTGCCGCCGCGCTCGCTGCTGCGGAAGCAAGTTGCAGGGGCGCGCCGGGCTGGGCGCTGGCCTGCGTGTTCGCCGGCGCATTTTCCTGCGCGCCGGTGCGCACCGCAGCCGGCGGGTTGTAGGCAAGATCGGATGCCTTGCAGCCCCTGCCGAGAAACAGTCCGCTCACGTGCTCCTTGCGCGCGCCGGCCTGACGCGCGCGCTCGACCGCCTCCCGCGCCGTCATTTGTCCGGACTGCTGGGCGACTCCGGCAGCCGTTTGTGCGGCGACCTGGCCGAACAGCGCACCGGTCAGCCCGCCCAGCGCGCCGAACAATCCGCTGCGCCCCGCGACTTCGGCGGCGACATTTCCCGCGCTGCCGGCCATTGCGGTGGTGCTGCCCTGGCTTTCGATGGCCCTGGCATCGGCCGCGACCTTGTCCATTTCCGCCGCTTCGGCGTGCATCTGCGCGCAGCTGAGCTCGTTGTCGGTCAGCTTGACCCGTTCGATCGGCGCTTGCTGCGCGTAAACGGGAAGGGTGGCGCAGGTCAATCCGGCTACCGCGCCGATGACGGCGGCTGCCGCCGCGGCGAAACGCTTCTTCTCCATATGTCTCCCTCATTTCCAGGCGGAAAAATCACTTGATTGTAAGCGAGGGATCAATGCATCCGCAGGCGCGAAGTAAGCGAGCATGCGCCCCGTGGATCTTCAGGTTCGCAGCTGCACCAGCGTCGCCAGGCGGCGCGTTGGGTGAACGAACGCCGAGGCGGTGGCGCGGCGCAAGCTGGATCAATTGGATGCGGCGGGCGAGTTGCGCGATTTGGCGTCGCCGCCCGGCAACCGGCTTGAAGCCCTGCGCGGTGACCGCAAAGGGCAGCACAGCATCCGCGTCAACGATCAGTTTCGCGTTTGTTTTGTGTGGACGCCGAAAGGCCCGAAAGACGTTGAAATTGCGGACTGCCATTGAAGGAGCATGAATATGCGCAAGAAACTACCCCCGGTTCACCCTGGCGAACAACTGCGCGAGGAGTTCATGATTCCGCTGGGACTTTCCAGCAATGCGCTGGCGCGCGCACTGAACGTGACGCCCGCGCGCATCAACGAAATTGTGCGCGAGCGGCGCGGCATAAGCGCTGATACCGCGCTGCGGCTGGCGAGGTACTTCAACACTGCCCACCAGTTCTGGCTGAACCTGCAAAGTAACTACGATGTGAAATGTGCCGAGGACGCGGCGGGCCGGGTCATTGAGCGTATCAAGCCGTGGAAGGGGGCTGTCGGGAATAAGGTGAGCGTCTGACGCAAAGTCGCAAGGGCCCCGAATCGACGGCAAGCGCCTGAGCGACGAAGAGGTTGACGCGCTTTACCGCAATATGCGGATCAAATCGTTCAAGACACGCGATGAACAAGAGGTCGCCGGATATATCGAGGTGCTGGAACGCATCTAATTTACTGTTAACCCGCTCCGATCGCTCTCCTCCAGGGGGTGCGGAGAGGAGTGAAATTAACATAAGGCCCATTGCGCGCCGTTCGCGGCGGGTTCAAGCACGGGATTGCCGCGCGCCGGCAAGCCCCTCGGACTTGGCGGCCGGACTTGATTTGCCTATCCCTCGGATGCCACCGGCGGTACTGGCGCCGGGCCGGGCTTGGGCAGCAGGCGAACCTGCATGCGAGTGCCCGCCTCTGCCACTCTGGAATCATCCGTCGGGGGCTTGAGCATCTCGGACTATGTCCCTGCGGGTCTGTCCGGCTTCATCAGCGGCATCCGGGGCGCCGCCGCGGGCCGCATCCTGCTCGAGCAGCAGGCGATCGATGATGCACCGCGCCCGCGGCTTGCCGCTGATCCCGGAGAACCACCCCGCCGCGTGCCGGAAGTTGGCGAGGAAGTTCATCACTTGCCGATTGCAGATCGAGGTAAGCGGAACGCACCGCATCGCTTGCGGCAAAACGCAGGCGACTCCCGCCCCCAACCTGATAGAGTCGCGGCAACCGGAACGGGCACCTCCGGCCCATGGCATCACACCTGCCAACCTCGATTGCCGAATGCCGCGCCAGATCCTGATTCCGCTGATCGTCGCCTGCGCCCTGTTCATGGAGAACATGGACTCGACGGTGCTTGCCACCGCCCTGCCGGCAATCGCGAACGGCCTCGGCGAGAATCCGCTCGCGCTGAAGCTGGCGCTCACCGCGTACCTGGTCGCCCTTGCGATTTTCATCCCGATCAGCAGTTGGGTGGCCGACCGCTACGGCTCGCGCACCATTTTCGCCGCGGCGATCGTGGTGTTCATGGGCGGCTCCTTGCTGTGCGCGGTGTCCGGGACACTGCCCGCCTTCGTTCTGGCGCGCTTCGTACAGGGCATCGGCGGGGCGATGATGGTGCCGGTCGGCCGCCTGGTGCTGCTGAAAACCGTGCCCAAGAGCGGCCTCATCGTCGCCATGAACTATCTCACCATCCCGGCGCTGATCGGTCCGATCATGGGACCGCCGCTCGGCGGCCTGATCGCCCAGTACTTCAACTGGCGCGGCATCTTCCTCATCAACGTGCCGATCAGCATCCTCGGCCTCGGGCTGGTGCTGCGCCATATCCCGAACATCCGCGAAACCGCGTTGCCGCCGCTCGACCTACGCGGCTTCGTGCTGCTCGGGATCGGGCTGTCGCTGCTGATGCTCGGCTTGTCCGCCTTGGGCGGCCATCTGCTGCCCGGCGGGGCCACCGCGGCCTGCATGGCATTGGGCGGGCTGTTCCTCTGCGCCTACGCCTGGCATGCGAAGCGCGTGAGCGCACCCCTCCTCGATCTCGGCCTGCTGCGCTACCCCACGTTTCGCGCCGGCATCGTCGGCGGCAGCCTGTTTCGCATCGGCATCGGGGCGACGTCCTTCCTGCTGCCGCTCCTGCTCCAGCTCGGCTTCGGCCTCGACCCGTTCCACTCGGGCCTCATCACCTGCACCACCGCGCTCGGGGCGATGTTCATGAAAACCCTGACCGTCACGATCCTCAGGCGCCGGGGGTTCCGCCAGGTGCTGATGGTGAATGCCCTCATCGCTTCGGCCATGACGGCCGTGTACGGACTGTTTACCGCGACGACCCCGCAGCTGCTCATCGTCGCCATCCTGATCCTGAGCGGCTGCCTGCGATCCTTGCAGTTCACCGCGCTGAACGTGGTGACCTTCGCCGAGATCGGCAAGGAAGCCATGAGCCAGGCTTCGAGCCTGTCGAGCATGCTGCAGCGGCTGGCGCAGAGCCTGGGTGTGGCGGTGGGCGCTTATGCGCTGGAGATCTCCAGCGCCCTGCAGGGACACGGCGAAATTGTCGCCGCGGACTTCTGGCCGGCGTTTGTGACGATTGCGATCGTGTCGGCGGTGTCGGTGTTCTGGAATACCCGGCTGCCGGCGGACGCGGGGGCCGAGTTGTCGGGGCACAAGGGTAAGGACACGCGGGGCGCGCCGCCGCCATAGCGGCCGGGCGAGTCGTCAGTTTGCCAGCATGCGCAGCAGCGTCTCGTTAAAAGACGCCGCCCTTTCGTACTGGACCCAATGTCCGGCGCCGGCAATGAATGTCAGTTCGCGGCAATCGGGCGCCTTCAGCGCGGCGCGCAACCGGTCGTGGCGCGACCGGTACAGCACATCCTCCTCGCCCCAGATGCCATAGACGGGACAGCTCACCCGCTGCAGCGCATGCGCCAGGGTGTCGGTAAACGCCAGCTTGCGGCCCTTGGTGCGGTCACGCGCGGTATTGGCGGCATGCAATGCCACGGCAACATCGTCTATGGATGCCGCATGGTGAAGCATCAGCACGTTCAGGTTGTGACGGTGCGCCGCGGTGCGCTGTGCGGGATCGGTGAGCTTGCGCCACGAAATGAAAGGCAACTCCGATTCCGGCGTCACGCCCAGCCCGGGCGTGCCGACCAGGACCAGGCGGCGCACGCGCTGCGGGTGACTTGCGGCGATGAATCCCGCGACCATGCCGCCGAACGAGAAACCGACCATGTCGCAGGCTTCATCGCCGAACGCTTGGCGAATCGCGCTTTCCACCGGCTCGGTCATCGCGTCCGCATCGGATCCATCGAGTGGCAAGGCCGACTCGCCGAAACCGGGCAGGTCCGGCACCCACACGCTGCGCGTGGCGGCAAGTACCGGGATATTCCTGACCCAGTGCGTCCAGCTGCCGCCGCCGCCGTGCAGCAGCACGATGGGCGGCCCCGCACCCCAGCGCCGCGCCACCAGGGTGCCCTCGCCGCAGGGGGATTCGGTGCGCGAGGCGGTTTTCTCCAGATCGGCGAGCGCCGAGTGCGCCGGGGCTGAGTTCATGTTTCCTGTCTCTTCTGTGTATTCATATTTCCCGCCCCTCCTGTATCTTCGGGGCTCCTTCAGTTGGCTCCCTGCATTTCTTCAGAGCACCTTCAGACTCGCTAGCCCTGCCCTTGCCCCAGATCCTCCTCCAGCCGCCCGATGACGCCGGCGACGAAATCGTGAAACCCCCAGCCGATGCCGTCGGTCATCTGCTCCACTTTCGCAAGCCGGCCGCTGAGCTGTGGATAAATCTCCCGCGCTTCGCCGCGCAACAGGGCAGCCAGTTCATCCAGGGCCGACTCCACACTGCTGTAGAACCGCTCGTCGATGTCCCCATACTCGTGGGTGAATCTCGTGCCATTCTCCACAAAAGTCATCAGCAGTTCCGCCGTTCCGGCAACGTTGCGCGTCACCCTGCGGTAATCGCGGATGGCCTTGCGCGCTTCTCCCGGCTTCAGTTTGCCTTCGCCCCGCGCGGGAAAGAACTGTTCCACGATCTTGCGCCGATACTTTTCCAGAACCGCGCCGCCGTCTTCCAGCCGACAGCGGGCCTCGACCAAATCACGGTTCGCGGCGAGCGCGTCGTAAAGTTCTTTCACCAGGGCGAGCAGCGCGGATTTCTCCCAGGTGAGGAGGTGCGGGCGGACCGCGCTCCAGCCGCCGTGCTTGCTGCCTGGCTTCGTGGTTTCGTCTGGCATGAATCAAACAAGCTGGCGTTGGATGCGTTTCAAAGGGACCAGGGATTCCGGCGGGACGATCACGGTGATGCTGCGCGCCTGTCCAGGCACGCGCCGGATGAAGCCCCGCCGCTCCAGCGTGAGCACCATCGTATGCACGCTTGGCGGCGTGACCTGGAAATACCGCTGCATGTCCGCTTCCGATGGAGCGCACTCGTTCACGATACCGTATTGATGAATGTAGGCAAGGAACTGACCCTGCCGTTCAGTGGGTGCGGGGTTCTTCATGGTGCGCACTCGGGGTGCAGTTGGTTTCGAAGGCATCCCACAGGTACTCGACGTATTCCTATTCCATCGGGCTCTTGAACGAGCGCGGCAGGTATTCGCAGGATGCCGCCTCATCCGCGATCCGCGGGCCGGCTAGCTCCGCTCAAACGGATTGAGCGTGTCCACGCCGAGCGTTTTGAAATCGCGCACGTTGCGCGTCACCACCACCAGGCGACGCACGCTCGCGGTTGCCGCGATAAACGCATCCTCAACGAGCGTAGCCGAGCGGCGATGCATGAGCCTGGCCCATGCGCGGCAAACAGCGGCGTCCATCGCGAGCACCTGCCCCGTGAACATCAATTGCTCCAGCCAGGCCTCGATTTGACCGGCTTTTTCACCATCCCGCTCGCGGGTCATTTCGACGCCGCGCTGCAGCTCGGCGATCGTCATGGCGCAGAGGTACAGCGACGAAGCATCTTGCGCGGAAATCCACGCCACAACACCGCCGTGCGGTTTGGGCTTGCGCAGCTCGGAAACGATGTTCGTGTCCAGCAAATACATCAAACGCGCCGCAGCTTCAAGCCGCCTCTGGCGGGCACCGCAATCCCCGTCGGCGCAGCGGGGTCGAGCAAGACCTGCTTCAGCGCGCGCTTGCCCGCGGCTTGCAGTGCGTCCCATTGACGAATGGGCACCAGCACGGCCGCCGCTTTTCCGTGCTTGGTCACAAGTTGCGGGCCTTCGGCGAGGCTGGTCTCAAGCAGCTCGCTGAAGCGCGCTTTCGCGTCCTGTACGGGCCAGCTTTGCATTCGCGCCTCCCAATTATACTAGTCAGAGTAATGACCACTTTATCACAGAGCACCGGATCGGGGGAACCGGCGATGGTGTTGACCCGTGTTGGTGGACGGTGCATCGCTCTTGGCTATGCCACCGCTTCACGATGACGTCCACGTCAAGGTCCGAGGAACCTGCCCCGGGTGGATAGCCGACGCGCTGCGACTTGATCTGTTGAGCTACTTTCGCCTCAAGCTCTGTCGTGAAGTCGGATGCCGCGACCATGCGTCGGTACACTTATCGCTGCAACCGGCTATGCCGCGCGGCGTTCATCGACCGATCCGTACGTTGAATCGTTTTATTTACGTGACGTTACGATTCCAGTGGCCTCCAGACAATGCCTGCGAAGTCTGGAATTTTCCTTCAGCCGTTAAACAGCAATTGCGCCGGTAACCCAGCGCCGCTGCTCACAATGTGCCCGGAACTGTGCATTTTGTACCCGCTTTTCCTGGTTCACGCCGCCGCCGCCGCGGGTCTCGCCTCCGCACGTCTCAGCGTCACCGCTATTTCCACACGCGACCCGAGCCCGTTGATCATCGCCATGAGGCGCTCGGCGCTGATGCGCCGGAAATCCGCGTTGCGGATGCGCGAGAAATCTCCGGCATCGATCCCGGTGAGGCTCTGCGCCTTTCTTACGGTGAGGCCCTTTTTGTCGAGCGTCTTGATGATCTCCGCCGCCAGGATCGCCTTCAACTGGCGAACGTCGGCATCCGGGACATCGAAGTCCCGATAGATGTTTCCGCTCCCGCGGACAAGCTCAAGCGGTTCCTTTTTCATCGCAGCATCTCCTTCAGTCGCATCAACCGGTCCTTGATCAAATCGATCTCGTGTTTCGGGGTCTTGATGCCTCGCGTCGACTTTTTCTGAAACTCAGGGTGTGGGCTTGCTTTCAAATGGCGGCGAGCCGTTCGACGGTGTCCGGAAATCGTCTTACCAGATTGATCAGCAAAGCTGCCTGCGCGTTCGGCTTCGCCCGGCCCTGCTCCCAGTTTTCCAGCGTGCGGACGTTCGTGCGCAGGTAGGTCGCGAACAGTGCCCGTGAGAGCTTGAGGTGCTGCCGGACGCGGACCACCTCCCGCGCGGTAATCTCCGGCGCCGGCTTGAACTCAACGGCATGGGTGCGCAATGTGCGCTTTCCCTGCCGGGCCTCCGCCAATGCCGTCATGCCTTCGCTCAACTCTGCGAACAAATCACGCTTGGCCTTAATCTGTGCCTTCATGTCAATCTCCTCGATTCCAGTTCCATCTTGAGCATCGCTTTCAATGCCTTGCGCTGCCTCGACGTTCTCGCCCAGCGCGTCCAGGTCCGCCGGCTTGATCGTGACGCTGGGCTCCAGCCGGATGTTGGCGGGCGCGTTGCCTTCCGGAAAGAAACGCCAGCCGGCCGCTTCGAGCAGCTTGTTGATCTTGATGCGGGCTGTCGCTTCCTTCATTTTTTCTGCACCCGGTCGGGGTTGGCGTTGCTCGCCAGCCCTTCAATCAGGCCCTACCGGCCCGATTCCTGCGCGGCCCGGCTTTCTCGCTTTCCCGCAGCCGCGGCAGGCGCCGGATCGCGGCGCCCGATTTCGCTTCGGCCAGCCGCAGCTCGTACAGTTTCTGCAGGTTCAGCCAGAACTCGGGACTGGTGCCGAAGAAATGCGCCAGCCGCAGGGCGCTGTCACCGGTAACCGCGCGCTGGCCGTTCAGGATTCCGGTGATCCGGTTGGTCGGCACCTTGAGCCGCCGGCCGAGCTCGGCCGCGCTCATGCCAAGTTCCTTGAGCTGCCCGGCGAGGTGTTGGCCGGGATGGATAGCGGTGCGTGCCATGCATTGTTCCCTCAGTGATAGGCCACGATCTCGACGCTCATCGGCCCAGGACGCGGCCCGGGCGAGGACTCCGGCCATTCGAAGCAGGTGGGTGATTGGGGCAGCATAGCAACCGCCTAGCCGTTACGTCAATCGTAATGACCGGAATGGGCGAGTTTTCCGTCAAGCCGCTTGCGTTTCAAGGCTGCTGCTGGCACTGCCAACGCCGCACCGGGGTTCTACAGGACTGCGCATCAACGTGGGTCCGGCGTGATCCGAGGAGTTGCAGCGTCCATCCGCACCGCCCGATATAATTGTCCCAGCCAGCCATGAGTTGCAGCGCGATGCGGTCAAAAGCAGCGGCCGCAGTCTTCCGGCAAACGCGATCACACAGTGCAGAATGACAGGGCGAGGAATTCAATGCAGATCAGCGAAGAGATCATCCACATCGACGGTTGCGCGCTCCATCTGCGCCGCGCCGGCTCGGGTACGCCGCTGCTTTATCTGCACGGCGCGCAAGGAATCGGAAAATGGGGGCCTTGCTTCGATCGCCTGGCCGGGCATTCGGCGCTGCTGGTGCCCGACCATCCCGGCTTCGGCAGTTCGCAGCCGCGCGGCCCGGTGGAAGATATCGCCGACCTCGCCTATGTTTACCTCGATTTCATCGAGCAGCAGGGTCTGAAGAACGTGCACGTCGTCGGCCATTGCATCGGCGGCTGGACCGCCCTGGAAATGGCGGTGCGCTCGCCCTCCTCGGTGGCGCGCCTGACGCTGGTGAACGCCGCCGGCATCCATGTGCCCGGCGTGCTTCTCGGTGATTTTTTCATGGCCACGTCCGACCGGGTGCATGAATTGCTGTTTGCGGATACGGAGCGCGGCCGGGTGCTGCTCGACGAGGAAATCGCCGCGCTCGACGGCGCGGCTTATCATGCCAATCGGGTCATGGCGGCGAGGCTGTCATGGAGCCCGCGTCTGTTCGATCCCCGGCTGGAACGCTGGCTGCGGCGCATCAAGGCGCCGACGTCGGTCATCTGGGGCGACTCGAACAGGGTGCTGCCGCCCGCCTACGGCGAGGCGCTGGCGCGGAAAATTCCCGGGGCGAAATTCACGCTGCTGAAGCGGTGCGGCCATCTCGCCCACATGGAGCAGCCCGCGGCGCTCGCCGACGCGATCCTTGCCGGCCGGTGATTCGCGCAGACACCCTTGACGGACCCAATCCGTGCCTGAACAAATATTTCCCCGGAGATCCGCATGAAAGTCTTCATGTTTCACCTGATGCCCTATGCCTACATGGACATGAATTATGAGTCCAAATGGGCCTCCCCCTGGGTGGTGATGCCCAATTCGGAATACGACCCGGTGAAGGGGCACGAGCTGTACAACCGCTATCTGGACGAGCTGGAACTCGCGGCCGAACTGAAGCTGGACGGGGTGGCGGTGAACGAACATCACCAGACCGCCTACGGCATGATGCCCTCGCCCATCGTCACCGCGGCGGCGCTGTCACGGCGAATCAGGAGCGCGAAAATCGCAATACTCGGCAGCGGCTTCTGCCTGCGCGACAATCCGCTGACGCTGGCCGAAGAGCACTCGATGATCGACAACATCACCGGCGGGCGGATGATCTCCGGGATGGTGCGCGGCATCGGCGCCGAGTACCACGCCATGGGGGTCAATCCGGCGCATTCGCTGGAGCGGTTCCAGGAAGCGCACGACCTGGTGGTGAAGGCGTGGACCCAGCCGGGTCCGTTTTCCTTCCACGGCAAATTTTTCCACCTCGATTACGTCAACGTCTGGCCGCGCCCGTTTCAGCAGCCGCATCCGCCGATCTGGTGTCCTTCGACAGGAAGTACCGAAACCATCGAGTGGGCCGCCCACCCGGACCGCAAGTACGTGTACCTGCAGAACTACAGTCCGGTGAAATCGGTGATGAAATTTCTCAACGCCTACCGTGAGGCAGCCGAGCGCAAGTACGGCTATGTCGCCTCTTCCGAACAGATCGGCTGGGCCGCGCCGGTCTATGTCTCCGACAGCGATGCAAAAGCGCGGGACGAGGCGAGGGTGCACATCGAGTCGCTGTTCAACAAGTTCCTCAACCTGCCCTTCGAGATGCTGTTCCCGCCCGGTTACCTGTCGCTTGAATCGGCGAAGCGCATGGCGGCGCACAAGAAGCAGATATCCGGCGGCGTGACGGTGGACAGCCTGATCGAGCAGG
>Ga0209726_10002585_pt1 | contig 26559 bp, 47 predicted proteins | sample Subgrocontami54m_FD_187453 | JGI IMG/M metagenome (GOLD analysis project Ga0209726, IMG submission 187453) | Subsurface groundwater microbial communities from S. Glens Falls, New York, USA - GMW46 contaminated, 5.4 m (SPAdes) (version 3) | ecosystem: Environmental > Aquatic > Deep subsurface >... | reverse complement strand
GCGTTACCTCAAGCGGCGCGCCCAGATACGCAAGAGGCGCGCTCCACGCAAGGAAGGCGTCACCGGCTCCCATGCGGTCAACGATCTTATCTGCCAGCGCGGGACACCTGAACGTGTCCTTGCCGTCCGTGATGAGCGCGCCGTCGTGTCCGAGCGTCATGGCGAATACCTTCGGGTGAAACGCCTCCATGACTCTTTCCGCTACTACTTGGGCATCCGAGAACTGCAACCCGGTAGCGAGACGCGCTTCAACCTGATCCAACACCACGTAATCAGGCCCCACGTCCCACTTCTTGAGCGTGCTGAAGCCCCAGTTGAGCGAGTTCGCCTGCACCGTCAGGCCGAGCCAGCCTGCTTGTTCCCGCACGTTCTGAGGGTGAATCCTGTCCGGGAAGATGCCATGCCCGAAATCGGCCACGACCGTCATTGCTCCAGCCCGCCACTTCAGAGGATTCGGCCACTCCGGGACTTCACTCTCTTCGTAGACCTTTGCCATGAACTCCCGCTGCACCCGCCGGGTCTTTCGGACGCATAGGTCGGACATGACGCCAAACTCCATTCCCGCGGCACACCGTCCCAAGTTCTCACCCACCACCCACGCACCCCCGCGGTAGAGTTCGCTCGTCCCTGTTTTCTGGTACGTGACGATGTTCTCTTTCGGAGACTTGCCCCGCGGCGTCACGTAGATATATTCGTCCATGATCGGCTCGCCAAGCACAGTCGAGTGAACTTCGCTCTTGGCCCTGTCCAGCCACGGCAGAGGGTCAACCCCTACCGGGTGCGCCGCGAGCGGAATTTTCCAGAGGCCATGTGTCATAGGAAATTAACGTGAGCCACGTCCTCCGTAGATGGCACGATCTTCTCTAGTCCCTTCACATGCCGGTCAAGGGCGACAGCCGTATAGTGCTGGATCGGCAAACTCCCCATCATGGTCTGCGCGTCGAACATCGGCCCCGCAAGGTACTCCATGCAGTCCCAGTATCGTTCGCTGCGCCAGATGTCTATGAAGCGTTCCTGCGTGAAGTTGCCGATGTGGAACTTGCTGTAACGAGCGTTGAAGAACATCCCGGAGGGGGCGACCAGCCCTGAGCCTGAGATTTGCAGCAGAAAGGGAGTCGCGTACATGCGCTTGTAGGGAGGCTTGTTCCCGTCCCTGATCTTGTTCCACTTCACGATTACCGCGGTATCGTGCGTGCTCATGGCCTCCGCTTCCTTGAGGGCTTCGGTGATGCCGCCGTAATCGTCATACTTGACGCCGAACGAGCCGCGCTCGTCATCGCTCGTATGCTTGATTACCGCGTAGTCCACGCCCAGGTCTATGCCCAGTTGAGCAAAGGCGCGTATCTCGTCCCCGTCCGAGGGAGTAACGAAGGTCTGGATGCCGAGCGTCACGTCCAGGTTGTCCCTGCGTTTGATCGCTACCGCTGCGCTGATGTTCGCCATCGCGGTGTCGAACAGGTCTGTGCGCGTCGGGTCTGCCGACATCATCCGCGTAAAGCTTTCGGGCTTCCCGGCCAGCACGGTGAACCGCACCCACTCCATGTTGGGCAGGACTTGCTCTGACACATCGGGGAACAGCCGCCAGCCGTTCGTGGCGTTGCCCACGTCTATCCCCAGCGATGCGGCGCGCTGAATGAAGGGGACGTAGGCGGGGGAGAGCGTAGATTCGCCGTCGCTGACGATAGAGACTGCCCGCACACCGATCTCTGCGAAGTCGTCAAGCAACGCGTAGCCGTGGTCAACCGTGATGTTTTCTCGTTCCTGCGGCTCCTGCAAGACTGCGTAGCAACCTCGGCATGACGCCTGACAGGCACGCGTGAGGGCCATGTCCACGGAGACCGGCGCGATGCGCTCTCCTGCCTCCCACGCCTGCACACGGTCGGTGTGCCATGCGATCTTTGAGCCATCGAGGATGAGCCTAGTCATGGGGATATATGGCCCACTTGAAGTGCGGACTAAAGAGAAATGTTTCGTTCGGACGGCTCAGCCGGCACCCGAATCTGAGTAACACCAAGTGAACCTCAATAGACCATCGCCGCATATCAATGATCCGCCGTCGCTGCACACTCAGCCACAGACATATCGGGTCAGGCTCAACCCAGAACTCAAGCGACCATAACCTACGCCCGCCCTGCACCCAGGCAAGATTGCGGTGATGGCCCTTACCCATTGGCATCTCTCGAATCCTCACAGCACCTTCACTCCCCTCAACTGCCTGGGCCGGTTCCTGTCCTGCGCCGGTTCGAGCCACACCGTCAGGCCAGAGTCAATGCTCGCCTTGAACTGCCTTTCGACGGCCCGCAGAAGTCTCCCGCGTTCCGCCGCGTCGAACTGTTCCCGCAGGGCCACGGTGACATACCCGTTCTCTGCCGCGGAGACGGCCAGCACAAGCTCGGCCCAGCCCCATTCGGCAAGGTTCTCACTCACCCACGCGAGCCGGTCTTTGTCGGGGAGTTCCCGCCAGCGGGCGCAAGGCGTAGGCGTGTCTGCGGTAGGCGAGCCGATCTTCACGGCATGTAGGCTTTCAATGCGCCCTGTAGGTTGTTGACCTCGTAGGCCAGCCCGCCGAGTAGAACTGCGACTCCGGCCAGCGCGCAGGCCCATCCGAGCCGGTTGAAGGTGTCGGGCAGTTTCAGGTCAGGCATTGCGCTCAGAAATACGAAGAACGCTCCTGCGCCAAAGAGTCCCGTGCTGATGTAAAGGGCGGTCAAAACGCTTCCTCCTGGGCATGTCGGCTCTTTATTTCGCGCAGCCGTGCTTTATTCCAGCGGGTCTGATCCCACGCTAGGAAGACGCCGACAGCGGGAATACTGTAAACAAAGCCCACAGTAAGATACCCCAATATCATGTCACTAACTCGGAATTGAATCAGGATCGCTATTACTATCGCCCCGACACATGCGCCCAAGACTGCATAGATGGAACCAAAGAGTACCGCCGTAAGGCCGGGAGACGATGCGTTAACGTTGCCACAATCGAAATAATCTGCATCCGTCTGATGCAAGTGCTTTGTCAAAACGCTTCCTGCCTTCCTGCGGTCTGCGCCGCGTAGTACACCGTTTCGAGAGGACGCGATGCTGGTGCGGGACCGCGAGGGATGCTCCAATCCACGTCATCCTTCCACACAGGCGATTCAGAGGTCGGTATCTCTAGATCATAGAAGTGTCGTCGCTCCATGATGACGGTCGGCGTTCCGGTGTTCACCGCGTTATTCATGGCCCGTATCAACCCCCAGAGGTTCCGCGGGGTGAATAGTGCAAGCCCCGGCACGTTGAACATCTCCAGAGGGGCCTTCGTATGCATCGGCCCATTCCCCCAGCCGTGGCCGATGATGGCCCTGACCGTGATCGGACACCCCGTACCGTGGATCATCCGCCATGTAGCCGCGGTGTTCAACAGGTGTTCAGCCGACAGGTACAGGAAGTCGGCGCGCGCGTGTACCAGCGTCGGATGCCAGCCGTCCGCGGCCATGCCGATGATCGCGCCCGTAAGCATAGTTTCAGACAAGGGCGTTTCGATCACCCTGTCGGGGTACTTCTCGGCGGCGAGCTTCGTCGTCCCGAAGATGTATTTCGCCCCGTCGTTGACACCCACACCCAGGATGATGGCCTTCGGGTCGCGGTCAAGGATAGCGAGATGTTCCTGCGCGATGGCCTCACGGTAAAACATCAAAAAGCCCCATTACAGCCGCACCCGCACAAACTAAACTGTCTCTTCATCACCGCCACCCAGCCATTCTTATGTTTAGTCCGTGGGTCTATCGCGCAGGGACGACGATCATGGTTGTATGTTTGCATCTCTGCAAGGCGTTTCTGTGTGATATTGAACTCTGCTTGCGAATAAGGCGTGTCCGGCTGAATACGAACACGGAAAGCCTTCTGTCCCACCCACCCGCGATCCCAGGCAGCTTCACCTATGATCTCTGCGAGAAGGCATCCACAAGGGGCTGTCTTAGGATTACGACAGTTCCATGAATAAATATCGGCCTCTGGAATCTCTCGATAGCCATTCCTGATAGAGCCATATATGAGAAGACGATCTCCGACATTAAGCATCGGTGACTCCCGGCCACGGCGCGGCCTCTGCTGCTGCGAAGGCGGCGGCGACTTGTTCCTCTATCGCTTCCTCAAGGCTTCCGCTCAGGTCTTTCGAGAATAGCACCCTCTCCCCTACTGTCACCGGGTCGTCGTCTGGATATGGGTCGTACTCCGGCATCCTTGCCATGCCGACGTGCTCATAGAAGCGGCGGGTCTTGACCATCAGGACGGCAGGCCAGACGTTTACGCCCGGCACCAGGCTGTCCCGGAGAATCGAGCCAACCGCCGCCGCAACGCCCGCCGCTGAGTCATCTAGTGCGCTGCGCCAACGGAGAGGGTATTCGATGCGCTGCCGCTTGCTCTTGGGCGTTGCGGTACTGAGGCCGTTGTCTTCGATCACGAACAGGATGCGGAGCTTGTGCAGGCTGGCGAAGTTCAACGCCTCCCAGAACTGCCCCGTTTCGAGTACCGCATCGCCCCCGAAGGCGACCGTGAGGCGATCACGCTTATCGAGGCGAACAGCAAAAGCATCTCCAACAGCGAGAGAGATGCTACTGCCCACAATGGCAGATGTGCCCATGAATCCCACAGAACTATCATGCAGGTGCATAGAACCAGCACGCCCGCCAGCACAGCCAATCGTCCTACCGTAAAGTTCGCCCAGCATCTGTCCAAGGCTTCCTCCCCACGCGAGGTAATGCGCGTGACAGCGGTGTGTCGAGTAGGCGTGAGTCCCCGGAGGCACGGCCATCGCTACCCCAATGGCGACGCCCTCCTGACCTATCGAGAGATGAACAGGCACCCTCATGGGCGATTCGGTGAGATCGGAGGTCGGGTGGTAACGCCTGACGATCTCTTCCTCAACGTGCCTGATGAGGTAGAGCCTACGGTAAGCCTCGATAGGGTCGTAAGTCCGGGCGGTCAATGCCGCCTGTGTTGTTGACATGGCTTACCTGATGCTACCGACGAGCGTTGCGGTCGTGCCGAGTGGGTCAAGCGTCCGTATGAGCGATGGCAGGTTCAGGATCAGGACGTGCGCCGTCCCGTGCCGTCTGTCCCGAACTTCGACAGTCCGGTTATCCGGGCGGAGGACGGCCATGACTTCGTTGCCGTGGCAGGCGCAGCGCGCAGCCGTCCCTGGCCGGTCAAACTGTTGCGGGCGTGGGAACACTTGCCGCCTCCTTCGGGGCTGAACACTTCGGGCACTTGAAAGCTACACCATCCGGGAGGTCAATCTTCTGCATCTCCGTCCCGCACCGCGCCGTCCCGATCATGTTCTGGCACGGAGGCTTGTGGAACGGGAGGTAGATGCCTTCACGGACACGAGGGTCGGCAGGGTCAATGGGCCTGCGGTCGGGCATCTTCTGAATCCATTCCTTCTTCTGCTGCCAGAAGGAATTGAAGTCTGCCTGAGAGAGCCGCTGCGTGGTCAGAGGATAGGTCGGCGCGCTCTGCGTCGGCACCACAACGTCAGTCATAAGGCTAATCGAGTGGCCGATATCATGCAGCCGTTGGAAATGATAACCCTCGTCCGCTCCGATGGCGTTGTCCCAGAAACGCCCATCCACATACGGGTTGAACACCCCGGTACGAAACAGCAGAAAACTCAGGACTGACCACCTGATCTTGTGACTGCCCGTGAACTTCTTCTGCTCTGGCCCGTGAAGGGGTTTCTGCGTACCCGGTTCCTCAACGAAGGGGACGACGATGGGCCGGCCCTCTCGGTCAGCGTGGTTCATCATCCGCACCAGCACGTCCGGTTGGGGCAGCACGTCGCTGTCCACCATGCAGAGGTACTCCCACCCCTGACGGGCTTTCTGGATGGCCTCGTTCCGCATGGTGCCGAGCGCGTCATAGGGTTGGAAACACCTGTCCTGTATCTCTATCAGCGCGCAGGGGTAGCCGCTGTTGTTGGTGAACTCCACCATGTCAGCGACCCGCGCCCACGATCTCTCGCGCCAGTGCTGGCCGATGACGCAGACAAGCACGGACATGGGAGAGCGATGCTCCCAACCCGTAACAGCGCGTTCCTGTACCCACTTCTGCTCGTGAGCGTCGCGGTTGTAGCGGATGCCGAGTTGGGAATACTTGGCCTGCTCGCCGGGGGGGATGACACCCAGGCCGGAGAGGGCCATCGTGATCGGGGCGATCTGTCCTGAAGGCAGCACCATCGCTGCGGGGTTGAAGGTCGGACTAGTGCTGGACGCCGTTGCTGAGGGCGCGATGGTAGGCTGGGGTTGGTCGGTCAATCACGACTCCTTTTATCGGCCTGAGCGTAGGCACGACTGTGCACCTGCAATTTATCACTTCCGAGGCTGGTCCCATAGTCCCGTTGGCCCCCACTCCGGGCGCGTCGAGCTTTGCTCCTCCGACAGTGAAGGGCGTGTGAATAGGCACCGTCTGACCGTCCGCGTCTGCGTGCGAATCTCTCGTCCTGTCATCGTGCGCCGCGAGCCACCTAAGCCCCTCTACCTCACCGGACTGCTCGTAGCTGGCAAGGCGTGCGCGGTTGGCGGTGCTAAGCATCTCGGTACGCGCGATGCGTTCAGTGCGTACTGCATCGTTGAACTTGAAAACCTTTTCGAGCCGTTCCTGTATCTGCGGGATTGACTCACCCAAAGCATTGGCCTCGTTGATCTCACCCTGAATCAAGGTTCCCGTCTCGGCGTTTACAAGTGACGCCCACAGGTCAACGCGCCTTTCGAGCCACGTCTTGATCTCCGGGTGCAGAGGGTCGAAGGTCGGTATCTTCGGGATGGACCTGCGGGCCTGCTGTACGGCCTCCTGTGCGGATACAAGGGCCACGCGTGCATAAAGCGGCCCTCCGTGCTGTTTGAATGTCTCCTGCCACGCTTTGGCGTTGAAAACAGGGATACCGTCAACAAGGTTCTTCGCCGTCTCCTGACGTTGCAGGACAAAGAGCTTCCTCTGCATGGACATGAAGGCGTCCGCGGCCATGTCGAGCCTGCGGGAAAAGCTACGGGAAACAAAGGCGTCCGGGTAGCTCTTGCCCTTTGGTGTCTTCGGGGCCGCGGAATCGTTGGGCATGTCATTGGGATCGATAGGTTCATCCGCCGTGAACGGCGTGAAGACACTCGCCCCCCCAATTCCGAAACCGACAGGCTCATCGCCCCAGTCAACAGGTCGGAGTCCTCTTTGCTCCCTGACCTCATTGATCGTCATTATTGCCGCCCGCACATCTTCCCTGTCAGCCGAGCGCAGGTCAGTCATGGACTCTTGGATGGCAAGGTTCGAAGCGAAGTCGAACCGCGCCTCCATGTCCTCCATGCCGAGCAGAGGCAGCAAGCGTTCAGTCACGGTCGAAGCTAGAAGCTCCCACTCCGGCATGATCGTGCCGCGCCAGAAGTCGGCGTTCCACTCCTTGACGTTGGCGTACTTGCTCTGATCTTGACTGTAGAGCATCGGGGGAGGCACGCCGAAAGCTCTAGCCGCATCCTGGATCGTGAAGTTCAGGCTGCCTATGAACTCCATGTCTTTCTGAGAAAGGCCGAGCGTCTTCACGTCCACGCCGGCACCCGAGCCTGATGCACCGGGGACAAGCAGGGGTTTGTGCGCGTTGTTCGCGCCCTGATACTTCTCCTCGATGCGTTTATAGAAGGCTTCCAACTCCTCCGTCGGAAGGGCAGTCAGGCCCGGAACGACAAATGCGGTGTTACCGATCATCACGCCGTTCTCGAAGAAACGCCGGTTGTACCTGAGCGCATCCTGCCCCATGTCCAGCGTCAACCGTGAAGGAGCGACCGCGGAGAGACCTGCAAATTGGTCAAGCGGGTTAAAGGTGCGGAACCAGATCACCTCGTCCACGGAGAGATGGACACGCCTTCCAGCCTCACCGATGAACTCGAAATGATCTATGTACTTCGTGACACCACTAGTCGCGGGCATCACGCGGATATTCGAAGGGTGAAGCGGCCAGATCGTCTTGCGCAGACCTCCCTCGAACGGCTCATCGTCAAGGAACCAGAAGGCCGAGCCATAAAGACTCATGTAGGACTCGGTTGTGCGCCACAGGTCTCCGCGCGACATCCACGGGTTGACCCTATCGAGTAAGTCCTGAACCTCGTTGCCATCCTCTATCGGGGTGAACTCTTTAGCTCCGGTTTCCTCGTTCTCTGCCTGCTGGCCTATGACGAGACGCGCGGAAGCTACGGCGTCAGCGCGTACCTTGACGGCGCGGTAGACCGGGACGTTCTGGACGTAGTAGTTGCCATAGGACTCATTCGCCCAGTCCTGACCATGCCCGAAGGCGTTGAGGATGGTGTCGGCGGAACGGATGTCGGCAATCGAGGAACGCCTGACGATCTTAGGTCGGCGTCTAACCCAGTCAAGGAACGAGCGACGGTCAGGCATCATGCCCTCGTCAGCGCGGGCGTGCGGGACGCCTTGATTCGACAGGTGGCGGAACAGTATCGCCGAGGCTTTGTCTTGGACTCAGGGATTGACCCGCCGCAGACCGGGCATCCGCGCGAATCTCCCGCGCGAATCTTTTCTGTTACGGGTTTCGCGCGAATCGCTGTTGCCACGCCGCCCCTGTCACGGCCTAGTTCTTTGGCAAGGGGGCGCGGCTGGACGCCCGCGAGCGCGTGCGCCTCGTGGCTCCAGTGCGCTGTTTCACAGAGTCGGCAGACGTTGGGTTTCATCGTATCGCCGCCAAAAGGTTCCCTGCCCCAAAGCTGACTTCCTGATACGCAAGAGAAAGCGCGTCCACCTGGTCGTCGTGCGCGCCTACCGGGAACGATTCTAACTCATCCAGCAAAGCGCCGTTCCAAACTCCCCGAACGAGCTTGACGTATCTGCGTTCAGCCGCGGAAGCTACTGGATTCGCGCGCGTGGCCTTGTCTCCCGTGGCCCTCACCGCGGCGAAATCATAGCCCGGTAAGACGATGCGGGCGTAGTGGTCAACCGTGTTCACACCTGATGCTCCCGGCTCTTGCTCCATCCTGATCGGGACTGATCTCCCGTCGAGTTGAGCGGTGTGCGCGATCTTGGCCTCTACAGTTAAGGGAGTGCCCCTGAACCTGAGCGCGTCCGCGATGTAATACATGCCGTTCGGGTGACGACCTACCTTGACACCCGTAGTCCAGTCAGGGTCGGTGTTGAGTTCGGGCACAGTAGCGGCCAAGTCCCACGCGCGCACGTACCGGGCCTCAGGCGGTGCTACCTCCACGACCTCAAACCACTCCCTGCGGAACTTCTCTCCACCTTGTCTCGCCGTCCAGTCACCGTTGAGAAGCTGCTGACGGGTGATCGGGTCGAGTTCATCCAGCCCCTTGATATAGGTCTCGGCGTCAAGGGAGGGGTTATCTCTCAGCCGGGCCGGGATGAACACCCTTCCCTCTTTGCCAGCCTCGGTGATGAATCGCTGCTTGACCCAATCGTGGCCCAACCCTCCGGGGTTGGAGGCGGCCCTCATCCTGAGCGGAACCTGTGACAGCGGGCCTTCTGAAGGTTTACGTAGGCGGCTGAACAGGTAGCGGTAGTCCTGTTCGGGGAATTGAGTCAACTCATCGAAGCCCACAAACTGAAACTCTGCCGACTGATATCGGAAACGGTTGTTCGCCGTGTCGAGATAGCCGAAGGTGAGCGTGGCCCCAAAGGGGAAGTGCCACGTCTTCTCAACGTCTGACCATCTTGCGTCCGAGGGGCCGAGCCAATCCCTAGCCCTGTCCATCAGTGCGCCCGGCAAACTCAGGTCTGCGAACGTCCTACGAAACAAGATTGCCGCATACCCCAGTATGTCCACGTACTGCAAGGCTGCGGTCAGAAGGGCCGCACTCTTACCTCCACCGGCTGCGCCACCGTAGAGGGCTTCCCTCTGAGGGAGCATGAGGTAGGCGAGTTGCGGCGGGTGCGGCCTGATAGGCACGTACTTGGTCATGCGCGGGTACAAGGCCCGCATGAGGTCAGGACGTTTCAGCAGTGCCTGGGCCAGCGTGTCCGTTGAGGTGGGCAGGGATAGCCTTCACTTCGGCAAGAAGGGTCAGGGCTTTTGCCAGCGCGTCGGCTGTGACGAGTCCGGTCAATTCTACGCTCTGAGTCCTTGCGTCCACGTTGACGGACACGAGCGGGTCTGAGTTCTTCATGGCTTGGTGATACGTCTTGAGCATCCTGTCCAGCCAGAAATCGGAACCTGCGCGGGCCTTCTCAAGTGCGATCTGATGCAAGGCGTCGGCGGCATCTGAGATCGCTTCTTCCCACGCTTGGGCGAATTCCGTGTCCTGTTCTTTGGCGTGATAGGCGGTCTGTTTCGAGACGCCAGCGGATGCGCAGGAACGGGTGATATTCGCTGTTGAGGAGAGTTCAGCGAGGAAGGTTTTGTACCAGCCCTTACGAAAAGTGTACGTTGCCGTCATATCGCGCGTGAACCTCTTATGGGGATTCTACGCTTTCGCGGTGGAGTGGTAGCCCTCACGTCCCGTACCTGCTTATCTGCCACCCGTTGGCGAGTGCCCACGCGGGATTAGCGGTGATGAACTCGTGATCGGCCCGGCATACGAGCCGGATGTTTTCGGGGTCTATGATCGAGCCGCCCGCGCTGCGCCGCCGTAACTCGTGGCCGTCCTGCCAGCGTCCGGTGCAGCCGTCTAACCCGGCCTCGCACCCCGGCCCGCGCTCCTGACCGAGTTTCGCCAAAACGATGCGCCGCTCGCGGTTGAGTGCGGCCCTCTTGGGACTCACCGCGGCTATACGTACTGCGGAGCGTTTCAAGGGCGAACGGCGTAGGGACGTGCGGCGTAAGGGCAGGCCCGGCGTCTTACGAGATGCGCCTGCCTGCCGAACTCTTCCACGAGCGCGACGGTCTCCTGCCAGTTATCGAGGCGGCTCATGGCGTCGGCCCTTGCCATTGTGAGCGCGGTCCGTGGCTGCGGGATTCCGGGCGCACAGTCGGCCTCGTACCACCACTTGTCGCGGCCCTTGTTGGTCTTGAGCGTGAACAGCACGTCAACGTTCCAATGACCGACCCCGCCATGCTCAAGATGACAGCGGCCTGTGAAAGTAAGGGCTGTCTGCGTCATGGCTGCGACTTCACGCGCTCTTGGCGCAGCACTTTCCCCACGTACTGAGGCGTCACGCCCAGCCTGTCCGCGATGTCGGCCTGAGTGATGCCGCCCGCCCGTTTCAGGTCAAGGATGGCCTGCCGGAGTTCGGCAGCGAGCATCTTGCTCTGCCTGAGTAGGACGGCGCGCTTCTGAGTGAGTGTTGGCATGGGCCGATTATGCGCCAGTTCCCACTAGATTGTCAACCGGGTTGACAGAAGATACAACCGGGTTTATAGTTACTTGCGAGGCGGCAGAGTGGCCGTGAGGTCTCACCGGACTAGTAACGCCCATGCCCGGCTTGCCGTGGATAAGCGCAAACCCTCGCACGGTTGGACACGCACCCTGCCGCCCCACCCACCACTGAAGGAGCGATGAAGATGAACACTGAACACGTGGTACTCGTCAAAAACGGCGCGGCTGCAATCGCTGCATGGCGGGAGGCGCACCCGGAGGCCAACCTAGACCTGAGCTGGGCCGACCTGCGCGAGGCCAACCTGCGCAGGGCCGACCTGACCGGGGCCAACCTGCGCGAGGCCAACCTGCGCAGGGCCGACCTGACCGGGGCCAACCTGTACGGGGCAGGCCTGACCGGGGCAGACCTGCGCTTTACAGACCTGACCGGGGCAGACCTGCGCTTTACAGACCTGACCGGGGCAGACCTGACCGGGGCCAACCTGCGCGAGGCCAACCTGACCGAGGCCGACCTGACCGAGGCCGACCTGACCGAGGCCATATTCCCGGACGGCAGGAGCCTCGCTGAACACCTCGCACGCTAGGCTCTGACCGGAGCGACTTAGACACCCATTAGGGAGGGGGATCACCCATGACGACGATCAAAGCGACGTGCGCTTGCTGCAAGATTTGCGCGGCCTGCAAGCACATAGCCCACGTCGGACGATGCGCCGGACTTCACAACATGCCCTGCGGCTGCGCCATGGTGGACGCTGCCCTGAAGGAGAAGGCGAAGTGAGCCATAGGGGGTTGCGGCCCTCAGCGGGAACCGTGTAAGATCGTAACTGGCAGAGTCGTTATATCGTAGTTCAGGTACAATTCATGTCGCCCCGCTAGGGACAGACTCGGCCCGTACCCGCCTGACTACTGACTCTGCCAAGTCTCAGTAACGCTTAAGGGACGGGCCGTTCTGTTTCTAAGGGGCATCCCTTGCTTCCGTGGCGGAAAGTCCATTCGGTCATTATCGGGAGCGACAAACTCTCCCGCGTCTCTGACTCCGCTTTCCGCCTCTATGTCTATCTGCTGGTCGCCCAAGACGACGACGGCACCTACCCCTGGACCCGCATCAGCCGGAAGGCTCTGACTGTCGGAACCACGTGGACAGATGACCAAGCCGACGCCTTCGCGCAAGAGCTTGTAACCGGAGGTCTGTTGCATGTAACTGACGGCCAGTTGCATGTAACAGACGCGCGGTTACACGTCGTCAATGGCCCTCGGTTCAACGGCCACGACAAAAGCCAACGGCGCATCTCTTTCAAGTATGAATCCGATCTCAACCTGAACACTGTGCAACCAGTTGTCAGTTACATGCAACCAGTTGTCAGTGCTAGAGGAGAGGAGATAAGAAAAGAAGCAGCCCCCGCACCCGCACGCGAGGCCGCCGCCGCAAATCCTTTGGTCGCAGCCCTCGTCCAGAACTACGAAACACACATCGGGATGCTCGCCCCGGTTATAGGCGAGACCTTGACGGACTTCGCAAAGCGAAATCCGGCCTTTCCGCTGGACTGGGTGCCACAAGCCTTTGTCGAGGCAGTCAAGGCCAACGCCCGCAAGCTCTCGTATGTCATGGCCGTCCTGAACAAGTCCGCGGAACGCAAGACCCCGCCCGGTCAGGCCAAGCCTCAGTCAAACGGCCTAGTCTCGCCCAACGGGAAAGTCCTGCATGATCTCGACTTGGGCAGAGAGAAATGTCCCTGCGCCAACTGTGAGGCCCGCCGTGCAACAGCATGACCGTTTGCAGCCCCACGATCTGGACGCCGAGAAAGCCCTGCTAGGCTCGGTTTTGCTTGAGGGAGCGAAATTCCACATCGTCAAGCAGATCATCGGCCCCGGCGACTTCTACCGTGAGGCGCACCGCATGATCTGGGACGCGATGGCATCCCTTGATTCGCAAGGGTTAGCGATAGACCGCCTGACCGTCCTGAGCCGGTTTGAGGGCATCGAGGGGGAGTGGCGGGCCGTCCTGAACACCATCGAGAACGACACGCCTGTTTCCACACATGCCGAACACTACGCCCGCCTTGTCCGGGAGAAGTCGCAGAAACGCACGATGATCCTGCTGGCCGACCGGATGGCAGACCACGCCTTCAACGGTGCCGAAAGCGCAGCCATCGCCAAAGAAACAATCATCGCTCTCTCTCCCATCCGCCAAGTCGGACAGTCCCGGAAGCTCCAACCCATCGGCAAGGCAATGGACTCCCTCTGGCCTGAGATCGAGAAGGAGATCGAGGGCGGGTTTGCCAATCTGGGCCTGTCATCGGGGCTGCGTTCGCTGGACGACGTGACGGGCGGATTCCGCAGGCAGTGTGTTTACGTCTGCGGGGCGCGTACCAGCATGGGCAAGACGCAATTTCTCCTGACCGTGGCTTACAACGTCGCTAAGGCCGGGAAACAGGTTGCCTACGTCTCGTTGGAGCAATCGGACAAAACGGCCATCACGAGACTCGCCGGGATACACCTGAACTGCGCCCTGAGTCCGAAGCAGGATTTACCAAGCAAGACCAAGATTCGTGAGGGTTTCAAGCTAATCCACGACCTGCCAATTCATCTGACCGACACGGCTAGCTTTTCGACGGAGGAAGTCGCGCAGGTGATCGGAGAGTCGGCGGCTATCTACGGCGAGCCGGACATCGTGCTGCTGGACTATCTGGGCCTTCTGAACGATCAGGGCGACAGGGGCGAAAACCGGGCGCAACTCGTCGGGAAGATGATGCACCGGCTCAAGGCCCTGGCCCGCGACATTGACCGGCCTGTAATCATCGCCGCCCAACTCAACCGGGCCTCTGAGGGGCGCACCGGCTCGTCCAGGTTGATACCCCGGCTGACTGACCTACGCGAGTCCGGTGACATCGAACAGGACGCCGACGCCGTGCTGCTGCTCCACCGGCACGATTACTACGTCGAGCAAGAGGGTGCCGAGCCTGACCCCGCCCGTATGAACACGCTGGACGTTTATGTGGCGAAACATCGGGATGGGCCTACGGGCAGGGCAACCCTTCACTACGAGCCGAACAAGGCCCGCATCTCAGACCGGGCAAGCAATTCAGGCGCACGAATACCCGGCCATGTGGCCGAGAAGGAGAACGAGATCGAATGGTAAGCGAAGCAGCCGAAGACAAAATGCAGGCAGACCGCGATCTACGGATAGGCAGCGTCCTGACAAAAGCCTGCTACGACCCGATTGACTATTCCGTGACACTCACCACGGGCGAGGAGATCAGATTTACAGAGGCAGAATACCTCGGAGGAGACTTCATTCTTCTCAAGGGCATCACGAAGGGGCCACAAATGAATTGGGAGAGAGGGATATCGGTCAATCTATCCCAGATCGTGTACGCAGTAGATGTTCCGGGTGGTACTTAGTCATGACCCTGAAAGACATCGGAGTCGCCCATGCCTAACGCCATCGCCCGCACCGAGATCGCCGCCATGTACCGCGAGATCAACGGGCGGTATCAGATTTTCTACGACGGTCACAAGGTCTTGTGGGACAGCCTGACCGTCGCTCAGGTCGAAAGGTGGCTTGAACAGGCCGAGGTCGCGATGGCCTGTGAGCGGTCGTGGCGCAGAGAAAGCGGATTCGTCGGTTGTTTGTACGGTGCCAGGGGTTGCGCGCCTTTTGCCTTTGTGTTTTGCACAGGCTGTCAGGAGGCTCAGAAAGTGCCAACCGTATCGTCTAGGGCCACGCAGGTGCCTTCTGGGGCAGGCGCGCAGGGGGGGCTCGGATGATCTCGACCCCGTTTACGCTCGCCGTCCGCGAAAGCTACACCGTCGTAGGCCGCACATGAAAGCACACGATCTTACGAAGGCGATTCTGGCCGATCTGCCGGTGCGCCCCGTCATGGAGCAAATTGGCCCGGTTATCCTGACCCATCTCAAAAAAGCGGAGGACGACGTGAACGGTTATTCAGACTTCCTGAAAAGCAAGGCTCTAATCGTGGCGAACGCCGGGATTCCGGTTGAACTCTCGGCCATTCATCCGACGCTGTTTCCGTTTCAGCGAACGCTCGTTCAATGGGCGTTGCGGAAAGGCCGCTCGGCCATCTTCTCGGACTGCGGAACGGGTAAAACATTCATGCAGCTCGAATGGGCGCGTCTGACCGGCCAGCGCACCCTCATCCTTGCGCCGCTCGCCGTGGCCCAGCAGACGGAACGGGAGGCAAAGCAGATCGGCCTAGACGTGCGGTACGTGCGCTCGCAGGCCCAGGTTCAAACGCAGATCAGCGTCACAAACTACGAGATGCTCAGTCACTTCGATGCGAGCCAGTTCGGGGCCGTGGTGCTGGACGAATCGAGCATCCTGAAAAGCGTGGACGGCAAGACGCGGACGGCTCTAATCGAGACGTTCCAAAAGACGCCGTACCGCCTCTGTTGCACGGCGACGCCCGCCCCGAACGATATCGCGGAATTCGCCAATCACTCTGAGTTTTTGGGCATCGCTTCCCGCGTCGAAATGCTCTCCATGTTTTTCGTCCACGATGACGACGGATGGCGCATGAAGGGGCACGCCGTGGAAGCCTTCTATCGTTGGATGGCGTCATGGGCGATGATGCTCCGCACTCCATCGGACCTCGGATTCAGCGACGAGGGGTACGTACTGCCGCCGCTCAATGTGGAGCATGTGACGGTTGACGGGGACGCTCAGGCCGTAGCCCGCGCTCAGGGCCAGCTTTTCTCAACCGGCCTGAACGGGATAACCGGGCGATCTGCCGCTCGCAAGACGACGATAACGCAGAAGGTGGAAGCCGCGGCCAAGATCGTCAACGAATCCTCGGAACAGTGGATAGTCTGGTGCGGCCTGAACGATGAAGGGCGGGAGTTCAACAAAGCCTGCCCGGATGCGGTACTCGTTGAGGGCGCAGATCCTATGGACGCCAAGATAAAGCGCATCGGCGGATTCCTTGACGGCTCAACCCGTGTCCTGACCACGAAAACGAGCATCGCCGGGTTTGGGCTCAACCTCCAGAACTGCCACAACATGCTCTTCATCGGCCTGAATGACTCTTACGAAAGCTACTACCAGGCCATCCGCCGATCTTGGCGGTTTGGGCAGGAGTCGCCCGTCCGCGTCGTCGTGGTGATCTCAGACGTGGAACTCCCCATCCTTGAGAACGTGCAACAGAAAGAAGCCGCCGCCGCAGAGACCGTCGCCAAGATGGTCGAACGCGTCAGCAACTACGAGCGAGAGGAGCTTGGCTTGGTACAGGTCAACAAAAACGGCTATCACACGGATGAAACAGTCGGAGAGGACTTCCGGCTGATGCTTGGGGACTGCGCCGAACGGATGAAGGAACTGCCAGACGCGTCGGTTGACCTGTCCGTTTTCTCGCCGCCGTTCCTGAGCCTGTACGTCTACTCGGACAGCGATCGCGACATGGGCAACAACCGAACGCCTGACGACTTCTTTTTACAGTTCGCATTCATGCAACAGCAACTTCTCCGGGTGTTGAAGCCGGGGCGGAATGTAGCCTGCCACGTCTCGCAAGTGCCAGCGAAACTCATCACGGACGGATTTATAGGCCTAAAGGACTTCCGCGGGGATGTGATCGCCTCATTCCTAAAGGCCGGATTCGTCTACCACGGGGAAGTAGTGATCGACAAGGACCCTCAGGCTCAGGCAATTCGGACGCACGCAAAAGGGCTGCTTTTCGCCCAACTCAAAAAGGATGCGTCATGGCTACGCCCCGGACTGGCCGATTACATACTCGTTTTCAGGAAGCCGGGCGAGAACTCTGCTGCGATTCACCCCGACCTGACCAATGACGAGTGGATAGAGTGGGCGAGGCCCATCTGGTACAACATCCGGGAGTCAGACACCCTCAACGTCGCAGAGGGCCGTTCTACGCAAGACGAGAGGCACATCGCACCCCTGCAACTCGGCACGATTGAGCGGTGCGTCCGCTTGTGGAGCAACAAAGGCGAAACGGTATTCAGCCCGTTCGCGGGCATCGGTTCCGAGGGGTATCAGGCCATCCTGTCGGGCCGCAAGTTCATCGGCATCGAACTCAAACAGGCGTACTACGACACGGCGCGGCGGAACCTGCAACAGGCCGTCAACGCCCGCACGCAGAAAGTGATGACCCTCACATGAACAGACAGGTCATCCTGGCGACAGGTGCGGCGAGCGCGTTTCTGGGCGACATTGAGGACATGAGGCCCGACCTCAGCAAATTTGGCATCGTAGGCCCGGTGAGCATGAGGCCGCTGCCGTGGGTGGACCCTGCGCTGCTGGTCACTGTGCGTGGCAGGCAGCGGGCGTATGTGCTGCCGCCCCTCGTGAAGCCGCTCGTAGACAACACGAAGCTCAAACGCCGAGCCTTAGCCATGACGCGGCAGGGCTGGTCAGTGAGCCGGATCGCCGCCCGGTTGGAAGTGTCCACGCGGTCCGTGAACCGCTGGCGGCAGCAAGAGAGGAAAGCCGTATGACTGAGTGCCTAGCCTGCGCCCACGCGAAGCCGTACCGCAAACGCCAGCGTACCGCCTGCCGCGTCTGCTACGACACTGGCCGCATCTACCGCCGCGAACTCGTCAGGGGCAGGCCCGGATTCAAGACGTGGCGCATGTGCGCGTGCAGAGGAGGGAAGCCATGACACCGCCGAAGCAGCTTACGTTCAGCGCAGTTCTGGGCAAGCGTAACTGGGAGCGCATCGCGGCCAAGCATGAACGTCTCTCCGGCCCGTGGCTCGACGAGGCCCGCGCAGTCGCGGCAATGATCGCCAAGCGGACAGGCTCGGTGACGGCTGACGACGTGGTGCGCCAGATCGGGCCATGCAGCCACCCTCCGGCTCATGGGGCCATCTTCGCCCGCCTCAAGGACGGCCCAAAGTGGCAGAAGATCGGATGGGAGCCGAGCAAACGCCCGACGAGCAACGCGTCCAGCGTGTTCAGGTGGAAGGTGAGCGATGCCTAAAGGAGAAGTCTGTGGTGTGGCTTTATGTTCCGGGGCTGGAGGGTTGGAACTCGGACTCAGTTCCGCCATTCCCGGCTATCGCACCGTCTGTCACGTTGAGAGAGAAGCCACTTCTGCGGCAGTCCTGGTCTCGCACATGGCGCGGGGCTTCGTGGCTCAGGCTCCTATCTGGTCTGACATCCGAACCTTCGACGGCATCCCGTGGAGCGGCAGAGTTCATATCGTCTCTGGCGGAATCCCCTGCCAGCCCTTCTCTGTCGCCGGGAAACGCCGGGGAACCGAGGATGAACGGCACCTCTGGCCGCACGCGCTCAGAATTATTCGAGAAGTCGGGCCTGAGTTCGTCTTCATCGAAAACGTGGGGGGTAGTGTTCGGGACCTCGGAGAGGGACTTGTCCGCCCAGACCTTGAACAACTTGGCTACCGGACTGCGGCGGGCATCTTCACGGCGCAGGAAGTCGGCGCGCCCCACAGACGGGAACGACTCTTCGTCCTCGGGGTGGCCCACGCCGGACGCCGCAGTGATGGGCAACAACTTTGGGAAACCAGCGCTGCGAGAGGCAGCGGCCAACTGGCCGACGCCGGACACCGCGCCGGAAGCACCGAACACGGGCAGCAACAAGAAGAGCAGTCCGCCAGGTCTGGGCAACGCGGCGCAAGCGTGGTCAACACCGCGGGCGAACGATTACAAGGAAGGCACGGGAGAGAACTTGGCTCCAACAAATGGCTATCTTGGCCGCCAGGCCCCACGGACAGCGATGCCTGGTCCTCAGTCCTTGCCGCCCGGCCAGACCTCGCCCCGGCTACGGCTCAACCCGGACTTCGTGATGTGGCTGATGGGCTGGCCGGAGGGTTGGCTGGACTTAGCCGAAGCGACAGGCTCCGCATCCTCGGCAACGGAGTAGTGCCAGCGCAGGCTGCACACGCCTTCCGCACGCTGATGATGCAGTTCCTCAAGGTTCCCGCCGATGCCTGAGCGCGCAGGCTGACAGGGGGCTTGCGGGCGTGTAGTGCATCTGCGCTTGACAGGCGTGCTATACTATTGGGTGAAGTCGGGAAGTGCCCGGCAGGTTTCGGAGGGACGGTATGACTCTCTGCGACGGTTGCGAGAAGCCCGTGGATTTGGGCGGCGAGTGGTTTTTTTCGGGTGTCGGTTACTGGCATCTTGCCTGCCGCAGGGCAGTGGACGAGCAAATCCGACAATCTCACAAAAAGGTGAGGGCATGACGACTATCCGTGAACTCCACTGCCTGCGCTGCCAGCACCGCTGGTATCCGCAGAGGCCGGGCCGACCCATGACCTGCCCAAAGTGCCGCAGTCCCTACTACGACGCGCCTTACGTGCGCCAGCCCAAGCAGCCCCGGAGGAAGTAGCCGATGAGTGAGAAGTTCACCGATCCAAAATGGCAGATTCGTCCGTCGCCTGTAATTGACTACAAAGGTATCGTACTCGCGGTGGAGAGCCTAATAGTCGGAGGCACACTCAGTTTTGAACATGATCCTCCCCGACACTATTCTGCAACATGCAATGAAGGCAAGATGTTGCGTCAATACGCTCGCCTAAATCGAGTTAGCCTATCTGTAGCGCACGATGGAACGCTGCTAGTGCTAACGCGGAGGACGCCCCGATGACCCCACGCGAACGCGCCGCCATCGAGAGCTTGCTGTCAGCCTGCCAGCGGGTGCAGCAGGCGTTTCCGAATCTGATGCGGTCAGAAGCGCGGGCAATGCTCGCCATGAGCGACGCGCAGACCGAGCTTGAGGCCATGTTGGAATCGGAGGTAGGCAAGTGAAAATCTACGCAGACCGCGACCCGTGGGGGAAGATCAAGGTGTCGGTCGAAAGTCCGGCCATTCACATGAGGGCACCATCCGTCCGTTGCGTCTCAGCGGACTTCGATGCCTCTCTCCAAGACCTCAAGGACGGGGCCGCCGCCCTCCTGGAACTCGCCGCCACGATAGACGCCGAAAGAGACGCACGCGTGGCAGCTACGACAGGCTCCCCCAACATTATCCAGTGGCAGGGCAAAGGCCCGGAGTTTGTACGCTGATGTGTGCATTTGCGTGGTGTCACTGCAACGGCAACGCTGATTGTCACTTCGGAGACCACGACTTGCGCCCGCCAGCGTTTTCAGTCTGTACATCCTGCGGCTTCCGCAATCGGTGCGGGAACTGTGGGCAGTTCAACTCGCAACTGAACGACTGGAAATGCCGGTGTGTGCCGGAAGGAGCGGGCAGGTGAGCGACACAGACATAGCCTACGTTGCGCGGTGCCTTGACGGATGCGGAGCGATTGTCTTCGCCGCCGTCGACGTGCCGATGACGAAGCGTGCGACCTCGCGGGAGATCGCCAAACTCATTCGTGAGGGCTACTCGGTCGAGCGCACGACCGTCGCCCTTGCCCGACCTGACATCGGACTCTGTAAAAACAGAGCGAAGTCGAAGGCGGGAGCAAAGACCCACCTCGCGACGGACGTTACTCATAGCGACAACGACGCGTGCCCATCTGCCACGGCGGGAGCGGGCAGGTGAACAACTACTGGAAATTTCTCACCGCAGACGGCAACGGCCCGGTCTCAGGCAACGAGTGGCATCTGCCGAAGGGCAAGCGGCCCGGAAAGTGGATGCCGAAGATCGCGGGCAAGCTAGTGCTGTGCAGAGTCGGCTATCACGCTTTCCAGAGGCCGCAGGCTCTCGGATGGATAAACGCCCGTCTGTTTGAAGTCGAGGTCAAGGGCGACGGCCTGCACGAGTCCGGCGTAGATGGCAAGTCAGCCTTTGCCGAAATGCGCCTCGTCCGGGAACTCACCAACTGGAATGACCGGACGGCACGCCTGTTCGCCACGGACTGCGCGGCGTCGGTGCTGGGGCTGTACGAAAAGGCCATGCCGAAAGATGACCGCCCCCGGAAGGCGATTGAGGTTGCACGGTTATTTGCGGAGGGGAGGGCCACGGGAACGGAATTGGACGCTGCGAGGGCCGCTGGGGCCGCTGCGAGGGCCGCTGCGAGGGCCGCTGGGGCCGCTGCGAGGGCCGCTGCGAGGGACGCTGGGGCCGCTGCGAGGGCCGCTGCGTGGGCCGCTGGGGACGCTGCGTGGGCCGCTGCGAGGGACGCTGCGTGGGCCGCTGGGGACGCTGCGTGGGCCGCTGGGAGGGATAAATTCACCGTCCGTCTCTGGGAGTACGTAGACAACGCCGATGTGCAGCCGTGGCCGCCGCCTGAAAAGGTGAAAGCCTGATGAGCGGCACCGTCGCCCACCGCGTGGCGTTGGCCCTATTACGCCACGAAGACATTGACCCGGTTGAACTTGACCATGTTATGCGCCCCGACGATGGCCCCGGCTGGCCGCGGCTCCCGGACGGGTCTTACGACTGGAAGACAATCCACTCCTGCGGCTACGGTTGCGGGCGTGACAGCCAAGAGTGCATCCCGGCCCCATGCGAGGCACGGGTAGCGGCCCGCCTGAGCAATCAGCGCGTGCCATAGGAGGGAACGATGACGACTGAACGAGTGAAACTCGCCGAGAAGCTGGCCCGGATCATGGCGACGGTCAAGCCGTTGCCGAAGGAAGGGAGCAACCCTCAGTACAAGTTCGTGACGGTCGGCCAGATGCTTGACCTGCTCAGGCCGGAGATGGCGAAGGCGGGCATCGCGATCTTGCCGAAGGTTCTGAGCGTCGAATACGTGGATGCTGGACAGACCCAGGGCGGGGCGCACAAAACGGCCTGCCACATGCTTGCCGAGTTCACCCTGACGGACGGGGCCGAGTCTTTGACCGTCGTGAGCGCGGGAGAGGCGATTGACTCCGGCGACAAGGCCGCGACCAAAGCCTTCACCGCGGCCCAGAAGCAGGCGTTGAGCAAGCTGTTTATGATCTCGGCGGACGAGGACAACGACAACGACGCCGCAGACGAGCAGCGCACCGCTCCTGTGGCACGGCAGGCGGCACCACGGGCGTCAGGGCCGTCGCAGTACGGCATCTGCCCGATTCACAAGGTGGCGTTCTTCAAAACAGCCGCCATGCGCTCACCGGCGCACCGGGCCGATGACGCTCCGAAGGGCTGGTGCAACGCGCAGGACAGAGCCACGTCCGCGCCGCAGGAGGATGCGGACTACGACGCGTGGGTGCAAGAACAGGCGGAGAAGGCTCCGTGATATCACCACCTGCTGACGAGCGGGTGCCAGGGCCAGGCTACAACGGCGTCCTAAGACGTGCTGGGGGGCCTGCCCGACCGGGGACAAGAGCGTGCCTCAACGAACCTGTTGAGTCTGGGACGTGCATTCAACCCAATGGATGTGGGGCCGCTCCCCCGACCTATATCGCAGCGGGCGGTGTCCGTGGAGCCGACAAGTAATGCACCTGATTTGCAGGGAGGCTTTGATACGGCCCGCCCGCTGTATCTATCGAAGTGGAGGAAGACATGGCGATCACGGATGCCCAGGCGAAGGTGCTGAAACTTATGACACCGGGCCGAGAAGAGGTTGCGACCTTTCCGAGCCGCACCATAGACGAGTTATTGACCTTGCGCCTTGTGGGAGTCGCTATCACCGCTGCGGGCCGCGCAGCACTAGCCGAATATGAATCGAGGACACGATGACCGACGCACGAGCCGTTACTCCCGAGAAGGTCGCTGAATTGCTGGAATGGCTCGGCCCATTTACGCCAGAGGTTGAGGACATGATGCGGGCGTGGGTACTGCGCGGCCCAACGTGGATGGAGGCGGGCCTTGTGATCGAGCGCATGGCCGAGAGGGAGCGAGCGCCGAGGTGGTTTCTCGTGGGCATGTATCCAGGCTGGGAGGTCTCGTTCCAGACCTTTGACCGCTCCCGGGTAAGCCGACATTACGTCACGGAGAACGGCCCTGACGCGCCCTCCGCCATCATCTCGGCTGCCATCGCAGCTATGGAGGCATCGAAGTGACCGACGCAAGAGCCGAAGCCGAGCGCATCCTGAACGCATCGTACACAGAGACGCAGGTACTGGATGCTGTTACCGCTGTCATCGCAGCGCGGCAGGCAGCGGAGCTTTGTCACACCTGCAATGGTCGGCCCCATGTGTCGGGCCTTGTGTGCATCTGCGGTGGAACTGGCAAGGTAGGCGATGAGATTCAAGGGCTGAGGGATATGGCTGTATTCCGAGGAAATGCAGCCGCCTCAGCGGAGCAGCGTGCGGAGAAGGCGGAGCTTCTCTCTGCCAAACTCAATGACGCCCTGATAGACACGGGAGATCAGCTTGCCGCCGCGGAGCGGTGTATGAAAAAGACGGAGGGCGACTTGAAAGCCGAAACTGAGAAGGGCACGCGCTGGTTCAAAGAGCGCAACGACTTTGGCAAAACCGCCTTTGCCCTGGATGACAAACTCAAGGCGAGCCGAGCCGACCTTGCCGCCGCCGAGGGCCGGGAGAGGGCGTTGAAGGACACCCTGCAAGAAATCGCCTTCATGGGCATGGACGTAGCCGCGGAAGAAGGAGGCGGCGAACACGCGGGCTTCTACAAGGAGCGGGCCTACTTCGCCATCTCAACCGCCGCACACGCCCTATCCGCCCTCGCTGCGCCGGGTGCTGGCAAACCGGACGGCAAGCTACATGACGCCGTAGTTGCTATGGCTGGTCGCTGGATGAATGAGCAGGCTGCATATCCTGTCACGCCCGAAGGTCATCATGCCGCCGCTGCTGTACGACTTTGTTCTCAGGAACTCTTGCGTCTCATTCTGAAAGGGAGTCCCGATGCCTGACCTGACACCCCATCAGCGCATCTGGCGTATCGAGGAGGCGTCGGGAGAGATCACGCCCAAGATGACGTTGAGACTACTAACCCGCATCCACGAGGAAATTAGAAACTGGCTGGACGAGCCTCTGCTATCGGCAATTCCGCCGGTGTGGTTCTTTGAGTCAGTGGCGGCGCGGGCACCAAGCGAGTCGGGTGTTGGGCGTCCGGGCAGTGCGTGGGCAGGCGAGTGTCATTCGATCACAGACTACGACGAGGCGGGAAATCTGAAACGCCGACCGAAGGGGCCGAGGGTCTTGTCCATCGGGTTTGTCATGCCCGTCCGAAGGTACGTCGTGGCGCATGAGGTGGCGCACATCCTGTCGACAACGTGCGTGAAGCCCCGGCCCGGAAGTGACAGCCACTCGGTCTTATGGGCAGAGGCTTACGAGAAGATCGCGGGTGTGCTATGGCCACTCTCGTCCGACTTACACATCGCCTTGAAGGAGTATGTCCCCAATGACTGACCTGACCCCTACCCAGATAGCCCGCATCGCGGTGGCTGCGAAGAAGGCCATCGGGTCTGGCCCTCCACCCCATATTGGCTGGTTTACTTCGAACGCCCTACTCAACCGAGTCATGCTAAATGAAGCACAGTTCATCGCCATCTGCGACCCTGCCTCCGTGCTGGCCCTGTGCGAGATGGCGCGGGCGCACATGAAGACCTATTCCGAATGGCCCTGCGCAACCTGTGGAGGTGTATCTGCTCGTTCTCACTACACGGCTCCGTTTCACGGTTACACACCCGCATCATTCACCGAGGTCATCGCTGGCGAAGGAGGCAGGACGTGAGCAAGCTCAAAGCGTGGCAGCTTTTTGCGGCGCATGACTTGGTGAACCCGCCTGACTCTGACGCCTGCACAGTGACGCTTGGCGGCTGTGGCCACCCAAAGCCGTGCTCATGTATAGGTCTCACGCTCTGGGAGTGCGGCCAGCCACGAGCGGCGCATGAGTGCCAGCCTGACTTCGGGCTTGAAGCGATAAATCATCTTCGAGGCTGCAAGTGCCAACCGCTCGGCCACGCGTTCAGCAACGACCAGGGAGGGAACTGATGCTGACCTACGCCGACAAAGTAACTATGGGACTCGTCCTCGGCCCCATCCTAGTCGGAGTGGTGTTTCTAGTAATCAGGGAGATCACACGCCGATGACTACTGACTACGATGCGAAGGCGCAGGAGATTGAACTGCCCGGCTCATGGGATAGGGAGTCGCCTTGTTGGTGCGCCATACCCGTTGAGGGATGGGTGGGCCATCTGACAATATGCACCGCTCATACGGCCATCGCCGTCGCCTTGCGTGCTGCCTACGCTGAGGGCGTGAGTGCAGGGCGGGCGCAGGGTGAGGACTTCCGCAAGGCGGCGGAAGCATGGGTAGCTGCAGAGGACGCTACCACGCTCCGCAAGTACCGGGGCCAGCCATGACCCTGCCAGCTAAGACAGCCACGAACGCCGATCTTCGCGAAGCCCTTGAGGGAGTTTTGTGGCAGGTAGGGTGCCGTACGAGTACGAAGGGGGCCGCGTACCTGAGTAGCTGCTCACTCTCGGCTCTTGAGTACGGCTTTGAAGTGCTGGGCTGGCCGGACCCTATGAGGGTGCCGGTTGAGAACGCCTGCGATGTGGTTGGGTGTTTCGAGTGGCCGGGCGATCAGGGGCCGTGGGACGGGCTGTACGTCTGCATCTGTTCCAAGCACTCAGCCGAGAAGCGCACCGGGAAGCCCCGCCCGAAGGTACGCCGACACCGGCTTCAGTTCGAGGCCACGCGTTGCCCAAAGTGCCATGTGGCAGGCTACAAGAAGGGGCGCAAGATCACAGAGCACCACTGTTTGGCAGGAGGGCATGAATGACGATTGACCTTGCCGCACTCAGGAAGGCAGCGGTGATTGCGGGCGATCTCACGCCAGACATTATTGATAGAGACAGTTATCTCCGCGCCTTTCCGCCTTTCGTCATCCTTGCCCTCCTTGACCGCTTGGAAGCGGCGGAGCTACGCATCGTCGAAGCCGAAGGGCTGTGCGCCCGCGAGCATGGGCTGGCCGTCGTAGAGGCCCGGAAGCGGATGCAGGCGGCGGAGGCGGCGGTGCGCCGCGAACACCCGATCATGGTCAGCATGTCCCGTTTGACCTACGAGAAGCTGCGGGGGCAGTTCCCTATGGAGGAAGTCCAGACCATGCAGGAGATCATCGACGAGACGCGCCGTGTGGCTGCGGGGAAGCCCTAGCCTGATGCCATGCACGCTCCGTACAAACACTGCTTTCACATTGATTGCCGGGTTCTCACCATCGAACGGTGCTGTCGATGTCCGATGGCACAGCCGCGGTCTGAGCCGGAGATTTCAAAACTGTCTCGGCATGACACATCTGGTGCATGGTCTAAACACAATGCACCACCGCGCGGTCTGGGAATCTTGGAACGCCAATCTCAAATAAGGCGGGGAAAGAATGAACACATCTGATTCAACAGCCATCACTTACGTCGCTGACCTGACCATCCCGGCGCGCCATGAAGGGCCGTGCAGATTCGAGCCGGTCTGCACCGAGACAGACCCCTACTGGCTCA
>Ga0209726_10002580_pt1 | contig 26600 bp, 24 predicted proteins | sample Subgrocontami54m_FD_187453 | JGI IMG/M metagenome (GOLD analysis project Ga0209726, IMG submission 187453) | Subsurface groundwater microbial communities from S. Glens Falls, New York, USA - GMW46 contaminated, 5.4 m (SPAdes) (version 3) | ecosystem: Environmental > Aquatic > Deep subsurface >... | reverse complement strand
CGACCTCTCCCCGCAAGCGGGGAGAGGTAAAAAAAAGTCTGTCTTGACCCACCGAAGCGCGAAGGCGAATTTGGCCGCCGTAACAAGCAAAAAGGGAGTCGAACGTGGCCATGCTGACCAATAGCCGGACGCGGCGCATCGAGTGGAGCGATTGCGACCCGGCGGGGATCGTCTTCTACCCGCGCTATTTCGCCATGTTCGACACCTCCACCACGCGCCTGTTCGAGAAGGTGCTGGGCATGAACGCGGCGCAGTTCTTCAAGCACTACGACGTCATAGGCTATCCCCTGGTGGACGCGGGCGCCCGTTTTCTCCTTCCGCTCGCGTTCAGCGACGACGTCACCATCGAGACGACGGTGGCTGAGTTCCGGCGCTCCAGCTTCGATATGCAGCACCGGCTATTTAAAGACGGCGAGTTGGCGGTGGAAGGACGCGAAACTCGGGTATGGGTGGGCCGGCATCCCGACGATCCGGAGCGCATGAAATCGCGGCCGATCCCCCAGGAAATCATCGCGCGGTTTTCCGTATAGCAGGGCATCTGCTAGCGTCAGCTTATGAACCTTCCCCGCCCCAGCATCGCGCCGGATGACGCGGCTCCCGCCGAGGGAAGCAGCCGCGTCACGCCGATGATGGAGCAGTACATCGAGATCAAGACCGCCAATCCGGACTGCCTGTTGTTCTACCGGATGGGCGATTTCTACGAAATGTTCTTCGACGACGCCGAGGTGGCCTCCCGCGCGCTCGGCATCATGCTGACGAAGCGCGGCAAGCATCTCGGCCGCGATATCCCCATGTGCGGGGTGCCCATCCATCGCTCGGACGAATACCTGCACAAGCTGATCGCTCTTGGCCACCGCGTCGCAGTCTGCGAACAGACTGAAGACCCCGCCGAGGCGAAGAAGCGCGGCGCGAAAAGCGTCGTCCAGCGCGACGTCACGCGCCTGGTCACGCCCGGCACGCTGACGGAAGACACGCTGCTCGACGCCAGGCGCAACAATTATCTGCTGGCGCTTGCGCGGGCGCGGGTCTCGTCGGATGGCGAGCAAGGCCGGTTCGCGCTGGCCTGGATCGATATTTCCACCGGCGAATTCCGCATCGCCGAATGCGAAACGACATCGCTCGCCGCCGAAATCGCGCGCTTGGAGCCGGGCGAGGTCATCGTTTCCGATGCGCTTTATTCCGACACCGAGATCGCCCCTTACCTTCGCTCGCTCGCCGCGGTGACGCCGCTGGCGCGGGACGTGTTCGACGGCGCGACCGCCGAGCGGCGGCTGGCAGATTTTTTCGCGGTGGCCACCACGGATTCCTTCGGCACGCTCACGCGGCTGGAGCTGACGGCGGCGGCAGCCTGCATCACCTATGTGGAGCGCACGCAGCTCGGCAAACGTCCGCCGCTGTCACCGCCGCAGCGGGAGGCAGCGGGGGCGACCCTGGCCATCGATCAGGCCACGCGCAGCAATCTTGAACTGGTCCGCACCTTGAGCGGCGAGCGCAACGGTTCGCTATTAGCCTCCATCGACCGCACGGTAACGGCGGCCGGGTCGCGGCTGCTGGCGCAGCGGCTATCCGCGCCTCTCACCGATGTTGAGGCCATCGCGCACCGGCTCGATGCCGTCGAAACCTTTTTCAAGGACTCCGGCCTGCGCGGCGATGCGCGAGGCCAGCTGGATGCGGCGCCCGATCTCGCCCGCGCGTTGAGCCGCATCGTCGTCGATCGCGGCGGGCCACGCGATCTCGCGGCCATCCGCGACGGGATCGATGCCGCGGCGGCGCTGGCTACTCGTCTTGATCGCGGCAAGGACGTGCCGGTTGAAATCCGCGAGGCGGTGGCCGCGCTGCGCCGCCCCGACCCGGCCATCGCCAAGGCGCTGGCGGCGGCGCTCGCGGACGAATTGCCTGCGTTCAAGCGCGACGGCGGCTTCGTTCGCCCCGGCTATGATGCAGCGCTCGATGAATCCCGCGCGCTGCGTGACGAGTCCCGGCGCGTCATCGCCGGTTTACAAGCGCGCTACGCGGACGAGACCGGCGTCCGCATCCTGAAAATCCGGCACAACAACGTGCTCGGCTATTTCGTCGAGGTGACGGCGCAGCACGGCGACAAGCTGCTGGCGCCGCCGCACAACGCAGCCTTCATCCACCGCCAGACGCTGGCCGGCCAGGTACGCTTCACCACGGCGGAATTGGGCGAGCTGGAAACAAAGATCGCGAATGCCGCCGAGCGCGCGCTGGTCATCGAACTGGAAACCTACGGAAAGCTCGCCGCGATGATCGCCACCGCCAGCGCGGCGATCAAGGCCGCGGCGGAAGCACTCGCCGTGCTCGATGTGTCAACGGCGCTGGCGCAGCTCGCGGTCGAGCAGAACTACGTGCGGCCCGAGGTCGATGACAGTCTGAATTTCATCGTCGAGGGCGGGCGCCATCCGGTCGTCGAGCAGGCGCTGACGCGCGACGGCGTGCCTTTCGTCGCCAACGACTGCGATCTTTCGCCGTCTGCGGACGCGCAAGCCGGGCGTATCTGGCTGCTCACTGGCCCCAACATGGGCGGCAAATCCACCTTCCTGCGGCAGAATGCGTTGATCGCCATCCTCGCGCAGATGGGCGGCTTCGTTCCAGCACGCCGCGCGCATATCGGCGTGGTGGACCGGCTGTTCTCGCGCGTCGGCGCCGCCGACGATCTGGCGCGCGGGCGCTCCACCTTCATGGTCGAGATGGTGGAGACGGCGGCCATCCTCAATCAGGCGCGCGAGCGCTCATTGGTCATCCTCGACGAGATCGGCCGTGGCACGGCGACGTTCGATGGGTTGTCGATCGCCTGGGCGACCATCGAGCACCTGCATGAGAGCAACCGCTGCCGGGCGTTGTTCGCGACGCACTTCCATGAGCTGACCGCCCTTTCGGCGAAGCTGCCGCGGCTGTTCAATGCCACCGTGCGCGTGAAGGAATGGCATGGCGAGGTGGTCTTCCTGCATGAGGTGGTGCCGGGCGCCGCCGACCGCTCCTACGGCATTCAGGTGGCGAAGCTCGCGGGCCTGCCGTCCGCCGTCATCGAGCGTGCCAAGATCGTGCTGGCGAAATTGGAAGCTGACGATCGCGCTTCGCCGGTACGCGGTTTCGACGATCTGCCGCTGTTCGCCGCCGCGCCGCAGCCTGCTACGCCATCGCGGGCAGATGCTGCGCTCGAAGCGCTGACGGCCGCGCTCACGGCGCTGCATCCCGACGAAATGTCGCCGCGCGACGCGCTGGAAGCGCTCTATGCGTTGAAGGCGAAAGTGGCGAAGAAGTAGAGCTCGTCGCTCAAAGCGCGATGCCGCGCCGGCGCATCAAATAGACCAGCAGTCCCCAGCCGATCGACACGCCCAAGGCCAGCGTCATGGCGGGACCGGAGCCAAGCGGCACTGCGGTGAGGTGCAGCACCACGCTTGCAGCCGCCAAGCCGATCAGCCCGGTGATGGCGTTGGCCAGCACGGCGGCGGTAGCCGGCCCGCCGACCCGCCGGTGCAGAATAAACATGATGCTCAACAGCACGATCGGGAACACGGCGAGCAGCCCCGAGGCGAACGGCCCTATCTTGAAGCTGAGGCCGACCACGGCGGCGACCAGCAGCGAGACCATCGCAGCGCGCACGATGATGTCCCACCAGCGAAGGCGGACCGGCCCCATCGGGGCATGGCGATATTGCTGGGCGACAAGCAAGAAGAATGGGAACACGACCACATTGAAGGCGATCGCGCCGAGCAGGCTCCATTGGATGGAATTGACGATGATCGCCAGCAGGACCCAGAAAATCAACGCCGCCGGCACGCTGAGAGACATCGACTGGCGCTGGCCGAGCACCGCATAGATCAGCGCGAAGGTGGCCGTCACTGGATTGATCGCGAGGCTTGCAAGCGCGCTTTGCGCGATGAACGCCGAGTCGTGATCCAGGGAGAGAAACAGGTAAGACGGCGCCGCCGCGATGGGTAGGGTGGCGATCAAGGCGCCGGGCAGCGGGCCGAGCCGCTGCGCCGCCATCGAGGCCACAATGACGAATCCCGCCGTGACCGCCATTTTCACGGCAAGCGCCAGCCAGAACAGGAGGTCGGGGCTCATGGGGACCGGCTCAGGAAAGCTGCGGTTGCGTCACGTCCGATTCATGCTGATCGCCACCGGCGGGCCGCTGCGAATCGTCTGATAGACCACACAGTATCGCTCCGTGAGCTTCAAGAGCTGGTCGAGCTTATCCTGCGGGGCGTCGGTATCGACATCGAAACGCAGTCGGATCTGCGCAAAGCCGACGGGCGCGTCCTTGGCGACGCCGAGCGTGCCGCGGAAATCGAGATCGCCCTCGGCAGATACCGTGCCGGACTTCAGCGGAATGTCGATGGCGGTGGCGACCGCCTTAAGCGTCACGCCCGCGCAAGCCACCAGCGCTTCCAACAGCATATCGCCTGAGCAAAGCTCAAGCCCCGAGCCTCCGGTCGCCGGATGCAGGCCGGCCACCGCGAGCGCGCGCCCGGTTTCCACCTTGCAGGCGATGTTGGTGTCGTCGAGCGTGCCCTTGGCCTTCAACGTGATGAAAGCGGCCTTCGCATCGCCCTTGTAGCGCTCCTTGATCGGGGCCTGCATCGCGCGCAGTTCGGCGGCATCCATGAGAAATCTCCTGCGATTATTTCAGGTGTGCGTATCGCATTCTCTCCGTGCCGTCACCCTTCGAGGGCCGCTGCGCGGCCACCTCAGGATGACGGTGATGGTGTCACCACCACAGCGCGGCGCCGGCGGTGGTCTTGGTCTCGCCGTCGCCGACGGTCGGCACGCGCTCCAGCGAACGGTCGAGCGCCGCCAGGATGCGGCGCTTGGCGAAATCGAAAGCGGCCGATTGGCGGTCGCGCGGGCGCGGCAGATCGGTTTCGATCTCCTCGAAGATGCGGCCCGGGCGCGGGCGCATGACCAGCACGCGGTCGGCCAGCACGATGGCCTCGTCCACGTCATGGGTGACGAGAACGAGGGTGGGTTTCAGATCGGCCCAGAGATCGAGCAGATGGTCCTGAAGGTCGGCGCGGGTGAAAGCGTCGAGCGCGGAGAACGGCTCGTCCAGCAGCAGCACTTCCGGCCGCGGCACCAGCGCCCGCGCAATGGCGACGCGCTGCGCCTGCCCCCCGGACAACTCGCGCGGCCACATCTTGGCTTTTTCGGTCAGGCCCACGCGCTCAAGCGCGGTGGCAACCAGCGCGTTGCGCTCGGACGCGGGAAGATCGGCCAGCCCGAAACCGACGTTGTCCGCCACCGTGAGCCAGGGCAGCAACCGCGGCTCCTGGAAAATGATTCCGATTTTTTCGTGCGGCGCGGTGATCCGGATGCCATTGAGGGTCACGGTTCCTTGCGTGGCCGGATCAAGACCGGAAGCCACGCGCAGCAGGGTAGACTTGCCGCAACCGGAGCCGCCGACCACAGCGACGATTTCGCCAAGCTCGACCTTGATGGAAACGCCATCAACGGCGCGTACGCCATTGGGATAAGTTTTTCCGATGCGATCAAGGACGAGCATCTACCAATTCCTAGCGCCGCGTGACCACGTCTTCCCAACGCAGGAAAGGCGCAGTGGCGCGCGCAAGCAGCCAATCGCTCGCCTTGCCGAGAATGCCGAAAGCGACGATCGCGGCGACGATCTGCGCCGGCTTGCCGAGTTGCTGGCCGTCGATGAGGAGAAAACCGAGGCCCTGGGAAGCACCGAGAAATTCCGCGGCCAGAACGAACATCCAACCAAGCCCAAGCCCAGCGCGGAGCGAAAGGACATAGGCGGGCATGACTGCCGGCAACAGAATACGCCGCACCATGGCGAAGCCGGACAGGCGGAAGACGCGGCCAACCTCGACGATCTTGCGATCGACCGACAACACCGCGCCCATAACGCCGAGATAGACCGGAAAGAACACGCCCACCGCGATGAGGATGACCTTCGAGGCCTCATAGATGCCGAACCAGAGGATGAAGAGCGGCACCCATGCGATCGAAGGAATAGCGCGCAGAGCCTGCAATGTTGGGTCGATGACGCGGTGGGTCAGCGCCGAATAGCCTGCGACCGCACCGAAAATCGTCCCCGCCGTCACGCCGAAGAAAAATCCAGCGGCAACGCGCCACACCGTAGCGAATGTGTGCTGCTGCAACTCACCGGTCGCGGCAAGCTCGGCGAAAGTTTTGTAGATCACCGATGGCGGCGGCACCAGGCGGCCGTTCGACAGCCCCATCCGCACCGCGATTTCCCAGAACAGGGCGAGGCCGACCGGCAGCAGAAATCCGAGCGCCGGCCGCGCGAAGCGCATGAGCCTGCTTCGCGGCTCCGCCGTTTCCGCCGGTGCCTGTTCAAGAGCCGTTGTCATGGAAGCAAGAGACATAACCCGCCCAGGGAATGCAACCCGCACCGTCATTCCGGGGCGCGGGTGAAGCCCGCGAACCCGGAATCCAGAACCGGATCCCGGGTTCGCCGCTTTCGCGGCGCCCCGGGATGACGCGTTTTAGTTCGTCACGTGCTTGTCGTCGATCAGATCGTCGACCGCTTTCTTCACGTCCACATTGGCCTGGATGACGCCCGCTTTTTGCAGGGCAAGGCCCGCTTCCAGGATGGACTCGCGTTGCGGCGCGCCGATCTTGTTATGCGTCAGTTCGGTGCGCTCCTTGAGCTGTTTGTCCACGACGTTCTCCGGCAGCTTGGTCACTGCCATGAAGATCTTCTTCAACTCGTCGTAGTTGGCGAGCGAATATTTTCGCGCCTCTTCGTAAGCCTTGATGACGCGCTTCACGATCTCGGGGTTATCCTTCACGAAGTCTTCGCGTACGTTGAGGATGCCCCAGGTATTGGCCTCGGGCTTGCGATAGAAAAGCTTCGCGCCTTCGTTCAGCTCGACCTGCGCCATGGGGGGATCGAGGCCGGCCCAGGCATCGACATCGCCGCGGATCAGCGCGTTGCCGCCGTCGGCGTGCTGCTGCACGAGAACGGGCGTGATGTCCTTGTCGGTGAGTCCGGCGGCGAGCAGCGCGCGCACCAGGAAGATGTGCGGATCAGTGCCGCGCACCATGGCGACGCGCTTGCCCTTGAGATCCTCGACCTTGGTGATCTTGCTGTCCTTGGTAGTGACCAGCGCCGTCCATTCCGGGCGGGAATAGACGTAGACCGACTTGATCGGATTGCCGTTGATCTTGGCGACGAGCGCGGCGGAGCCGGCGGTCGAGCCGAAATCGATCGAGCTGGCATTGAGGAATTGCAGCGCGTTGCTGGAGCTGACCGTCTGCACTCAGCGGATCGCAATGCCGTCCTTGGCGAATTCTTTTTCGAGGAAGCCCTTTTCCTTCAGCAGCATCGAGACCGGGTTGTAGGTCGCCCAATCGATGCGGATTTCCTTGGGAGCACTCTGGGCGAATGCCGCGGTGGCCGGGATGATCCCGAGCACGGCGGCCAGCGCCAGAAGCGAACGTCGCGATAGAAAACTCATGTAACCCTCCAGCCTCAGCGATCGGGCTACATAACGGCATTTGCGAAGAGGCTGCAAGCACCTTTCGTCCTAAAACGATAGTTTTGTTCTAACTTGGCGGCCATCAACGCGCTAAACAATTAAAATATTCTTTTTATGAGAGCGTTGTAGGATGAATGTATTACACTTCATTTATGGGGCATTGTCTTGCTTGCCGTTTTCGGTGACTCTGCCCGTTGGGTCCGCTATCGAAGTGCCATGCCGTCCGCTCCCACTCATTCCCGTGAAGTGCTCGACGCCGAGGCGGTTTCCACCGACCTCGAGCAACTTGCGCGGCAACACGCCGGACGCGAAAGCGAGCTGCGCGCCGCAGTGGCGAAGCGGCTGAAAGCCGCGCTGACGGAAGGCCGCGCGGCGGCCGAGCAACTGCTGCTCAAGGACCGGCATGGACGGCATTGCGCCGAGCGGCTGTGCTTCATGCAGGACGAAATCATCCGCGTTCTGTTCGAGTTTGTCGTCAAGCATCTCTACTCTTCAGAAAATCCGTCCGAAGCTGAACGGATGGCCGTCGTCGCAACCGGCGGCTACGGGCGCGGCTTGATGGCGCCGGGCTCCGACATCGATCTGCTGTTCCTGCTTCCCTACAAGCAAACCGCCTGGGGCGAGTCCGTCGCGGAAGCGATTCTCTATTGCCTGTGGGACATGGGCCTGAAGGTCGGGCATGCCACGCGCTCCGTGGACGAATGCATCCGCCAAGCCAAGGCGGACATGACCATCCGCACGGCGGTGCTAGAGGCCCGCTATCTGCTCGGCGACCGCAAGCTCTTTGACGAGCTGATCACGCGCTTCGACAAAGAGATCGTGCAGGGGACAGCGGCGGAATTCGTCACCGCCAAGCTCGCCGAACGTGAGGAACGCCACCGCCGCGCCGGCCAGTCGCGTTATCTGGTCGAGCCCAACGTCAAGGACGGCAAGGGGGGCTTGCGCGACCTGCACACGCTGTTCTGGATCGCGAAATACGTCTACCGCGTGCGCCAGCCGGAGGAATTGCTGGAGTGCGGTGTGTTCGACCGGGAGGAATATGCGCTGTTCCGCCGCTGCGAGGACTTCCTGTGGTCGGTGCGCTGCCACATCCACTTCGTCGCGGGCCACGCGGAGGAGCGGCTTTCCTTCGATATCCAGCGCGAGATCGCCGTCCGCCTCGGCTACACCGAGCACCCGGGGATGAAGGATGTTGAGCGCTTCATGAAGCATTACTTCCTGGTGGCGAAGGACGTCGGCGACCTCACCGCGGTTCTCTGCGCGGAACTGGAAGACCGGCAGGCGAAGCCCGCGCCTGTGCTCAGCCGCATGATGACGAAATTGCTGCCGCGCGGCCGCCGCATCCTGCTCGATACGGATGACTTCATCGTCGACAAGAACCGCATCAAAATCGCCAATCCTGACGTGTTTCAGCGCGATCCGATCAATTTGATCCGCGTCTTCCGTCTCGTGCAGATGCACAATCTCGTGCTGCACCCGGATACGACGCGGGCCATCAGGCGCTCACTCAAGCTGATTGACCGCTACTCCCGGCAAGACGAGGAAGCCAATCGCCTGTTCCTGGAAATTCTGACGTCGCAGGACGCGGAAATCGTGCTGCGCCGCATGAATGAAACCGGCGTGCTCGGCCGTTTCATCAGCGCGTTCGGGCGCGTGGTCGCGATGATGCAGTTCAACATGTACCATCACTACACGGTGGACGAGCATCTGTTGCGCTGCATCGGCGTGCTGGCGGAGATCGAGCGGGGCGACAACGAGGAATTCGCGCTGGCGAACGATCTCATCCGCAAGATCCAGCCGCAGAACCGCGCCGTCCTCTATGTGACGATGTTCCTGCATGACATCGCCAAGGGCCGCACCGAGGACCATTCCATCGCCGGTGCGCGGATCGCACGGCGCATCTGCCCCCGCCTGGGGTTTTCACCGGCTGAAACCGAGACGGTGGCCTGGCTGATCGAGAACCATCTGGTCATGTCCACCATCGCGCAATCCCGTGACCTCTCCGACAACAAGACCATCGAGAATTTCGCCGCGGTGGTCCAATCGCTGGAGCGGCTGAAGCTGCTGACCCTTGTAACGACAGCGGACATCCGCGCCGTCGGGCCTGGCGTATGGAACGGCTGGAAGGCGCAATTGCTGCGCACGCTCTACTACGAAACCGAGCCGCTGCTGACCGGCGGCTTTTCCGAGGTCAACCGCGCGCAGCGCGTGGCCGTCGCCCAGGAGGAACTCAAGACCGAACTCAAGGCTTGGCCGCAGGAGCAGATCAAGGCCTATGTGGCCCGGCATTATCCCGCCTATTGGCTCAAAGTCGATCTGCCGCACAAGGTTGCCCACGCGCGTTTTCTCAGCGAGGCGGAGAAATCCGGCAAGTCGCTCGCTACCACGGTGGGTTTCGATGCCGCGCGCGGCGTGACGGAACTCACCGTGCTCGCCCCCGACCACCCCTGGCTGCTGTCGATCATCGCGGGGGCTTGCGCCATGGCGGGCGCGAATATCGTCGATGCGCAAATCTACCCCACCACCGATGGGCTGGCGCTCGACACCATCGCCGTGTCGCGGGAATTCGACATGGAAGAGGACGAGATGCGGCGCGCCGCGCGCATTGCCGCATCGATCGAGAAGGCGCTGCGCGGCGACATCAAGCTGCCGGACGCGATCGGCAAGGGCGCTCCCCCGAAGGGACGGATCAAGGCCTTCGCGGTCGAGCCGGAGGTGACGATCAACAATCAGTGGTCGCACCGCTACACCGTGGTGGAAGTGACCGGCCTCGACCGCCCCGGCCTCCTCTATGCCGTGACCACCACGCTGTCGAAGCTCAATCTCAACATCACCTCGGCCCATGTCGCGACTTTCGGCGAGCGGGTGGTGGACGTGTTCTATGTGACCGATTTGCTGGGGGACAAGATTTCCTCGCCCATGCGACAGGCGACGATCAAGCGGGCGCTATTGGCGCTGTTCGCGGGCGCCGAAGCAGAACTGACGCCGCGCAAAAGCGTCGTCGCAAGCTGAAAACTCCACTCCCTCTCCCCGCAAGCGGGGAGAGGTGAAAACCTTAACCGGCCCTTAAATTGCCCCCTTTAGCGTGCGCATTGGCAGCCTGGCGATTGGGATCGCCGGAGCCGATGCAGGACAGGCCATGGCGGGGGGACGGCGAAAGGTCGGCGCGAGGCGCGAGCCCGCATCCGACGACGAGTCTCCCGGCCTCGATCTGCGGCTAGGGCCGCACGATCGCGCGGGCAATTCTGCCCCTGATAATTCCAGTTCTTCCTCTCGCCGTGAGCGGCGCCCGCGCCGCAAGCGCCGCAGCAGCGGCGGACGTGGAGGCCGTGGCCCGTTTGGGCGGTTTATCTATTGGTCGCTTGTGGTCGCCCTATGGCTGGTCATCGCCGGCATTGGCGGCGCGGTGTGGATCGGCGCGCATCTGCCGGCCATTCAATCTCTGGAAATTCCAAAACGCCCGCCATCGATTCATATTGTCGGGGTTAACGGCCGTGTGCTGACGACACGCGGCGAGGGCGGCGGCGCGGCGCTGACGTTGCGAGAACTTCCGCCCTACCTGCCCAAGGCCTTCATCGCCATCGAAGACCGGCGCTTCTACTCCCACGGCGGCGTCGATCCGCTCGGCATCGGCCGCGCCCTGGTCGCCAACGTTCTGCACCGGGGCGTTTCGCAGGGCGGCTCGACCATCACGCAGCAACTCGCCAAGAACCTGTTCCTGACGCAGGAGCGCACCGTCACGCGCAAAATTCAGGAACTGGTGCTGGCTTTCTGGCTCGAGCGGAAATTTTCCAAGACGGAAATCCTGGAGCTTTACGTCAACCGCGTCTATTTCGGCGCCGGCGCCTATGGCGTGGAAGCAGCGGCGCAGCGCTATTTCAACAAAAGCGCACGGCAGGTGACGCTGGCGGAAGCCGCCATGCTGGCCGGACTGATCAAATCGCCGTCGCGGCTTGCGCCCAATCGCAACCTTGAAGCCGCCGAACGCCGCGCTCAGACGGTGCTGCTGGCCATGGCGGACACGCAACTCATCACCGACAACATGGCGAAGGTCGCGATGGCGCATCCCGCGCGGGTGGTGCAGCAGGCGGCTGCCGGCTCGGTCAATTATGTTGCCGATTGGATCATGGACGTGCTGGACGATCTCATCGGCCGCGTGGAGCAGGACATCGTGATCGAGACCTCGATCGATCCGGTGTTGCAGGCGGCGGCGGAAAAGGCGCTGGTGGATGAGCTTGCCCAGAAAGGCGGCAAGTTCGGCGTCACGCAAGGCGCGGTGGTGGCCATGATGCCGGACGGCACCGTGCGCGCGCTCGTCGGCGGCAAGGACTATGCCGAAAGCCAATTCAACCGCGCGGTCGCCGCCAAGCGCCAGCCGGGATCGGCCTTCAAGCCTTTTGTCTACCTCACCGCGATCGAACGCGGGCTGCTGCCCGATACCATGCGCGAGGATCGGCCGCTGGCGGTGAAGGGCTGGAAGCCGGAAAACTACAATCGGGAATATTTTGGGCCGGTGACGCTGGCCCAGGCGCTGGCCATGTCGCTCAACACGGTCTCGGTACGCCTGACGCTGGAATTCGGGCCCACCGCCGTGACCAAGACTGCCCACCGTCTCGGCATCGCCTCGAAGCTCGAGCCCAATGCGTCAATCGCGCTCGGCACGTCGGAAGTCTCGGTCATCGAACTGGTCAGCGCCTACGCGGCCTTCGCGAACGGCGGGCTGGCCGTTACCCCGCATGTGGTTGAGCGCGTGCGGACCACCGATGGCACGACGCTCTACACACGCATGCCGGAAAGCCTCGGCCGCATCATCGAAGGCCGCTACGTCGCCATGATGAACGAGATGATGCGGGAAACCTTGCTGACCGGCACCGCGCGCAAGGCCGATCTCCCCGGCTGGCCGGCGGCCGGCAAGACGGGGACAAGTCAGGATTTCCGCGACGCCTGGTTCGTGGGCTACACCGCGCAGCTCGTCACCGGCGTGTGGCTTGGCAATGACGACGGCTCCCCCACCCACAAGACCACCGGCAGCGGCCTGCCGGTGGAGATTTGGAGCCGGGTGATGAAGGCCGGGCACCACGGCATTCCGGTCGCCGGGCTCCCTGGATTGCCCGGCGGCGCGCCTGTGCCAAGCATGCTTCCGCCTGGCAATATCCCCGATGGCCCGCGTGTGGCCGAAGCGGGCGGCAGGCAAGCGCCCTCGGCAGGCCGAGGCGGCATCGACGACTGGCTGCTGGGAAAATTGTTCGGTCAGCGCTGACGCAGAGCTAAAAGCTCGACGGCTTGCTGCCGGTACTCGGCAGTCCATAGCGGTGCAGATCGGTGCCGTGCACGTCGAGCCAGACTTTCCCGCGCTTCATGTTCGGCGACAAACGCGCCAGCAGACGCCAGAAGCGGCGCGAATGATTCATCTCGATGAGATGCGCTGCCTCGTGCGCGGCGAGGTATTCCAGCACGAAAGGCGGCGCAAGGATAAGCCGCCAGGAATAGGAAAGCACGCCCGTCGTGGAGCAGGAGCCCCAGCGGCTCGATTGGTCACGCACTGTGATGCGCTTGATCTTGGCTCCGATCTCCTCCGCGTAGCGGCGGCTTGCCGCCTCCAGGTCGCGCCGCGCTTCCTGCTTGAGGAAGGTGCTGACGCGGCGATTCACATGCGGCGTGTCGCCGGCGACGCAGAGCAGCTTCTCGCCGCGGGTGCTTGTTTCCGTCCATACCGTGCCGCGCTCGTTGCGGCGATGCACGATCCGATGCGGAGCACCGCGCAAGGGCACGACGACGCCATGGGCGAAAGGCGCAGCTTCCGGCAAGCGGCCCAGGCGCGCCGCGATCCAGCCGCCGTGCTTTTGCGCGAACTCCTTCGCCTCATTCAAACTGCCGCGCGGCGGCATCGTCAGGATGACTTCGCGGGTGGCGGATTGAATGCGCAACGTATAGCGCCGCGCCTGCCGGTGCCGGCGCACGCGGACCAGGTAGATGCGTTTGTCGAAGGCGATGTTGATCGACTGCGGCTCGGTGGGCCGACGGTAGAGAAGGGCACGCAGCGGCATGGAAAGCGTCCAATCGGAACGGATAATGGGGCGAAATATTGCCATAACCGCCGCCGCGCACAGCCCCTCTTCCATCAATAAAGCTCTGGCCCAAGAGACAGGGGTTTCGGATGCGCCCTCCCCCAACATCTTGGGGGTTTTATGCTATGAAAGCTAACTCACTCCTAGCGGTGTCCGCTAACTAATAGTTGATCTGAAGATAAGGGTGACAGGCGGACAAAAACATCTTGTTTCCCAATGCCTTAAGGCAAATCAGGTGCGCCGCTTATCCGGTCATTTGTAAGAAAGGCCCGTCAGCCTTCGACTTCCGCGATTTAGGACCCATCCCGAAGCGAAAACTGGGCTGGAGCAACCCAGAATCACTTGGCCGGACGGCCTTCGCCCAGCCTGGAATCCGGTCCCGCGCCATTCCGTTTAGGCATAGCGTCAGTGGCCGCGGCGTGGCCGTTTTTTTTGTCGCCGCGTGCCGGGGCAGCGTCGTTCGACAGGATGAAATCCGCGATGCGCGGGGCGATCTCGCCGCGGAAGCGCGAGCCATTGAAGACGCCGTAGTGGCCGACACCGCGCGCCAGATAATGCACCTTCTGCGCCGCGGGAATGTTGACGCAAAGCCGGTGCGCCGCTTCGGTCTGGCCGACGCCGGAAATATCGTCTTTCTCGCCTTCCACCGTCATCAGCGCCACGCGCCGGATGCGTGAAGGATCCACCGGCACGCCGCGATGGGTCATCTCGCCCTTCGGCAGCGCATGGCGGACAAAGACCGTATCGACGGTCTGCAAATAGTATTCGGCGGCAAGGTCCATGACCGCGAGATATTCATCGTAGAATTCGCGGTGCTTCTGCGCCGAATCGCCGTCGCCATCCACCAGATGCCTGAACAGGTCCTTGTGCGCCTGAATGTGCCGGCCGAGATTCATGCTGACGAAGCCGTTCAGCTGGAGGAAGCCGGGATAGACGTCGCGCATGAGGCCGGGATTGGGGAACGGCACCCTGGTGATGACGTGCTGCCGGAACCAATCGACGCCGCGCTGCTCGGCCAGCTTGTTCACGCCGGTGGGATTGGAGCGGGTGTCGATCGGCCCGCCCATGAGGATCATGGAGCGCGGCACATAGGGATCGTCCTTGGCTTCCATCAGCGCGACGGCCGCAAGCACCGGGACCGAGGGCTGGCAGACGGCGACGACATGGGCTTCGCCGCCCAAGAAATGCAGGATGGAAATGACGTAGTCGATGTAGTCGTCGAGATCGAAGCGGCCTTGCGACAGCGGCACCATGCGCGCGTCAACCCATTCGGTGATGTAGACGTCGTGCTCTGGCAGGAACGCCTCGACGGTGCCACGCAGCAGCGTGGCGTAATGGCCCGACATCGGCGCGACGATAAGGACTTTCGGCTGCGGCCGGCGCGGCGGATGCTCGAACATGCGCTCGAAGTGCAACAGCCGGCAGAAAGGCCGCTCCCAGAGAACGTTGATATGAACCGGCACCCGTTCTCCGCCAACCTGCGTCGACGTGATATCCCATTCCGGCTGCGCGTAGCGGCGCGTTGTGCGCTCAAACAGTTCCGCGGCCGCCGCCATCGATTTCCCGAAATGGGTGTGCGACAGCGGATTGACCGGGTTCTTGTAGAAAAGCCGGGCTGCTTCGGCGAAGGCGCGGGATGGATTGAGCGCCGCGTGGTTCATCTCATAGAACCAATACATCGGCGTGGAGAGCATCAACCCGCTCTCGTCCGGCACGGCGGCGGCACCGGCGAATTCGCCGATGGCCATTGCGGAGGCTTCGTCTTGCTGCACCGCAGCAGACTGTCGGTTTTTGGTCATCCCGTCAATATAAGGGAAGACATTTCACCGTTTGTTACACCGGCCCTAAATACAGCCAGGACGCCATTAATCGGCGCCCTGCATCAGGGTACCTTGGCGCCGGGCGCTCTCCATCAGGCGCAAAAAGGCGAACACCGCAGCGCCGAAATAGACGGCATTGAGGGCCAGCGCGCCGAGCATCAGATCAGCACGAAAGACACGATCAGTAAGCATCGCGCGCAGACCTTCGAACACGTAGGTCGGCGGCAATGCCCAGGCGACCGGTTGCAGCCATTCGGGCAGCACGGCCACCGGATAATAGACGCAGGACAGCGGCAGGATCAGAAACGTAAGCGTCCATGCCAGGCTTTCGGCACCCATTCCGTGGCGGAGCAGCAAACCTGAAACAAGAATACCGATAGCCCAACTCGTCAGGATCAGATTGACGAAGAACGCGACGAAGCCGAAGCCCAGCTCGTAGACATTGAAGCCGAAGAAAGCCATGGCCATGAAGAACACCGGCACCATGCCGATCGCCAGGCGAATAAGGCTCATGATCATCAGCGCGGAAATGAATTCGGCCGGCCGCAGCGGGCTGATCATCAGGTTGCCGAGATTGCGCGCCCACATCTCTTCAAGGAACGAGATCGAGAAACCGAGCTGGCCGCGGAAAAGGATTTCCCACAACAGCATGGCGCCAATCAGGGTGGCGCCCGCGCGCGCGAAAAACCCGGAATGCTGCGCGACGTAGATTTGTATCAGGCCCCAGGTCAGCACTTGCACCGTCGGCCAGTAGATCAGTTCGAGCAGACGCGGCCAGGAGGAGCGCAACAGATACCAATAGCGCAGCACCATGGCGCCCACGCGCCGGAGCGAGAAATTCTGCTGCGCTTGCAGACGCGCGCTCATTGCGCGGCCTCCTGCTTCTCGCGCCGCCCGCGCGCCACGTCGAGGAAGACCTCCTCCAGCGTCCGGCGCCCATAGCGCGCCAGAAGCTGTTGCGGGGAGTCGTCATCCTCGACTCGGCCCTTCTTCAGCATGATGACCCGCTCGCAGAGGCGCTCGACCTCGCTCATGTTATGCGAGGCGAGCAACACAGTGGCGCCCTGCTCGAAGCGGTAGCGCTCGAGCCGTCCCCGCACCCAGTCCGCGGTGTCGGGATCGAGCGAGGCCGTCGGCTCGTCCAGCAGCAGCACTTCAGGATGATTGAGCAGCGCCTTGGCGAGCGAAACGCGCGTCTTCTGGCCGGAGGAAAGCTTGCCGCTCGGCCGGTCCAGAAACTCGATGAGGTTCAATTCCTCAGCCAGGGTCATGATGCGGCCCTGCACGTCTTCGACGCCGTAGATGCCAGCGAAGACCGTGAGATTTTGGCGAACCGTCAAGCGCATCGGCATGTCCACGTAGGGGCTTTCGAAATTCATGCGATGCAGCACCTGGTAGCGCTGCCGCGGCATCTCCGCGCCGAGCACCGTGACCGTGCCCGAGGTGGGCATCGTCAGACCCAGGATCATCGCGATGGTCGTCGTCTTGCCGGCGCCATTGCCGCCCAGAAGCGCCGTCATGGAACCGCGCTGCAATTGAAATGAAATCCCGGCGACCGCGGTGGCGCCTTTGTAAACCTTAACAAGGCGATCCACGCTAACGGCAGGCGTGTGAGCTATAACGGGCGAAGACGACATGATGCCGCAACATTTGACGTCGCAGACCGCCTGGCGCAAGCCTCTGTAGGAGCATTTTCAATGCGCTGCACCACGGATTTCGGCACTCAACCTCGTTGGGATGGCTTAGAATAGGGCGATGCAAGCTTTCTTCCTGGATCAAGCGCGGCACCCGCAGCGCAATGTGCGGCTCGACACGCTTATGCGCCTGCGATGGCTGAGCGTGATCGGCCAGACCGCGGCCGTACTCGTGGTGCACTATGGCCTCGGATACGAGGTGCCGATCTGGGCCTGTCTCGCTGTCATCGCCTTGTCGGCGTGGCTGAACATCGCGCTGCGCGTCCGCTTCCGGCTGATCCAGAGGCTCGAGCCCGACCGCGCTGCCTGGCTGCTGGCCTTCGACATCGCGGAGCTTGCGGTGCTGCTGTTCCTGACCGGCGGCCTGCAAAATCCCTTCGCCTTCCTCTTCCTCGGACCGGTATTGATCTCGGCCACCGCGCTGCCGCCACGCATCACGGTGATCCTCGGCATCTTCGCGGTGCTATGCGCCACGGCGCTCGTTTTCGTGCACTATCCGCTGCCCTGGGATGCGGCGGACCCGATGGAATTGCCCGCCATCTACATGATGGGCGTATGGCTCTCCATTCTCATCGCCATGGGCTTCATTGGCGTTTACGCATGGCAGATCACCGAAGAATCGCGCCAGCTTGCCGATGCATTGGCGGCAACCGAGCTTGTGCTCGCGCGCGAACAGCACCTCTCGCAACTCGACGGGCTCGCGGCCGCCGCCGCGCATGAACTTGGCACTCCTCTGTCCACGATCACCGTGATCGCGCGGGAACTGGAACGCGCGATGGCCTTTGACTCCCGCCATCGAAACGACGTGCTGCTCCTGCGTGAGCAGGCGCAACGCTGCCGCGACATCCTGGCGAAAATCACCGAGCTGTCGTCCAGCGGCGAGCCATTCGACCGCATGCCGCTGTCGGCCTTGATTGAGGAGGTCGTTGCGCCGCACCGCCATTTCGGCGTCACCATCGACGTGATGCTGCCTTCCGACCGCTCGCTGGAACCCGCCGTCGCCCGCAATCCCGCCATTCTTTATGGGCTCGGCAATCTCGTGGAAAATGCCGTCGATTTCGCCCAAGCAAAGGCGGAGGTCACGGCAGCTTGGAATGATGAAGAAGTTTTCATCACCATCCGCGACGATGGGCCCGGGTTTTCCGCTGAGGTGATGGATCGCCTGGGCGAGCCCTACGTCACCACGCGCCACCACCGCGCCAAGGAGGAAGGCACGGAAACCGGCCTGGGCCTCGGCTTCTTCATTGCCAAAACACTGCTTGAACGCTCGGATGCAACGCTCACCTTCAAGAACCGGAAATACCCGGATTTCGGGGCTGAAGTGAGGATGCGCTGGGCCCGTAGCGAATTCGAATATCAGGCCCCAAATACTGAGCGATTTGAGGGATTTTCCTGGTATAAAGGAGATGACCAGCCCGAAATTCCCGCGAATTCCGAGAACCGTACAAAAGCGAGCGCGTCATGAGTGAGCAAGCTGTGAAGGACATGCCGACCGAGCGGAGCCTGCTGATCGTGGAGGATGACAAGCCATTTCTCCAACGGCTCGCCAGCGCCATGCAAAGCCGCGGTTTCGCGGTGACAACCGCGGAATCCGTGTCGGAAGGCTTGCAGCAGGTCGATCAGGCGCCGCCGGCCTTCGCCGTGGTGGACATGCGGCTTGGCGACGGCAATGGGCTCGACGTGATTTCCGCGCTCAAGCGCTCGCGTCCCGATGCGCGCGCAATCATCCTGACGGGCTATGGCAACATCGCCACCGCGGTCAATGCGGTGAAGCTCGGCGCGGTGGACTACCTCGCCAAGCCGGTCGATGCCGACGACGTCGTCACGGCGTTGCTGGCGCGCGAAAACCAAAAGATCGAGTTGCCGGCCAACCCGATGTCAGCCGACCGGGTGCGCTGGGAGCATATCCAGCGGATTTATGAGCTGTGCAGCCGCAACGTTTCCGAGACGGCGCGCCGCCTCAACATGCATCGGCGCACGCTGCAACGCATCTTGGCCAAGCGGGCACCTAGGTGATGTTCGCCTTCCCTCCCCCTCGTGGGGAGGGTCGCTGCGAGCGGCAGCGAGCAGCGGGGTGGGGTCTTCGTGCGGCACCCCACCCGGCTCGCCTTCGCTTCGCTCGGCGATCCACCCTCCCCACAAGGGGGAGGGATTAAGAAAAGCATTGGCTGAAGAAAATTCTGATCAGCGATCGAGTTCGTATGGCCCCGCCGGATCCCCAAGCGCCTGAAGGCGCAGTGCGGCGGCCTGCGCGAAGCGCAGCATCATGGCCTTGCGGGTGGCTGCGGGCAGCCGGTGCTCCGGCGCCTCGCACTTGAGCTCCGCGCCGAACGCGTCCGCCACGATCAACCCCGTATCGGGCGGGAAAATCTCGCACGGCACGTCGAGCGTGGTGGCGAAGAACAGCCGGTCGCAATGCAGGCGGTAGTCCATCCACTTCTGATCGGCGCGGAAATCCGCGACCGATGACTTGATCTCCACGATCCAGATTTCACCGCCACCGTCGAGCGCGACCAGGTCCGCGCGCCGCCCGGAAGGCAGCGCCACTTCACTGACGCAACAGAATCCGAGCGACAGCAGCAGACGGCTGGTGCCGCGCGCGATGGCAAGAGCGGTTTCCGACTGCCGGCCGTCAACGGGAGGCTGAACGATTTTCAACTGCATGGGATCGAGATTGCCATGGCGCGCAGGGAAGGCAAGTTAAAGAAGGTGGGCGCTGCTCCGTCACCCTGAGGTGGGCGCGGAGCGGCCCTCGAAGGGCGACGGCCCGCCATCCTTCGAGGCTCCCCCGGCTCAAGGCCGGGGTCGCACCTCAGGATGACGGGATCAACGCTTGGATGCCCGTTCCGGAAAAGCCTTTGCCAACCCTTCGCGGGTGGCCGGAAGAACTCCTCGCTCCGTCACCAGCCCGGTGACAAGGCGCGCCGGCGTCACATCGAAAGCGTAATTCGCCACGCCCGAGCCTTCCGGCAGGATTCTCACCGTCTCGATGCGCCCATCCGCCGTGCGGCCGGTCATGGTCGCCACTTCATCGGCCGCGCGCTGCTCGATGGGAATTTCGGCCAAGCCGTCCGCCACGGAAAAATCGAGGGTGGGCGACGGCAGCGCCACATAGAACGGCACATCGTTGTCGTGCGCGGCGAGCGCCTTCAGGTAGGTGCCAATCTTGTTGCAGACATCGCCATCAGCGGTAACGCGGTCGGTGCCGACGATCACCATATCCACCATCCCATGCTGCATCAGGTGCCCGCCGGTATTATCCGGGATCACCGTATGCGGCACGCCATGGCGGCCAAGCTCCCAGGCGGTGAGCGCCGCGCCCTGATTGCGCGGGCGTGTCTCGTCGGCCCAGACATGGATCGGCAGGCCCTTGTCGTGCGCCATATAGAGCGGCGCGGTGGCGGTGCCCCAGTCCACGGTAGCCAGCCAGCCGGCATTGCAGTGGGTGAGCACGTTGACGCGCTCGCCCGGCTTTTTCTTGCGCGCGATGCTTTCGATCAGCGAAAGGCCGTGCCGGCCGATCGCCTCGTTGATGGCGACATCCTCGTCGCAGATGGCAGCGGCGCGCGCGTAGGCGGCGGCGACCCGCTCCTCGCGCGGCCTGTTGCGCACCGCCGCCAGCATCTCGTCGAGCGCCCATTTGAGATTGATGGCGGTCGGCCGCGTGGCCAGCAGAACCGCATAGGCGCGCTCCAGATCGTCGTCCGAAGTATCCGCCCGCAACGCCAGGCAGAGGCCATAGGCGGCGCAGGCGCCGATCAGCGGCGCGCCGCGCACCTGCATGGATTTGATCGCGCGCGCGGCATCATCCAGCGTCTCCAGGCGCAGCAACGCGAAACGGTGCGGCAGCAACGTCTGGTCGATGATGCCGACGGCCCAACCGTCCGCCTCGACCCAGATGCTGCGCATATGTTTGCCGTCGACCTTCATGGTTCCTCACCCGGTTGGCCGCCATACATAGCGCGCTTGCCGCCCGGCACAAGACGAGCACGGTCAGAGCCAATAGCGCCAAGCGTAGATCGCGGTCAGCAACGCCCCGAAGCCGATGACCATGGAGCGTGCCGCCCCGACCGGCAGAATACGGGCGATATGCGCGCCCGCGAGACCGCCCACGATACCGCCGGCCGCAACCAGCAATGCAGGCGGCCAGGCAATAGCGCCCTGAGTGGCAAAAATCGCGGCGGCAACCAGATTATTCAAGCTGCCCACCAGGTTCTTGGCGACATTGGCGGACCGATAGTTGCCGCCGTTCGCAACCGACATCGCCGCGATCAGCAGCACGCCCACGCCGGCGCCGAAATAACCGCCATAGACCGATACCGGAATCATCATGAGAATTCCGACCGCCTTCGGATGCAGCGTCGCGCCGCCTTTGCGGAAGGAGAGCCGGCCCAGCCAGGCGCCTATCGGCCGCGCATAAGCAAACAGCAAAGTGCCGAAGCCAAGCAACAACGGCACCAGCATTTCGAAAAAGCGCTCGGGGGTCTTCATCAAAATGATCGCCCCGCAGGCCGCCGCAACCAGGGATGTGATGAGCAGCGCGATGAAGGCGCGATCCATCGGCGGGAGCTGCGAGCGATCGGCCATGGCAGCGAGAAAATTCCCGGGCGTGATAGCGGTGGTGTTGCTCGCGACCGCCATGATGGGCGGCACGCCCGCCGCCAGCATGGCCGGGAACAACACAAGCGAGGCGCCGCCGACCAATGTCGACAGCACGCCACCGGCTACGCCGGCCACGAGCAACATGAGAGCGGTAAGGATGTCCATGGAAGGCTGATTAGCGGGGGCCTGTGGCGATGTCACCTTTCTTCTCCCTCTCCCCAGTGGGGAGAGGGTTGGGGTGAGGGGGGACTGCCCTCGCGATATCGCAACGCCGGACCCCCCTCACCCGGCCGCTTCGCGGCCGACCTCTCCCCGCCGGGGAGAGGTGAAGCAAGCCAGCATCAGAAAAAAGCCTGTATGCTCGTCATGGCGCGCCCCAGCACGAGCGCATGGATATCGTGGGTGCCTTCGTAGGTGTTGACGGTCTCGAGGTTGTTCATCACCCGCATCACATGAAACTCGTCGGAGACGCCGTTGGCGCCGTGCATGTCGCGCGCCACCCGCGCAATGTCGAGCGCCTTGCCGCAATTGTTGCGCTTGAGCAGCGAGATCGCGGGCGGCGCCGCCCTCCCCGCCTCCAGCAAGCGGCCGAGCCGCAGCGCGCCGTGCAGACCGAGCGCAATCTCCGTTTGCATGTCGGCGAGCTTTTTCTGGATAAGCTGATTGGCGGCGAGCGGGCGGCCGAACTGCCTGCGGTCGAGCGCATATTGCCGCGACGCATGCCAGCAGAATTCCGCGGCTCCCATGGCGCCCCAGCAAATGCCGAAGCGCGCGCTGTTGAGGCAGGAGAAGGGACCGGCGAGCCCCTTGGCCTTCGGGAGCAGATTGTCCTCAGGTACGAAGACACCGTCGAGCACGATCTCGCCCGTGGCCGAAGCGCGCATGGACAGCTTGCCTTCGATCTTCGGCGTGGAAAAACCTTTTGCACCGCGCTCGACGATGAAGCCGCGAATGACACCGTCGAGCTTGGCCCAGACGACCGCGATGTCTGCGATCGGCGCGTTGGTGATCCACATCTTCGCGCCCGTCAGCCGGAAGCCGCCGGGAGCCTGTTCCGCGCGCGTCGTCATAGAGCCGGGGTCGGAGCCGTGGTCGGGCTCGGTGAGGCCGAAGCAGCCGATCAGCCCGCCCTTGGCAAGCTTCGGCAGATATTTGCGCCGCTGCGCCTCGCTGCCGAACAGGTGGATCGGCAGCATGACCAGCGAGGACTGCACCGACAGAGCCGAGCGATAGCCGGAGTCGACCCGCTCGATCTCGCGCGCGATCAGCCCATAGGCGACATGACCTACACCCGCGCCGCCCTCGTCCTCCGGGATGGTGGGGCCGAGCAGCCCGAGCGCGCCCATTTCGGTCATGATCGCGCGGTCGAAGCGCTCCTCGCGATAGGCCGTGAGCACGCGCGGAAACAGCTTGGCTTTGGCATAGGCGCGCGCGGTATCGCGCACACGGCGCTCGTCCTCGGTCAATTCGCCTTCGAGATCGAGCGGATCGTCCCAGGCGAAGTGCGGCTCCGGGGCGGATGCGGCACTGTCACGGGGCATGGGGGATTTTGATTCAGGCACCGGCGAAACTCCCTCGCCTTTATAAAGCGGCGGCGGGCCGGGGCGATAGCCATACTTCGGGGCGGTGAGCGCCAGCCGTTGCCGCTGCGGCGGGCTTCGGCTATCTAGGACCCAGGCGCCCGTAGCTCAGCTGGATAGAGCGTTGCCCTCCGAAGGCAGAGGTCACAGGTTCGAATCCTGTCGGGCGCGCCAATTAATCAATGACTTAGCAAAATCGACCGATGTGAGCAAAAAGCAAACTCACCACATACTCACCAAGAAAAATAGGGAGTCAGCGTGTGCGGATGAGGTCGAAGATGGGCAAACCGGATTTTTGATTGAGCGGGTGATCGACGATGTGTGAGCCCGGCAATTCAGGGCCGTACGGAGGAAAACTTGATCCCGGATATCTCCGTGTAGGCGTCGATATAATGGGCGCCCGGCGATCCTCGGCGTCAATCGTCGATGCAAGCTCAAAGTGGAAGCGCAGATCGGATGGTAGACGGAAGCACCCTCGTGGCGGGGATCGAGATCCCTTCGACATCTCCAATGTTTCTGGCTGTCGTGGGCTTCCATATCCTCGCGGGACTCGCTTGCGTCACCACCGGTGCTGTCGCCATGCTGAGCGCGAAAGGACGCGGCCGGCATTCGAAATTCGGCACAATCTACTTTTGGTGCCTGACCGCGGTTTTCATCTCCGCTACCGCGCTGTCCGCAGTGCGTTGGGTCGAGGATTACCACCTCTTCATTCTCGGGACGCTTTCCTTCACCGCGGCCTTTCTCGGCCGCAGGGCTCTACAGCGCCGCTGGCTCGGCTGGGCGAGTCTACACGTCACCGGCATGGGGCTGTCCTATGTCCTATTGCTGACGGCATTCTACGTGGACAACGGAAAGAGCTTGCCCCCTTGGAAGGAGCTCCCTCCCATTGCTTACTGGCTGGCGCCGGGCGCGGTCGGTATACCGCTCATTGTCTACGCTCTGCTTCGCCACCCGGTCGTGCGGCGTTCAAAAACAATTAGGGCCTGACTTCGGCATACCAGAGAAACACATACCGCGAACTCCGAACAAAAGGCCGATCGACTCCGACGAACAACGTCATGATTGTCGATCATTCAGTCGTGGCCAAATTGGGCATCCCGTGATGCTCAGCCATTTCTTTTGTGCGGGCCCAGCGCTCGCCGGGGAAGCGCGTGATAAAGGTTGCAAACACCGACTTGAAAGCTGCCTGAGCCGCAACGTCGTCAAAACCCTCAGCCTCATCAGCCGCAAGCAAGGGTCGCACATCAGCCATGAAGGCGGGATTGGCAAGCTTGGCCCACATGCGCTCTTCGGCTTGAGCTCGGGAAATCGCCAAGTTCGACTGATCCAAATATTGGCGGAGACAAGCAACCACGCGCGCCACATCGAGGCCTTCGAGGGTCATTTTGGCATGCGATAAGTCGATCAGGTCACGACCCTTATCGCGCTGCAAGAGCGCGCGAAGCTTGGTGGCCAGCAGCTCTTCATCCGAGAAGGTCGCGATATCGGCCTTTCCCGAGAACCACGGATTTTCCACGGCAAATGCAATCATGCGCGGCGGATCAAAAGCGGTCGTCTCGCGGGTATTGATCTCGACTTTGAGGCGGATCGGCGCGGGCGAGGATTGATCCTCGGCTGGAACGCGAAAACGCAGCTTTGGCGCAACGTCGCTTTGGTCGAAGCGCGCCTGTCCGAGCCATGGCTGTAGAATGCTACGAACTGCATCCAGGACGGGACCGATAGGCCCTGAGGTCGTTCGCACCAGGTCGATGTCTTCGGAGTAACGCAGCGGTTTGGGCAGATGCAATTTGTTCAACGCGGTGCCGCCCCGAAATCGAAGCTGCTCGCGCAAGAACGGGTCGTTAAACAATTCCACGAGAGCGCGGCTGATGATCAGATCCTGCTCGACCTGTCTCTGTTCTGCCCAAGGAACGGAGCGACCCCAGGCGATGATGTTCTGCGCCGGGATCATTCATCGATCTCCGGCAGATGACGGACAAAGACATGCCAGCGGGAATTCTTCTCAAGCGGCGGCGAGGACGTTTGCGCGTCCCCACGCCGGCCCGGTTCGAGTTCGACCCAGGGCAGCGGCTTGAACTGCGACAGAGAGCCGTGCAACCCCGTAGCTTGCTCGGCATGTCCAACCCGATCCAGCAGATAGCCAAGCCGTTGGATAACCGATCGCTCGAAGACGGGCGCAAGTGCGACCAGTTTCTCGGAATCGATTTTGTCGCCGAGATCGGCGAGCACCGTCGCAACGGCATCGATCGAGCCAACATTGTGGGCGTAGCGCAAGAGATCCAACGCCGTCAGCTCAGGCGAAGATATGCGCATGCGTCCCGTATCCGTCTTGTGATCGACGATGGCGTGCGCAACGCTTGCCATGTCCTTGCGGTAGAAGAACGAGATGATCGATCGCCCGGCGCGGATCTTGGGCAAGCGCTTATCCGTGATGACTTGAAACTCCATCACGGCCTGGTGCGTCGCTCCGTGCAGTTCGGCTGCCTTGAGCAGACCCACGTAGTAAGGGCGCTCCTCCTGACGCATGAGGTCATCGATGTACCAGGCAGGCGGTGGTGCTCCCCAAGACAGGTATTGAGGGGGGACAACGACGTAGAAGCCCTGACGCGGATTGAGAAGCGCTCTCCGGCGCTGCTGACGTGCGGCAGCCTGAAGAAAGGCGCCGGGAGAGACCCCGAGGGCGTCCAGAGCGTCCCTCTGAGAAAAGACGATCTGCCCGCCCGCCAGCCGGTCCAGCATGTAGTCAGAGAGCGATAGGCGTTGATCTACCATTATGCTGGAATATGATCGAAAAGTGATAACTTTTCAACATGAGTCTATATAGACTATAGCCTCATGTTCAAATCCTCTCTAAAACCGTCTATTTTTCAACATGATACTGATAGCTAGACGAGGCCTACGCCTGCTGATCTCGAACCGCGGGTGGTCGTGTGGATGTAGCGCCCAACGTTGCCGGCCGGTCGGCCGTGGGCCTTCGACCAGCAGCCTGCTTTCTGACCTTCCCGAAGGCCCGATCGGTTGCCATGAATCGCTCGACCATCGGGGCAATGAGCTTGGCCGGGTCGGGCGCCGCCTGACCTCCTTCCCGGCCGATCGCCTCGGCATAGGCAACGAGGTTGCGATGAACCGCCGCGGGAAGCTCGACGGTCAACTTCACCGGCTTGTCATTCTCGATCGTAGCGAGCTTGAGCTTCGTCATCGGCTTGCCTCCTGACCGTAGGGCGCCATCACAAGATCGCGGTTGACGATCACGCGCACCGGGAATCCCTGGCGGATGGTGAGTGTCGGCTGGATGTTAAGCTGGCGGCGTACGAGCTGCTGACCGGTGTTAAGCTGGCGGCGTACGAGC